>Ga0224508_10005577_pt1 | contig 10059 bp, 8 predicted proteins | sample SF_Jan12_sed_USG_4_FD_170157 | JGI IMG/M metagenome (GOLD analysis project Ga0224508, IMG submission 170157) | Sediment microbial communities from San Francisco Bay, California, United States - SF_Jan12_sed_USGS_21 | ecosystem: Environmental > Aquatic > Marine > Sediment | place: USA: California... | reverse complement strand
GCAGACATTTTGCAGTCACCTGCTATTTCCGCCATGGTGGTTTTGTTATAACCGTATTGCTGAAATCGCACATTGGCGGCCTCGAGAATTCGCTCGCGCACATTCTCCGAAGTATCCAATTTGGCCTGTCTACCATCCATATTTCATATATAAATCATTGATAGTGAATAATCAATAGAAAATTCATTGTTCACTATTTACCTAACAGTTTTCGTCATTTGTCATAAGGGTTGCCGGGTTTGATCAGTGCACCCGGTAAATAACCAGAACTTTAATACTTGTATCTCTTTGTTTTCAATAGCCTATTCATAAATCATCATTACTTGGCACACAGCCAGCATTGCAGCCAATGAAAGCTAACGGGAGTGGCGAGGCAAACGAATAGGTGTACCGATATCGGGCCTCGGTTGCCACGGATGGCGCCTTCATGGCGCCACTCGGGCTTATCGCGACGAACGCGATTCAATCGCTGAGCATTACTAAAGGTGTATTGCAATAAGTCGTCGCCAATTGATTCGCATAGCGCACTGGAATTCGACAAGGGTCGCAAACAATCGCAAAGAGTCAACTGATCCAGGCGACAACCTTCGAATGAAAGCCGCGCTCAATGCGTCACCACATGCGATGCAACAGTCACAGTCGGGTACAATGGCGCCGCCGCCAAACCCGAGACGTTGTAATAGTTTCTTTCGCGAAACAAACCGAAAAAAATTAACCACCATCTACGATGGTTTTCAGCAGCACTATTTTTCTTTTTCTTTTTTTACCGGTAACACTTGCTGGGTACTTCATCTGTCGTGGCATTCTTCTACGTAATATTTTTCTACTACTAGCCAGCCTTGTTTTTTATAGCTGGGGTGAAGCAGGTTACGTCGTCGTTCTTTTAGTCTCGATATCTGTCAATTATTTTTTTGGCCTCAAAATTGCACAGCACGAAGACGGCAAACGCAAAATTTATTTATTCGCCGCAGTCACCGCTAACTTAATCTTGTTGGGTTATTACAAGTATGCCAATTTTCTAACCGACAACTTTAATACATTACTGGGTTTTTCTGGATCACCGTCGATCGAATACGACCCGGTGCATTTGCCCATCGGTATATCATTTTTTACATTCCAGGCCATATCTTACGTGTTGATATATACCGGCGTGTAGCACCTGCACAAAAACGCTATCTGGAAGTCGCAGTTTATATCTCGCTGTTTCCACAACTCATCGCCGGCCCGATTGTTCGCTATGGGTATATTGCCGCGCAAATCACCAACAGAAGAGTAACTCTCAACGATGCGGCCGCTGGAATACGCCGCTTTGTGATGGGTCTGGCAAAAAAAATGTTGATCGCCAATGTACTAGGAAACGTCGCAGATCAAATTTTTTCCGCGCCCACCAATGAGATAGGTATGACTGTCGCCTGGTTGGGCGTATTGTGTTATGCCTTGCAAATATATTTCGATTTTTCCGGATACTCTGACATGGCCATCGGATTGGGCCGGATTTTCGGTTTTAAATTTCCGGAAAACTTTGACTATCCCTATATTTCACAATCACTACAGGAATTCTGGCGACGCTGGCACATATCACTGTCCACTTGGTTCCGTGATTATTTGTACATTCCGTTAGGCGGTAGTCGCAAATCCACTGCCAGAACCTACATGAATCTAGTGATCGTGTTTTTGCTGTGCGGGTTGTGGCACGGAGCGAGCTGGACTTTTGTCATCTGGGGTTTGTTTCATGGTGTATTTTTAGTATTCGAGCGATTGGGTTTAGGTAATGTGCTGACACGGTTACCCACAATTGTTCGCCATACCTATCTCATCATTGTAATTTTGGTGTCCTGGGTATTCTTTCGTTCTGAATCGTTAGAACAAGCGCTGAATTATATTGGTGTAATGTTTGGTCCGTCTTCCGCAAACGGTCTCGCGGCATCGTTATCGTTTTATCTAAACAATAAGGTGCTTCTCGCATTGGCAGCAGGACTCGTTTTATCGACACCGATTTATCAAAAGGTAAAAACAATGCTCACTGGCTCGTCCAGCACAGCACTAAATTATTCCTCGTTCATTGTTGCAAATGCCGCAAGTGTTGGCCTGCTTATATTGAGTATCATTGCCGTTGCAGGCGATACATATAATCCATTTATCTACTTTCGATTCTGACGCGTGCGAACTCCCTGGTTTATTAACGGACTATTTGTAGGCGTATTTCTGCTCGTCATCGGCACACCGATTCTTGATCGACTATTCGATGTCGCGCCGGATATTCAATTACGGGAGAACCGCAATCTCGCACCCAAACCCGAGACGCAAGAAAAATTTCGCTTCAAGCGTTTTCGCAAACAATTTGAACCGTACTTCAACGATCACTTTGGTTTTAGAAAATTATTACTCACTGGATACAACCGCCTGCATTACGCGATTTTTAAAACCGCCGATGGTGTTGTATTTGGCAACGAAGATTGGTTATTTCTGAAACAAGGCGTGCGTTCCGATCTTGAAAACCCGATACCCATCATCAAAGACCTGTGTGGCGAAGCATTCTTCCCTACCTTGGAACTTGATCAATGGCGTAACACATTACTCACCAATTGGTTCGCATTGAAGGAACGCGATATTCAATACGTTTACCTTCCCATCCCAAACAAACACCGCATCTATCAAGAACATTTGCCGGCATACGGCCGGTGCGGTGACGCTTCAACTCGATTAGACCAGTTAGTCGATCAACTGACAAAAATCACCAATTATCCGATTGTCGATCTGCGTGACGCATTTTTGGTAAATAAGAAACAACAACTCTATTTCAAACGCGATACGCACTGGAATGATCGAGGCGTGGCAATCGCTTATAAAAATATTTTTGACCAACTGGGTGCACAAATACCGGCACGAGATATTTCCAACTCGCTCGCATTCATTGATAGACGCCAACAAGGCGGCGACCTAGCGTTAATGACAGGAATGGAACGCCGGGTATCGGAACAATACCAGGCAATTCAACTGCTCAACTCAAAGACAGAGGAGATTGAGAATCCTCTGCCAAATATGCGACAACGTGTTCGGGCGTTCGAGCGAGACGATCAAACCCTGGGTACCGTATTGGTTTTCCACGATTCTTTTGGCGTAGGCATTTTCTCATATCTGATCGCGGAATCGTTTTCGCGGGCGATCTTTGTGCAAAAAGCGGCACCGGTGATACCTATGGATATCGTCGATCAAATCAAACCGGATGTAGTGATACACGAAATGGTGGAACGTGCATTGCTCCTGCCTTATTTCGAATGACTTTTGTTACCGAATGTTAACTATTGCCGGACAAGGGAAATTTTATTACTACATCTTGAACGTTGATCAAAAATCTCAGTCAAATTGGTAGAATCCCGGACCATACCTCCAGCCTTATGCTACGGGTAATCTGATACGTCACTTGGTATAATTGAACACCATGAACATGTTGAGAACCGCATCCTCGTTATTGCTCGCTTTATTGACATTGTTATTGAGCGGCAACGGCGTATTCGCTAATGAGGACGAACTGCTGGAGCCTGAAATCGCTTTTGCTTTTGAAGCAAAAGCGGACGCGAGCGGAAATATCATCGCGACCTGGAAAATCGCCGATGACTATTATATGTATCTCGACCAATATGGGTTCGAGCTAAAAAGTGAAAACGTTCAGTTGGGCGAGTATGAATTTCCAGCAGGAAAGATCAAAAACGACGACTACTTCGGCGAGATCGAAACTTTTGTCGGCGAAGTACAAGTCACCCTACCCGTCGAACACAGCAACACCTCACCAAATACTGTATCGTTAATCGCCCACGGCCAGGGTTGCAACGAGCCTGTCGGAGTTTGTTATGCGCCAATCTCACATACTATCGATGTCACCATACCGCCGGTTGCAGCGGGAATTTTTCCTGCACAATCTGTTGCTCAAATAACGGAGAACTTCGATGCAAACCCACTGGATGATTCATCGTCGCCTGTTCTTGAGCTAAGAAGTCTTATTGGCGATACGCCTGGTCAAGATGAGTTTTTACATCCCGACGAAGCCTTCCGATTAACCATTACTCCCAACGAATCAGGTGATGCAGCGTTGGCGCATTTCGATATCGCCGATGGTTATTACCAATACCGTGACAAAACCGGTTTTGAAGCCATAGAAGGTGATGCACGCGTAGGCAGCTACGAGTTTCCCGAAGGCAAATCGAAATATGACGAATATTTTGGTGACACCGTTGTTTATTACAACGCATTCGATGTTTGGTTGCCATTGCAACGCGCGTCAGACAAACCAGACGAGGTGACAGTAAAGGCAACTTATCAAGGTTGTGCGGAAAAAGGCATTTGTTACCCCCCAATCGAAAAAGAATTCACATTCTCGCTACCACAACTTATTGCCAGCGCGAATGCCGCAGAAATAACACAAACTGGTAGTGGCGTTAGCGCGGCAATTTCAACGACAGGCAACAAATCATTTATCGCTTACCTAGCACTGGCATTCGGAACCGGTTTTTTACTGACGTTTACCCCCTGTGTACTGCCCATGATCCCTATTTTATCCAGCGTCATTGCCGGACAGGGGACCAGCATCACTAAAACCAAAGGCGGACTATTGGCGATCGCCTATGTGCTGGGTACCGGAGCAACTTACGCCGCAATCGGTGCAGTAGCCGGCGCGACTGGCGATCAACTGCAAGCCTATTTTCAAAATATCTGGGCTATCGGATTCGTTAGTCTTGTACTGGTCACGATGGCGCTCGCCATGTTCGGTTTGTTTGAAATACAAATGCCTTCTGCATTTCAATCCCGTTTACAAAGTGGCACGCAACGCTTACACGGCGGTTCTATTGGCATGGTTTTTGTTTTGGGTCTGTTGTCGGCGCTCATTGTCGGCGCGTGCGTATCGCCATTGTTAATATCCATGCTCGGTATCGCCATCGCCAAAGCTGATCCCGTTCTCGGAGCGGCCATCATGTTTTTCATGGCACTCGGAATGGGCGTCGTTCTAATCGCGATTGGTTTTGGCGCCGGCATTATTTTGCCCAAGGCTGGACACTGGATGAAACGCGTCAACCAGGTTTTTGGCGTCATGCTCATCGCGGTTGCGATTTATATTTTAGGCGCTATTCCCGCCGTACCTGTGTTATTGCTCTGGGGCGTATTGTTCATCGTCCTCGCGGTTTATCTCGGTGCGACACAGTCTTTACCCGATGGCGTCGGCGGCTGGCGCTATCTCGGCAAAGGCGCCGGTACCGTGTTATTGATTTGGGGAATCTTCTCTTTATTTGGTGGTTTCGCCGGCAGTCGTGATTTATTGAATCCTGTTCCACTATCGTTATTCGCCAGCTATAACTCTGGTAGTGCAGAAACACAAAGCACCGCGAGTCATGAATTATTTACCCGTGTTACATCACTCGAAGAATTGGATCGCCAACTCATTGCAGCCCAAAGTGCCGGTAAACCGGTCATGCTGGATTACTACGCCGACTGGTGCGTAGAGTGCAAACGCATGGAGAAAAATACGTTCGAAGAACCCGGTGTTAATCGTGAGTTAAAAAATCGTTTTGTATTGATTCAAGTTGATGTGACCGACCCAAAAGATGAAGCTACCCGAGCCATCAAACAACGCTACAACGTGTTTGGCCCGCCCGCTATTTTGTTTTTTGACAGCAACGGCAAGGAAAAACAGGATTTACGTCTTTACGGTTACCGCGACTCCGACGAATTTATTAAAATTCTCAGCGACGTTTAATAATTTCTTTTCTATCGTATCTCGTTCGTCATTCTGAATGAGCGACAGCGAGCGTAGGCAAGAAAGGTTCCCGACAATCCTATTGCATTTCCACCATCCACGGCGATCAATGCAGAAACCCTAAACAAAACCTCGAACTAAGTATTTAATTTCCTAATCTCAAGAAACGGCGCTAGTTTATCCTGAACTCTTCGCTACGCTCAGAGTGACAATCTTACAATTTTTGTCATTCTGAACGAGCGTAGCGAGTGAAGAATCCAGTTAAAACCATTCGCGACTAAAGTCGCTCCTACAATCAATTAGTGAAGATCAAGCAGAACTTAAACCCTGATAATAATCCATCAAAATTTTTGCAACTTCCGGTCGGGAGAATTCGGGTGGTGGCGCGATACCCTCGCCTAACATTTCACGCACTTTGGTACCGGACAGCAAAACAAAATCTTCTTTGGAATGATCCGGCGCATCACGCATCATGACGACCTTGTTTAGTTTCTTTGAATAAGCAGTGTGATCGGCACGATAGATTTCAATGTTTAAAGCGCCCTTCGGCACTTCATCATCAAAAATAGTCTGCGCATCGAACGCGCCGTAGTAATCACCCACCCCAGCATGATCGCGCCCGACAATCATGTGTGTTGCGCCCATGTTTTGACGAAACACGGCATGCAAAACCGCTTCTCGTGGCCCAGCGTATAACATGTCAAAACCATAGCCGGTAATCATCACGCTATTCGGTGGAAAATACACTTCCACCATTTTACGAATCGCCGCGTCACGCACCGGCGCGGGTATATCGCCAGGCTTTAACTTGCCTAATAACATGTGGATAACCACGCCGTCAGCGTCTAAATCCTGCATAGCCATTTTGCACAATTCTTCGTGCGCACGGTGCATGGGATTACGCGTTTGAAACGCTACGACTTTGTTCCAACCGTGCGTTTGAATTTCCTCTCTTATTTGTACGGCAGTACGAAACGTTTCTGGAAACTCCAGTTCAAAATAAGAGTAATTAAGAACTTGTATTGAACCTGACACGGCGAAGCGGCCTTGTGCTTTGAATTCCGCCACACCGGGATGCTCCGGATCAGTCGTGGCATACACTTTTTGCGTAATCAGGGCCAACTCGTCATCGCTAAATTCTTCTATGGCGTCAACATCCATGATCGCAAGCACCGGATGTCCGTCTACATTCGGATCACGCAAAGCAATACGCGATTGCCCTTGGATAGCGCTCGTATCGTTGGTTAAATTTAAAATGGGCACCGGCCAGAATAAACCGCTGTTCGTATGCATGGTCTCAGCGACACTTAGTGCATCCGCCTTATTCATGTAACCGGTCAACGGATTAAAATAGCCTGCGCCCAACATGACTGCGTTCGCGGCAGCGGGGGATGAAAGCAACAATGACGGCAGGCCTTGACCCTCTTTCGCCAGCTCACTACGCAAGTCTGCATCGGATACGAACAAAGGATTGAGGGTATCAGACCCGTGGGGATTCATCATGTATTAACTCCTGGAATTATTATCGACACCGGCTTTGAAGCGCGGATTGTGGCCGATCTTTTCGTTCTCGACTAGCTGCCACAGCTTATCCACCTATAAAACAGGCTGATACGCGGTCGGCCGCAAATATCAAAAGAATGCCCTTTCAATCCGTCAAAGTTATAACCGATCATAAATCGATGTATAAACTCGGTTTATACTCACAACAGGCATCCCAATTTGGCTTATAACCCGAGAATCATTAGTGTTGCGCCGGCAATATTGTGTCGCAATCGGTGGTTAACTTAACAATGCCACCCAAAAGCAATGCTCGCAAAATCGAAAGAGTCACTGAAAACATCAAAAATGAATTTCGACTTATCAAAAAATGGATCGACAGTCACCCTGGGCATCATTTCAGACACTCACGCGTATATGGATCCAACCGTATTGCGCCAAGTGCAACATTGCGATGCCGTGGTACACGCCGGAGATATTTGCGATGGCGTTGTACTGGATGAGTTGACAGCCGTTTGTGAAACCGTGATCGCGGTGACTGGAAACAACGATCACGAACACGTTTGGCCCGAAGAACAACACGCGGTTGTTAATGCATTACCTGAAGTAGCAACCATCGATCTGCCCGGCGGCGTTGTGGTGGTCGAACACGGTCATCGCCACGGCATGCATAAGCCCTGCCATAGCTCACTGCGAGCAACCCATCCCGATGCCAGAATTATTGTTTATGGTCATACCCACGAATCGGTCTGGGACACAGATACGTCACCCTGGGTTGTAAACCCCGGCGCCGCCGGCAACACACGCACCCAGGGCGGCCCTGGATGCGCGATATTATCCGCCAGCGAAAAGGAATGGCATCTTGAATTTCACCGATTCACTACATAATTCAATAGCATCATTAGTTCGCGTTATACATGCCCAAGAACCTTATGGGTTGAATCGCACATGAGATTCGCCCACAATCGAAAGCCCGAAATACAGCCACTTTACCTGGGAATCTCTAATTAATGGTTACTAATAATCCCTTTGCCGAGTTATCGGCATCCATATCGCCTGGCGTCATGCAGACATTTATCTGGATCATGATTTTGCTGGTCGTAGGCGGCACGATTTTTGACGTTATTCACAAGAAAAGCGCCAAGTACTTTTTTAAAAACTTTAGCGACGCTAAGGCCAAAGGCAAGCAGGTCGGTGGTGGTGAAATGGTGTCAATCGCGATTAAAACTGCGGTAGAAGACGTCGCAACATCCGGCGAATTCTGTAGCCAAAATCGGCGTATCGCTCATCTCCTTGGCATGTATGGCTTCATCATTTTCGTAATCACAACTTACAGTCTCATTTTTTCTCTGCCGACTGACACATCAGGTGGCTTTACCGCATTTCTGTGGCACCTCGGTGCGCTGATGATTTGCGCGGGCGGTGGTTGGTTCTGGTTTGGTATTCGCGCGGATGTTGCGGCCGAAGGCCAATCGATATTTCGTGTTATGCGTGCTGATCTGTTCGTACTATCGCTGGTAGCGATGGCTGCGTTAGCAATACTCTGGTCGTTCTTTCAAGCTGTGGGCGCCTCCGGCCTCGCGATGTTTTTCTTCGTATTGTTCATCGTTGCAACTCTAGTATTGTTCGGTGGTGTTCCGTTCTCTAAATTTTCACATATGTTTTTCAAACCGGCAGCTGCCTTTGAAAAACGCATGTCAGAAGCCAACGGCTCCAGAAGCAATCTGCCGGCACCAGCTGATGCACCAGCCCAATTCGGTCTTGGTATCAAGCGTGAGTTGCCTCGTCATTACTGACTACCTTTCAAACAGATTTCGGAAATAAACAGATCACTTAAGAGTAGAAACAAAAATGCCAACATTTGTATACATGACTCGCTGCGATGGTTGCGGCCACTGTGTTGATATCTGTCCGTCGGACATTATGCATATCGACAAAACTTACCGACGTGCCCTCAACATCGAACCCAATATGTGTTGGGAGTGTTACTCCTGCGTAAAAGCCTGCCCGCAAGATGCCATCGACTGCCGCGGATACGCCGATTTTGCACCACTGGGCCACAGCGTGCGGGTGAAACGTGAAGAAGAAAAAGGCACCATCTCCTGGAAAATCAAATTCCGTGACGGCCGTGAAAAAGACTTTGTTTCGCCGATTACGACCAAGCCATGGGGCGAATTTATCCCGAGGCTTGCCGATCTACCCGAACCCGACCAGGAGATGGTCGACTCACAACTACTCTGCTACGAACCTGATGTGCTGAACATCGAAGGCGGCCTGCCAACAATCCCAAAGGATAAATTTAAACAGGGAGTCTATTACTAATGGGACAGCCTAAAACAGTATTTGAAGACTGCGACATCCTGGTTGTTGGTGGTGGAATGGGTGGCACGGGTGCTGCCTACGAAGCTCGATATTGGGCGCGTGACATGAAAATTGTTGTTGCTGAAAAAGCCAACATTGACCGCAGTGGTGCTGTGGCACAGGGTCTTTACGCCATCAACTGCTACATGGGTATGCAGTGGGACGAAAACCAGCCGGAAGATCACGTGCGTTATGCGCGTAACGATTTGATGGGAATGGTGCGCGAGGATCTTGCCTACGATATGGCTCGTCACGTTGATTCCTCGGTACATAAGTTTGAAGAATGGGGCCTCCCATTCATGAAAGACGAAGACACCGGTCGCTATCTGCGTGAAGGTAAATGGCAGATCATGATTCACGGCGAGAGCTACAAGCCGATTGTTGCCGAAGCCGCAAAGAAATCGGCCGATAAGATATACAACCGCATCATGATCACCCATCTGTTGATG
>Ga0224508_10005576_pt1 | contig 10059 bp, 6 predicted proteins | sample SF_Jan12_sed_USG_4_FD_170157 | JGI IMG/M metagenome (GOLD analysis project Ga0224508, IMG submission 170157) | Sediment microbial communities from San Francisco Bay, California, United States - SF_Jan12_sed_USGS_21 | ecosystem: Environmental > Aquatic > Marine > Sediment | place: USA: California... | reverse complement strand
CGGGGAGAGCACAGAAGAGCTCACTGGAGCGGGTGAAGTTCTCCAGGCGTTCGGCGATGGTTTTCACCAGGTCGTCGCGGCGCTTGTCGCCCAGCACCGATGCCACGCGCTGCTGCTCGGCGATGTCGATCAACAGAAATGCGGTTTCCGATTCGCGCCGACTGCCCATGCTCAATAGCAGGTCGAGGCTTTTGCGCAGAAATGCTTCGTTGGGCATTCCGGTGAGCTTGTCGAAGTGTGAAAGCTCGTACACGTGGTCTTCGAACTGACGCAGCTCGGTGACATCTTGAATTGTGCCGATGAGCTTGCGCTCGCCGGTTTCCGAATCCACCACTTCCTCGACGTGTTGTAGAATCTGCAACCGCTGGCCGCCGACGGTCCGGATCGGGAATTCTTTGATGTGCTCGAGCTCTGCGTCCGCTCCGGGAATGGCATCGATCAGCTCGCGGACATCGTCGTTGGCCAGCGCGCGCAGCTCGGCGGCTGGAACTTCCTGTTGGATGGGGTCAAAGCCCAGGAACCCGAGAACCGTTTCTCCGAAGAAATACGAATCGGTTGCCGGGTTGTACTCCCAGAAGCTGACGCCTGCGGCATCCTGGGCTCGTCGCAGGCGTTGCTGGTGGGTTCTGAGGTCGTTGCTGATTGTCTGGGTCCGCAGGATGTAGCGCAGCCGATTGATCAGCACTTCGATGGCGACCGGTTTGACGATGAAGTCGGTGGCTCCCGCTTCGAACGCACGGTGGATGGACCCGCTGTCGTCCAGACCGGTCATCACCACCACCGGCACGTGGCGCCCGGAGCTCGTTGCGCGCAGCCGGTTGAGTACCTCGAAGCCGTCGCGCCTGGGCATCAGCATGTCGAGCAGCAGGATGTCGGGAGTGTCGATGCTCAACGCATCCAGGGCCTGTTGGCCGTCCTCGGCGCATTGTACGGAATAGCCCGCCTGTTCCAGCGATTCAGCGATCAGCAGCCGGGTTGCCGGTTCGTCTTCGGCGAGCAGCACGCGTGCGCTTGTTTTTTCTGGTTTTGCGACCGCTTCCGGCGCCAGAGACTCAGCGCTGGTCTGCGGGGCGAGCTTTTCATTGACGGCGCGCAGTGCCTCGGCGAGGCGGTTTGTGTAGTCAGCGCTCTGCTGCTGTAAACGCCCGCTTGAACGTTCGCGGGCGGTGGATTCGAGGTCTTGCAGACACGCCGCGAGCGGTGCTGCCCCCACTGTACCGGCCGCAGATTTCAACCGGTGGGCGAGAAACCGCAGATGTTCCCAATCGTCTTCACTGATGGGCTCGGAGCGTTCAAGTGCCGTGCTCAGCTCTTCAGCCTGTTCCGTCAGGGTGGCCACGATGCGCTTGGCGAAGCCGGGTTTCCTGGCGTCAATCTGCTTGAGTTTTGCCAGTGGTGTTTGCTCGAGTTGTATCTGCGCAACCGGCTGATCGTTGGCTTCGAGCCACTTGCAGAGCACGGCTTCGAGGTCGCTGAGCTCTAAGGGTTTGCTCAGAAAGTCGTCCATGCCCGCCAGCAGGCATTTCTCGCGATCCCCCTGCAGGGCATTGGCCGTGAGAGCGACAATTGGCGTTCGGGTAAGCGCATTCGCTTCTTCGTGCTGGCGGATGCCGGCTGTCGCGGCATATCCGTCGAGCACCGGCATCTGGCAGTCCATGAAGATGATGTCTGGCGGCGTTTTGACAAAGCAGTCCACGGCCTGGGCGCCGTCATCGACGACCATTGACTCGAGCCCGAAGTCCCGAAGCAGTTCCTCGACCACTTCCTGGTTGACCGGGCTGTCGTCGGCAATCAACGCGGTAAAGCCCCTGAACAGCCTGCCTTCCGCCTCGTCCGACCCGGTCGCTTCGGCAATGGGCGTACCGGGCTCGCTAAGCAGCTCGTTGATGCAGTCGAACAGGTCAGATGGACGCACCGGCTTGGGCAACACCTGGGTGATGTTGCTGTCTGCAACCAGACTATCGGTCAGGGAGGTGATTCCCACCATCAGCACCTTCGGGGTTTGTAGCGCCAGGCCCGCGTCCCGCAGGTGCTCGAGCAGGGGCAATGCGAAGTTATCCGCGATTTCCTCATCGACGATCATCACGTCGGGGCTCTGCTGCTGCAGGTGTGCGAGTACCTGCTCGGTGGTCGATGCGCACGTGCAATCGAGTCCCCAGTCCTGCAGTTGGGCGCTGAGGATCTCGAGGTGGTATTGATTGTCATCCACGATCAGCACTGAGTTACCGACCCCGTCGAAGCTGGAGTGATGGGACCGTCGCGACGTGGTGTCCAGCTCAACGTCGAGCCAGAATTCGGAGCCTTCTCCGGGGCTGCTGGTGACCTCCAGCGTTCCGCCGAGCAACTCGGATATGCGTTTGCTGATGGACAGCCCGAGGCCGGTTCCGCCGTAGCGTCGAGAGTGTGATCCGTCGGCTTGAACAAATGCTGCGAACACCCTTTGCATGGCGTCTTCGGACATGCCAATGCCGGAGTCGCTCACGGCGAACCGCAGGGTCGCCGTGGAATTGCTGTTTTCTACCTCGGTGAGCTTCACGGCTACTTGACCGCTGTCGGTAAACTTGATCGCGTTGCTCAGCAGGTTGTTGAGTACCTGGCGCAGGCGGTAGGGGTCGGATCGCACGATCAGCTCGTCAGCGATGTCGAGATGGCAGATGAGCGCCAGCTTTTTCCTCGCAGCCGCCTCGGCGAACAGCTGCACCGTGTCTTCCACCAGCTCGTTAACGCTGAACTCGATGTCCTCCAGGTCGAGGCTCCCGGCTTCGATCTTGGAAAAGTCGAGGATGTCGTTGAGAATCGTCAGCAGCGACTTTGACGAATCGAGTATCGTTCTGCAGAAGTGAGCCTGGCGTTCGTTGAGAGGCGACTTGCGCAGCAGCTCGGCCATGCCGATCACGCCGTTGAGCGGCGAGCGTATCTCGTGTGACATATTGGCGAGAAACTCACCCTTGGCCTGGCTGGCGTTCTCGGCCGTTTCCTTCGCCAGTTGCAGATCCCCCACCGTGGCTCGCAGCGTCTGGTTGGTTACCTGGAGGGTTTTGGTGCGGTCGTCGACCTGACGCTCCAGCTCCCTGCGGGTTTCCTGCAGCGATTTCTCCCGATCGGCGAGTTGATCGAGCATGGAGTTGAACTGATCGATAAGAAAGCCAATCTCGTCGTCCTGGCTGCGCGCGGCCCGCACAGAAAAGTCGTTGTCCGCTGAGACGACGGCCATTGTCTGTTTCAGCGACTCGATGGGTTGTGCCACAGCGCGGGTCAATCGGCGGGCGACGGGAAACGCCACCACCATCATGGTGATGATCATGGCGACGATGACCATTACATAACCGAACAGCTGCTCGTAGAGCCTCGTCAGCTGAAACTCGAGGACCACACGCCCGATGACCACGGAGTCGTGGGTAACTGGTTGGCTGACGATGACCTGACTCCAGCCGTTGTCTGTGGTCGGGCTGGCCGGGTCGCTGAGAGCCAGCAGCCTGGCGGTTTCACCGTAGCTGACAAACACTTCGTTGGTTACATCGAGAATGATCGCGGCGGTGACTTCGGGCTCGCTGTCTAGCGTTGCCAGAGTCTCGATACCGGCGCTGGCGTTTGCGCTGGTGAGTGCCGGGGCGGCGTTGTTGGCGATTAGGCGCGCTACCGATGTTGCGTAACGTTCGCTCTCTTCGCGGGCATCAAAGCTCGTGTAGAGGGTCAGGATCAGCGAGGAGGCGAGCAGCAGGCAGCCGGCAACGGCAATGATGATTGCCCGCATCTTGTGCGCCATAGGCAATTCGGCAAAGCGCTTCACGCTCGTCGCGCTCCGGTTGCTGCGGTCCTGAAGTAAATGGCTGGTGGTCCTTGCCGGTGACTCCACATCATTCAGTGTAGACCCCAGAGATGGGCACGCCCGGGGAAACGGGGTTTCCAGGCGGTATTGGCTCGGCGCCGGAATTCTGGCGCACTGGCGGGCGAATAGCGGTGGTTATCGGCTGGGTCAGCCGGCTTTGCCGTCGATCCTGGGTCTGGTGAGGATCGGCCAGTACCCGATCGCGAAGGTCGCAAAGGCAACGGTCCACAATGCACTCGCGACGCCGACCGAGAGTGTATGGGCGGCCGGCCAGACGAACGGCACGGCCACGCGGGCAATCGCGGCTGCGTGGATCGCCAGGAAGATGGCCGCTTCACGCCTGCCGGCGGTGAGCGCCCTGCCGGTGTGGCCAAGCGCACTGCGGGTCATCATCGACAGCATCAGGCCAGCCATTGCGCCGATCACCAACGCGTGCAACGCCAGCGGTGCGATGGTCAGCTGGGATTCAGGTGGCCAGCCGCGGAGCGCCAGGTATATGGGAATCCAGCAGTAGGAAATCGGCAACACCCCGAGCAGCAGGTTGTGTCGCATTCGCCAGGGTTGCCAACCCAGGAGGCGTACCAGATGAGTCACAGCCGCGAAAGTGAGGATGGCGGCGCAGGCCCAGGCGGGCGGCAGCCACCAGATTGAGAGTATGTCGGCCAGCGCGATGAGCACCACAGAGCCGATGGCTAACCATTCGATCACCGGCCAGCGGCGCGGGTGCAGGCCGTCGATAGCGTTGGCTGCAAATGCGGGAATGACGCGGCCGGCAATTACCGCCATCAGGCACGTCAGCGCATCTGCGGCGACCCGAATGGCCACTGCAGGTGTCACCAGCAATGTGGAATCGCGGTAGGCGAGGTGGAAGGCCAGGTTCGCGATTGCGAGCAACACGAGAATTGCCGGCACGAACAGGTTGCGGGTGTTACGTGAGCGCAAAATGGGTATCCCCAGGACCAGGGCCAGCACCGGGAGGAACGCCACGTCGACCACGATTGCGACCGACGCCGGGCCGACGACCATCACAACTCGCCCGGCCAGCCACAGGCCGAACAGGCTTGCCAGGCCTCGACCGGTCGGGGTAGGACGGCCCGTCCAGTTGCGAACGGCGGCGAGCAGAAATCCGGCGATGACCGCCGGCGCAAAACCGAACAACATTTCGTGGGCGTGCCAGGCGACACCGGGCAGGCCGCCGCCGAGCACGAACCAGCCGCGATAGGCGGCAAACCACGCGGGTACCGCGAGGGCGGCGAACAGGGCGGCGCCGAGGTAGAACGGGCGAAAACCGAGAGCTAGAATTGGCATAAAGGGCCGCGAAAAAATCTGGAGCGGGAGACGAGACTCGAACTCGCGACAACCTGCTTGGGAAGCAGGGACTCTACCAACTGAGTTACTCCCGCGTGAGGCTGCGATTCTGGCACGACCCGAGACGCTTCGCCAATTGCGGAAGAACGTGCAGCCGCGCGGTCAATATCGACGACGCACTCGTCGAATTGCTGTGACCGTTCCGTTGTCTAACTTGTTATGAGCCGTCGCGACGCACCCAACGGCTGGTCTTGCTGACGTCCTCGACGGGTTCCTCGGCTTTCTGCCAGCCGCCGAACCCGGGCTCCAGATGCGCGACACTGGCAAAGCCCATGTCTTCGAGGGCTTTCACGGCCAACACGGATCGGCCACCGCCCGCGCAGAACACGACTATTCGGCCGTTTTCGGTAAAGTAGTCGCGGTAGTAGGGGCTGGCCGGGTCGGCCCAGAACTCAAGCATACCCCGCGGTACATGTTTGGAGTCCGGGATGGTTCCGAGGTCCACGCGTTCCTGTAGCTCGCGCAGATCAAGTACCAGCAGGTCTGGGTTGGCTGCTATTTCGGATTTCAGCTGCTCTACGCTCAGATTTTCGATGTCTGCCTTTGCAGCGTTAACGGATTCGAAGATGTTCTTGATCGGCATCTTTTGACCCTATGAGGTGTTTGTTTGCGAGGCAGTGTACACCCAAATTCCCTGGGGTTGGCCGGTGGGGAAACCATCATGCCCAGCGGATGTCATATTATGAATGCTCGCGGTTTCGGGCCGAACGACGGTTAGCCGCTGGTCTCGAGAAGTACGAATTTCAGGAGTCGTAGATGCAGTATCTGTTGTTGGTTTTTCTGTTCGCTTTCGTTCTGCTGGAAGAGACCGCCCACGCGGCGCTTCCGACCGGACTACCTACAGGTGAACAGCTCCCCAGCCTGGCGCCGATGTTGGAGCGCACGACGCCGACCGTGGTCAACATTGCCACCTACACCAACGTCCAGGTCCGCAACCCATTGCTCGAGGATCCTTTCTTCAGGCGTTTTTTCAACGTGCCGGACCAGCGCCGCTACCGGCGAACCCAAAGTGCCGGCTCGGGGGTCGTGGTGGACGCCAGCGAAGGCTACATCGTGACCAACAACCACGTTGTCGAGCGCGCTGATGAAATAACCGTAACCCTGGCCGACGGACGCTCGTTGAACGCAACCCTGGTGGGCGCGGATGCCCAGGTGGATCTGGCGGTGCTCAAGGTGGATCCGGGGGATCTTGAAGAGATTGCCTTCGCCAACTCCAGCGAGCTGCAGGTTGGCGATTTCGTGGTTGCCATTGGCAACCCGTTTGGTTTGAGCCAGACGGTGACCAGCGGCATCGTCAGCGCGTTGGGGCGCAGCGGCCTGGGCATCGAAGGCTACGAGGATTTCGTGCAGACCGATGCCTCGATCAACCCCGGCAATTCGGGTGGTGCCCTGGTGGATCTGAAGGGGCGGTTAGTCGGGATCAACACGGCGATTCTGGCGCCCAGCGGTGGCAACGTCGGCATCGGCTTCGCCATACCCGCCAACATGGTACGCGCCGTCATGTCCCAGCTCATCGAGCACGGCGAGGTGAGGCGCGGGTATCTGGGCCTTGCCGTGCAGGGACTGAACGTTGATCTGGCTGAAGCCTTCGGCGTGGATCGACGGGAAGGAGTGGTGGTGGTCGAAGTAGAACCGGATAGCGCGGCGGAATCGGCGGGTCTTCGTTCCGGAGACATTATCACCCGGATCGGCGATCGGGAAATTGCCAAAGTGTCGGACTTTCACAGCCATGCCGCGGTGATATTCGTGGGTGATGAGGTCGATCTGGAGGTGCTACGCGACGGCAGAGCCAAAGACATGGTTCTGGAGATCGGCGATGACAACCTCGAAAAAATTCTTGGCAGGCGAATAGATATGCGCCTGGCGGGTACGGAGCTGCAGAACTTTCGCAATCAGGATGAGCCTACTCTCGGCGCAGGTGTGCTGGTGACCGAGATTGAGCCCGACTGCGTTGCCTATCGGTTCGGTCTCAGAGCAGGCGATGTCCTGGTGGGCGCAAACCGTCGCGCGGTGCGAAACCTCACCGAGCTGCGGGAAGGTTCGCGCCTGAGCTCGCAGCAGCTGTTGCTGCGCGTCTACCGCGCCGGCGAATTCGGGTTCGTCGCCATTCGGTAAGTGCTGGCCCCCGCGAAGGATCGCGTGTTACTCGAACATGATCACACTGCGCGCGACTTCTCCGGTCTGCAATGCGGTCATGGCGTCGTTCACATCTTCGAGCTTGATGCGTCCGGAGATCATGTCGTCGAGATGCAGCTTGCCCTGCAGGTAAAAGTCGACGAATCTCGGCATGTCTACCCGGAATCGGTTCGAGCCCATGTTCGAGCCCTGCAGTTTGCGTTCCATGAGAAACTCGGGACCGTGCAGCTCGATGTTTGTGCCTACTGGAATCATACCGATGATGGTCGCGGTGCCGCCGCGCGCGAGCATCTTGAATGACTGCTCGGCCGTCTGCTTCAAACCGATGGCTTCGAACGAGTAGTGAACGCCGCCGCCGGTGAGTTCTCGTATCTCTTGTATTGCGTCCGTATTGGCAGCGTTGATGACGTCTGTTGCGCCGAACTTGCGGGCGAGCTCGAGTTTGCTGTCGAGGGTGTCGATGGCGATGATCCGGGCAGCTCCGGCGATGTCTGCGCCGTTGATCGCGGACAGGCCGACGCCGCCGCAACCAATGACCGCAACCGTGCTGCCTGGCTCCACCTTTGCGGTGTGAATGACGGCGCCGACTCCAGTGGTGACGCCGCAGCCGATGAGCGCGGCGCGGTCGAGCGGCATGTCCTCACGGATCTTGGCGATTGCATGCTCGTGCACCAGCATGTATTCGGCGAAGGACGATAGATTCAGAAACTGCCAGACATTCTCGCCGCCCTTGGTCAGTCGCTGCGGCTGATCCATCGGCCGCTGCAGTTCCGGCTCCTGACAAAGGGACATGTGGCCGGTAAGGCAATGCTCGCAGTGGCCGCAGAATGCGGACAGGCAGGTGATGACGTGGTCCCCCGGCTTGACGTAGGTGACGTCGCTGCCGACCGCTTCGACGATACCCGCTGACTCGTGGCCGAGAACGGCCGGCACTGGATAGGGGTAGGAGCCGTTCTGAAAGTGCACATCGGAGTGACACACCCCGGCGGCGACGGTCCGCACCAGAACTTCCCTGGGCGCGGGGTCACCGTGCTCGATGTCTTCAATTTCCAGGGGTTTGTTAACTTCGCGCAGTACGGCGGCTTTCATGCACCCTCCCGATTTGTGGTGTGTCCGAAAATCGAGTGTGCCAAAGGGGGGTCGGGATTGCTACCGGAGGGGGCGTGTGCTGACCTCGAGTCGTGCTGGCTTATGGCTTGGACTTACAAAAGCACTTACGACAGTATTGAGGCTCTTGTAGTCACTGTGGCGTGCCGGAAGCTGACGATGGTGTTGATCGGTCTGGGATCCAATCGCGGAGATAGCGGCAACGTCGTGGTCTCGGCCATGGACAGGCTTTGCGCCTTTGCGGCGGGGGCGCTGTTACGCTCGAGATTGTGGCGGACCTCGCCCGTCGACTGCCCTCCGGGGTCGGGCGACTTCATCAACGCCGCGGTCGCCTTTGCAGCGCGGCCGGAGCTGACCCCGGAACAGCTGTTGCGGGAGCTGAAGGCGCTGGAAGCGGAGTACGGCCGTGACCGCACACCGGTCCGCAATGCGCCGCGAGAACTCGATCTGGACCTGCTGCTGTTCGATGACCAGACTCGCGACGATCCCGATTTCGTGCTACCGCACCCACGCGCCGTGAATCGATTGTTTGTGCTGGCGCCTGCTGCTGAGGTTGCTGCCGAGGTGGTCTGGCCGGGTCTCGAGGCCACCATCGGCGAGCTTCTCGATGGGCTCGAAAGCGATGAGCAGGTCGAGGTGGTTGATGCAGCGCCTGCTTAGCCGCCGCGGCCTGTTGGCGTTGCTGGCGTTCGCATGGTGCACGGCCGGTATGCCGGCTCGAGCCTACGATGGCGAGCAACATCAGCAGCTGACATTTCTTGCGGCCAAACAGTTCAACCGCTGCGTGGCGGGTACCAATGTTCCGATGCTGACGCCACTACAGGTTCGCTACATCGCCAGGTCCAACGTCGGGCAGGCCGAACGAAATCTATTCGCTCGCATGTTCAACTGGCGCTACTACGACCGCGGCGCGGAAGCAGAGCGTTCGATGATGTGGGCGTTCGATACACGATTTCACGAGCATTTCAATGAAGTGCTCGAAAGGTTGAATCGGGCGGATGATGCCGCCAAGCGCTACAGCAACCTCGGCCGAATCGTAAGCTACGTGCAGGTGGTCTCATCACCGGCGCACACGGTGCCGGTCTATACCGCACGCTTCTGGCGCTTCAGTGTCACCGATCGATTTGATCGCTATTCGGTGGACGAAGACGCGGTGGCGGCTTTGATCGCAGACGGCTGCGATTTCCTGAACGAACCTGCCGTCGACTACGGTGCTCTGGTGCGGGCGGTGGCCACCGAAACATTGTCGGCCGTTCGTGAACCAATCGGCGGGATACCCGCTTCCTGGGAAGTTTTCTGGGAGTTCGCCGATCAAGCGGGCAACTTTGGCGAGTACGGCCCGGCGGGAAACAATTTCGGTCGAGCGACTCAATTCAAATGTCGCGGGGACGAGCGCTGCGTATTGCTCAAAGACGACCCGCTTTACGCCCAGTTTGCCCGCGAGCGACACCTCTCGGCGGTGCGCGGAACCATGGGCGCAATGCTCCTCATGCAACTCGGTGCAGGCACTACGGAGCTTGTGAATGCTGAATGACCTGAGGGTCCTGGATCTCTCCACCGAGATGGGGTTGATGTGCGGTCAGCTGCTCGCTGACATGGGCGCGGACGTTCAGCAGTGG
>Ga0224508_10005575_pt1 | contig 10059 bp, 10 predicted proteins | sample SF_Jan12_sed_USG_4_FD_170157 | JGI IMG/M metagenome (GOLD analysis project Ga0224508, IMG submission 170157) | Sediment microbial communities from San Francisco Bay, California, United States - SF_Jan12_sed_USGS_21 | ecosystem: Environmental > Aquatic > Marine > Sediment | place: USA... | reverse complement strand
GGTTTTCTCCTGGGCCGATTCCAGCACTTTTTTCGGATCTGACAAGTAAGAACCGTTGAAGAACCAGAGGCCAAAATGATTTTTAAAAGCCCCTATCATTAAGACATTTTTATTGTCGATGGTATATACCGGCCCGCCCCATTTAAGTGTTTCTACAAATTCTGTTTTTGCAGCGATCTCGCGAAGGATATTTATACCCTTGCTAAAAGGGTGTTCCTGCTCAAAATAGGCATCTACGGTTGAGAATCGTTTCATAGGACAGCGTTTTTATCCGAATAATTTCGTGAATTTTATATTGCTTTCAAAGGGCATGGCCTGATCTTTGTATAGTATATCATCAGTTGGATTTTACTACTTTTAACCAAGTAACCATTGCCGTAACATGAAGTACTCGCGTAAAATTGCGCTACTGATCACTGGGTTGGCCACAATTACTATATGCCAGGCACAGCTACAGGATTGCACTTTGGATATTGCCGGAACGGATAGTGAGGTGATAACCAAACTCTTTCAGTTAAACAAAGATCAGACGATTACATTAGAAAATTTACGAGCTGAAGTTGGCGTAAAAAACCGGGTCCTTTACGATCAGATCAAGTGGTTATTTGACAATCACCCTCAGGATACCGAGGATGACCTGACAAATATGGCCAAGAAATATGATGTGATGCACCGTCAGATCATGGCTAATGCCCGCCTCTATGATCAAAAGTTTCTAGGCACTCTAAATCCCCTTCAATACGAAAGATATACTGTCTTGTGCGATGAGGCATTACGCAAACCACTGCCTGTACCAGATAACTTCAAGACGTACAATCCACCTGAATAATTTTCGAAACCTAAGCAATTCACCCCGCAACTTCATCGAGGCTTTGTACTTTTGCCAAAATTTAATGCCTTTATGTACAAATCGCTCATTCGACCTATTCTCTTTTTATTCGAAGCGGAGCTGATCCATTCCCTTTCTTTTATTCTGATCCGAATTTCAATGAAACTTGGCTTGGGATCTGTCTTCTCAAAGCGATTTGGCATGAATGATCCACGCTTAGAACGAGAAGTTTTTGGACTGAAATTCCCCAATCCGGTAGGATTGGCAGCCGGCTTTGATAAAGATGCCAAACTCTATAATGAATTATCGCATTTTGGTTTTGGCTTTATTGAGATCGGCACGGTAACACCTAAACCTCAAAAAGGAAACCCCAAGCAACGATTATTCAGACTCAAGGCGGATCAGGCTATTATCAATAGAATGGGATTTAACAATGAAGGGGTATATGCTGCTGCCGAAAGATTACGCAAGGACCACAAAGTATTAATCGGGGGTAATATTGGAAAGAACAAAATAACAGCGAATGAGGATGCGGTTCGTGATTACCTGGTTTGTATGGATGTTCTCTTCCCTTTTGTCGATTATTTCGTCGTCAATGTTAGTTCCCCGAATACACCCGGCTTACGGGAATTACAACAGAAAAGACCGTTAACCCTGATGTTGAATGAATTACAAAGATCCAATCTAAAACTCAGCCAGGATCACAGTACATTTAAGAAACCCATACTCCTCAAAATCGCCCCAGATCTCAATGAGAATGAGCTGTTGGATATCATTTCAATCGTAGAAAAGACCGGTATTGACGGGGTAATTGCTACCAATACTACCATTGATCGCGCAAATTTGAAATCCAGCTTTATGCTAGCAGAACAGCAAGGCGGCTTAAGTGGAAAACCTTTAAAAGACAAAAGTACAGAAGTCATTCGATTCCTCGCGAAGAAAAGCAATAATGCTTTTCCTATCATCGGTGTTGGAGGGATTCACAGTGCAGCAGATGCCATCGAAAAATTAAATGCAGGGGCTTCTCTTGTTCAGCTGTGGACTGGCTTTGTCTACGAAGGTCCATCCCTGGTCAGGCAGATCAATGAGGCAGTCCTGGCCAAGATATCTGAATCGCAACGCCAGGCTGAAAAATAGCCCTCTATGAACTACGAAATCCTTTCTGCCTTTGCTCTAGCTACTGCTGTCCTGGCTTTTACCCCAGGGCCGGATAATATCTATGTGCTTACACAAGGCGTAGTGAATGGTCGCAAATATGGATTGGCAACTACAGCCGGACTCATTTCCGGATGCCTGGTTCATACGACACTATTAGCATTTGGTGTGTCACTGATTATTCGGGAAAGTGAAAGCATATTCTTTACCATCAAATTCTTTGGGGCAATCTATTTGCTCTATTTGGCCTATAAAGTGTACAAAGTAGGAGACGTAATAAATTTAAATGGCACAGCAGTACCCAAGCGGTCTCTATGGCAATTATTCAGACAGGGATTTATCATGAATGTGTTAAACCCCAAAGTGACTATATTTTTCCTGGCATTTTTTCCTGGCTTTCTGTTTAGCTCCACAATGAGTACGGTTTGGCAATTTTATATCCTAGGCTTATTATTTATGCTGGTTTCCTTCCTGATTTTCTCGGGGATCGCCATTATGGCAGGAAGTATTTCCAGTTATCTTCGTTCGCATAAACATGCCGGAAAATGGCTGAAGTGGATCCAAATTGTGGTCTTTGTGGGGATTGCAGTCTTCCTGTTGATATCAGATAATTAGTACTACTTTTATATAGCAAGAAAGTATTTGTCCATGTCCCTTTCGGTCAAGCTTATTGAATGCCCCCGCGATGCTATGCAAGGCATCAAAACTTTTATCCCCACCGATGAGAAAATCCGGTATATTCAGTCCCTGTTGAACTGTGGTTTTGATACGATCGATTTTGGGAGTTTTGTTTCCCCCAAAGCTGTTCCCCAAATGCAAGACACAGCCCAAGTATTGGAGCGCCTGGATCTTAGCCAAACTAACAGCAAATTACTTGCTATAGTGGCCAACGTCCGAGGGGCAAATGACGCCTGCCAATTCGAAGACATAGATTATCTCGGATATCCTTTTTCTATTTCGGAAAACTTTCAAATGCGTAATACGCACAAAACAATTGCGCAATCCATTGACATTTTGCAGGCACTTTTGGAAATGGCCGACAAGCATAACAAGGAAGTCGTGACTTATATTAGTATGGGCTTTGGTAACCCTTATGGGGATCCCTGGGATGTGGATTTCGTTGGGGAATGGACAGTGCGACTAGCCGAGATGGGTGTCAGGATCCTATCACTTTCGGATACCATAGGTTCTTCGACAGCGGAAGTGATCACGTATTTATTTTCTGAACTGATCCCAAAATTCATGGAGATAGAGTTTGGGGCTCACTTACATACAACCCCATCTAGTTGGCATGAGAAAGTTGACGCTGCATACCAGGCCGGATGCAGACGTTTTGACGGTGCCATACAGGGGTTTGGCGGATGCCCCATGGCAAGGGATGAACTCACCGGAAATATGCCCACAGAAAAAATGCTATCCTATTTCACCAGCCATCAAATTGAGTCAGGTGTGAATTGGTTGACCTTTGAAGCTGCCTTTAACAAAGCCAAAGATTTGTTTTCTCATTATGCTTAGATATGACGAGAATTTGAAGGGTATTTTGAATGCTAACATAGGTAATTAGAATTATTATAAATAATACTTGCATATCAAGAGCGGGCTCTATATTTTCGCTTCCTTATTTATAGTCATTCTAAATAATGCAATTGAAATATTCCAACACCTGTGGTTTGCTGATATTATTATGTAGCGCATATTGCTATGGGCAGACTCGTTCAGATAGCTTAACATTTGATCCACAACAGCAGCTTAATGCAGCTCAACGATTACTTTCAGGTAATTATGCTTCAACGGTAACAGTGGGTGCATATGGGGAGATCCTCTACAATCAACCTGAGGGCGATAATGGAGAACTTGATGTGCAACGCCTGGTTCTTTTATTCGGCTACAGTTTTGATGACAGAACACAATTCGTGTCCGAAATCGAAATCGAGCATGTAAATGAGCTTTTTGTCGAACAGGCTTTTGTCAATTATAACCTGGCGACTAATATTAACCTCAGGGGAGGCCTCATGTTGGTGCCTATGGGCATAGTTAATGAATTTCACGAACCAACTACTTTCAATGGGGTTGAAAGACCGGCCATGGATAATGCAATAATACCAACAACTTGGCGGGAGATAGGCCTGGGTATTTCAGGCCGCCTAAATAACCTTTCCCTGGGATATCAAGCCTATGTATTTAATGGTTTCAAGTCAACGGAAACTGATGGATCTGGTGGCGTGAACGGCCTTTTAAAAGGTTCAAATGGCCTTCGCGGAGGCAGGCAAAAGGCAATTCAATCCACTATTGACAACCCCAATGTTTCGATCAAGTTTGATTATTACGGTATAGCGGGTACCCGGCTCGGCCTGGCAGGTTATTTTGGAAGATCCCAGGCAGATGATGAAATAGATAGTCTGGAAGGAAGTACCATAGGTATTCAGATGATCGGCCTGGATGGGCGATATGCGTATAAACGGTTTACGGCCCGGGGACAATTGATATGGGCAAACCTAAAAGATACGGAGGCGTACAATAATCTCACCGGTATGGACCTGGGAAGTGTATTAAGAGGATTTTATATTGAAGGGGCTTATAATCTTCTTCCGGTGGAGAATCGACAAAAACTTTTTGCTTTTGTCAGGTATGAACAATTCAATACACATGCTGATACCGAAGGTAGTCTTATGGCCAACAATGCCTATGACAGGGAAGATATAACTTCGGGATTGACCTATCACATTGCTCCAGGCGTTGTCATTAAAGGAGACTATCAGATCCGGTCTAATGACCAGGACACTAGTGAAGTTTCAAATCGATTGAATTTTGGTATAGGGGTATGGTTCTAAAAGCTGTTGATAGCATGCTTGTAAAATACAATTAAGAAAGATTCTAAATTGATACATTTGTCTACATGGGGAGCCTGTATAAAGCATTGCTAAGCACAACAATTGTACTCTTTGGTGTTTTGATCGCCGAAATGCCGGAAAATTTGACAAAAAAGGTGCACAAGGAAATCACAAAGACATTTGAGACGAATCAATTTGAACTTGTCATGTTGGATATTCCAAATGAATTGGACGCACAATTGCCCGCTTCGATGCAGCGCAATATGCGAAGAATAGATTCACAAGGTGCTCTATTAGGTTTTGCTTATACTGGTTCGGCTCGGAGCAAGTCAGCAAATTTTGAGTATTTAATTCTTTTTGATAAGCAAGTTCGTATCGTCCACAGCAAGGTTCTTGTGTATCGTGAAGAATATGGAGGGGAGATCGGTAGTAAGCGATGGCTTCGGCAATTTAATGGCAAAGGGGGTCAGGATCGAGTGAGTGTCGATACTAACATTGATGCCATATCAGGTGCTACCATTTCTGTTCGCTCAATGACAATAGCTGTAGATAAAATACTCCAGTCTGTGGCCGTACTTCAGGATAAAGAGATAATTTGATGCAAATAGACGGATCGCTTAAAAAACTGCCAAGAGACATTCGGATCTTCCTTGCCATTTTTGTCGTAGTGCTCTCGATCGGATTTTATACCGGACTTCTATTTGTGGTAAATACCGATTCTTTCTCTCCGATGGGAGTAGAAGAGAATTACCTGGGCAATGAAGCATTGGAAGAAGCAGCTGTCATGAAATTCAAAAAGAGTCCACGCGAGATGTTAAACATCATTCACACCCATGTACTCTCCATGTCTCTGATATTTTTCCTGTTAGGCATTCTGGTATGGGCGACTACCCTGCCAAGACGCTGGAAACAGTTTCTCAGTATAGAACCCTTTCTTTCTGTAATACTCACATTTGGAGGAATATACGTAATGTGGTTGGGTTGGTATGGATTCAAGTATGTTGTAATTCTTTCTGGTTTGGCTATGACGTTGACATATGTCATTGCCTCTGGCCTGGTGCTCTTTCAACTTCTAGGTAAACATACAAGATCACAGCCAGGTTAAAGAAATCCGGTAGTAAGCTTTAATGTAGTATATTTGCACGCAATTAAGATGTAATTGCAATGGATTCCCACCAACACAAGATCCTGGGTGAAGGCCTAACTTATGACGATGTACTCCTCGTCCCGGCTTACTCCGAAATTCTCCCAAGGGAAGTAGATATCACTAGTCAGTTTACGCGGAACATTCGTATCAATGTGCCCATGGTTTCGGCAGCAATGGATACCGTTACCGAATCGAGGATGGCGATCGCCATGGCTCGGGAGGGGGGTATTGGTGTATTGCACAAAAATATGAGCCTCGAAGAACAGGCTATTAAGGTGCGGAAGGTAAAGCGTGCTGAAAGCGGTATGATCATGGATCCGGTTACTTTGCCCAAAGATGCCCTCGTAGGGGATGCTAAAATGGCCATGGCAGAACACAGTATTGGTGGTATTCCCATTGTTAATGGCAGTAAACAACTAATCGGGATTGTTACGAACCGGGACCTGCGTTTTGAAAAGAACAACGAACGCCCTATTGAGGAAGTAATGACAACTGAAAACCTTGTTACCGTAGGGGAGGGGACTTCGCTCGAGCAGGCAGAAGTGATCCTTCAGGAAAACAAGATCGAGAAACTACCAGTAGTTAATTCTTCAAATGAATTAGTAGGCTTGATCACTTTTAGAGATATTACCAAAGTAACCTTAAAACCTATCGCCAACAAGGACCAATATGGCCGATTACGGGTAGCTGCAGCCGTTGGGGTTACAGCAGATGCAGTGGAACGTGCTGAAGTCCTGGTCAAAGCAGGTGTGGATGCCATCGTTATTGATACGGCGCATGGCCATACCAAGGGTGTGGTTGAAGTATTAAAGAAAGTCAAAAAGGCTTTTCCAGAGTTGGATGTAATTGTGGGCAACATAGCTACGGGCGAAGCGGCTAAATACCTGGTCAATGCAGGAGCAGATGCAGTTAAAGTAGGCATAGGCCCTGGATCTATATGCACTACGCGTGTAGTAGCCGGAGTTGGTTTCCCACAGTTTTCTGCGGTTTTGGAAGTGTCAACGGCGATCAAAGGTAGCGGCGTGCCTGTTATTGCAGATGGCGGGATCCGATATACGGGTGATATCCCTAAAGCCCTGGCCGCAGGTGCACATACGGTAATGTTGGGTTCTCTACTTGCAGGAACCAAAGAATCCCCCGGGGAGACAATTATTTATGAGGGTAGGAAATTTAAATCCTATCGCGGTATGGGTTCTGTCGAAGCCATGACTAAGGGGAGTAAGGATAGGTATTTTCAGGACGTGGAAGATGATATCAGAAAATTAGTTCCGGAAGGCATAGTAGGTCGTGTTCCATATAAAGGTGAATTATACGAGAGTATCCATCAATTTATAGGCGGATTACGTGCAGGAATGGGTTACTGTGGTGCCAAAAATATTGGCGACCTTCAGGACAAGGGTAAATTTGTCAAGATCACAGCCAGTGGCATAGCAGAAGGGCACCCACATGATGTGACTATCACAAAAGAATCTCCAAATTACAGCAGGTAATTACTTCTGACCGGAATAGGTCTTCCAGTCTTTTTCTTTAAATATGTTATCCCCAAAATACCTGGCGATATTTAAAAAAGGTTCGGGCTTTTGATAACCAGGAACCGGGCTGAGCATATTCATTTTTTCATCCAGAAAAACGACTGTCGGATAACTTAGTCGGCCTCGCATGAGCGTAGCAGCTAATTCATGGTATCCGCGACGTCCCGAAGGCACATACTTAAAAGTGCGCCCCTTGTAGTCCATATTCTCTTTAGCCTCGCCATCTAGTTTGACCATCAGAAAATTGTCTGTCATGTATTTAGCCACTTCCGCATTTTGGAAGGTATCCTTATCCATACGCTTGCACCATCCGCACCAGTCAGTATATACATCGATAAAGACTTTCTTATCAGTTCCATTCGCTACCATTTCTGAAGCCTGCTCCCAACTTAACCATTGAACTTGCTGCGCCTGTACTGTAAAAGTGCCAAGACAAAGCAATATGAGTAAAGCAGCGGCAACTACATTTCGAATCATAATTCTGAAGTTTTTAAGAAACAGTCAAGAACTGTACCAAAAGTAACGTAAAAATTCGTCTGATATTTTCATTTTAACGGGATTTCATGTGACTTTAACGAATATGTTGCATCAGAACTGAGTTCCGATATCGATCTGATTTCGCTTAAGATCTTCGTAGGTTTCTCTTTCTCGTATCAGATGCGCCTGCCCATTATGCCATAAAACTTCGGCCGGGCGGTATCTGGAATTGTAATTACTGGCCATACCAAAGCAGTAAGCGCCTGCATTGCTAAAGCAGAGGATATCGCCTTCTGAAATTTCGGCAATACGCCTGTTGTTTGCAAAAGTATCTGTTTCGCATATATATCCAACAACGGAATAGAACCGTTCTTTTCCATTCGGATTTGACAGGTTTCGGATATCGTGATACGCGCCGTAAAACATGGGTCTGATCAAATGATTGAATCCGGAATCTATACCTGCAAATACGGTAGATGTCGTTTGCTTTACTACGTTGACAGTTACCAGGAAGGATCCAGCTTCACTCACCAGGTATTTGCCCGGTTCAAAGGCCAGGGTCAATGGCTTTCCATAGTCCTTACAAAACTCGTTGAAACGCTCCCCCAATTTATTACCTAGCTCTTCAATATTAGTTTGTATATCGCTCTCTTTATAGGGTACTTTAAAACCACTGCCAAAATCAATGAATTCAAGATCCTGAAATTTTTTAGCTGCATCAAAGAGGATCTCACTTGCATAAATGAAGACATCAATATCCAGGATATCACTCCCGGTGTGCATATGAATCCCGTTGATCTTGATCTTTGTCAATTCCGCTATCCTCAATATATGTGGAAGCTGATGTATGCTGATGCCAAATTTTGAATCAATATGACCTACAGAGATCTTGGAATTTCCTCCTGCCATGACATGGGGGTTGATCCTGATGCAGACAGGGATAGTTGGATGTTTGCTCCCGAATTGCTCCAGAATGGAAAGGTTGTCAATATTAATCTGTACCCCTAGTTCGGCAGCTTTTTCCAACTCTTCCAGGGAAACCCCGTTCGGGGTAAAAATGATCTCTTCCGGTTTGAAGCCAGCGTCAAGGCCCAGTCTGACTTCCTGAATAGAAACAGTATCCAAACCGCAGCCCAGGTGTTTCATAAAACGCAAAACGCTGAGATTAGAAAGTGCTTTTGCAGCATAATTAACTTTCAAGGTTCCCACGTTCTGAAAAGCCTTGGTAAGTCGCTCATGCTGCGATTTGATCTTCTCACTGTCATACACATAAACAGGAGCGCCAAATTCTGAGGCAATAGCCAAAAGTTCTTTTGCTTTCATGAATACAAGCTTTGGAGCAAATCTAGGATGTATCTCTTTGTTGTACAATAATTAGTCATGGAATTCAAGGCTTTATAAAACATTCTCAAAATCTCTATTACTGCAGTGCGAATCTCATCAAAATGTACGGGTATTTTTGCCTATATTTCGCAAATGAAATTGCCTCTTTTCCCATTACAAACAGTCTTTTTTCCCGGGGAGACGGTACCGCTGCATATTTTTGAGGATAGGTATAAGCAGTTGGTTAACGATTGCCATAAGGAATCGCTAACATTTGGTATCCCGGTATATATTGATGAGCAGATCGCCTTTGGGACGGAGGTGCAACTCGTTGAGGTTGTAACTACCTATGAGAGTGGCGCTATGGACATTGTATGTGTAGCGCGACAGGTATTTAAAGTAGATAGTTTTGAGGCAACTATGGATGACAAGCTTTATCCTGGGGGAGAAGTGCAGTTTTTGGACAATATTAATGACGGTGAATTGCGCGCCAAAGCGTATGTCCTCGATCGGATCAAAGAGCTTTATTATCTAATGGGGGTGGAATTTAGTCCTATCGCACCAAAAAAATTCAACAGTTATCAGCTAGCCCACAAGATGGGCCTCTCCTACCAGCAGGAATACCAACTCCTGCAACTCGCAAAGGAAAGTGAACGCTTATCATTTATACGAGCCCATTTAGATGTTACCATACAAGTGTTACAAGAGGTCAACCGGACAAAAGATATCATAGATATGAACGGACACTTCCGGAATTTTGATCCG
>Ga0224508_10005574_pt1 | contig 10059 bp, 9 predicted proteins | sample SF_Jan12_sed_USG_4_FD_170157 | JGI IMG/M metagenome (GOLD analysis project Ga0224508, IMG submission 170157) | Sediment microbial communities from San Francisco Bay, California, United States - SF_Jan12_sed_USGS_21 | ecosystem: Environmental > Aquatic > Marine > Sediment | place: USA: California... | reverse complement strand
TCCCCATTCTCCCATGTTTGACAGCGCTGTCAATTTAATGGACGATCGGTCGGATACTGATGCAACCCTGATCTCGGGGTGGGGATGATTGGCATGAGCCACGCCACACATTGCTTGCCTGACAAACCGTCTTATTCGTCCCTGCGGCCGCTGATCCTGACGCTTGCTGCGTTGCTGGTAAACGCGTGCGGAGGCAGCTCAGGCTCAGGCCCGTCGTCACCCGCTCCGTTGCCGCCACCACAAACAGAGACCAATCCGCTGGTGGTTGAGAGCTTTGCACCGGTACCCCAGGATTCCAGTGGCGTTACCTACAATTGTGATGATGTCGAAACGGATGCGCTGGCAGTTTTCACAGATATAAGCAAGAACGCTGGATTATGTTATGCCACCTCGATAACCCCGGACGACAGTACCTCTTCTCGCGTTTCCGGCGGCGTGGCCGTGAGTGATTACAATGCGGACGGACGACTGGACATCTATGTCACACAGGGACGAAATAATCCGGGACGACTTTTCAATCTGCAAGCCGACAGGAGTTTTGCAGACGTAACCCAGCAGGCCGGCGTCAATAGCGACTTAACGGGCAACGGTGGTGTGTTTCTTGATGTCAACCTGGATGGCTTGCCTGATCTCATTAGCGTTCAGGACGGTCCCACTTACCTGCAGATTTTTGGCAACGATGGCGATGGCACGTTTTCTGATATCACAGACTCCACCGGAATTCGTTTAACCAAGCCTTCGTTCTCCATCGCGGCCGGTGATTACGATCTCGATGGCGACCTCGACCTCTTCGTCGCCCACTGGGCGCCCTATACGAAACAAGATCGCTGGGAGTTCCTTTGGCAAAATCAGGGGGATGCCACTTTCGTTGATGTCAGCAATATCGCAGATATCGGGCGCTTTCCCGCCGATGATTCCGGATTGGATTTACCCGAAGAGATGGAGCACTCGTTTACGCCTATCTTCGCTGACTTTAACGAAGATCGATATCCCGACATCTTGCTCGCTTCAGACTTCAGTTCCAGCCAGGTGCTCGTGAACAACGGCGGCACCGGCCTGACCGATATGACACCTCTGCTGGTCGACGATCGCGCTGGAATGGGCGCAGCGGTCGCCGACTACGATAACGATGGAGACCTGGACTGGTTCGTCAGCGCTATCGGTGATACCAGAGAGGAGTTCCTTATTATCGGCCTGTTTAACGGCAACCGCCTTTATCAGAATGACGGCAATGGCAATTTCTCAAACGTGACTGATTTTGCCGGCGTTCGACAAGCGTATTGGGCCTGGGGAAGTTGCTTCGCCGATTTCAACAATGATGGTTTGCAGGATCTGTTTATCGTCAACGGCTTTGACGGTATGACCGAGGAACAGTCAGTCAGCAGAAATTATGAGAGCTTCAATGAAGATCCTGCGCTGCTCTATATCAACAATGGTGATGGCACCTTTACCGATCGGGCCGCCGAGCTGGGTGTATCGCATACCGCAATGGGGCGTGGCCTGGTCTGTTACGACTATGATCGCGACGGCGACCTCGACATGTTGATCGCCAACAGTGGGGAAGCCCCGTCTTTGTATCGCAACAATAGTTTTGCCGGCAGCAATAATTTCCTCAACATTCGATTACAAGGTCGCCCTGACAACCCCCTCGCAGTCGGCGCGCAGATCTATGTTTCCAGCAACGGCCAGGAACAAATGAGGGAATTGCAGCTTGGCAACAACTATATTTCGCAAAACCCGGTGGAGGCTCACTTCGGACTTGGCAACAGCCAAATGGTGGACAGCGTACGAATTGTCTGGCCTGGGCTGGAAGGCTCGGTTAGCGAATTGACCAACGTTCAAGCCAATCGTTTCCTGGTCATTCATCAGCCTGAACTCTAAGCAATTGCTTGACGCCACCGTTGTCCGATGGGGGTGCGTGGGCACAGGTTCTATTGCGAACAGCATGGCGGCGCATATGCAAATGGCGCCGTCGGCCGAATTGGTCGCCGTATCGAGCCGCAAGATGGAATCAGCGAACGCATTTGCCGCGAAACATCGCATCGATGCAGCTTTCGACTCCTGGGCCGAAATGGCTGCGTGGGACGGAGTGGACGCAATTTATGTTGCCACACCGACGAGCGTCCGCGAGGAAATTTGCGTTGCTGCAGCAAAACAGGGCAAGCACGTGCTTGGCGAAAAGCCATTTGCCAGTTTGCCGTCACTGCAACGAATCACGTCCGCGTGTCGGGATAACGGTGTCGGATTCATGGACGGCACGCACTTCGTGCACCATCCGAGAACGACGGACATACAATCGGGCATGTCAGAAAAAGTGGGTTGGCCCTGGTCGGTTGATTCGGCCTTTCAGTTCAAGCTGCCCGATCGAAACGATATTCGTTTCAATCCGGATCTCGAGCCCTTCGGGGCGATTGGCGACGCCGGCTGGTACAACATGCGCGCTGCCGTCGAGTATCTTTCACCGGACATCGAGCTTCGGTCTGTCAACGCATATCTGCGCCGCGATAGGAAAACGGCGGCCGCCATCGGTGGCAGCGGCGTATTGGAATTCGATGACGGATCGTCCTCGACGTGGAATTGTGGTTTCGATTCCGGGGCCGTCATCATGGATCTGCGAATTTCTGGTGCCGAAGGCTCGATCAGTATCGATGACTTCCTGAGTAACGATCGGGATGGTTCTGCAAGCTACACGCATCGTCGTGGCGGCTGGGGTCCCGACGCGATTGCCGAGCCCGTCAAGGTTCCGTCATCCTTGCCCGGTGCGGCCATGATGTTCGAGGACTTTGCGGCGCTGGTATTCGATCAGTCTCTGCGCGAGCGCAGCATGCGGGTCAGCGAGCGGACCCAGCGATTGCTGGACGCAGCGTGGAACAATGCGTTGCAGAACGAACAGAGGTCGTCGTGACCGACATCGGCAATTATTCCCTCGCGGGAATGGACTTTAAATAGGCGGCGATAGCCTTGCGATCGGCCGGCGGCAACTTCGCCATGTTTTCCTGTACGACGACCATCGATCCGCCCACGGTGTCGAATTCCGGTGTAAATCCACTCTCGAGATAGTAGCTGATGTCGCCCGCCGACCATGCAGCGATATTTTCGCCAGCCGGTGTGATATTCGGAATACGGCCCTCGCCGTCCGGGTTGGGTGCGCCGGCGAGCCATCGATCCGCGTCCAAGCCACCCAACCGGTCACGCGGAGTATGGCACTCGCCACAGTGTCCCGCCCCCTCGACGAGTTCCCTGCCGCGGTCGACCATCGGGTCGACTGCGTCGACACGTATCACGGGCGCGGAATCGAGATAACGCCGTTTCCAGGCGCCGATGCCACGTCGCAGCGACCACGGAAAATCGAGCGTGTGTCCCGCGCTACGACCTGCGACTGCCGGCAGCGTGTCGAGGTAGGCCTTGAGGTCCATGACGTCCCCGATCGGCATCTTTGCGTAAGACGTGTAGGGAAACGAAGGATAGTAATGCCGGCCGCGCGGCGATACGCCACGTTGCATCGCATTGACAAACTCGATCATCGACCACCGGCCTATGCCGTCATCGGCGTGCGACGAAATATTCGGCACGCGAAAGACGCCATAGGGCGTATCGAGTTCCAGGCCGCCGCCGAGCAGCAGTTTGTCATTACCCCTGGCACGCTTGCCGCCCACGGGGCGCGCGTGACAGGAAGCACAACCGCCAGCCCAGAAAACGCGCTCGCCGGCGACCGGGTCGGGTTCACGGTCCGGCAGTTCCTGCCGCGGGAGTGCCTGCGGCCTGGTGATCCACCACGCTGCCAGCAATCCGATGGCCAGCAACGCTAGGACGACACGACCGATGCGAGCCACCAAAGTCTCCCTGGCCTCGTCCCTTCGCCAAGCCGTCGTCGCTAGTCTTCGTCCTCGATGCGGTAGGTTTCGTGACACGCTTTGCAAGCCTGAAAAACAGGGCCAGCTACCGGCTCGGCGGCATCGAGCGTGTCCGGCTGAGCGGCAATCGCATCAGCGACTGCTGTCTGCCACTTCGCCAGCGCTTCCTCGAATCCGGCACGGTCTTCCCAGATGGCCGGCGCGGCCTCGGTATCCTCACCGGTATTGCTACCGGCCGGGAACAGTTCGCCAAATTGTCCGGCAGCGTCTTCGAAAGTCCTCAATGAGCTCATCAGCACATCGCCATCAAAATCACTCTCGCCTTTGAGCATTTTGCCGATCGGCTTTGCCGCTTTGCCGACGCTTTCCATTAACTCATGGCGCACATGGCGTGGGTCATCGTCAGCGACAGCCAGGGACGCATAGGCCAACGTGGCCGCTATGAGTGACAGGCGAATTTTCGGGTACGACATACCGTTGCATTCCTCTTGATTGTTGTTGAACAAAGTTGTTTTGGCGTTGGCACGAACTATAGCGTGGAATGGCAATAAATGGATAACGAAAAGCGAATGACGCCCTGATGGTGCTGGCACTAACCCAGGCTTTCGAGATTCTGCTGCAGTTGCCTGGCGAACGTGGCTGAGGGCGCTGCGTAGGTCTTGATCCAGCGCTCATGAATTCCCTGGATCGGGCTGACATCCAGGTAATTCCATCGGCATCGGCCTTGCTTCTTGCTGATGATCAGACGCGCTTTTTCCAGGACGCCGAGGTGCTGCATCACCGTCGTGCGATCCAGGTGTGGCAGATGTTTGCCGATTTCGCCAGTGGTCATCGGCGCGTCCCGCAGCAAGTCCAGAATATGCCGACGATCGGCACCGGCAAGCGCCTTGAAGACCAGATCGTCCTGACTTTCCGAAGCCACGTTTACCCTGCTGCCCAATACCATTTGACAATCATGTTATATTTTTATAACCTATTGTGCAAGCGGCACAGCCGGCACCTTTGGATGCGGGAAAATGGCGAGAAACTACACAGTACGAACCAAGATTCTTCGGCCGGTCGAGAAGGTATTCGACGCTGTCGTGTCGAGCGACAAGCTCTGTCAGTATTTTGTTGCACAGGCAAGCCGCGACCTGCAGGAAGGCGCGGAGATTCGATGGCGCTGGAATCATTATGAGTTCGAGTTGCCGGTCGTGGTCGACAAGGTGGTCGCAAACGAATTGATACAGTTGACGCTCGATTCGAAGGCCTGGAAGAAAACGGTTGACGAGTCTTACCCGGTCAAGGTGACCTTCGAATTTGAAGTACTGGATGATGGCAACACGATGCTGTCAATCAGCGAGGAAGGCTGGAAAACGGATGCCGACGGCCTGAAGAGTTCACATGACAATTGTGGCGGCTGGATGCACATGGCGACCTGCCTCAAAGCATGGATAGAGCACGGCATAGACCTGCGCTAGCACGACGCGGCTACGTCGTGGTAATTCCAACCCCTAGCGCGTGCTGGCCAGGCGAGGGTTCATTCTGCGAATACGCACAAAGTTCTTATTGCCGCCGTTCGACACGTAGTTGGCCTGTATAAGGTTTTCATGCTCGACAACAAACGTCATATTCTTAACTGATTTGTAGCGAGTCATCCATACGCCATCGAAGACGTCCGCAGAATCCGTATTGCGGAGCAGGACCTTCACGTCACCCTGCTCCCAGTTAGGCTGGTCTGAACGCGTAATAATGCCTACGTAGTCATAGCCTGCCGCAATTTCGAAGTTATTCCTGGAGATGACGAGTTCAAACGCACTATCGTCGTGCTGCCACGCACCCTCAACCGTCTCCAGGTCACGTCCAGCAAGGAACTGTTGCATGGCTTGATCCGTACCGGTCACGGTTGCCTGTATGGATTCATCTTGCGATGCGCCGAAGTCGAACCACGCACACGCGGAAGTGAGTGAGGCGATCGTGCACATTAGAGCTACGCGGATTTTCATCGGCCGAATTTCCCTATACGTCAACTGCATGTCACATAACGTGAGACATTAACCGCTTGATCATGCAAAAGAAACGTCGTCTGTCACAAATTCGTCATCGGTTTGCCAGATAGTCCCTCACCTCCGAACGAATACGTTGCTCTTGTTGATCCCAGCGTTGCAGCGCTTCCTGAATCTCTGGATCGCTCAGGAATTCACCCATAAATGGCCGCGCGAATCGCAGTCGCCACGGCAGCATCGCCGTCACCGGCTTTGAGAACACGTTATTCAGCGCGAATTGTACTGCAGCATTCTGGTTTGCAAGGAGGATCTGCCAATCCAGATAAACATGCGGATAACTTTTTGTCTCAATATTCATTTGCCGATAGTACGCGACTATGCTTTCGCTGAAGGCTCGTAGCTCGGCATCCGTTTTTGTAGCAGACAACACATCCAGGGAACGGATACGCACGAGATTGGTCATCCAGGCAACCTCGATCTTTTCCAGATTCGAAAAATCCGGCACGTGCTCATCCATGAAGATAATGTCTTCTTGCTCCGTCCCCCGCGCCACCGACGTAGACAACAGTACGTGCGTGGCATTACTCCAGGCCCTCAAACGTTCCGACGGACCGTCGTCAATAATGTCACGCGCAATTCGAACGGCTGTATCCATTTGACCGAGTGCCACCGCACGCAGTAGCTCCAGATTCTGCACATGCTCAGAGTCGGGTGCCATTCCACGCACGCGCCGATGAAACTCGTTTGCTTCGTCGGGCAGACCTAGTACATAAAGAAATTCGGCGGTTGCCGCAGGAAGCTCCGGATCGAGGGCGTCACTGGCCTGCGATTTCAGACGGCTGTCGATGGCCAGCACACCATCCCCTAGACGCAAAGCGATGCGAAACAGCTCGGCCCAGACATTCGGTGCCTCGGGATCGATTTCGACTGCACGCAGCAAAACATCTCGAGCGGCTTCGTAGTCATGCAGCAGGGCATGAGTTTGGGCAAGGAATTCGTATATCAGGATATTCAAGGGATCTGCTTCCAGTACCTCTTCGAGTATCGTTACCGCTTCCTCACGATTGCCGAATCTACCGACCAGAAATCCCAACGATATCTTCGCGTCGATTTCATTGGGCGCTGCTGCCACGACCTCGCGCAATTCACGCTCGGCTTTTTTCCAAACCGTAAAATCTCCGTTGTTCGCGGCCGACATGACTCGCGTCGTTATCAGGAGCGACCTGGCTTTGACATGTTTCGGATCTACGGCAAGCACCTCGCCGGCTAAAGCCGTTTGTCTTGCAATACCCTCAGCGATCGGTCGCATTCCAGTATCGGCCTGTTGCAACACCAAGTCGGCCAGTTCCGCCTTGGCATCGAGAAAATCCGGGTCTTCTTCGAGTGCGGCGAGTAGATATTCCTCGGCCTTTTGCAATGCCCCTATCGAACCATTGCGTACTTCGGCCCGTGCCCGCAGGTACAAGTCGTATGCCTCGAAATTGTCCGTGTCGAGCGCACGCCGGCGGTTCGCCTCCACCGGGTGCAGCAAAGAAGCCAACAGCTTGACCCCAACCGCACCGGCAATTTCATCCTGCACCATGAATATGTCGGTCAGTTCGCGATCATAATTCTCTGACCAGACATGAAATCCGTCGTGCGTGCGAACCAACTGAGCTGTGATACGAATTCGATCCCCGGCACGCCTTACGCTGCCCTCGAGAACGTGAGCCACACCAAGTGTGGCGCCGATTTCGCGAATCCCGGTGTCCTTTCCTTTGAACGCGAAACTCGAGGTACGCGCCGCGACTTTCAATTCGCGGACCTGCGCCAGCTTGTGCAGAAGCGTCTCAGACAGGCCGTCGGAAAAGTACTCGTTGTCTGGATCGGGACTCATATTAAGGAAGGGCAAGACGGCAACTGAACTGCCGGGAATCAACTGGTTGGTCTGTAACGGTGACTTTTCCCGGAGCTCGGTAGCGGCTAACCAGGCCAGCACGATAAGTATTGGCGCGACAGCGACCCACCACCACAGTTGTCGGTGGTTTCGCTGCAAAGGCGGCGGCGACGAAGAATCAACTGATTCAATGGAGACGTCGCCAACCAATGTATAGCCACGGCGCGGGACCGTCCGAATGATCTGGCGATCTGTGTCACCTATCACCCGGCGAATATCGATCAGGCACTGCGCGATGGAATCATCGGTGACCGCTTTCTGCCCCCACACCTCGGCATGCAGCTCTTCCTTGCTCACCAGGCGGTCGTGATTCGCCAGCAACAGCCGCAGAACCTCGAATGATTGCGGCCGCAGCTTGATTTCCTCGCCATTCTTCAGCAGCACTGCACGAGCGGTATTCAGCGTGAAATCGCCGAAACCGTAGATATGCTGTGGACCGTCAGGATTTGACATATTGTGTTGTCGCTGTACCTTTTCCCGCAAGCTTTTGATTTATGGTTTTTATAGCACTTTTCTTACGCGCGGTGGTGCGCCCGAAAGGGAGAAAGGCCGCGTGGGCACACTGTTTGCAATGGGTCTTCGTGATTTTTTCGTCGTTTATTCGTGACTAATCGCGGAACGCGATCGTAGGGTGATCTTGCTTGTCAACACTCAAGGAGAGTCAACATGAACAAATTACACCAGATGCTCGCCTTGCTCGCTGTCGCCGCTATTTGTGTTGCGCCGACTACAGCAACCGCTGATGCCGAACACATTACCAAGTCACAACCATTCTGGACATTCGCGGCGCCGCCACCTGCCGGGGAGACTCGGCTGGTCAGGACGCCCCAAGGACTGACCGCGCAGTTCAAGACCACGGGATTGACAGCCGGTCACGCAGTGACCCTGTGGATCATGTTCTTCGACAACCCCGACGCGTGTTTGACCCCTGGGGCCTGCAATCCAGATATCGATATCGGGAGACCTGGGGTTCGCTTCGATTTCCACTATGCAAGCGGCCATATCGTCAATGCTCGGAACACCACCATTTCGGGGCATGTGCAGGTCGGCGAACTCAGCACATCCGGCTGGGCCGAGCTCGTTGAGATTGGCGGCGCACCACCTTTCTTTGTCACCCCGTTGACGAACCCGCTCGGTGCTCAGGTGATCCTGGCGCTCCACAGTCATGGCCCGGCGCAGCCTGGCACAGCTCTGCCGGCGCAGATGAGTTCTTACCTTGGCGGCTGCCAGCTCCCGTTTCTCGGCGATGCCGCTGGTTTCGCGCAGAGCGCTGATGACATTCCCGCACTGCCAGGTGACTGCTCTACCATTCAGGTCGCATTCCACATGCCCGCAAACTGAGCACTCGCTATCAGAAGGCACAACTGGCGCCACGGACGGCGCCGGTCTGGTGACAAGGGGTTGGGGGCGGGATTCTCGGTTCTTCTGTCTGGCGGTGGAGCGATTTCTTGCTGCAATACGCCGTGCCAGAATTGCGTATTATCGCATCGAGGTATCTTCCAATGCGTTCGAATCAAACAGGGACAACGCAATGGGCTACACAAAATTTCCGGTCGCTACGGGGTATGCACGTTAGCCCACACTCCGCGAGTAAACGGAATGGGACTCATGTCGAGTGGATTGGTGATGGCTATGGCGCGTCCCGTGCTGCTCATCGCAAATGCCAGGTCAGTACCGTCCCTCAAACCGATGGGCGTGATGGCGCTCCAGGTACCACTGCTGGCAACGTAATGCCGCGCCTTGATTTCTCCGCTCTGCATCCAGACAGCAATAGCATTCCCGGCGGCATCTCTGCCAACATTGAGTTCGTCGACCTCGGTAACGCCATCGTCAACGTTGATGGCCTGTACCGGACCCCAGTTCGATGACACCGCGTCGTAGAATGACGCCGATGCAACGCGTTGCGAATTATCAACCGGATCGGTCGGTTGCCACGTGACGATAGCGTTGCCCAACGCATCCACTGCAACGTCCGGCCATGATGTGTAAGTACTTTGGGAATAGATGGATTCAGGTGTGCCCCACGTATCGGACAGGGGATCATAACGCACAGTATCGACAGACCAGTCGCTGCCGCCACCGCCCGCGTTTCGCGTCTGTTCCCACACCGCAACCGCCGTACCATCGGCGTTGACCGCGAGATCAACCCGCTCCGCGCTCTCCCAGTCGATGATGTCCGTGTGGCCCACCTGTGTTGCGGTCCCCCACGTACCTCCACTGTAGCGACTCGCGTAAAGCGTGGTGTTGCTCGGTCCGCCTGCGGTTTGACCGGGATCATACGGCT
>Ga0224508_10005573_pt1 | contig 10059 bp, 8 predicted proteins | sample SF_Jan12_sed_USG_4_FD_170157 | JGI IMG/M metagenome (GOLD analysis project Ga0224508, IMG submission 170157) | Sediment microbial communities from San Francisco Bay, California, United States - SF_Jan12_sed_USGS_21 | ecosystem: Environmental > Aquatic > Marine > Sediment | place: USA: California... | reverse complement strand
CGCCCACATCATCCCGGAGGAGGCCGTGAAGACCGCGCTCGCGCACCCGCTCGTCATGGTCGCGAGCGACGGGACGCCCTTCGTGAACGGGCGAGCACACCCCCGCGGGGCCGGGACGTTCGCCCGCGTCCTGGGGCGGTACGTTCGGGACCAGGGCGTCCTGTCACTACCGGAGGCGGTCCGGAAGATGACGCTCATGCCGGCCAGCCGGCTCGAGAGCTTCGTACCGCAGATGCGAAACAAGGGACGCATTCGCGTGGGGGCCGATGCGGACATCACCGTGTTCGACCCGGCCACGGTGATCGACAACGCGACGTTCGCCGAGCCGGCGCAGGCATCGACGGGGATCATCCACGTGCTGGTCTCGGGGACCCCGGTCGTGAGGGATGGCGGGCTCCAGGAGGACGTCCTGCCGGGGCGGCCGATTCGGAGAGAGAACTGAACGTGGACCCGTCGGGGTGAGCCCGCGCCGGCGCGTCTGGGGCTGGTCGTTGCTCGGGGCCGCGCTGCTGCTGAACCCGTGGACAGTCGCGTGGGCAGCGGTTCCGGACGGACATCTGGGATCAGCCGTCGCGGTCGTGGGAATCCTGCTGGCACAGGCCGCAGCCGTCGTCGCCGGGACGCTCTGTCTCGTCGAGCGGGCGAACCGCTGGAAGGCGGGTGGCTGGCTTTTCGCGGCCCTCTGGGCCGTCTTTTACGCCGGCTGGGTTCTCCACCGATCGGTGCAGCCGACCATCGGGTGGTACTCTCTGGAGTACGTCGTCTTTCTGGCCGTAATGGCCCTCCCCTTCGTGTTCCCCCTCGCCATCGGTGCCATGAGGAGTCGACTGGGGACGCGAGGGACGACGCTCGCGCTTGTTCCGGTCGGTCTGTTCGTGCTCGCGCTCTACCTCGTCGGGGCGGCCTGGTACGGGTTCGTGAGAGAGCAGCGCTTCGATCCGTTTCTTCAGTATCCCACCGTGCTCACAGTCCCGGACTCGGTCGCCGGAGTCGACGGACTCTCCGTGCTCGCGCTGGGGGGTTCGACGACCGAGAACCGCCCCCTGCAGCCCGAGGATCGGTATCCCGCCTTGCTGGAGGACATGCTGAGCGAGGAGCTTCCCGGCGAATCACGGGTGTGGAACGCGGGGCGGGCCTGGTACACGACGCGGCACTCACTCTCCACCTACACCGACTACTACCACCGGCTCGAACCGAACGTCGTCGTCATCATGCATGCGATCAACGATCTCTACCGCTCCTGCACGCCGCCCGCGTTCTCGCTCGGGGCCTACAACGACCGGTGGACGCACTACTACGGGGCTTCGATTCGCGGCGCTCGCCCGCGCCCGTTCTGGGCGTGGGGGTTCGACATGGCGGTGCCGGGTGAGACGGACGCGGTCGAAGCCTGGTACTCGGTTCTTCGGCACCGTCCCGCGCCCGTACCGATCGCCGCCTTCGAGTCACGCGGTCAGTTCGCACGGAATCTGGCCCGGCTCGTGGACATCGTCCGCCGCGACGGAGCCCGTGTCGTGCTGGTCACGCAGCCCACCGCGTACGCGGCGGCCGAGGCGGAGCTACGGGGCTTCGGTCCCTCCATGGGGCACCGGTTCTGTCTTTCGCGCGATGACTATCTGATTCGCACGTACCCCGACAATGCGTCGATGAGGGCTGCCATGGCCTCGTACAATGAAGTCGTGAGCGAGGTGGCGGAGTGTCGCGGAGCCATCGTGGCCGACGCCGCATCCGAGCTCGACGGGAGGGCCGACCTGTTCACCGACGATGTTCACTATACGCCGTCCGGGGGAGCGGCAGTCGCGCGCGTGGTCGCCGACGCGATCCTGGCGAGTGTGGCGACCGATCCGCCCGAACCGCTCGGGTGTCGCGCCCCCTGAAGCGCCGCCACATCTTCCCGTGACTCGACCGATCCAGTCCACCCGGAGGTTGCCAGGAATGACCCGACGCGCCCGCTCGTTCATCCGAATCCCCGCTGCCGCGCTCGCGGCCATCACGACCATCGCGGTCGCCGGTTCGCTGGTGTCCGCCGGCCTGCCAGCGTCTCCGCTCGCGGCCCAGGAGGCCGAGGGGGAGACGTCGCTCTTCGGCGCGATGAAGTGGCGAAACGTCGGCCCGTTCCGCGGCGGCCGGTCGGTGGCCGTCGCCGGCGTGCCCGGGGATCGGCTCACCTACTACTTCGGTGGAGTGGGCGGTGGCGTCTGGAAGACGACCGACGCCGGGACGACGTGGGGCAACATCACCGACGATTCGCCGTTCGGGACGTCGTCGGTCGGCGCCCTCGCAGTGGCCCAGTCCGACGCGAACGTGATCTACGCCGGGATGGGCGAGCATTCGATCCGCGGTGTCACGACCTCTCACGGCGACGGCATGTACCGCTCGACCGACGCGGGGCGCTCCTGGACTCATCTCGGTCTCGAGGCCACACGCGCGATCTCCCGAATCCGTGTCCACCCGAACGACCCTGACCTCGTCTACGTCGCGGCGCAGGGCTCACCGTTCTCGCCCAACCCCGAGCGCGGGATCTACCGCTCGCGCGACGGCGGACAGAACTGGGAGCTCGTCCTGCACGTGGACGAGAACACGGGCGCCTCCGACCTGGCCATGGATCCCACGAACCCGCGCATCCTCTACGCGGCCATGTGGGACCACGACCGCGAGCCGTGGGTCGTGCGTAGCGGAGGGCCGGGCAGCGGCTTCTGGAAGTCCACGGACGGCGGCGACACCTGGGAGGAGATCAACGACGGCCTGCCCGATCTGATGGGGAAGACGGCGATCGACGTGTCGCCGGCCGACCCCGATCGGCTCTGGGTGCTGATCGAAGCCGACGACGAGAACGACGGCGTCTGGCGCTCGGACAACGGCGGGCGCTCGTGGTCGCACCTGAATTCCGATCGCGTCCTCCGCGCCCGCGCGTGGTACTACATCGAGATTTACGCCGATCCGGAGGATCGTGAGACCGTCTACGTCATGAACTCGCCGTTCCTGCGCTCGATCGACGGCGGCCGCACGTGGGAGACGATCCAGACGCCGCACGTCGATCATCACGATCTCTGGATCAACCCGGGCGACGGCGACGTGATGATCTCGGCGAACGACGGGGGCGCGACGATCTCCTTCAACGGCGGCGAGACCTGGTCGACGCAGGAGAACCAGCCGACCGCCCAGATCTATCGTCTCACCGTGGACAATCGTTTCCCGTACTGGCTGTACGGCGGCCAGCAGGACAACACGAGCGTCGCCATCAAGGGCTGGGCCACTCACGCCGGCGGCATCGGCTGGAAGGACTGGTTCGACGCGGGCGGCGGCGAGTCGGCGTGGGTCGCGTTCGACCCCGACAACCCGCGCTACCTGTATGCAACTTCGATCCAGGGGTTCATCACCGAGCTCGACACCGAGCTGTGGGCGTCCCGGAGCGTTCGGGCCTACCCGGAGATGGCGCTCGGGCTCGACGCGAACATGATGCGCTATCGGTGGAACTGGAACGCGCCGGTCGTCACGTCTCCGCACGATTCACGCGTCATCTATCACGGGGCGCAGATGGTGCTCCGGTCCGATGACCGCGGGTTCTCGTGGGAAGAGATCTCGCCCGATCTGACCCGTAACGAGCCCGAGAAGCACACCGCCGGGGGCATCCCCTTCACGAACGAGGCGGCGGGTGGGGAGGTCTACAACACCATCTTCACGATTGTCGAGTCGCCACACGCGCGCGGCGAGATCTGGGTCGGCACGGATGACGGACTCGTCCAGGTCACCCGGGATGGCGGTCAGACCTGGACCGACGTCACGCCCGACGGAATGGGTGAGGGGCTCGTGAACTCGCTGGACGTCTCGCCCCACTCGGCGGGGACGGCCTATATCACGCTCAGCCGCTACAAGTTCGACGATTTCACGCCCTACGCGTACCGGACGACGGACTACGGTGAGTCCTGGGACCGGATCGACGCCGGCATCGGCGCCGACAATCCCGAAGCATGGACCCGCATCCTGCGCGAGGACCCGGTGACTCCGGGCCTCCTGTATGCGGGGACCGAGCTCGGGATGTATGTGAGCTTCGACGCGGGACGATCCTGGGAGTCGCTCGACCTCAACCTCCCGCTCGTTCAGATCACGGATCTTCGTGTGCAGGCGGGAGACCTGGTCGTGGCCACTCAGGGCAGGGCTTTCTGGATCCTGGACGACCTCTCTCCGCTTCGACAGCGCGCCGCGGCCGCCGCGTCCGGCGGCACCTTCCTGTACGCGCCCGCCCCGGCCTATCGGGTGAGTCAGGGGCTGGGTGGCGCCGTCGGCCCGACGGTGGTGGGACAGAACAAGACCCAGGGTGCGTTCCTCGACTACGCGCTGGCGGCCCCGCCTGGTGAGGACGAGACGGTGACGATCGAGATCCTCGACTCCACCGGAACCGTCGTTCGGACGTTCTCGACGGACACGGAGCCGACGGCGGACGGTACGTCGTTCTCCTCGCTTCCTGCCGCGGCAGGACACAACCGGCTCGTCTGGAATCTGCGCGGGGAGAGCCCGCCGGCGATCGAGGGGGCCGTACCCGCGTTCGGCGGGGTGCCCGGCTTCCGCGTGATGCCGGGGACGTATCAGGCGCGCCTGACGGTCGCCGCAAACGCGATGACCGAGACGTTCGAGGTCCGCGGCGATCCGCGCATCGACCCGTCGATGACCGACTTCGCCGCGAATCAGCGGTTCCTGAACGCGATCGGTGCCGCGGTCACGGAGCTACACGTCGGAGTGAACGACATCCGTGACGTTCGCGAGCAGATCGGTGCCGTGCTCGCGCAGGCTGGCGACGCGGACCTCACCGGTCTGGAGGCTCTGACGGAGGCGGGGGAGGCGTTGACCGACTCGATCGGGGTGCTCGAGGACGTCATGTTCCAGAAGCGCCGTCGGACCCAGCAGGACATGGTGGCGTTCGCGGGCATGCTCGACACGCAGCTCGGCACCCTCGCGGGCGAGGTCGACGGGACGGATCTGCCGCCAACGGGCGGAGCCCTCGAGAGGCTGGGTGACCTAGAAGTCGAGTGGGGCGAGGCGCGAGCGATGCTCGGCCGCGTGCTCGGCGATCTGCTCGATGACTTCAATCGGCTCGCCCGCGAAGCCGGGGTGCCGGCGATCATCACCCGTTCCGAAAGACGGACGGTCTCCTGAGTCCGGACAGGAGTGGCTCCCGCGTGACGCGAGCCGGTAGCGTGTTGCGTCCCGTGTTCGAGTGGGGAGGTGCTCGAGCGTGAAAAGCGTCCTTCAAGAAATCCACGGAAGATCTCTGTGGCAGATCTTCGGGCTCTACCTCGCGAGCTCGTGGGTCGTCCTGCAGGTCGTGGACACGCTCGACGGAGTCGTCGGGCTGCCTGCATGGGTCGGGACGGCGGCGCTCGGACTCCTCCTCGCCGGACTTCCGATCGTCATGGTGACCGCGTTCGTCCAGCGCGGATGGGGCCGTGGAGGCGTCGCGGGCTCCTCCGATTCGGGCGAAACGGTGGCCGGTGGGGAGGTCGGCGACCGCCGCCCCGCGGTCGAGCGCGACGCCGGGATGCCGAAGGCCGCCCCCGAGTCGGCCGCACGGCGGCGCCTGTTCAGTTGGCGAAACGCACTCGTCGGAGGGCTTGGCGCCTTCGCGCTTCTGGGAATCGGGACGGCGGTGTGGCTCGTCATGCGCACGGCCGGAATCGGTCCGGCCGGGACGCTCGTTGCCAGGGGCGTCCTCGACGAGGCCGACGTCATCATCCTTGCCGACTTCGAGAATTCGACGAACGACGAGACGCTGTCGGGCGTCGTGACCGAGGCGCTGCGTGTCGATCTCTCGCAGTCCGAGGCCGTAGAGCTCGCCGATCCCGGCTTCATCGCCTCCGCGTTGGGTCGGATGGAGCGTGACCCGGCTACCCTGATCACGGAGGCCGTCGCCTTCGACGTCGCCCGGCGTGAAGGAGCGAAGGCGGTGGTCACCGGCGAAGTCGCTCGCGCCGGAGTCGGATACGTGCTCACGGTCGGCATCATCGAGCCGGGGACCGGGGACGTTCTTCTGTCCCACCGTGAGGCGGCGCGCGACTCGACAGGCCTTCTGGAGGCGATCGATGCCCTCGGTCGCCATCTCAGAGAACGGGTCGGCGATCCTCTGAAGAGCATCTCGACCTCGCCGCCGCTCGAGCAGGTGACGACGTCGAACCTCGAGGCGCTGAGGAGCTACAGCCAGGCGGTTCGCCTTCCCCAGGCGGATGCCGCGAGGCGCATCGATTTGCTCGAGGCCGCAGTCGCCGCGGACACGACGTTCGCGATGGCCTGGAACGCCCTCTCCACGCAGCTCTCGAACTACGGTGTCGAGCCCGGACGGGCGATGGAGGCCCGAGCCCGATCGTTCAACTTCCGCGAGAACCTGCCCACGGCCGAGCAGAACTTCGTGTCGGCCATGTATTACCTCAGCGGAACGTACGAGCCGCGACAGGCCATTCCGTACATGGAGGCGATCGTCGAGGCCGATCCGACGGCGGCCGGCCCGATCAACAACCTCGGTGAAGCCTACCGCAACCTCGGCGACCTGGACCGGGCGATCGAGCTCTACGAGCGTGCGATCGCAGCCGATTCATCCCGTTCGGCGATCCCGTTCATGAACATCGCGCAGGTGAAGACGACACAGGGCGACGTCGAGGGCGCGATGCGCGCCGCCGAATACCTCGAGACCTATGGGGGTGAGCCCTTTCCGGATTGGCACCGGACGATGGCGACGGGCGGTACCGGCGACTACGAAGCCGCGGAGGTGACCTCCCGGGCGGCCCTCGAGACGATCGGCGGTCGGCCCTTCCTGCTCGCGCAGGGGACCCAATGGCTGGGCGCCATCGTGGGGGTCCGTGGACGGGTGGCGGAGTCGGTCGAATCGTGGACCGAGGCGGGACGGATTCAAGCCGAGAACGGCTCGTCGGTCGAGGCCCTCCGCAACGTGCTCGCCGCAGCCGTCATCGAAGGAGTCGCGTATTTGCGGGACGACGCCGGGGCGATCGACGTGGCGCTCGCGACCTACCCGATCGACGAGATGGATCCGGTCGAGCGCCCACTGCTGGACCTGGCCGAAGGGTACGCCCTGCTGGGCGACCCGACCCGCGCCCGGGAGCTGCTCGCCGAGTTCGAAGCCACGACCCCCGAGCTGCATCAACGGGGTCTGCGCCATCACAGGCATGGGGTCATCGGGCAGATCGCTCTGCGCGAGGGACGTTTCGAGGAGGCGATCGAAGAGTTCCGTCAGAGCGCATCCCGGCCGCAGGAGCTCGAGCCCATGGTCGGGCTCGCGCGGGCGTTCGACGGGGCCGGCCAGCCGGACTCGGCGCGGGTGCACTACCGCCGCTTTCTGGAAGCGCCGCACTGGCTGAGCATCATCCCGCACTCCAAATTCCTTGCGAACGCGCTCACACGTGCGGCGGAGCTCGAGTACGAGGCCGGGAATCTTCGCGAGGCCGCGGCTTACCTCGCCAGATTCGTCGACTTATGGGCGGCAGCCGATCCCGGGCTCCAGCCTCGAGTCCAGGCGGCGCAGTCCAGACTACAGGAGATACTCGATGAGATCGGATAGGCAGGTCATCTCCAGTCTTGCCCTGTCGGTCGTCGCGGCGGCGGTCGCCGCGTGCGCTCCCGAAACCGGCGGTGCGCCCGAAGCGACAGCGGAGCTCGCGACCGCCGTGCCCGACAGCTGTTCTGTCTGGTCCGAGTTCCGTGGCATCCTGGGGGAGGGCAGCGCCAAGATCCGGACGGAGGGGGAGAACGTCTTCGTATGGGCCAGTGGCGAGGAGTCCGGGCCGGGGGCCGAGTGGTACGACTTCACCGGTGCGCCCATCGACCCGACCGAGCTCCAGTACGGGATCGGTCGCGACCGGATCCGATCGATCGACGTCCCGCTGTTCGTGCGTCCCGACGACGAGCGGCTCATGGAGCTGCCCGTGAGTCCCTACCGGCGGTGTGAGCGGCCCGAGACGGCCGACGACATCATGGTGATCGGGTACGTCGCCGGCGGCCAGCCGCGGGCCTACCCGACCGGCCTGCTCGACCGTCACGAGGTCGTGAACGAGACCGCCAACGGAAAGCCGTTCACCGTCGGGTGGTGACCTCTCGCGAATCTGCCCGTGGTGCACGGGCGGGAGCACAACGGTGAGACTTTCGAGTTCGGCGTGAGCGGCTACGTCTACCGCAACACGTTTCTGCTGTACGACCGGCCGACGTTGAGCCTGTGGTATCCGCTGGACGACACCAAATGGACGGCGATCTCCGGACCGCGGCAGGGCGACGAAATCCCGTTCATCGAAGAGCCGGGGGTGATGCCCCTCGGCGAGTGGCGTGCGCAGCACCCCGAGACGGTAGTCCTCCTGGGGGACCGACGTGATTTCGAGTCCGAGTAAACCAGAGCGGACGAAGAGGTCCCAGGTCCGCGGGCGTTCGGGCCGGTAGGCTCCGCACGGCCCGAGGCCGTGCGCATGTCAGCAGCCGACGATCTCGATCGTATCGGGTGCGTTTGGGACCGCGCAAAGGAACTCGAATGGCTCCTGGCCGGTCGAATCGTACGAGTGCGGCGTCCCCGCAGGTATGTAGACGACGTCGCCCGCTCGCACCTCGTGGGTCACATCGCCGATCCGTACCGTCGCTCCGCCGCGTAGCACATACTGCTCGTGCTCGACCGCGTTCGTGTGGAGCGGCATGCCGCCCCCGGGCTCCATCACGAATCGTCTGAGGGCGAAGTTCGGCCCCTGATCCGGACCGATCAGCACCTGTGTGCGTGTGCCCGTCCCGGCCGTCACCTCGCTGTAGTCGAAATCGTCGACGCTTCTGACGCTCATCTCTCGTCGCTCCTCGATCATCCCGGAATCGAACCGATCCTCACCGACGAATATGTGACTTCACGCGCCATCCCGACATCCATCTCCCGGGACGCTCTGTGCGGACTCTGACATCGGCGAGGGGAGAGCCGGAATGACGGAATATCTCGTGATTGGCACCGCTGCATTCGCGCTCGGCTATCTAGTCAGGGGCAGGTGGGCTCGGCGGCGGGTCGCCGCGTCGCAGGCCCGCTGGCAAGAGCGGGTCGACACTCTGCAGGGACAGCTCGGCTTGAAGCGCGTACGGATCCAGGAGCTCGAGGGCGAAGCGGCGCGTAGTGACCGCGTGACGGTCCGTGCCGACTCGTCCAGGACCTCATAGGTTGACCCAGGGTACAGGTGTTTTGCGTTAGATGGGATTGGGTGGGGATGGGCCCAGGAAAAGCCAGCTGATGGACGTAGCCGTTGAACCCGCTCTTTCTACAAATCGCGATCGGTGCCGGAGCCCTTCTCGTAGGCTTCCTTATCGGCACACTCATGGCAGGCAAGCGACTTCGGAAGACTCGAAAGGCCGCGCAGCAGCAGGCGGACGACTTCGAGAGCCAACTGGCGATCAAACGTCTCCGGATTCATGAGCTGAAGGCGCGGCTGGAGAGCGACGTCCCGGACGAACCCCTCGAGCCGTTGCCACCCTCGCTTACGAAGATGTCCTCCGCGACCCCCACGCGACCGAGGTGGCTTGCCACACCGGCCGAACGCACGCCAGATTCTGCGCCCCCGCGGGCGTAGCTCAGTTGGCAGAGCGTCAGCCTTCCAAGCTGAAGGTCGCCGGTTCGACCCCGGTCGCCCGCTTATAGCGAAGCCCCCGTCCTGCGGGGGCTTTCGCGAATCTGTCTTCGGGGGTCGCGGCCGCGAGACGGGCAGCCCCGGCTACTCGGCGCGTATCGTGATCATGGGGTCGATCGAGGATGCCCTTCGCGCGGGAATCAGCACGGCCAGCCCGGCCACGCCAAGCAGCACGAGAGGCACGATGGTCCAGGTGATCAGATCGAGCTGGCTAACCCCGTACAGGAAGCTCCCGAGAAACGTCGTGAGGGGGACGGTGACGATGAGTCCGATAGCGAGCCCGAACCCCACGAGCCGAAGCCCCTGTCTAAGGACGAGTCCGACGGTCGTCTTCGGAGTGCTGCCGAGGGCCGCCCGGATCCCGATCTCTCGGGTCCGCTGGACCACCGCGTAGTTCATCACGCCGTACAGCCCGGCG
>Ga0224508_10005572_pt1 | contig 10059 bp, 7 predicted proteins | sample SF_Jan12_sed_USG_4_FD_170157 | JGI IMG/M metagenome (GOLD analysis project Ga0224508, IMG submission 170157) | Sediment microbial communities from San Francisco Bay, California, United States - SF_Jan12_sed_USGS_21 | ecosystem: Environmental > Aquatic > Marine > Sediment | place: USA: California... | reverse complement strand
GCTTGGGTGTGCCACAGTGCACGGCGTATACGATCAGAATGATCGAAGCGCAACAGTAGCGATCGAAGAATTTGTCAGGCAAGGCGGTGACGAGCCTGTACGTTACAAGGATTTGACCGCAGCGTGTAACGATGCGGACGTTGACGCGTTGATGATCTGCACGCCGAACCATACACACATGCAGGTATTCGATGTGGCTGCCAAATCGGGGAAGCCAATATTCCTGGAAAAGCCGATGGCGACGACCGTTGCCGATGCGCGCCGTATTGTTGAGCTCGCTCGGAATTATCCGGCGTTTGTCCAGGTTGGCCTGCAGTACCGCTACAAGGCGCCGTACGTTGAAGCGCAACACGAGGTGCGGGAGCGCTGTTCAATTGGCGACGTCAAGACCATCAGCATGAGTGAGTACCGACCACCGTTTCTTGACAAAGTCGAACAATGGAACAAGTTTTCCGAGTTCACCGGTGGCACGCTGGTTGAAAAATGCTGCCATTATTTTGACTTGATGAACCTGTTTGCTGATTCAACACCCGCGCGCGTTTTTGCAAGTGCAGGGCAGGCGGTGAACTTTGTGGATTTTGAACGCGACGGCAAGGTATCCGATATCGACGATCACGCGTTTGTTGTCATCGATTATGAAAATGGCGTGCGCGCCAATTTTACGCTCAACATGTTCAGCCCGCATTTCGTCGAGGAGCTGGTTATATGCGGCGACCGTGGCCGACTCGTCGCTAGCGAGCGGTTCGACTTTCTGCAAGATGACGCGGCTTTCTCCACGGTGACCATCGAACGGGGAGAAGAGGGTGCCTCGCGGGTGATGGACGTCGGTTACGCGAGGACAATCGAACAAAGCGGCCATCATGGCGCGACGTTTTTCGAACATATGGCATTTGTAGACCAGCTGGACGGGAAGACCTCAGACGCGGCAACGCCGTTACAGGGACTGTGGTCGATCGTGGTCGCGGCGGCAGCGCAGGATTCCGTTACCACCGGACAGCCGGTCGTCATAGACACATTTATCGAACAAAATGACTTGCTACATGCACTCGAATCATAAGCAAAAGGGAACTGCTCGATGACCACTATTGCCGTCGGAAATAAAGCGATGCCTGCTGTCGGCCTTGGCACCTGGAAAATAGAGCGCGAGGCTACGGCGCGTGCCGTGCAAGATGCTATTTCGATTGGCTACCGTCTTATTGACAGCGCCTGCGACTACGGTAATGAGGTGGAGGCCGGGGAAGGAATCAGGGCAGCGATCTCTGGTGGCCATTGCAGCCGCGAAGACCTGTGGGTCACGTCCAAGCTGTGGAATACCTATCATCGCCCTGAACAGGTACGCCCGGCTTGCGAACGTTCGCTGTCGGACCTGGGCCTCGATTACCTCGACCTGTATTTTATTCACTTTCCCATCGCGCTTCGCTACGTGGATTTTGAGGACCGGTACCCGCCGGAGTGGATTTACGACCCAAATGCCGCGAAGCCTTCGATGGAAGTTGATGCCGTCCCGCTGCATGAGACATGGGCTGCGATGGAAAAGCTGGTCGAAGCAGGACTTGTAAAGCACATCGGTGTCTGCAATTTCACATCGGGATTGTTGATTGATTTGATGGCGTACTCCACGATCAAACCGGCGATGCTGCAGATCGAGTCGCATCCGTTCCTGACGCAGGAACCGCTGCTGCGGCTTGCTGCCGATTTCGGCGTGGCGGTGACCGCATTCTCACCGTTGGGCGCACTGTCGTACTTATCGCTGGACATGGCGACAGAGGCCGACACGGTGCTAACCGCACCGCCGGTCGTTGCCGCCGCCAAACGTGTGCAACGGACGCCGGCGCAGGTCGTATTGCGCTGGGGCGTGCAACGTGGCACGGCGATCATTCCGAAGTCCACCCGCCCTGAACGCCTGCGCGAAAACCTGGCGTTGTTCGATTTCGAATTAAGCAACGAAGAAATGGCGGCGATATCGAGCCTGAACCAGGATCGTCGATTCAATGATCCCGGTGTCTTTTGCGAACAGGCGTTTGGCACGTTTTACCCGATTTACGATTGAGAGACGATGACTGACCTCGATACCGCACTGCTGACCGTTGACGATCAGCAAGCCCATCCCGACCCTTTTCCGCTCGTTGTTGGACTGCGCACGGCCGCTGCGACGATGTCTGATGTCGTCACCTGGATCGCTACGGAACGTCGCCGTCTGATCGAGAGCTTGTCATTGCACGGCGCCGTCCTGTTCCGGGGGTTCCCGGTACACGACGCAAACGAGTTTGATGCCTTTATTCGCGCTTTCGCCCTCGAGAGCTTTACCTACGAGGAATCGTTGTCGAACGCCGTCCGCGTCAACTGCACCGAACTCGTGTTTACGGCGAATGAGGCGCCCCCTGACGTCTCTATATACCTCCATCATGAAATGGCGCAAACGCCATTGTTTCCGTCACGGCTGTTTTTCTTTTGCGAGAAAGCACCGCGTGCCGATGGACAAACACCGATCTGCCGGTCCGACGTGCTGCTCGAGCGACTGGCAAAACGCGACCCGGAGTTTGTCGAGGCCTGCTCACGCCTTGGAGTACGCTATTCGAATGTGATGCCGGCGCAGGACGATCCTGAGTCCGGCCAGGGTCGCAGCTGGCGCTCGACGCTGGGAGTCGACCGCAAGGTGCAAGCCGAAGAAAGGCTTGGGAATCTTGGCTATCGATTCGAATGGCTGGAGAACGATGCGCTGCGAACGACCACCGCCGTTTTACCGGCTATACGCACGCTGCTTGATGGCCGGCGCGTATTCTTCAACCAGCTGATCGCGGCTTTTCGAGGCTGGAAAGATGTGCGTAACGCTGCGCGGAAGTCAATCTGCTTTGGCGACGATTCCGACATTTCGCCGGACAGTATGCAGATTGCGATTGAATTGGCCGATGAGCTGTCATTCGACATCGCGTGGCAGCCCGGCGATGTGGCGCTCATCGACAACTTTCTCGTCATGCACGGACGGCGGCCCTTCGCCGGCGAGCGCCGCGTACTGGCATCGCTGGTTGCCGACGCCGGCTATCAATCCGCCAGTGGATCGGGTCTTAACTGAAACTTGTAGACTTTGGGCATCGTTCCGCTGCCTGTTTCCATATGAAAAGGTGTGCGACTGCTAAAGGTCGCCCAAATACCTCGGCCTTTCCAGCCCGCATCAGGGTCATCGATGCGACCGTCTAACCACTTGGTATAGAAACCGAGCGGATAGGGAACTCGCATTCTGAGCCATTCACCATCGTTCAAAACCAGCAAGGCTCCGCTCAGGTTGCCGGTATTGATCGGCGTATTTTCACCAAGGCCCAATATGCCTTGCTGATCCACCCAGGTGTAATAGGAACCTTCAACGCTACCCGGTCTATCCAGGCCTTTAAATTGCGGCATGGGTTCGGTATAGAAAGTCCAGCCTTCCTGACAGTGCTGGCCGGTTGCCTCCGGCCCGTTTAAAGGACCCTCACACAAGCGCCTGTCGAAACTCGCCATCTGTCCACTGGCGAGCGCCGCCCACATCACACCATTGCGGTCAACGTCTCCCCCTCGCGGAGAAAAACCTTCGATAGCATGACCGTCTTCATCTAAAGGCAATTCATAGTATTCCACCAGGGCGTTATTCGGGTCGTCACCCGGTAGCAAGCGGATGACTGCTCCTGGAAAGCCCAAAATCGTGCCCCAGACTGATCCGTCCGGCGCCGGCGCCACCGCGTAGTAACTGCCCGGCGTGATCCGCATATCCTTGGCCGGATCCATGGGTTCCCCGGGCTCGGTATAGTCATCTCTCCGGCCGTTGCCGTTGGTATCAAGCACGAGGGGCGTCCAGCCCTGTGAGGCAGCTGCATCTCGAGTCGCCAGGAATTTGGCGGTATCCAGCCAGCCAATCGCTTGGCCACCACCGCTGGTCCACAGCGTGTTGTTGGCATCTTCAGCAAACATCAGGTGGTGCGTGCTGAAACAGGTATCGATCGGTGTGTATTCATCCGTGGATGGATCGTAGAGACCGAGGTGCCGCCCACTGCGTTCCAACGGGAATTTCTGGGCGGATGGGTGATCGGACCCCTCTCGGCACCATTCGGGGTTATCACGCCCCCTGACACGGGCAGTGAGCCAGAGCCTGCCGTCCTGATCGAGCATTGGATTGTGCACATTGGTCCTTGAATCCCAGGCCGGCTCGTTACCCCAATAGGGTGACTCGCCCATCATCGGACCTGAGATGGAAGGTGCACCCGGATCCAACAGGGTCAGCGGTATCTGCTCAACGGTATGATTTGTCGGATCCAGCACAGGCACATAGTCCGAACTGGCCTCAGTGGCCCCATAGAGTTTGCCGTTAGCATTAACGGTCGGATCACGCCGGTCCGTTGATACAAGATCGTGTAGATAGGATTTGGGGTCGGCCCAGTCCCAAATGGTGATCACGACATTTCTTTCCCGATCCTGGGGACGTTCCGGCGCCGAAGGCAGCTCCCCGGCCGCGATGCGGTCTGTCCAGTCCGAGAAAACCGATGCGAAGGCTGTAATGCCGATCGAAGTCGCGCCACGAACCATGATTCCGCCAGCCTGTCCTGCTCGGATACGACGTGTCCAGGCATCAGTGCCAGGCAAATCACTGAACAGAGCCGGTATCTCTCGGGTCGCAGCATTGCCCATTTGATGGCAGGAAAGGCAGCTGCCATTACCAATCAGCCGGATGAATTCTTCCTGATGAGGAACATTCGGATTAATGCCACCCGCTATGGACCCTGCTTCCCCTGAGAACTCGTCTGCATCAGGAATGTTTAGTAAGGCGTACCAATAGCCGGCTGGATAGTATTGAGCAGCCGCTGCCTCATCAGGCGCCACGACAGCTTGCAAATCCAATTCCGATCCGGGAGTCGCTGCTACCTTGGCTGAGTCGATGAGGCCATAGCCGCGAACCCACACCTGGTAATCGGCATCGGGCAAATCGGGTAACAGATATTCACCGTTGTCGTTGGTTACTACAATCTTGGCATACGGCGTTCCGAGGTCCTGCGTCTCGGCGATAACCCACACGCCGGGTTCAGGGCCGTTGGCACTGCTTACCCTGCCGCTTAAATCGCCGGGTCCAGTGCTTGTCGCTGCACTGCTTGCTGGTTCGCCGACTTCGGGCTGTGTGCCTGCACTTTGCTTATCGGCGTCTTCAGACGAACAAGCACTGATCAAAAACACTACCAATAGAGAAGAAGTTAACCTGGACATTGTTCTCCCCCTAGCCGGATCGAGGCTGAGACTCATACTTGGTTATGGATCCCGAGAGCATAGGCATTTCTAGAGCCCGATTCTATCCGAGTATTGGGGATTGTGCCGGGTCGAAGAGGAGTTCGAGTGGGCTGCGACTCCCCTCCGCGTCCCAGCCCGACACCAGGATTCAACGGTCGCTTTTCGTTCTCCGGGGCCCAACGACGCGATAGAATTTCCTATCCTTCACTCCCGACAAGACGTCCAGCGAGCCGTCCTCGACGGGAAAGGACATGCGCAAATCTGCTATCTTGATCATCAGGTACCTGTTTGGCTGGGTCCGGCGCATATTCTCACAGAGCGAGGGGTACGCGAAATGGTCGAATTAACTGTCAATGGCGAGACGGTGGCGGTCGATGCTGATGCCGATACACCGTTACTCTGGGCACTGCGAGATCACCTCGGGCTCACCGGCACCAAGTACGGCTGTGGCGGCGGTTTCTGTGGCACGTGTACGGTGCATCTTGACGGCAAGGCTGTGAGATCCTGCCGAACGCCACTGTCTCTTGTCGCGGGCGCCGAGATCACAACAATCGAAGGCCTTTCTCCCGACAGCGGGCATCCCTTGCAGCAGGCCTGGATTGCCGAGCAGGTTCCACAGTGTGGCTATTGCCAATCGGGGCAGATCATGCAGGCGGCCACGCTGCTGGACAGTAATCCGAACCCGTCGCGCGAAGAGATTGTTCAGCACATGAACGGCGTAATATGCCGCTGCGGCACCTACACGCGCATCGTCGCGGCCATCGAGCTCGCGGCGAAGGAGGTGTAGGTCATGACAACTACACCCGCTTCAGGCATGAATATTTCTCGCCGGCAGTTCCTCGGTGGCGCCGCTGGAATCACTTTCGCCGTCGGAATCGGTTCGCATGGCACGTGGCTCGTCGCCGAGGCCGCTGCCAATACAGCAGGTTGCGACATCGGTGCATGGGTGAGCATCACACCCGACAACAAAATTACGATCATTACGCCCGCCGCCGAGATGGGCCAGGGCTCGATGACCGGAGTCCCGGTTGCGCTCGCCGAAGAGCTCGACGCGGACTGGTCTCAGGTCACGTTGCAGATGGCGCCGGCCGAGCCCGGGATTTACGGCTACGGCAGCGGCAACAACAAAAGGATGATGATTGTTGGCAGCCGTGGGGTGCGCTCCTATTTCGAGCAGATGCGGCTTGCGGGCGCGCAGGTGCGCAAGCTGCTCGTTCAAGCGGCCGCCAGTGAGTGGGGTGTCGATGCGGCGACGCTTGTTACCCATCCGAATACGGTCGTCGACCCGGTTAACGATCGCTCGCTGAGCTACGGCGAGATTGCAGCTTTCGCAGAGGTTCCCGAGGAGCTGCCGTCTGTTTCGCGAGACGAGCTCAAAAACCCAGGTGACTTCCGGCTCATCGGCACGCCGGTGGCACGCCGCGACATCCCGGCAAAAGTTGACGGCTCGGCACAGTACTCCATCGACGTGCAGCTGCCAGGAATGGTCTACGCGAGCGTTGTGCACGCACCCGTGCAGTTGGCAAAACCGGAAGGTTGGAATGATGCGGCAGTACGCAATCTGCCAGGCGTCGTCGACATCGTCGGCCTCGAACACGGCGTCGCCGTTGTTTGCGACACGTTTGAACATGTGCTCGCTGCGCGCCGCGCACTCGACGTTGAGTGGGACCACAGTGCAGAAGCTCGCGGCTTCGACTCAGAACCGATGCTCGATTCTGGCTACGCCGAAGTGATGAGCGACCGTGATAGCGAGGTTCGGGTCATTGACACCGCCGGCATGGGTGGCGCCGCGTTCGATAAGGCCAGCAAAGTCTTCAAGGCGGAATACCGCAGCGACTACGGCTACCACGCACAGATGGAGCCGCTTAATGCCGTCGCTCGTTTCAACGAAGCCGGCGACCAGGTCGAGATCTGGGAAGGCACGCAGGCGCCCGGCAGCTCGCGTGCGGCAGTAGCCCGGGCGCTTGGTTTCGAGTCGAGCCAGGTCGTCCACAACCAGCAGTACCTGGGCGGTGGATTCGGTCGTCGTTCGATATCCGATTACACGATCGAAGCTGCGCTTGTCGCGCGTGCGACGAGGCTGCCGGTCAAGATGATCTGGACACGCGAGGAAGACCTCGCTTTCGGCATGTTCCGGCCGCAAAACCTGCAATGTGTCGAAGCCGCACTCGACGATCAAGGCAAGATTGCCGGCTGGCGTCACTGTGTTGTCGGCGATGGTGGCGGCCTGATTTACTCGGGTATCAACATTGAGGAATACTACAGCGTACCGAATCGCCAGATCGAGACGCGAGGGACGTCGCACGGTATCCGCCTCAAGCACTGGAGAGCCGTTGCACGTCCGTTCAACCTCTTCGCGATCGAGTCGCTCGTCGATGAAATGGCAGCCGCCGAGGGACTCGACCCATTTGAGTTCCGCCATGAACGTATGGCCCTGACACCAAAAGCAAAAGCAGTATTCGATGCCGTGGAAAAACTCTCCGACTGGCACACGCCGCGGCAGGAGGGCCGAGCCCTGGGGCTGTCGGTATCCGAATGTTCAGGCTCACTTGGCGCCGGTGTCGTCGAAATTTCACTCGATCCTGAGCGTGGCCGCATCCGGGTGCACAAAGTCTGGGTCGCAATCGATGGCGGTATCGTCGTGCAGCCCGATATGGCGCGCGCCAACATCGAGAGCGGCGTCATTTATGGCCTGTCGAGTGTGCTCAAAGAACGTGCGACGATTAAAGGTGGTGCGGTCGAACAAACCAACTTCGACAGCTACGAGCTGCTGCGCATGTCCGAAGCACCCGAGGAGATCCACGTCGAGTTCATTCAGCGCGACACGCCGCCAACAGGGCTGGGCGAGATCGGCAATCCGTTCATTGCCGCCGCCGTCGCGAACGCGTTCCATGCACTGACAGGCAAGCGGCTCTATCACATGCCGTTCGTGCCGGAGCGTGTGCACACCGTGCTCGCTACTTAATCGCCAAAGAGGAAACGGCAAGATGAAACAAGAAGAAATTGACGCCCAGGTGTTCGAACTTTATGACGAGTACTGCCACGGTTTCATCGACACCAGGATTCAACAGTCGCTTTTCGTTCTCCGTGGCTCAACGACGCGATAGAATTTCCTATCCTTATCCTTTGTAAGTAACCACCCGCCAATACATTGACCATGCTCACAGATTGTAATCAGAGTGTGCAATACTGATTTTCAATACATTGCTATTAGGTATCATCTGCGCAATTTCATAGATGTCTGGTGATTATCATGTTCAAAAAAACTCTTATAGCGGTTTCTCTTGCTGCCGCCTCTCTTGCTAGTGCAACCAGCGTAGCCGCTGAAAATGTCGACTTGCTAATCAAAAACGCCACTGTCCTCACCATGGATGAAGACAGGAACGTTTATGAAAACGGTCTTGTTGCTGTTAAAGAAAATAAAATTGTCGCAGTAACCGATGGCAGCGACCTTAAAGAGTTTGAGGCGAAGAAAGTTATCGATGCTGATGGCGATATTGTCATGCCGGGTCTTATTAACACGCACACCCACGTGTCCATGACAGTATTCCGCTCTCTTGCTGATGATGTGCCAGATCGTCTACACCGCTATATCTTCCCACTAGAGAAAAAACTGGTTTCTCGCGACATGGTACGTATCGGTGCTCAGTTAGGAAACGTCGAAATGCTTAAAGGTGGCGTAACCACCTATGCAGACATGTACTACTTCGAAGATGAAGTCGCAAAAACGGTTGATGAAATCGGTATGCGCGCCATCTTGGGTGAAACTGTTATCAAATTCCCAGTTGCCGATGCAGCTAACGCTGATGAAGGCATCAAATATGCCGTTAACTTCATCAAGGAATATAAAGACCACCCTCGCATCACACCGGCATTTGCCCCACACGCACCTTACACCAATACCACCGAGACACTGCAGAAGATCACTGAACTATCGAAGAAATACGATGTGCCTGTAATGATCCACCTTGCAGAATCTGATCGTGAAGATCAGGTCATTGCTGAACGTAGTGGCGGTCTATCTCCGGTTGAGTACATGGCCGATATCGGTGCCCTAACACCAAACCTTATTGGCGCACACGTAATTAACGTGAGCGACAGCGACATTGAATTATTGAAAAAGCATGATGTAGGTGTTGCCCACAACATGAGTGCAAACATCAAATCGGCAAAAGGTGTTTCTCCGGCTATGAAAATGCAGGAAGAAGGCCTACGAATTGGGCTAGGTACTGATGGCCCGATGTCTGGTAACACCATCTCTACATTGGATGAGTTTAACCAGGTTGCTAAAGTCCATAAGTTAGTAAACAAAGACCGTGCAGCAATGCCACCAATGAAAGTCATTGAAATGGCGACCATCGGTGCCGCGCGCGCACTTCATATGGAAGATACCATCGGTTCGCTAGAAGTGGGTAAATTGGCAGATATCATTGTTGTTGATACCAAAGCGCCAAACATGGTGCCAGTCTACAGTCCTTATTCTGCGCTGGTTTACTCTGCTTATGCAGCAAACGTGAAACACACTGTTGTTGATGGCAAAATCTTGATGAAAGATCGCACCATGACAACCGTTGATGAAGATAAGATCCGTGAAGAAGCGCTTGAGTTTGCGGATAAAGTACGTAAAACCGTTATCGAAAGCGGCGAAGTGGTTCAATAAGCCATAAAGCACATCGACTTAGATATATGAAAACACCGCCTTCGATAGGCGGTGTTTTTTATAATGATTACATTGATAATCAAACTTCATCTAGCGTTGTTACTTATCAGCGATTGACCTGCCGTGATTAGCAATCACCCCTGACGATG
>Ga0224508_10005571_pt1 | contig 10062 bp, 10 predicted proteins | sample SF_Jan12_sed_USG_4_FD_170157 | JGI IMG/M metagenome (GOLD analysis project Ga0224508, IMG submission 170157) | Sediment microbial communities from San Francisco Bay, California, United States - SF_Jan12_sed_USGS_21 | ecosystem: Environmental > Aquatic > Marine > Sediment | place: USA... | reverse complement strand
CGGACCCGAGGAGGTCGAGCGGCTGCGCGAGATCATCGGGGAGAAGATGCGCTTCCAGGATATGGGGGTCGAGGGCTGGTTCAGAGTGGTGGCCTCGGGAGTGATCGGGAACTGGCTGGTCGGCATGGCCGCCTTCAACGCCACCGCCGCGCGCACCGTTTCCGGGAAGATCCTCGGGATCGTGTTCCCGATCGTCACCTTCGTCGCTCTCGGAGCCCAGCACAGCCCCGCCAACATGGGGTACTTCGCGATCGGCTTGATCGAGGGCGATGTGGGCACCGACTGGTGGGATGCCTTCGTCTGGAGCATCGTGCCGGCCTCGATCGGCAACATCATCGGGGCCGCGGTCTTCGTATCATTGCTGTTTTGGTACACGCACGGGGGCGATCGCCAAGCGCCCAAGGATCCTCCTGCTTAAGGCTCGCTCGCGCGCCGCGACCTCGGCCGGCACTCGCTGTCATGCCTCGACGAGGATCACCAGGGTGTCGGCCAGCACGCCGTCATACGCCATGGCCTCGGCGCCCGCCTCGGTCTGCAACGCGGCCACGACTGCGTCCATGTCGGGTACATCCATAAGCACCGCCACGCGGGTCGGGTTTTCCGGGTCGACGAACGTCCGGATGCCGGTGACGCCGAGGGGTCCGAAGAACTCTTCGCGTTTCGGCGAGGCGAGCCAATGCTTGCTGTCCTTCACGTCGTGGTAACCGATCACTGCGGGCACGGTTGTCTCCTCTGCGTCGCGGACCCCTCGATGGCGCTGGGCTCAGGTCTGCGGATCGTAATGGGCGAGATCTTCTCAGGCCGACCGACGTGCCCCGGCATGCCAAGATGCGCGCTGTTGGCGCGCTGCGGACGGCCGTGCTTCCCGGATGAGGGGGTCCAAAAGCGCCCGCCGAGCGAGGAACCCCGGACAAACCTCGGACGAGAGACGCGCCCCTTGGGGCGGCAGATGCCCGGAAGCTCGTGGTTAGCGGATATGGACGACGGCGGGCTCGAACCACGCCAGATGTGTCCGGAGCAGAACTACGTAAAGAGGATCTCGTCGCCGGTCTCGCCGGCCTCGAGCTGCTCCACCGCCTTGGCGATGCCGAGGTCGTAGAGGACTGGGGCGAGGTCCTGCATACCGCCCTGGAGGGCCTCGGGGTTGGCAGTCTGGACGCTCACGCGGCCGACGAAGACGGTCTTGACGCCGAGCTCTTCGCCGCCGTTGAACACCCGGAGGGCGAAGCCCCAGAGCATGGGGGCCTCGTCGGAGAGGCTCTGGCGGATCGGGCCGGGGCGAAGCTCGTACTCGACGCCGTCTATCTCGACGTGACGGGGGGCGTCGACCTCGCTCATAGGTCGATGACCTGGCCGGTCTTTGTGGCGACGGCCGCGTGGCCACCGCGCCGAGGGTCTCCTGCTCCGGAGAACTCGCCGCGTTTGTGAGCCACGGCGCTGACGCCGCCGAAAAAGAGGTTCATGGCGCTCCAGCGGCGGACGCGGTGGCCGTCGTCGAAGAGGGCGTCAATGGCTTCGCCGGGCACGCCGGCCTCGATGTCTACGCCGATACCTTCGGGGTGAACCCTTGGTCGCGCGATCGCATCTTTGAGATCCATGCCGGCGTCGACCACGCTCATGACGGTCTGGAGTATCGCTGACCGTAGGCGGTTCGATCCGGCGGAGCCGATGGCGACTGCGGACTCGTTGGCGCCGAGCAGGATGGAAGGGGCCATCATGGAGGTCATGCGGCGGCCGGGAGGCACGAGTCCGAAGCCGCCGGGGTTGAGATCCTCCTCGCCCATGATGTTGTTGAGCATCACTCCGGTGCCGGGCACGACGACGCCGGAGCCCGCTCCATTGGAGCTCGACATGCTGGCCAGGTTGCCCTCCGCGTCGACGGCGCTGACGTGGGTCGTGGAGCCGGTGGGCTTGCGAGACTCGATCAGCCTGGTGGCCGCGTCCGGGTGGTGCAGCGCGTCGGGGAAGCTCTCGTCGCGCATGGAGTTCGCATAGGCGCCAGCGCGGGCCATCTTCACATAGTGGGTGGCGTCGTCGATCGGTGCCGCCTCGGCCTCGAGCTTGTCGAGTGCTGCGGCGATGAGCAACCCGCCGGATGACGGCGGCGGGTTGGTGAACATCTGAACGCCACGGTAGCTGTGCATCAGCGGCTCGCGCTCGATCACCTGGTATTCGTCGAGATCGGTGCCAGTGACGTGTCCGCCCGTGGTGGCCTGGTGAGCCTGGATCGCCGACTCCAGCTCTTTGGCCTTGCCGGCAGCGATGGCCTCGAGGGTGTCGGCAAGGTCGGGGATACGCAAGGTCTCCCCTTCTGCCAGCACGTAGCCGGCGGGAGCGTGGATCTCCGCGCACTGTGGCGTGGCTTTGAGCATGTCGGCGAGGATCTCGTTGAGGTAGGCAGCCTCAGCGGTGATCGTGACGCCGTCGCGCGCGAGCCTGGTTGCCGGGGCAACCAGCTCCGTGAGCGGCAAAGTGCACCACCGGCGGTGGGTCTCGAGCAATCCCGCGGTCATTCCGGGAGTCGCGACCGAGGCCGGGCCGTGGTGGAAGACCTGGTCGGCGGCGCCGAAGGGCACCGTGAAGTTCCAGAGCTCCTCGGGCCTCAGTGGCGACCCATCCGGGCCGAGGCCGGGCGCCGCCACGAAGAAGTCCAACAGGGTCGGCTTTCGGCTGGCGGGCCGGGCGAGCAGGAAGCCGCCGGCGCAGGGGCCGGTGAGCGCACTCTCGCACACCGCCCCGGCGAAAGCCGCGGCAAGCGCGGCGTCGAAGGCGTTACCGCCCTCGGCGAGGATCTGGGCGCCCGCACGGGCCGAGCACGGGTGGCCCGTCGCCACCGCGCCCCTCACCTCAGGCGGCGGCGGGAGGCCCGCCCGGGTCGTCGTCCCGGTCCGAGGCCGAGGGGTACGGCAGGTCCGAGGCCGCAGAGAAGTCGGGCGCCTCGGGGGGCTCGGCCACCTCGGCGGCCGTGTCGAGTCGGATGGGCCCTGAGGTTGGCTCCGACGGAGCGGACTCGGACGCGTCCTCGCGCTTCGGCGACGCCTCAGGCTCGCGCTTTGGCCGCTCGCGCGGCGGCGCCAATCGAACGCCGGTGAAGTCGGCGGCCACCACGGTGACCCAGATCTGATCGTCGAGGTCCTCGTCGACGGTTGCGCCGAAGATGATGTTGGCCTCGGGGTCGGCGGCGTCCTGCACCACCGCGGCCGCCTCGCTGACTTCGACCAGCGAGAGGTCCTTGCCACCGGTCACGCCCAGCAGCACGCCGCGCGCGCCGTCGATCGGGGTCTCCAGCAGCGGCGATTCGATCGCGGCAAGGGCCGCGTCGACCGCGCTGCCCTCGCCGGAGGAGTAGCCGATGCCGAGCAGGGCGTTGCCAGCGTCGCGGATGATCGTGCGCACGTCGGCGAAGTCCAGGTTGATCAGGCCCGGCAGCGTGATGAGGTCGGTGATGCCCTGCACGCCCTGGCGCAGCAGGTCGTCGCATACGCCGAAGGCCTCCACCATGCTGGTGCCGCGATCCATCACCGCCATCAGGCGATCGTTGGGGATCACTATGACCGTGTCGGCCTCGGCCTCGAGAGCCGTCAACCCCTCTTCAGCGGCGCGCTGCCTGCGAGCCCCCTCGAAGCTGAACGGCCGAGTGACCACCGCGATGGTGAGCGCACCGAGCTCCTTGGCGATGCGCGCCACCACGGGTGCCCCCCCGCTTCCGGTGCCACCACCGATACCGGCTGTGATGAAGACCAGATCGCTGCCCTTCAGCGCGTCGCGCAGCTCGTCTTCGACCTCTTTCATGGCCGCGGCGCCCTTGGCCAGGTCGCCACCGGTGCCACGGCCGCCGGTCAGCTCTATACCCGCGGCGATGCGCACGTCGGCATCGCAGGCGTCGAGCGCCTGTTTGTCGGAGTTGACCGCGATGAAGTCCACGCCGGACAGGCCCGCGTCGATCATGCGGTTGACGGCGTTGCCGCCACCGCCGCCCACACCGACCACACGAATCATCGCGACGTAGCTGCTCGAGACGCCGGCAGTCGAGCGGATGGGCTCGGCCAGCGGAGCCTCGGGCGTGTCGATCTCCCCGGCCTCGGTGCGCCGGAACAACTCGGTCAGCGGGCCCTCCCGCATCGAGGAGCGACCACTCACGCCGCCTTGGCCTCCGCGTCGGGCCCCTCGAGGCGCTCGATCACTTCCTGGCACATGCGCCGGTACCAGCGCGCCGCTTGCCCGCCGGACTCGTAGGCCAGCACGCTCTTGCCGTCCACCGGGGCCTCGGCAAAGCGGATCGTCTTACCCACGCGGGTGCGGAACACCAGCCTGCCGAAGTGCTGCTTCAGCAGGCTGACCGCCTCACGGCCGTGAATGGTGCGTCCGTCGTACATGGTCGGAAGGATGCCGAGGATCTCGACGTCCGGGTTGAGATGCTCCTGCACCTGCGCCAGGGTATCGCGCAATTGCGCGAGCCCGCGCAACGAGAGGTACTCGCACTGCACCGGGACGATCACCCCGTCGGCAGCGACCAACGCGTTGATGGTCAAAAGGCCCAGCGAGGGCGGGGTGTCGATCAGGATGTAGTCGTAGCTCTTCTCAACCGCTTTGATGGCGCGCTGCAGCGCGCGCTCGCGGCCCATCTGAGACGAGAGGGCGAGCTCGGCGCTTGCAAGCTCGATTCCCGCTACCGCGATATCGATCTCGCGCCGGTGGATGACGTCGCGCAGCGGCTTAGCGCCGGTCAGCACGTCGTACATCGTCGCCTGCAGGTTCTCGATGTCGATGCCTTGGGACATCGAGAGGTTGCTCTGGGGGTCGAGGTCGATCGCGAGCACGCGCCTGCCCTTCTCGGCGAGGGCCACGCCGAGGTTCAAGGTGGTGGTCGTCTTGGCGACGCCGCCCTTCTGGTTCGCCAGCACGATCGTGCGGGCCGCTTTGGGCATGTCGGCTCCTTGGAAGGCCAGGTGGAACTCAGCTGGCTTGCATTTCGCGCCGGGCAGCCGAATTCCTTGCGCGATACCGCTTAGTCGCTGGGAAGCTCCAGCCGCCGCTGGCCTGCCCACGCGGCGGCCTGGGACCGCCTCTGGAAGCCGAGCTTCCGCAGCAACTGGCTGACGTGGTTGCGCACGGTCTTCTCCGAGAGGTGCAGCACCTCTCCGATGGCACGGTTGGTGTAGCCCTCGGCGATCAGCGCCAGCATGCGCTTCTCACGGTCGGTGAGGCCGGCAAGCTCGCTCTCCGCCTGCTTGGCCGAGAGCTCGCGGAACTGGGTGATCAGGGTGCCGGCCGCGCGGGGATCGAGGCTCGGCTCGCCCTCGACCGCGTCGCGAATCGCCTGGGTCAGGCGCTCGGCGTCGGCCTGCTTCAGCAGGTAGCCGCTGGCGCCGGCCATGACGGCTCCGACGATGGCCTCCTCGTCGGCGAAGGAGGTCAACATCACCACGCGGACGTCCTCGTCGTGCTCCTTGATCTTACGGCACGCCTCGACGCCAGAGCTGTCGGGCAGGCGCACGTCCATCAGCACCACGTCCGGACGCAGGCGCTCGGTCATCTCCACGGCCTCGGCCGCGGTGCCCACCTCGCCGATCACCTTCACGCCACCGGCGTGGCTCAGCAGCGTGCGCATGCCGATGCGAACGACCGCATGGTCATCGACGATGAGAACCCGGATCTTCTCTGGCATCAGACCGTCACCTCGTCGCGGACATCGGCATCCGTGGGCATGTCGTCAAGTACCTGGCTGTCGAGCGGGATCGAAACGATCAGCCGAGTGCCGTTGCCCTTCTCAGAGTAGGCGCTAAGGCGCCCTCCAAGCCTACGGGCCCGTTCCGTCATGTTACGCAGACCGAGACCACCTGCCCTTTTCGCCTGCTCGACGTCCATCCCGCACCCGTTGTCGCGCACCTGCATCTCCATCTCGTCGGGGGCGAAGGTGAGGTAGACGGTCGAGCGGCATTGCCCGCCATGGCGCATCGAGTTGCTGAGCGCCTCGCGCAGGATCTGGCCGAGGTGTTGAGAGGCCTCGGGCGGGAGCGAACCTGATGCCTCGACGTCAAGAGCGCGGAACCGCACATCGCGCGACGTATCGAGTGAGTGCTTGTGGGCGATCTCCCGCAGGCCCGCCGCAAGGCCCACCGCATCGTCGTCGGTCTGAGCGAGCCCTTTGATGTAGCCGCGGATACCCTCGATGACGTCGTTGAGACTGCCGACCACCCGGCGAATCTCGCCCCGCACCGATGAGTCCTCTGCTCGCATCGCGGCGGCCTCCAGCTGCAGCCCCGCCGCATAGATCGACTGGATGGTGCCGTCGTGCAGGTCGCGCCCGAAGCGGGCGCGCTCCTCGGCCACCAGCCGTGCGTGATCGAGCGCTTCGATCTGCTGGTCCGTCTCGACCTCGAAGATCTCCAACAGCTTCACCGCCAGCACGCAGAGCGTCAGACCGACCAGGGTGCGCAGCAGGGAGATCTGGAAGCCGGTGATCTCGAACCAATCGTCGTGGTTGGCCGGCCCCGATGGCGCCCACGGGGCCGAGTCCACGATCAGTCCGCCGACGACTGCGTAGAGCGCGAGCGCGCCGGCGGCCGCGACGGCGTACGGCCGAATCCCGGAGAGACCCGCTATACCGAGGGCCTCGCGCTGACGCCACATGCCGATCGCGCTCAGGAGCGCCGCGGGCAGCAGCACCGTGTACCGCGACAGCGCCACCACCGACGCCTCCCACTCCAGCACACTCCAATTCTCGGACTCGGCCACCCAGGCGTTGCCGAACACGATGAGCCCGAACCACATGACCGAGAGCGCAGTGACTCCGATTCGGGTCTGGGGCTTGAGGTCGAGCAGTCGCAGGCCGAACTGCAAAAGCAGCAGGAAGGCCACCGCGTGAAGCAGGGCCCGGAAGACGACCAGCACCTTGATTGCGCCCGGGTCCAGCGTCTCGGTCTGGATCGGCACGAAGACGTAGCCCCAATTCGCGAAGGCGAGCACGAAGGCGAACGTGGCCAGCCAGATCAGCGATGATGTGAGCCTTAACCGCGTCGCCCGGCGCCGTTGCAGCCACACGGCGAAGCCGAGCGCAAAGAACACCAACCCGTTCGCGAACAGGATGATGCTCTCGTTTTGTTCGAGAATCTCCCGCATAACGGCGCCCCACCGGGATGGCGCGGAATTCGGGAGGCGAACTAGACGCCGGCCCGGATCGGGTGCCTAGGAGTCTACTCCCGGATGCTTTAGCGAGCCTGGAGATTCGGCCACGGGCGACCGCGCGGGAAGCTATCCGCACGGGCGCCGGTTCAGGCGATTCCAATCCTCGGCGGCTACTCGGGGCAGGCGGCGGCGAAGGTGTCCTTCACCGCAGCAGCTGAGTTTGCTACGTCGGCTACGGCCGAGATGACCCCCGTGGCGTTCTCGGTTGTGAGGTCCTCGCCCGCGGCGCTCAGCGCATCCTCGAGGTCCTGGACGGAGGACTCGAGGGCGTCAAGTTCGTCGCCACCGACCTCTGTCCCGCTCTCCTTCAGGTTCTGCAGATCGGTCTCCACGTCGCTGACGGCGGACTCAATGCCGTTGGTTCCCTCGGCCACGACGTCGAGGTCGGCAAGGGCGCTTACGCCCGCCTGGAGCGAATCGGCGTCGGCACAGAACGCCTCCTCAGCCGACGTCGTCGCCGAATCGTCGTCGTCATCGCATGCCGCGACGACGAGGGCGAGCGTCAGCATGAGGCTGACGAGAAGAAGCGAGAATCGGCGCATGAAGGTCTCCGTGTGATCTCAAGAAGGTCGGCGAACCCTAACCGGCGCTCAACGCCTTGGGCAATTACTGCTGCCAGACAGGAAGGGGCCGAACCCCGAGGAAGACGCGCACGAGAGGCCGGCCGGCGTGAGAGTCCTTTGCCCGGACCGGCCGTGTTCGGGTCGTGCGGCTAGAAGCTCTGCAGACGCATGTCCGGCTGGCCGGCCATGCGGCGCAGGCGCGCCACGCGCTCCTCGGTGGGCGGGTGGGTCGAGAACAGGCTCGACATCGCCTTGCGCGCACCCAGATTGCTCGCGAGCGGATTGACGATGTAGAGCGGTGCCGCGGCCTGATTGACCTGCATCGGCACCGCCTCCGCGCCCCGCTGGAGAGTCTCCAGAGCGTCGGCCAGGGGCAGCGGATCATTGAGTAGCTCAGCGCCGGTGGCATCGGCGATGTACTCGCGCTGACGCGAGATCGACATCTGGATGATCATCGCCGCGATGGGCGCGAGGATGATCGCCGCAAGAGTGCCGATCAGGCCGAGCGGGTTGTCGTCGTCACCTCCGAAGAAGAGCGAGAATTGAAGGAACGTCACGATGTACGAGATCGCACCGGCGACCATCGCGGCGATGCTCGCGATGAGGATGTCGCGGTTGCGAATGTGCGCCATCTCGTGGGCCAGTACCCCCTCGAGCTCGCGCTGGGGCAGCGCGCGCTGGATGCCCTGGGTCACCGCGATGGCAGCGTGCTTGGGGCTGCGACCGGTGGCGAAGGCATTGGGCTGATCCGCCGGCGTGACGTGCACGCTCGGCTTGGGCAGCCCCGCGCGCTGGGACAGCTGCGCGATCATCCGGTGGAGCTCCGGCTCCTGCTCCTCGCTGACCTCCTTGGCGCGGCTCATCTTGAGCGCCATGGGGCCGCTGAACCAGTACATCGCGAGGTTCATTACGACCGCGATGCCGGCGAAGAGGACCAAACCGCTCGCTCCGCCGAACAGGTAGCCGATACCGACCAGCAGACCGGTGAGGGCCGCGAGGAGGATGAAGGTCTTGGTCGTGTTACCCGCTGTGCGAGCGGCAGGATTCATCGACACTCCTGGTGACGGGGACTACCTCAAAGCCACTATCGGCACGGTCGCGAGCGATTATAGATTCGGCATGCGGATATGGCATTTGGCCTTGGTTGGAGGCGTATTAAAGACTGTGGGACTGTCTCGGCGCCCTCTGGCGGTGATCGTGATCACGGCGCTGGCGGCCATCCTGATGGCGGGGTGCGGGCCCACCAGGGCCGGCAGCGGTGGCCCCGCTCCAGTGGATCCTTTGCGCCTTGCCCAGATTCTCCCCACCCCCTCGGGACTGACCGAAGACGGCGTCGCCCGAGAGGCCCCGGTCACCGACGTTCAGGAGGCCCTCGCCGGCCGGCCGGACGAGGGCGGCGTGGAGCGGTTGGAGGTGGCCGGGTTCCAAGCGGGAGCGATTCGCCGGTGGCGCTTCCGCGACACGGGCCGGCTGACGGCCGTGCTGAGCGTCTGGGACGAGCGCATCACCGCGACGAGCGTTGGCTCGGGCTCGGTGGGGATTCTCGCCGATGAGGACGGTGCGCGCGCGTGGACTCCGTCGGAGGTGCCGGGAAGCCAGGGAGTCCAAGTCGGCGGAGACGACCCGAAGGCAGCGCTGGCGATCGGGGTCGGTTCCAACCTGATCTTCCTCCGCGCTGTCGGTCCCGTGCCGGAACGTGCAATTGTTCGCACCATGCAGCTCGCCGTGACGAGCGCCGAGGGCGGCCTTCGGGGCACTGGCGAACAGGAGTAGCCGGGGATCTTCGAAACTCAACGCACCTATCGAGGAAAGGCCGAGGGCCGCGAGGACGAGTTTCCTCGCCCGGGGCCCGAGCGGGCAGTGGTGCTCGCCAGCCTTCCGCGCGAAGAAGACGCCGAGGAGCGCATCGGCGAGCTGACCGAGCTGCTACGCACCGCCGGTGCCGAGACGATCGCCACCATCATCCAGCGCCGGGAGATGCCCGACTCGCGTACCTACCTCGGCAAGGGCCGCCTCGAGGAGGTCAAGGAGATCGTCGAGCGCGAGAAGCCCGAGCTCGTCGTCGCCGAGGGTGAGCTGAGCCCGGGCCAGCAGCGCGCGCTGGAGGACCGCCTCAACACGCGAGTAGTCGACCGCACCGCGGTGATTCTGGACATATTCGCCCTCCACGCCACCACCGCGGAGGGGAAGCTGCAAGTCGAGCTGGCCCAGCTCGAGTACTACTACGCCCGCCAGGAGGGACTGTGGCAGCACCTCGAGCGCCTCGGTGGCGGTCTCGGCACCCGGGGCCCGGGCGAGACCCAGCTTGAGG
>Ga0224508_10005570_pt1 | contig 10065 bp, 8 predicted proteins | sample SF_Jan12_sed_USG_4_FD_170157 | JGI IMG/M metagenome (GOLD analysis project Ga0224508, IMG submission 170157) | Sediment microbial communities from San Francisco Bay, California, United States - SF_Jan12_sed_USGS_21 | ecosystem: Environmental > Aquatic > Marine > Sediment | place: USA: California... | reverse complement strand
CTTCGGCCGCGAGCGCTATGGGCGGCACGTGGGCATCACCGCCCTCGGTGCCCTGGCCTTCATGAGCCACGGAGACCTGCCCCGCCGCGGCCGTTACGGGGCCCACGTGGATCGCGCCCTGCGTTTCATCCTGGCCCACGTCCAGGAGACGGGCCTGATTGCCGCCGACACCTCCCACGGCCCCATGTACGGCCATGGCTTCGCCACGTTGTTCCTGGCCGAAATCTACGGCATGACCCACGATCGCCGCACGCGCGAAGCCCTGATCAAGGCCATCCGCCTGATCGTCGGATCGCAGAACGCCGAGGGCGGCTGGCGTTACCAGCCGGTGGCCAAGGACGCCGATCTCTCCGTGACCATCTGCCAGGTCATGGCCCTGCGAGCCGCCCGCAACGCGGGCATCAAGGTGCCCAAGGAAACGATCGACCGTGCGGTGACTTACGTCCGCCGATGCCAGAACCGCGACGGCGGTTTCCGCTACATGCTCACCAGTTCCGGCTCCAGCGCCTTTCCCCGGTCGGCCGCGGGCGTGGCCACGCTCTACTACGCCGGCATCTACGAGGACAGCGCCCTGGACAACGGTCTGAAATACATGATGCACCACCTGCCCGGCTCCGGCCGGACCAGCTCGCACTACTTCTACGGCCAGTACTACGCGGTGCAGGCGATGTACCTGGCGGGCAAGGAATACTGGAGCGGCTGGTTCCCCGCCATCCGCAAGGAACTGATCGCCCGCCAAAACAGCGCTACCGGGGAGTGGAGCGGCCAGGCCGGACGATCCTACGGCACGGCCATGGCCCTGATCATCCTCCAGATGCCCAACCGCTACCTGCCGATCTTCCAGAAGTAGTCCCGGCGCGGCCGCCCCGCCGAGAAAGACGCCCACCATGATCCGATCGACCACTCTTGTTGCCGTGGCCGTTCTCCTCGCCGCGCTGCCGGCTGCGGCGGACGCCCAGGACAAGGCGCAGCTGCTGGACCTGGACCTGGAACTCCAGGAGATCCGCTTCGCCAGCCTTGCCGACGAGGTCCTGACGTTCTACGACGCGGAGCGACGACGCCAGTCGGCGTCGATCTTCGGTTTCCTGGCCCTCTCCTGGACGGACCGCGTCACGGGCTCCTCGGAGGCCGAGGCCGATGCCGACTTCCCCCACCGCCTGCTCCTGGCCGACGGCCACGTGATCCGCGGCCGCTTCGGCGGCGTGGATGACAAGGGCCGGGTGATCTGGACGACCCGGCACTTCGGCACACTCCCGGTCAAGCTCGACGCCATCAGCGCCTTTCGCAAGCCGGTCCCCGCCGCTCCCGCGGCCCCGCCCGAAACCAAGCCCACCTCCCCGCCCGACAAGGTTCCACCCGACGAGGCCCCGGTAAAGCCCAAGGCCGAGGCACAACAGGCCCCGCCTGCTCCCGCTCAGGTCAAGATCCACGTCCATGAACACGGGCGGGCGGCGGGCAACGTGGCGGTCGCCGAGGGGGTCGTGGCCGAGGTGCGGGCAGGACAGGTGGTCATCAAGGGCTTGGGAGGCAGGCGCGTAATACAACCTCCCGACGCGCAGCAGGTCGCGCTCCAGCCTCCGCCTCCCCCCGCCACCGAAGACGATCAGCCAGCGCCGGCGGAACGTCCCCTCCCCCGCCTGGCACTCGCCGGGTCGGAGGGATCGGAGTCCGACGAGGTCGAACTGGCCAACGGTGATCGTCTCGTCGGCTTTGTCGATGTCCTGCAACCGGGCGCCCTGGTGCTCGATCAAGACGGCCGGAACCTGGAAATCGCCTGGGACCGGATCGCCGCCGTCACGCTCGCGAACCCCGCGCGTCGCAAGCCCGGCGACTGGGTGAGCCTGTCGGACGGCAGCGAGATCCGCTTCGCCGATGCCGCCCTCGATTCCGAGGTGCTGAGCGGGCGCGTCTTCGGCAACAAGACACTGGTTGAACTGGAAGCCGGCCTGGTCCGGCGGATCGACTTCGCCACCGACTACGAGATCCGCCCCCTGCAGCGCCTGCGCCCCACCCAGTCCTCCGGCGGCCTGGTCTTCGGCGTGCCCATGCCGCCGCGGCACCAGGGCGACGCGTTGTACCTGCACGCCCCGCTGACCCTGCGTTACCGCCTGCCTGCCGGCGTGGTGAGGCTTCGGGGGCTGGCGGCAATGGACGAATCCGCCGGCGACTGGGGCGACCTGGTGCTGAAGATCCGCGACGGCCAGGGCGAACTGCTCACACAGCGGCTGAATCGCCGAACGCCGGAGGTGGCGGTGAACCTGCGGCCGCGCGATCGCGACCTGGTCCTGGAACTGGACGACGCAACCAACGGCCCCGTCCGCGATCGCCTCTGGCTCCGGGAGGCCTTCATCCTGGTCAAGCGGCCTCGCTGAGAGGCGATTCGGCCATCTTGTCCCCTGCCTTCGACGGCGTATAATCTGCCTCCGATTCGCCAGAGGAATGGACCTATGAGAGCCGACATCCACCCCGACTACCACGAAACCGAAGTGCACTGCGCCTGCGGCAACACCTTCACCACCTCCTCCACGGTGAAAGGCAAGCTCAGCGTCGACATCTGCAGCGCCTGCCACCCCTTCTACACCGGCAAGCAGAAGTTCGTGGATACCGCCGGCCGGGTGGAGAAGTTCCAGAAGCGATTTGGCGGCAACTACTTCGATAAGAAGACCAGCAAGAAGTAGCTTCGATCCAGATTCCAAGCCGCGGTCCGGTTCTCCCGGGCCGCGGTTTTCTTATGCCCGGATCCTCCCGCCAGGTCCTGTTTGACGGCTCAAGCGTCGGCCAGAGATCAGCGTGGGTTTGTCCTGGCAAGGAGCTCGAAGTCCTTCGACTGCGCTCAGGACCGTGAGCCGGCCGAACGGCAGCCATATCCGCTGCGATATGGAGATGCAGACCGATCCCGGCGCGCCGGGACCAGGGCGAATCCACGCTGATTGACGCCAGCGGGAGCCGTCAAACAGGACCACCCCTCCCCATGGCCCCGGAACCGTTGACAACCCGTTTGGACGAGATGGATCGGCAGTTGCAGGAGCTGGACCGCCAGCTGGCCGACCCGGACGTGGCCTCCAACCCCACCCGCATGACCGGTCTCTCCCGCAAACGAGCCGCCCTCGGTGGCGTCTGCCAGCTTTACCGCGACTACCGGGCGGCCCTGTCCGAGGCCGCGGATCTCCAGGGCATGGCCGAGCAAGAGACGGATCCCGAGCTGCGGGAGATGGCCCGCCTGGAGCGAATCGAAGCCGACCAGCGAGCCGAAGGACTGATGGAACAGATCAAAGGTGAACTGGTCACCGGCGACGACCGGGCCATCCACTCGGTCATCCTCGAGCTCCGCGCCGGCGTGGGCGGGGATGAGGCGGCCATCTGGGCCGGCGACCTGCTGGAGATGTACCATCGCTACGCCACCGCCCAGCGATGGAAGTGGCAGCCGATGACCTTCAGCGGATCGGAGATGGGCGGCTGCAAACAGGCCGTGGTCAACGTGAAGGGCGAGGGCGTCTGGCAGCGCCTGGGCTACGAGGGCGGGACGCACTGCGTCAAGCGCGTGCCCGCCACCGAAAGCCAGGGCCGCGTTCACACCTCCACGGCCACGGTGGCCGTCCTGCCCGAGCCGGAGCAGGTCGAGGTAAAGATCAACGAAGATGACGTCCGCATCGACATCACCACCAGCCAGGGACCCGGCGGGCAGAATGTCAACAAGGTGGCCACGGCGGTGAAGATGCTCCACGTCCCCACGGGCATCGAGGTTCGGATGCAGGATACCAAGAGCCAGCATCAGAATCGCCAGCTCGCCTGGCAACTGCTGCGAGCCCGGCTCTACGAGCATCATCAGAAGAAGGTCGAAGCGGAGCGGGCGGAAACCCGAACCCAGATGATCGGCACGGCCCAGCGCGGCGAGCGGATCCGGACCTACCGCTACAAGGACAACCTGGCCGTGGACCACCGCCTGGGCGAATCCTTCAACCTGCAGGAGGTCATGGCCGGCGACCTGGCCGACCTGGTCCGGTCCCTGGCCGAGCAGGACAAGGCCCGCCGCCTGGCCGCACTCTGATCCCGCGAAACCCCGGTGGAGCCCCCTCGCCTCGGTGGAAATCCATGCCAAGCTACGACCAGGCCCTGGAACTGATGCACGCGTGGACGGCCAGCGATTCGCTGCGCCGCCACATGTACGCGGTGGAAGCGGCACTGCGGGCCTGTGCCCGGCGCCTGAAGGAAGACGAGCAGCTCTGGGCCATAACCGGTCTGCTGCATGATTTTGATTACGAAAAGCACCCCTCGAAAGAGCAGCACCCTTTCGTCGGCGTCGAGGAACTACGCCGCCGGCAATACCCGGAGGTGATGATCGAGGCCATCCTCGGTCATGCCACCTACAGCGGCGTCCCCCGCCGCACCCCCCTGGCCAAGGCCCTGTTCGCCTGCGACGAACTCTCCGGCCTGGTCACCGCCGCCGTCTACGTCCGGCCGGATCGGTCCATCCACGGCCTGAAGCTCAAGAGCCTCAAGAAGAAGTTCAAGGACAAGCGCTTCGCCGCGGGCGTGGACCGGGATGAAGTTCGACAGGCCGCCACAGAGTTCGGGGCCGACCTCGACCAGCACATGCAGTTCATGATCGACGCCCTGGCCGCCGACGCCGAGCGCCTGGGCCTGGCGGGAAGCGTCTGAGGCCCGCCCACGCTCCGTTCCCCACACTTGCTTAAGCCCGGCGACCGGCCTCTCTATTGCCCGGTCAGTTCGACCAGCTTCTGGAGGGCGGCCGCGGCCGCCCCGCTGTCGATCGACTCGAACGCCTGGCTCAACCCGTATTGCAGGTCGGCCGCCCGGTCCGCCACCACCAGGGCCGCAGCCGCGTTCAGGGCGGCGATGTCCCGGGCGGGACCAGGTTCCCCGGCCAGGACCTGGCGAACGACCGCGGCCGATTCCTCCACGCTGCCCACGCGAAGCTGATCCAGGCTCGCACGCTCCAGGCCCAGGTCCGCCGGATCGATGGTCAGCGTTTCGACGACATCCCCCCGCCCCACCACGCTGACCTGAGTCGGCCCCGTCGTGGTCATCTCGTCCAGACCATCTCCGTGTACCACCATGGCGTGCTCGGCCCCCAGTTCCCCGATCACGCGGGCTATGGGCTCGGTCAACTCGGCCGACCAGACACCCACCACCTGGCGGCGAGCACCGGCGGGATTCGTCAACGGCCCCAAGACGTTGAAAATGGTGCGAAAGCCGAGCTGCTGGCGAACGGGCACGGCGTACTTCATCGCCGGGTGGTGCGACGGGGCGAAGCAGAAACACAGGCCCGCTTCCACCAGGCAACGGACCAGCGTGGCCTCATCAGCCGCAAGCGTCACCCCCAGTTGCTCGAGAACCTGGGAGGACCCCGAGCGACTGGTCACCGAGCGGTTCCCATGCTTGGCCACGTGCGCTCCCGCCCCGGCGGCGATCAGGGCCGCCGTGGTAGAAACGTTGAACGTGCCCGAGGCATCCCCGCCGGTTCCGCAGGTGTCGATCACCTGGATATCCGGCGGGACGGGAACCTTGCGGGCATGGCGGCGCATGGCCCGGGCGGCGCCGACGATCTCGGACGTCGATGGTCCGCCGGGCCGCACGGCCAGTGCGGTCAGCAGGGACGCAATCTGCGCCTCGCCTGCCTTGCCCGTCATCACCGCTTCGAAGGCGGCCTCGGCCTGGTCGTCCGACAGCACCTCGCCGGCAACGAGTGAGCGGAGAATCGGTTGCAGTTCGGGTTCATCGCTCATGGTTCGCCCCCATACGGAGGCGGCCAGTTTACGCGATGTTCACCCGCGATCCAATCGACGCCGTTTAGCCCCCGGCCGTCTGCTGCCGTGACCGGTCCCCGTCGATAGAATCCCGCCCCATGCCGTACTCCCTCGCCGACCTGCCCCTCTTCTTGGCCCTGCCCATTCTCCTCGCCACCTCCGCCTTCTTCAGCGGCTCGGAAACCGCTCTCTTCGGCCTCAGCGCCCACCAGCGCTTCCGGCTGACCGATGCCGGCACGCTGGTCGGCCGCTGTCTGATCCGCCTGCTCTCCGACCAGCGCACGTTGCTGGTTACGCTGATGATGGGCAACATGACGGTGAACGTGCTCTACTTCGTCATCTGCTCCGCGTTGCTCCTGCAACTCGACCCGACCTCCGTTCATCCGCTCTTGATCGCCCTGGGTACCGTTGCCCCCCTCCTGGCGATCATCATCTTCGGCGAGGTCCTGCCCAAGCTAGTCGCCAATCTCTCTCCCGGGTCCTGGGTGGGCGTGGCCGCCGTCCCGCTCGATGCCATCCACCGCACCACACGGCCCCTGGGCCGCATCCTGGGCCTCTGGGTCATTCGCCCCCTCGGACGCCTGATCGCTCCCCGCCCGGCCATCGGCCGCCTCAGCGCTACCGAACTTCGCACGCTGCTGGAAATGAGCGAAGCGCGGGGCGTGATCGGGGCCGACGAGCAGCACCTGCTGCAGAGTGTCCTGAAACTCGGCGACTTGAAGGTCCGCGACATCATGGTGCCGCAGGTGGATCTCGCCACCATCGATTGCAACGACTCACCGGAGAAGATCCAGGAGCACATTCGTCGGCACCACGTCAACCGACACCTGGTGATCGACGGCGACATCGACCACGTCGTGGGCGTTCTCTACACACGTCAGTTCCTCCTCGCCGCCCGCCAGGCGCCCGCACCGAAACTGGACCGCCTGGTTCGACAGGTCCGCTACGTTCCCGAACTGCAGCGCGTGGACCGGTTGCTCGAGGATTTTCGCAAGACCGGAACCAAGCTGGCGGTGGTGGTCGATGAATACGGCGGTACCGCCGGTCTGGTCACGCTCAAGGAGGTGGTCAAGCAGATGGTCGGCGAACTGGACCTGGACCATCCGGACACGGCCCAGGCCTCACCGCCGATCGAGCGCGTTGCCGACGGCGTATGGCAGATCAGCGGCCGCCTGAGCATCCACGACTGGGCCCAGGCCTTCGCGGCCGAGAACATGCCCCGGCGGATCGCCACCGTCGGCGGACTCATCACCGCCCGCCTCGGACGGGTGCCCCAGGAAGGCGATCGCGTGCAACTGGCCAACCTGGAGTTGCGGGTCGAGAAAGTCGTGGGCGGCCGGGTGGAATCCGTTCGTCTCCAACTGATCCCCGACTCACCCCCCGCCGAAGGGGAAGGTCCATGAGCACGACCGTTGCCATCGCCTGGTTGGTCGCAGCCGTGCTGGGTGTGGTCGGCTCCGCGCTGTTCAGCGGCCTGGAGACCGGTGTGTACACGGTCAACCGCGTTCGGCTTCACATGCTGGCCCACGCGCCCCGTTCGACGGCGACCACCCTTCTTAATCTGGTTAACCACCCCAACAACCTGCTCGGCACGCTCCTGATCGGCAACAACCTGGCGAACTACGTGGCCAGCCTGGCCATTGCCGCCCTGTTGAGCGCCTCCGGCTACGCGGGTTGGAGGCAGATCGGCATCAATGCCCTGATACTCACGCCCGTCCTGCTGATCTTCGGTGAGATCCTGCCCAAGGACCTGTTCCGAAGCCACACCGACCGGCTGACCTACTTTTTCGCCCGCCCCCTGCACTACTTCCAGCAGGCGCTGAAGCTGGCCGGACTCCTGCCCCTCGTGAGCCTCACGGCCAGGATCCTCCGGCAGATCTTGCGGGCCCCGGACGAATCCATGCGCCTGATGGCACCGCGCCGCGTGGTCGGTCACCTGCTCCGCGAGGGCGTCGGCCACGGCCTGATCACCGCCTACCAGTCCCAGATGTCCAGCCGCGTCCTGGAGATGGGCCGCCTGAGAGTCGCCGACGTCATGGTGCCGTGGGGTCGCGTGGCCACGGCCCGGGTCTCGCAGCCCCCCGAAGCCATCTGGGCCCTGGCCAACCGCGTTCCCTTCACCCGCCTGCCCCTGCTGGACCACGAGAATCGTCCAGTCGGCGTCGTGGATCTCTACCAGGTCCTGACGCGGAAACTCGAGGACTGCCCACCGCTGGCCGAATTGTCTACCCCCCTGGCCACACTGCCCCCGGACCTGCCCCTGCGCGACGCCCTGGCGCGACTCCAGCAGCAACGACTGTCCCTGGCCCTGATTGCCGAGGATGATCGCCCCCTCGGCATCGTGACCACCAAGGACCTGGTCGAGCCCCTGGTCGGGGAACTGGAATCGTGGTAGATCGAAGATTGTTTCCCCGCGCGAGTATAATCCGCAGCCATGGACACCGACCTTCTGAATCAGCGCATCATCCAGTGGGAGAACATGACCCGTGAGGACCCGGAGAATGCCATGGGCTGGTTCAGCCTGGGCAATGCCTACAAGGAAGCAGAGCGACCCGAGGAAGCGGCCCGATCCCTGCGCCGGGCGATCGAACTGGATGCCGGTCTCTCCCGGGCCTACCAGGTCCTGGGCCAGTTGTTGATCGCTTCCCAGGCCGACGATCAGGCCGCCGAGGTGCTGACCAAGGGCTATGTCATCGCCGCGGAACGGGGGGATGTCATGCCCATGCGGGCCATGGGGTCGCTTCTGGAGAAGATCGGGCAACCGGTGCCGGAAGTGGCCCGAGCCGAGCCCGCCGCCCCCGTGGACCTCGGCGGGGAAACGGTCCTAGACCGGCGCACCGGCCAGCCCGGGCCGCGACTGCCCAAGCCACCGATGCGAGGCCCCCTCGGCAAGTTTGTTTATGACAACTACTCTTCGCCGACCTGGCAGGATTGGATCGGGCAGGGAACCAAGGTCATCAACGAACTGCGCCTGGATTTTTCCATTCCCGATCACCAGAAGGCCTACGACCTGCACATGATGGAATGGCTGGGCTTCACGCAGGAAGAAGTGGAAGAGCACGCGAAGGCCGGCTCCTGACCTCAGCCACGCGCCCCATCCTTACTCCAAGTTCCCGCTTCTGATCTTCTCGACCTCAGCGCTGACCGGACCGCAGATACTCCAGCCGGCGTTTAACGCCGTCGGCCTTGCGGACGCTGGGGTGGAGACGGTCCGCGGCAATCTCGAACGCGTAGCCCGGCTTTCCATCGCGCAGCAGGACCACCGTGTTGAGAATCAGAGAGGTCTCCACGCCGGAGCGGCTTTGGCCCAGCGCTTCGGTCAGGACCGGGCGCGGATCGGCCGCCCCGATCAGCCCCAGGAACTCGGCCGCACGCGTGCGAACCAGCAGGTTCGAGTCCTCCCCCGCCAACTCTCTGGCCTTGTCTACCAACGGCGCTGCCTTTGCCCCGTGGCTGCTGCAGGCGATCAGCCCCCAGTAGCGCTCCCAGGGATTTGCTGACGCCAGGGCTTCTGCGATGTCGGAGCGAGCACCTGCGAACGCACCCAGGCTCAGGTCCGCGATGTCCACCAGTCGACCGATCTCCTCCTTGTGGCCCCGGCCGAAGGGGACCGGCTTCCCGAACGCCTTTTCCACCAGGTGGCTCTCGGGATAGAGGCTCAGGTCGGGCATGCCCTTCACCCGCTCCGCCAGCCGCTTTCTCAATCTGGTCAGGACCGGCGCGTACTTGGGATCGGCCGCCAGGTTCCGTGTCTCGTGGGGATCCGTCTCGATGTCGTACAGGGCCTCGGGCGCCCGGGCTTCAAAGAACTGGCTCTGGACGGCGCTGAGCTTTCCCTGCCGATACAGATCCCGCCACTCGGCATAGGCGAGCATGCGGTAGCGGTAGTTGTTCTGCAGGCCATCAAAGTTGAACGGCTGGTAGCTTCGAACATATTCGAACTTCCCTTTTCGGAGTGTCCGGACCAGGTCGTATTTCTCGTCGAAACGATCCGCATAACCAAACGCTTCGTCGCGGGCTTCCACTTCGCTGGCAGCGATGCCCTTACCGAGAAACGGCCGGCCATCAACCTGATCCGGTACCTGGAGACCGGCCAGGTTCAGTAGCGTGGGGCCGAAGTCCACGAAACTGACAAACCCTCTGACGCGCGCGCCGCGTCTCCAGGGGACCAGGTGGGCCCACTTGCGGGGCGTCCGCACCACCAGCGGCACATGGAGACCGCTCTCGTAGGCGTACCCCTTGCCGCGCGGGAGCACGCCGCCATGGTCGCCAAAGTAGAAGATGAACGTGTCTTCAA
>Ga0224508_10005569_pt1 | contig 10065 bp, 8 predicted proteins | sample SF_Jan12_sed_USG_4_FD_170157 | JGI IMG/M metagenome (GOLD analysis project Ga0224508, IMG submission 170157) | Sediment microbial communities from San Francisco Bay, California, United States - SF_Jan12_sed_USGS_21 | ecosystem: Environmental > Aquatic > Marine > Sediment | place: USA: California... | reverse complement strand
TATCAGCCGAGCCCCGGCCATACCAGCCCCCTTGGCGAGCGAACGGGTGATGTCCGAGGGGTTAGCCTGGCCGTCGGTCGGCAGGAAGGTGGCGCCCACCAGGTCATCGACGGCCATCAGCGGCCACATCGCCTTGACCTCGGCGGGCGACAGCAGGTGCATCTCCATGCCGAAGCTTTTGGCGGTGGTCGCCAAGCGCTTGAACTCGATCCAGCGGTCGTCGTTGCAGGCGAAACGCAGGCAGCCGCTCATCTTCCAACCGGTTTCAAGGCCTGTTTCCTCGCCCAGCCTCTGGTAGAGGCCGACCGAGTATTTCAGGAGCTGGGTGATGCCGGCGCTTGATCGCAGCTGGCCGACCAGCCCCGCCGCATGCCAGGTCGAGCCCGAGGTGAGCTTGCCCTGCTCCAACAGCAGCACATCAGCCTTGTGATCACGCGCGAGATGATAGGCGGTGGAACAGCCGATAATCCCCCCACCGATCACCACGATTTCCGCTTGTTCTGGCAAGTCAGCGCTGCCGGCGCCCCGGCTCATGCTCGGCCGAACCTGAATCGATAGCTGTCGAGGGCGGCTGCGAGCCGATCGAGGTTCTCGCCGGTATAGGCAACGTAATCGGCTCCTGGAGCATCCAGATGAAGCTCGGAGACCATGCTCCACATGGCTTCCCGGAGAAGCGAGGCGCACTGCATGGCGGCGTGGCTGCGGACCAGCGCGGAATCCGGCTGCCGGCCGAAATAGAGCGCCAACAGCAGGGCGGACTGCTCCTCGTCGAACCCAGCATTGGAGGCAAGCCCTGCGAGATCGAACATCGCTGTGGAAAAACCCCCATACTCGAAGTCGATCAGCCATAGCCGTTGGCCGTCGTCGATGAAATTGGCGGGCAAAAGGTCGTTGTGACCGAAGATGATCGGCAGCGGCATCTGCGCTCGCTCCAGCTCCTCGGCAAGCTCGAGATAGCCCGGAAGCTCGCCGACCATGCGGCTGCCGCCGGCCTCGAGCGTGCGCGCGTAGTCACGGATTACGTGAAACGGCCAAAACATGAATGCCGGGCCGCTCACCTCCTTGGGCATGGTCTGGTGATAGCGGTGGATCAGATCCGTGATCCGCGGGATGTCGTTGGCGACATCGCCGGCTTCGAATGTCTTGCCGTCGATGTAATCGATCACCAAGACGCCTGGCCCGCTATGCACCAGCGCCGGCGCCAATCCGGCACGCGCCGCCGCAGCGGAGACCATCGCTTCTCGATCCCTGGAGACATGATGAAACGGAAAATCGCGACCGAAGCGCACGACGTAGGCCTTGCCGCCATCGCTGACCTTGTAGCTTTCGTTGCTGAGTCCGCCGCTCAGCAGCTCGATATCGATCTCGCCGCTCCAGATCGGCAAAGCCCGCACCCGCGCCAACGCTTCGGACATAGCGCCCTCCCCTTCAGGGTTGTCCTTTCACTAGAAGCATTTTTTCAACGAAAGAAAAGCCCCGACATATCCCGCCGCGCCAAGTCACCGCTCCGGGCCGCGCCCGGCGCGCCTGGAGTGGAGGCGGGCGGCGCTTGCGGTGATCAGGCGATCGGCGACCATGGCGATGCAGGCGACCGCGAGGCCCGCCACCAGGCCGCGGCCGGTGTCGGCCTTGGTGAGCGCGATATAGACCTCCTGGCCGAGGTCGCGGGTGCCGACCAGGGCGGTGATCACCAGCATCGACAAAGCGAGCATGATGGTCTGGTTGATGCCGAGCATGATCTCCGGCCAGGCGAGCGGCAGCTTGACCTTGACCAGGAGCTGTAAGGGCGTGCAGCCGCTGACCCTGCCGGCTTCGATCACCTGCGGATCGACCTGTTTCAGGCCGTGCACGGTATAGCGGATCGCAGGCGCCACCGCATAAGCGACCACGGCGATCATCGCGGTGAAATCGCCGACCCGAAACAGCATGACCGCCGGCATCAGATAGACGAAGGAGGGCAGCGTCTGCAGCGTGTCGATGATCACGCGCACCACCCGCCAAAGCCGCTCGCGCTCGGCAGCCATGATGCCGATCGGCATGCCGATCAGGCAGGCGATGAGCACGGAAATGCCGCAGAGATAGACGGTGATCATCGCCTTCGCCCACTGGCCGGTGAGCGCGATCAGGAGAGCGAGTCCACCCACCGTGAGCGCCAGACGCAAGCCGCCGAGCGTCCAGCCGGCAAGAGCGATCAGCCCGACCACGCCAGCCCAGGGAAGCCCGAGCAGCAGACGCTTGATCGGGATCAACAGGTTGAGCAGCAACAGGTCCTTGAACGCTTCCAGCTGGTCGAAGAAGTTGACGTTGATCCAGCGCACCACGTCCGACCAGAAGCTGCCGGTTGAGAGCTGCCAACTCTCCGGCAAAGCCCTGAACGCTTCGAGCTTGATGCCGGCGAGCGTGGTCACGCCGATCACGACGAGCGCCGTCAGCAGATAGGGATGACGCGCGATTACCCCCGCCTGCCCGCTGTCGTCATGGGTTCGCTGCTTGTCGGCGATGGCCTGGGACAGCCGATCGAGCGCGATCGCCAAGGCAACGATCGCGAGACCCGCCTCGATGCCGGTGCCGATATCGAGACGCCTTAGGGCGGCCAGCACCTCGAAGCCGAGGCCGCCCGCGCCGATCATCGAGGCGATGATCACCATGTTGAGCGACAGCATGATCACCTGATTGACCCCGACCATCAGCCCCGGCATGGCTGATGGCACCATCACCCGCCAGGTCATCTGCCGACGCGTGCAGCCGACCATGCGGCCGAGATCGTTTATCTCCGAGGATACGCTCTTGAGCGCGACGATCGCCACCCGGGTCATCGGCGGCAGCGCATAGATGATCGTCGCCACCACGGCGGCCGTCGGGCCGAAACCGAACAGGAAGAGGATGGGGACCAGGTAGGCGAACACCGGGACGGTCTGCATCAGATCGAGCACCGGCGTCAGCACGCTCTCGACGCGCGGCCAGCGATAGCCGGCGAGACCGAGCAACAGACCGCCGACCACGCCGAGCGGCACGGCAATGACGATCGAAGCCAGCGTCACCATGGCGTTGTCCCACTGGCCGAACAGCAGGATGAACAGAAAACAGCCGCCTGCGAGCAAGGAAAGCCGCCAGCCGCCGGCATGGCGGCCGAGCAGCATCACCAGACCGATCACCGCGACCCAGGACAAGGGCGGCAATTGCTGGACCGCCGCCGAGCCCTGGCCTTCGAGCCAGCCGGTGGACAAGAGGCTGAGCGCGATGCGGTAGGGGACATCGATCATCGCGGCGATGAAACGGGTGAGCTCGGTGAACGAGAACAGGCCGAAGCTCGCGTCCTGGACCAGCCAATCCATGGCGTCGCCGATCCAGCGCTGGAGCGGAATGCGCCACTCTTTCGGCACCTTGAACGCCCACGCGGCCACCGGCCGCCCGGCGAACCAGAGTAGGAAAAAACAACAAAGTGCTGTTGCCCAGACGATCGCCACCGCCCGGCCGCCATCAGAGGCGGGCTTCGCGAAAGCGCTCGGCGTTCGGGCTTGCGTCGTCGTCGTTTCCATACGCAGCCGGCGCCCGGCCGCGGCCGGCGTCCGGCCTATTGGATCCAGCCGGACCAGACGCCCTCGTTCGCAGCCATCCAATCCGCCACCACATCCTCGGCCGTCTTGCCGTTGAGGTCGACCTCGGTGACCATCTGGCCCATGGCGTCGTTATCGACAGTGAAGGCCTGGATCGCGGTATGGGCGCCCGGCCATTTGTCCTTCACGCCCGCCCAGGCGACCTTCCAGATCGGGCCTCTTGGCTTGCCGCAGTCATAGGCTTCATCCGGATTGATGCCCGCGGACGGATCGGCGTAGCACTCGGCGCTATAAGGCGGGAACTCGACCCATTCGCCCTCATATTTCGCTGGCGCCCAATGGGGGGCGTAAACCCAGAGCATGATCGGCGCCTGGCGCTGATAAGCGCTTTCCAACTCGGCGAACAGGGCCGCGTCCGTACCGGCATGAACGACCTCGAACGGCAGCTCGAGCGCGGTCACCCGCTCGTCGTCATAGCCGCCCCAGGTCACCGGCCCGCCGAGATAGCGGCCGTAAGGTGCGGTTTCCGCGGTCGAGAAGGCTTCGGCGCAGGCCTCGTCCATGAGCGCTTGCCAATCGGGCAGGCCCGGGCATTGCTCCTTCATATAGGCAGGATACCACCATTCCTCGATCGCCTGCATGCCGGTCTCGCCGAGATTTTCGACATCGCCGGTGGCGGTCGCCTCGTCCATGGCGTCCCGGCCGGTGGTCTCCCAGATCTCCATGGCGACATGCAGATCGCCGGTCTTGAGGCCCGCGAACTGCGCGATGTAATCCGCCTGCACGTAGTCGATGGTATAGCCCGCCTTTTTCAGCACCTCGCCCATCAGCGTGGTGGTGATCAGCTGACCGGTCCAGTCATGCAGCGTGAGTTTGATCGGATCCGTGGATTCGACATCGGCGCTGGCCGCTGCCAGCGGCAGGGACAACCAGGCCGCTGCAGCTGCGGCGAGCAGCGTTCGGGCGCGATAGGGTCGGTTCGTCATGGTCCAGACATCTCCCTTGTTGACGGCGTCATCCCCAGGGGATGCGCATGCCTTGGAACATGCTCCTGCCGCCGCCCGTTTTTGGGCCTTTTCAAGGGAAGTCTGCCGCTCCCTTGATCGACGAGTCAATCTTGGAGACTCTCACCCGGGCATTGCCGGCGATGACGAGCCTTCCCAGGTCACCCGCGGATGGTCGAGAGATAAGCGATGAGATCGTCACGGTCGTTGGGCTTTCTAAAGCCCTGAAAAACCATCTTGGTTCCGTTGATCAGCGCCCGCGGTTTGGTGAGAAAACGATCGAGGGTCTGTTCGTTCCAGACGACGCCGGAAGCGCCGTAGTCGATCATGTCATTTGAATAGCCAAATTCCGGAACGCTGCCCGGAGGTCGTCCGACCACGCCGGCGAGACTCGGGCCGATCTTGACCTGGCCGGGTTCGACCTCATGGCACTTCCGGCATGTCTTGAACAGCTTCTTGCCGCGAGCCGGGTCCGGTGGCTGCTCGATCTCGGTCTGCAGGCGCTCGACTTCCGCCTGCGGACGCCAGACGTCCGCCTGTTGCGCATGGACGACGCCGCCGAGGCCAAGAAATGCAATCAGCGCCATCGCCTTGCAACCGGTTCTGAACGACATCGTCATATCCCTCGCACGCCATGGGCCGGAAGCGGACCACACCTTCAAAAAAAACCGGCGCCGATCCGAAAGCTTCCCGCTCGTTCCGGCGCGCGCGGGCTTCTCCTATCACGATCCTGCTCGGAGAATCAAAGGCCATGTGGAAAGTCGTCATGGAACACGCAGGTTGTCGACAGCGCCCGCCAAGGCGGCCATGATGCCGGTCAAACCAAGCGTCACGTTCCAAGGGTAGGCAGTCATGAACCAGATCGATCTTCAAGGCAAACGCGCCGTCGTCACCGGCGGTGCCCAAGGCATCGGCCGCGCGATCGCCGAACGTTTCTTGGCATCGGGGGCCAAGGTCAGCCTTTGGGACCGGGACCGGGCGCTGACCGATGCGACTTGCGAGGAGCTCCGGGATGCGGGCGAGGTGATCGGCGTTCAGGTCAATCTCACCGATCTCGCCGCGGTCGAGGCGGCGCGCGATCGCACCAACGATGCGCTCGGCGGCATCGACATCCTGGTGAACAATGCCGGCATCGCCGGTCCCAACGCCAAGCTTTGGGAGTATCCGCCGGACGCCTGGCGCGAGGTCATCGACATCGATCTGAACGCGGTCTTCTACTGCTGCCGCGCGGTCGTGCCGCAGATGATCGCGCAGAATTACGGGCGCATCTGCTCCACCTCGTCGATCGCCGGCAAGGAGGGCAACCCGACCGCCAGCCCCTATGCGGCCGCCAAAGCTGGCGTGATCGCACTCACCAAAGCCCTCGGCAAGGAACTCGCCACCTACGACATCGCCGTCAACTGCATCACGCCAGCCGCCGCCAAGACCCAAATCTTCGACCAGATCGAGCAGGAATTCATCGACTACATGCTGAGCAAGATCCCGCGTGGTCGCTTCGTCACAGTGGAAGAGATCGCCGCCATGGTCGCCTGGCTGGTCTCGGCCGAGAATTCCTTCACCACAGGCGCGGTGTTCGACCTCTCCGGCGGCAGGGCGACCTATTAGTGGTGCGACCACATCGAGTGGTGCGACCACATCGAGTGGTGCGACCACATCGAGTGGTGCGACCACATCGGGTGGTGCAACCACATCGGGTGGTGCAACCACGTCGGGTGGTGCAACCACATCGGGTGGTTCACTCAGCAAGAAGCGTAACATGTCGATTCCAGCTCAAATTGCAGAACTCCGCATGGATTCGATGAACTGGTGATACCTCTAGCAACATTTGGTTAACGCAGGGTTAACCCTGATGATGTTTTCATCGGCATCTTTGGAGAACGCCGAACGCCGTTAGCCGAATTTTAACGAAGCTTCGCGATACTCCCAGTCCATAGCGTGTCGGGCCACGCCGCTGTCCGTCCGGCACCTGCATGGAAGGAGTAACATCGCGTGGAGCAGGCAATAGGGGCCACGGCCGGCCAATTCACAGATGCCCCCGCGCCGCCCGCGGGACAGGCGGCGCGGAGCAGTGAAAACGCACCCAGCGCGACCGCTGACCTTCAGGGCATGCCAGACCGGCACATCTACGCCGGCCGCGAGTGGAGCTCGGAGCATCCCCTCAACGTCCGCGTCAGCATCCCGATTGGAGCCGGCCGCTACTATGTCACCCTGGTCGCCGGCCGGGAACGGCGCGCGCGCGCCCGGCTCGCCTTGGACCGGCGCCAGCATCCGCTCGCCACGCCCGGAAATGCGCTGTTCCTCGCCTTCGTCACGACGATCGCCACCGTCGGCAGCGTCGCGCTGTTCTACCTGCTACTCGCCCATATCTTCGGCTGGTCGGGTCGACTGATGCTCTAGTGGTATGACCACATCAGAAGATTCACCGGGCTGGGAGTGCAACGCGTTGAAACCAGGTCCGATGGCAGAACTCCGAGTGAATCAAATGATGTGGTCATACCACTAAGTGGTGTGGCCCGCCGCGGTTGCGCGGAGAGCCATGACCGCCTTCGGGACGCCGGTGGCGCGATCTCTGGAGACGTCGGCGGGAAGGCTCGCATCCGACCGGCGAATGGTGTAGTCCCAGGGGCGACGTTGGTAGCGGACGCGGCCACCCATGCGACCAGACGCGCAATCCTGGCGATCGACGAGCGCAGGCGACATTGCCGAGCGACCGCAAGCGGCAAGCGCGCCGGCTTTTGCCTGGCTGGCCGAATCGTCCGTGATCCTCGGGCTGATCGGCGTCTATCTTCTCGGCCATCTCGCCCTTCGGTTGGCGCTCAGCCCGACCCTTGGCATCGATGACGCCGAGCAGATCCTGTTCGCCCAGCACTGGGCGTTCGGCTATCGCTTTCGCCAGCCGCCGCTCTTTACCTGGCTGCTGCTGCCATTGATCGACTTGATCGGCCCGGGCGTCCTGGCGATCAGCATCCTGCGCTACACCCTCTTGGCGATCACCTATGTCTGTCTCTACCTGACCGCCCGCCTTTGCCTCACCGATCAGCGCTTGGCCGGGCTCGCCGTTCTGTCCTTCGCCCTGATCTACGTGTTCGCCTATTACGCCCATCACGACCTGACCCACACCACAGCACTCAGCGCCATGGTCGCGCTCGCCCTCTATGTCAGCGCGCGCCTGGCGCGTAACCCGACATGGAAGGCCTATGGCGCCTTGGGCCTGGTCTTCGGCCTCGGCATGCTCGCCAAGTGGAATTTTTCGGTGTTGGCGCTCGGCCTGCCGCTCACTTGCCTTCTGTTTGCAGGCTACCGGCACCTGGTCCTCACCCGGAAAATCCTTCTGACCATCGCCGTCATGGCCGTCGTCGTCGCGCCAACAGCACTTTGGATGTTCGCCCATGAACAGTCGATCCAAGGGGTTTCCAGCGACATCTTGGCCAAGGACGGTGCGGACGGCCAGGTCGTCCTTTGGCTGGAGGGCGGCGGAGCGCTCCTCGGTTCCGTTCTGCTCTTCCCCCTGCCCTTCCTCTTGATCTTTCTGGCGCTGTTCGGCCAAAGCCTGCGCGCCGGCCTCAACACTGCCCCACCCCGAGAACAGCCAGCGCTGACATCAGCCTTCCTCGGTGCCCTGACGCTGATCGTTCTCGCCCTGCTGGCCCTTCTCATCCCCGTGTTCGGCGCGGTGAACTTCACCGAACGCTGGCTGCATCCGGCCTTGATGGGCCTGCCAATCCTGCTGTTCGCGCTCGCCGAACGCGGCCGCCCCGTGGACCGCCGGATCGCCACCTATCTCGCGATCATCGCCATTTTGGTTGCCGTCGCCGCCGGTGCCCGGCTATATCGCTATTCTGCGGGTGCCGATGATTGCGGCAAATGCCGTGAGTTCGCTCCGTTTGCCGAGCTTGCCGACGGTCTGCGTGCGCTGGGCTTTGACCGTGGTACGATCGTTGCTGATGGCATGCATATCGGAGGTAATCTGAAGATGCTCTTTGCCGACAGCCGGGTCATCGATCCTGCCTTTCCACGCGCGCTTTGGCCGGCGGCGGACGCCGCCGATGCGCCGGGAGAATGCCTCCTGGTTTGGCGGGATGACGGCGAAAACCCGGGAGCCAGACGCGCGCTGATCAAGGATTATGCGATCGAGGAACTTGGTCTCGCCGAGACGGCAGCCCCAAAAACCGGTCGTCTCGATGCTCTGCTGCTGGGATCATCGAGCCGTCGCTATGCCCTCGGCTTCGAGCTCTATCGGGAGAACGCAGGTGGCTGTCGCTAGTGTCGAGAAGACCTTTTTGATGCCCGGACACCGTGCGAACCGGGTCAGCATCGTCGTTCCCGTGTTCGAGGAGCACGAATCGCTTCCGCTGCTCACCGAGCGAATTTTCGACGTCGCCGAGCGTCACGACTTCGGCTTGCACGAGCTGATCTTAGTCGATGACGGCAGCCGCGACGGCTCCTGGCCCGTGATGAAGGAGCTGGCGGCAAGCCACCCAGAGGTGACCGCGATCAAGCTCAGGCGGAATTTCGGCAAGGCGACCGCGCTCAATGTCGGCATCGAAGCCGCAAGCGGCGACCTGATCGTCACCATGGACGCCGACCTCCAGGACGATCCGGCCGAGCTGCCCAGGCTGATCGAGACCATGAAGACCGGCTATGACCTCGTCTCCGGCTGGCGCGAGCGCCGCAACGACCCGATGTCCAAGACCTGGCCGTCCTGGCTCTATAACAAGGTCACCAGCTGGCTGTCCGGCATCCAGCTGCACGACTTCAATTGCGGCTACAAGGCCTATCGGCGCGAGGTGTTCGACTCGGTCGACCTCTATGGCGAAATGCACCGCTACGTGCCCGTGCTCGCCCACTCGCTCGGCTTCAAGGTCGGCGAAATCCCGGTCGAGCACCACCCCCGGCGCTACGGTCAGTCGAAATACGGTTTCAGGCGCTTCATGCGCGGCTTCATCGACCTTCTGACCGTCCTGACCATCACCCGCTATGCGCGCACCCCCGGGCACCTGTTCGGCGCCATCGGCATCGCGCTTCTCGGTGTCGGCGCAGTTGCGCTCACCTATCTGACCGGTCTGAAGCTGTTCACCGGCGCCCATATCGGCGGCCGCCCGATGATGTTTTTCGGCGGCCTTTCAATCGTCATCGGCGTACAGATCCTGCTGTTCGGCCTCCTGAGCGAGATGATCAACAGCCACACCGTCGGCCTCGACGCCAAGGTCTTGATCAAGGATCGCGTCTCCGGCTCCGACGACGCGTGAGGTATGGTCCGACCCCGTGAGCAAGCTTTGGGTGCGAAGGCTGATCTCGACCTTCCTGGCGTTCGCATTGAGCGCCGTCGTTCTCTGGTGGCTGCTCGCCGATGGCGCCGGTGAAGCGCTGCTCGATGCGCTCGGCTCCGCAAGCCTTTGGCCCTTGGCGCTCGGCGGCCTGATCGCGATCGCCATTCAGATGGTGAGAGCCTGGCGTTTCGCCGTTCTGAGAACCGGCGCTCTCGCCCTCCCGTCCTGGACCCT
>Ga0224508_10005568_pt1 | contig 10065 bp, 7 predicted proteins | sample SF_Jan12_sed_USG_4_FD_170157 | JGI IMG/M metagenome (GOLD analysis project Ga0224508, IMG submission 170157) | Sediment microbial communities from San Francisco Bay, California, United States - SF_Jan12_sed_USGS_21 | ecosystem: Environmental > Aquatic > Marine > Sediment | place: USA: California... | reverse complement strand
GCCGAGGCCGCCGGGCGCCTCGCCGCCCGCGACGCGCTCGACGCGAAGCTCGCCGAGTGGACCCGCTCGCACGGTAAGCACGACCTCTGCGAGGCGCTTCAGGCCGCGGGCGTGCCGGCCGGCCCCATGCTCACGGGCGCCGAGCAGATCGAGCACCCGCACTACGTCGCGCGCGGCTTCCCTCGCTGGCTCGAGCAGCAGGACATCGGCCGGATCTGCTTCGAGGGGCCGGGCTTCCGCGCCACGGGCATGGCCGACGTGGTGACGAAGCAGGCGCCGCGCCTGGGCGAGCACACCCGCGAGATCGCCGCCGATCTGCTGCGCCTGGCCGACGCCGAGATCGACGCCCTGCTGGCCGACGGCGTGCTCGAAGGTCCGCCCGAAGCCGACTAGGCTGGCCCCGTGCCAGATTGGAGACCCGCATGAAGTTCGCCCTCTTCTACGAGATCCCCGTCGCCCGGCCCTGGAGCCGCCACAGCGAGCACGACGCCTACAAGCAGACGGTGGAGCAGGTGGTGCTGGGCGAGCAGGCCGGCTTCCACAGCGTCTGGACCGTGGAGCACCACTTCCTCGAGGAGTTCTCCCACTGCTCCAACCCCGAGGTGCTCTACGGCCACATCGCGGCCAAGACCTCGAAGATCCGCATCGGCTACGGCGTGCGCCTCCTGCCCAAGCCCTACAACCACCCGGTGCGCACGGCCGAGAGCGTGGCGGTGCTCGACCTGCTCTCGGACGGCCGCGTCGAGTTCGGCACCGGTCGCTCGGCCACCCGCGCCGAGCTCGAGGGCTTCGGCATCGAGCCCAAGCACACCCGCGGCATGTGGCACGAGGCCCTCGAACACATCGTGGGCTGCTGGACCAACGACGAGTACGGCTTCCACGGCAGCCACTGGTCGATGCCGCGGCGCCGCGTGCTGCCCAAGCCCCTGCAGGAGCCCCACCCGCCGATCTGGGGCGCCACCACCAGCCTCGAAGGCCACCGCCAGATGGGTCGACTGGGCGTCGGGCTGTGTTCCTTCAGCGTGGGGCTGCCGCCCGAATCCTTCAAGGAGAAGGTGGACGAGTACCGCAAGGGCATCGCCGAGTGCGAGCAGCCGGTCGGCAAGTTCATCAACAACCAGGCCGCGACCTTCACGATGGTGCACTGCGGCGACAGCAACGAGCAGGCCTTCGCCGACGCGGCCGAATCGATGGTCTGGTACCCGAAGACCGGTGCGCGCCAGATCGCGACCCTCGCCGACTGGCAGGAGGGCCGCGACCTGGGCAACTACAGCTACGCGGCCGACATGGCCCGCGACCGCGACGCCGGTGCCCTCGACCACCTGAACTTCGACTACATCCGCGACTCGGGCGCCGCCATGGTGGGCGACCCCCAGCGCTGCATCGAGATCGGCGAGCGATACAAAGCTTCGGGCTGCGACCTGCTCTTCTGCCTGGTCAACCCCTACAAGATCCCGCACAAGTCGGTGATGCGTTCGATCGAGCTCTTGGGCGAGAAGGTGATCCCCGCCCTCTCCTGAGCCCGGCGGCGGACGGTTTCCTAACCGTCCTTTTCAGGGGCGGCGGGGGGAGCGCCGCGCCAGCTCTCGAGTGCCCGCGCAATCTCGGAGCGCGCGGACTCGAGCAGGGCAAGGCGGTCTTCGCCCTCGGCGCGCTCCACGGGACGACCGATCCGGACACGCACGTTCACGCCGAAGGGGATCGGGAAGAGGTTGAAGCGCAGCAGGCGCCACGATTCGTCGATGGCCACCGCCACCACCGGCACCTCGGGCGCCGCGTCGAGCAAGGCCAGCGCCCCGGCGGGCTTGAAGGCGCGCAGCTCGCCGCGCCGGGCCCGGGTGCCTTCGGGATAGATCACCGCGGAGACCCCGCGCTCGCGCACCTGGGTGCCGAGCTCCCGAATCGCGCGCGTGGCGCCCTGGCGGTCGTCGCGGTCGATGATCGCGTTGCCCCCGCGCCGCAGGTTGTAGGAGATGCTGGGGATGCCCTGGGCCAGCTCGCGCTTGGAGATGTACTTGGGGAAGTTGCGGAAGAGCAGCGCGCCGAAGATCGGCACGTCGAACATGCTCTGGTGGTTGGCGATGAACAGGTAGGATCGACCGGGCTTCACGCCGGGGTCGCGCTCCACGTAGAGCCGGGTTCCGGCGAGCCGGAACACCCAGACCAGCGCCCCCTGCAGCGTGCCCGCCACCCACTCCTGGGGTCGCTGCCCGAACAGGCGCGCCACCCGCTGCAGCGGGTCGAAGACCAGCAGCGTCGCGCCGAAGCCCAGCAGGAAGCCGGGAGTAACCAGCCAATCGAGCAGACGCGGACGGTCGCCCGAGGCGGAGGTCTTCGAAGCCGCTTCGCTCACGGAGACCCAGCGTAGACGACGCCGTGGTAGGATGCGCGTTCCCGAGCCCCATGTCCGACCACCCCTTCCACCGCGTCGCCCTGGTGGGCGCCTACCACACGCGCCAGGCCAAGGTGCTCGAAGGGGTCCGCGAGCTCGACCTCGTGATCGAGTCGATTCGCGGCGCTCTGGGCGCAGCCGGCCTGCGCCCCGACGAGGTCGACGGCGTGTCGGTGCGCTCCTCCACCTGGGGACTCAACCCGCGCGAGGCCGCGGCCTGGTTCGGCGGGCGCCCGATCTGGACGGGCGTGTCGCTGGGCATCGAGGGGGTGATGGAGGCGGCCCTCGCCATCGCCAGCGGCCAGTGCGAGACGGTGGTGATCGCCGACGCCCAGGCCGGGCGCTACACCGACCGCGCCGCCACCTCGCCTTGGACGCGACCCACCCAGGAGTTCGTCGCGTGCTTCGGCCTCTACACCGCCGTCGAGTTCGCGCTGATCGCCCAGCGCCACATGCATCTCTACGGCACCCGGCCCGAGGCCCTGGCCGAGGTGGCGGCGACGATCCGCAACCACGGGGCGCAGAACCCGGAGGCCGTCTTCTTTGGTCGCCACGTCACGCCGGCCGACGTGCTGGCCTCGCGCCCGGTGGCCGAGCCCTTCCGCCTGCTCGACTGCGCCATCAACTCCGAGGGCGGCGCGGCGCTGGTGCTCACCACGGCCGAGCGCGCCCGCGACCTCGACGTCACTCCGATCCACCTGCTCGGCAGCGCCATCGAGCGCCAGGGCATGGCCTACGTGGCCGCTCCGGTCTGGGACAAGCACGGCGCCTCGGGCCGGCGCGCCGCCGAGCGCGCCTTCGCCCAGTGCGGACTCGGGCCGCGCGACGTGGACGTCTGCGAGTTCTACGACCCCTTCTCCTTCGAGCTGATCCGCCAGTTCGAGGCCTTCGGCTTCTGCAAGGAGGGCGAGGGCGGCGACTTCGTGATGGGGGGTCGCATCGAGATCGGCGGCGAGTGCCCGCTGGTCACCGGCGGCGGGCTGCTGTCCTTCAGCCACCCGGGCACCGCCCAGCTGCTGCAGAAGGTCACCAGCTCGGTGCTGCAACTGCAGGGCGCCATGCCGGAGGGCCTGACCGTCCCGGGCGCCGAGGTGGCCATGACCAGCAACGGCGGCGCCGGCGCGCTCTTCTGCGACGTGATGCTACTGGGAAGGAATCCGGCATGAGCGCGCGTCCGCCGATCCCGCTGCCCCGCCCCACCGAGCTGTCGCGGCCCCACTGGGACGGCTGCCGCCAGGGCGAGCTGCGCTTCCAACGCTGCCGGGACTGCGGCGCGGCCGTGTTCATTCCCCAGCCGGTCTGCGGCGGCTGCTTCGGCAGCGAGCTGGTCTGGGAAACCAGCTCCGGGCGCGGCACGGTCTACAGCCACAGCGTGGTGCACCGTCCGCCCGTACCGGGCTTCGAGGTGCCCTACGCCGTGATCGTCGTCGAGCTCGAGGAGGGATGGTTCATGCTCTCGAACCTGGTCGACTGTGAGCCTTCGAACGCACGAATCGGTCTGGCGGTGGAGGTCTGCTTCCGCGAGGCCAGCGACGAGATCACCCTGCCCTGCTTCCGGCCGAGCGAGGCTTGAAGGTGGGCCTCCACGAAGACCTCGAGGCGATCCGCCAGCTCAAGGCGCGCTACTTCCGGCTGATGGACACCAAGCAGTGGGAGGCCTTCGGCCAGGTCTTCACCCAGGACGCCACCGTGGCCGCCTCGCCCGACCCCGACGAGGTGTTTCGGGGCCGCGAAGAGATCGTGCGGCGGGTGAGCGGCGCCCTGCGCGAGGCCGTCACCGTGCACCATGGACACATGCCCGAGATCGAGATCACGGGCCCCGACACGGCGCGCGGCATCTGGGCCATGTACGACTTCGTCGACCTGCCCCAGCTCGTGCTCCACGGCTGGGGCCACTACCACGAGGAGTACCGCCGCGAGGACGGCGTCTGGCGCATCGCCAGCACGCGGCTCACGCGACTGCGCCTCGACATGCAGCCCAAGGAGGCCTCGTGAGCGACGCGGCAGAGCGACTGAACGGGGGCCAGCTCGGGGCGCGCCAGCTCGCCGCGGCGGGCATCGACACGATCTTCGGCGTGGTGGCCGGACCGATGATCGAGCTGCTCTCGGGCGCGGTCGAGTGCGGGATCCGCGTGGTGAACTGCCGTCACGAGGTCTCGGCCGGCTTCGCCGCCTCGGCCTGGGGCTGGGTGAAGCGCAAGCCGGGCGTGTGCGTGGTGGGCTCGGGCCCGGGCATGAGCAACGCCGTCACGCCGCTCTACGTCGCCACCGAGAGCGCCATGCCCCTGGTGGTGCTGGGCGGATCGAGCTTCGGTCCCACTCGCGGCCTGGGCGGATTCCAGGAGGCCGATCAGCTCGCGCTGGCGCGGCCGGCGGCCAAGGCCAGCTTCGAGGTCGACAGCACCGAGCGCATCCCCGAGCTGCTGCACCTGGCCCTCGGCAAGAGCGCCGCGGGCCGGCCCGGCGGCGTCTACCTCGACTTCCCCGCCCACCACGTGGGGCGCCAGGTCGAGCCCGAACGCGCGCGCCTGCGCGAACGCGCGCCCGAGATCACGGCGCCCCACCCCGATGCACGCGCCCTCGAGCGCGTGGCCGGGTGGCTGCGCGAGGCCGAGCGACCGCTGCTCGTGATCGGCAAGGGCGCGGCCTGGTCCGGCGCCGGCGGGGCCCTGGCACGCCTGGCCGACCGCGGCCTCCCCTACCTCACCTCGCCCATGGCGCGGGGCACGATCCCCGACGACCACCCGGGCTTCGTCAACGCGGCCCGCGGCGCCGCGCTGCGCGGCGCCGACCTGATCCTGCTCTTCGGCGGCCGCTTCAACTGGATCTTCGGCTTCGGCGGCGCCGAACGCTTCGCCCCGGGAGTGAAGCTCGTGCAGGTGGACGTCGAGCCCGAGGAATTCTTCAGCGGCGCCGATCTCGAGCTGGGCCTGTGCGCCGACGCGGCCGTCACCGCCGAGGCCCTGGACGCCTCGCTGGGCAAGGCCCCGCTGCGCTGCGCCGAGGGCGACTGGCTCGCACAGCTCTGCGAGGCGCGCGACCGCAACGAGGCCGCGCTGCGCGCGGCGGCCGAGTCGGAGGCGAGCCCCATCGACCCCCACCGCCTGGTGGCCGAGCTGCGCGACGCGCTGCCCCGCGAGGCCCACGTCAGCGTCGACGGCGAGACCATCATGGGCATCGCCCGCCAGCTGCTGCCCGCCTACGGCGAGCGGCGGCTGATGAACGCGGGCACCACCGGCTGCATGGGCACCGGCGCCCCCTACGCGCTGGGCGCCAAGCTCGCCGACCCCGACGCACCCTCGGTGGCCCTGCTGGGCGACTACGCCTTCGGGGCCGCGGCCCTCGAGGTGGAGACCGCCGAGCGCGTGGGCGCGCCGGTGGTCTTCGTGGTGGCCAACAACGAGGGCATCGCCGGGCACATGATCCAGGACGGAATGTTCCCCCCCGGCGCGCCGCCGATCGCCGCTCTGCTGCCCGCCCACTACGAGAAGCTCGCCGAGCTGGTGGACGGCCACGCCGAGCGCGTCGAGACCCCCGACGCGATCCGCCCGGCCCTCGACCGGGCCCTGGCCTCCGGGCGCACCTCGGTGGTCCACGTGAAGGTCGACCCCAAAGCCACGCGGCTCTCGGGCGGCGTGTATCTGCGATGATTCTCACATCTGGAGGAGACCCCCCATGCCCGCACCGCTCGAAGGCCTGCGCGTCATCGATTGGACGATCTGGCAGCAAGGCCCCGTCGCGAGCATGATGCTCGGCGACCTGGGCGCCGAGGTGATCAAGCTCGAGAGCCGCGACGGCGGCGACCCGGGCCGCGGACTGGTGGCGATCGGGGGTGCGGGCTCCGACCGGCCGAACTTCTACTTCGAGGCCCACAACCGCAACAAGCAGAGCCTCACCCTCGACCTCAAGCAGCCCGAGGCGCGCGAGATCGTCTACAAGCTGGCCGAGGTCTCGGACGTCTTCGTCCAGAACTTCCGCAAGGGCGTCGCCGACCGTCTGGGCCTCGGCTATGCGGCGCTGGCCGAGCACAACCCCAAGCTGATCTACGCCAACGCCACGGGCTACGGGCCCGAGGGCCCCGACGCCGCCGAGCCGTCCTTCGACCAGCTGGGGCTGGCGCGCTCGGGGATCATGTTCGCGGCCGGCGAGCCCGACATGCCGCCGCTTCCGATCGGCGGCGGCATCGCCGACCAGATGGGCGCCGTGATGCTCGCCTACGGCGTGCTGGCGGCGGTGATCGCGCGCGAGCGCTTCGGGGTGGGTCAGGTGGTGGACGCGTCCCACCTGGGCAGCATGAGCTTCCTGCAGGGCCTGTCGCTCAGCTCGAAGCTGATCAACGGCGCCGCGTTCCCGCGCGTGTCGCGCAGCCGCACCTTCAACCCGCTCTGGAACCACTATCAGTGCGGCGACGGCGAGTGGATCGCCGTAGGCATGCTCCAGCCCGACCGCTACTGGGACGACTTCTGCAAGGCCCTGGGCCGACCCGAGCTGGCCAGCGACCCGCGCTTCGAGAACATGGGCGTGCGCTCCGCCAACGCCGAGGCCTGCGTCGCGATCCTCGACGAGATATTCGCCAGCCAGCCGCGGGCCCACTGGATGGAGGTGCTGCGCAAGGGCGGCGACTTCATCTACACCGTCGTCAACCGGGTCGACGACCTGGCCAGCGACCCCCAGATGCTCGCCAACGACTACATCGTCGAGATCGAGCACCCGAGCCACGGCCCCACCCGCTACGTGGGCGTGCCGGTGCGGCTCTCGGAGACGCCGGGCTCGGTGCGCGAGCCGGCACCCGAGCACGGCCAGCACAGCGAGCTGCTGCTCACCGAGCTGCTGGGCTACAGCTGGGACGAGGTGGGGAAGCTCCGGGAACGCGGAGTCATTTAGGGCCGAGCTGAGATAGCCTCAGCCCCTTCATGGCCGCCCCCGCCTTCGACCCCGACTACGAGCTCGTCGACCGCTACCGCCGCGAGACGGGCCGCATCTACCTGAGCGGCGTCCAGGCCCTGGTGCGCCTGCCGATGATGCAGCGCCAGCGCGACCGGGCCGCCGGCCTCGACACCCGCGGCTTCATCTCGGGCTATCGGGGCTCGCCGCTGGGCACCTACGACATGGCCCTGTGGCAGGCCCGCGAGCTGCTCGAGGAGCACGGGGTGCGCTTCGAGCCGGGCGTCAACGAAGACCTGGCCGCCACCGCGGTGTGGGGCTCGCAACAGGCGGGCCTCTACCCGCGGTCGCTCCACGACGGGGTCTTCGGCATCTGGTACGGCAAGGGGCCCGGCGTCGACCGCTCCTGCGACGCGCTCAAGCACGCCAACTACGCCGGCACCGCGCCCCACGGCGGTGTGTTGGCCCTGGCCGGCGACGACCCCGGCGCCAAGAGCTCTTCGATCGCCCACCAGAGCGAGCAGGCGCTGATCCACTGCGGCATCCCCGTGCTCAACCCGGCCAGCGTGCAGGACTACCTCGACCTGGGTCTGCTCGGCTGGGCGATGTCGCGCTATGCGGGCAGCTGGGTGGGCTTCAAGTGCGTCACCGACACGGTCGAGAGCGCGGCCTCGGTGCTGGTGGGGCCCGAGCGCGTGCGCCCGCGCCTTCCCGAAGACCACGAGCCGCCCGAGGGCCTGCACATCGGCTGGAGCAACCTGCCCGGGGCCGTGGAACGGCGCCTGTTCGAGCAGCGCCTGCCCGCGGTGCAGGCCTTCGCCCGCGCCAACGGCATCGACCGCACCGCCCTGGGCGGGGGGCCGCGGCGGCGGCTCGGCATCGTCACCACCGGCAAGACCACCCTCGACGTGCGCCAGGCCCTGGAAGACCTGGGCATCGACGAGGCCCTGGCCGCCGAGATCGGTCTCGAGGTCTACAAGGTGGGCCTGGTGTGGCCGCTCGAGCCCGAGCGCGCCCGTGTCTTCGCCCGCGGGCTGGAAGAGCTGCTGGTGATCGAAGAGAAGCGCCCCGTGATCGAGGAGCAGCTCTCGCGCCTGCTCTTCAACCTGCCCGAGCGCCCGCGGCTGGTGGGCAAGCTCGACCGCGACGGCGCCCCGCTGGTGAGCGCGGTCGGCGAGCTGGCGCCCGGCGACGTGGTCTCCGTGGTGCGCCGCTGGCTCGAGAGCGCCGCCCCCGAGCACGCCGCGCGCCTGCGCCCGCCGCCGGCGCCGCCCCAGAGCCTGCAGAGCGGGGCGCCGATGCGGCTGCCCGCCTTCTGCTCGGGCTGTCCCCACAACCGCTCCACCGTGGTCCCAGAGGGCTCGCTCGCCCAGGGCGGCATCGGCTGCCACGGCATGGCGGTCTGGCTGCCCGACCGCCCCACCCTGGCGGTGACCCACATGGGCGGCGAGGGCGCCAACTGGATCGGCTCGGCGCCTTACACCGAGACCGGGCACATCTTCCAGAACCTCGGCGACGGCACCTACTTCCACTCGGGCCTGCTCGCCGTGCGCGCGGCCGTCGCCGCCGGCGCGAACATCACCTACAAGATCCTCGCCAACGGCGCCGTGGCCATGACCGGCGGGCAGCCCATCGAGGGCGAGCGCATGGAAGGCGAGATCACGGTGCCCGAGATCGCGCGCCAGCTCGCCGCCGAAGGCGTGGGCCGCATCGACGTGGTGGCCAGCGAGCCGGCCAAGTACGGCGGGCCCCAGGCCTTCCCGTCGGGTGTGCGCATCCACCACCGCGACGCCCTCGACCGCGTGCAGCGAGAGCTGCGCGAGGTGCCCGGAGTGAGCGCCCTGGTCTACGACCAGACCTGCGCCGCCGAGGCGCGGCGATTGCGCAAGCGCGGCCAGTTCCCCGATCCCGACACGAGGGTGGTGATCAACGAGCGCGTCTGCGAGGGCTGCGGCGACTGCAGCGTGCAGTCGAACTGCATCTCGATCGAGCCGGTCGAGACCGAGTGGGGCCGCAAGCGCCGCATCAACCAGTCGAGCTGCAACAAGGACTACTCCTGCCTGAAGGGCCACTGTCCGAGCTTCGTCACGGTGGAGGGCGGGCGGCTGCGCCGCGTGGAGCCCGATCTCGCCACTGCCGACGAGTCGATTTTCGCTTCACTTCCAGAGCCTTCCGCGCCGGACCTCGAGCAGCCGTTCAACATGCTGGTCACCGGCATCGGCGGCTCCGGCGTGGTGACCGTCGGCGCCCTGCTGGGCATGGCGGCCCACCTCGAAGGCCGGGGCTGTTCGGTGCTCGACGTCACGGGCCTGGCCCAGAAGAACGGCCCCGTCACCAGCCACGTGCGCATCGCCGCGCAGCCCGAGTCGCTCTCGGCCACGCGCATCGCCGCCGGCTCGGCCGACCTGCTCCTGGGCTGCGACATCGTGGTGAGCGTCAACGACGAGAACCTGGCCCGCGTGGCCAAGGGCCGCACCACGCCCATCGTGAACCGCCACGTGGCGCCGACCTCGGACTTCGCCACCAACCCCGACCTCGACCTCTCGAGCCGCGGCATGGAAGAGGCGCTGCGCACCGCCGCCGGCGGCGAGGCCTGCGACTTTCCCGACGCCACCCGCCTGGCCACGGCGCTGTGCGGCGACGCGATCTTCACCAACCCCTTCCTGATGGGCTTCGCCTACCAGCGCGGTCGCCTGCCCGTCGGGCGCCCGGCCCTCGAGCGCGCCTTCGAGCTCAACGGGCGCGCCGTCGAGCAGAACCTGCGCGCCTTTGCCTGGGGACGCCTGGCC
>Ga0224508_10005567_pt1 | contig 10065 bp, 10 predicted proteins | sample SF_Jan12_sed_USG_4_FD_170157 | JGI IMG/M metagenome (GOLD analysis project Ga0224508, IMG submission 170157) | Sediment microbial communities from San Francisco Bay, California, United States - SF_Jan12_sed_USGS_21 | ecosystem: Environmental > Aquatic > Marine > Sediment | place: USA... | reverse complement strand
CATTAACTGGGTTCGTTCCGGTCGTAGAGGCCGCCGGAAATCCTGCGGATGCCAAAAGGCGTCAATAAGGCGTATTGTCAGACTGCTATTCGTCTACCGAATTAGCGACTCTAGCTGCTGAACATCGAGACCTGAATCGTGATAGTACTTGCGTCACACCTCACGCAAAGAAAACCGGTCTTCGTATGCAGCGAAACCGCCGTTGACCGGATTATCCAGATAAATCAGCCCACCCTCGACCACAAACACGATGAGAGCCGGTTCAGGCGAGTCATCTGTCACCACTAAAACACCCGTCCTTCGGCCTTTTAACAAAACGTCGGTGCACCCGAATAGTGAACAGCGTCACACCTAATCATATGACGCCGTTCATACTTGTATTCAGGACCCTGAAACGTACGGTGTGGTATGAAGCCAACAAACATCACGCAAACCGAAACTGACCAATTGATCAGTCTTGGTGAGGATGAATTTTCAGAACACGAATCGTATGACCGTACCATGCAAGAAAAATCTGCGGGCTGTTACGAGCGAACATGGAAACATCGCAAAAAAGACCAGAAGGGAGACTTCTGGATCGCCCTCGGCCTGTATTTGATCATTTGCAGTGTCGCATTCGTGGTCATTTAGCAATGCGGTCGTTCGAAATTGCCGAAATTGAAGAAAATGCCTAATCCGGGTCCCACCGACTTTTCGATCATTCAGGTAAGCAGGTCGGCGACGTCGCGCTTGAAGTATTCTTCCGTCATCAGTTCAAGTCGTTCTTTCGCCTTGTCGTCATCCTTGCCGGCATAGGTGTCATAAAGATCTCGCGCGATGCGGCGGAATGCATCGAGTAATGCCGGGTCAAAATGACTGCCGCGCGCGCTCTCGAGAATCTCCATCGTATCGTCGAATGTTAGCGGCTCTTTGTAGGGACGCGCTGATGTGAGCGCATCGAAAACGTCGGTTATTGCAAAAATTCGTGCGGTCAAAGGTATCGCCTCGCCTTTCAGGCCCAGCGGGTAGCCCGCACCATCGTATTTTTCGTGGTGACTGCCGACCACGGACTGGGCGTCTTTTAGCCAGCTGGCAGTGTCGGTAAGCTCCAGTCCATGATCGACATGAGTCTTCATTACCATGAATTCATCTGCTGAAAGTTTGCCCGGCTTCAGGAGAATATTGTCGCGGATACCAATTTTTCCGACGTCGTGCAGAAATGCACCCTTGATCAGGCTCTGAATCTGATCACGAGGCAGCTTGATTGCCTCCGCCAGGCAAACCGAATAGACCGACACCCGGTAATTATGTGCGTCAGTATCGCTGTCGCGCTTCGCAATGGCACCACCAAGGACCCGCAGAATCTCCAGGTTCGAGTCGAGAAGCCTCGCGGTTTGACGGGATAGTCGGCCAAGCAATTGGCGGATAATCGGGTAAATAGTCAGCGCCGTGATCACGACCAACCCCGCAACGTAAAGCATGTTTAGAAGGACATTGCCGCGAATTTCGGCTATCGCGTCCGCCGAGACCGCAAATACGCCAACGACCTGCGCGACGACTTCATCGGCGGAATTGTTCAACGGCAAGACTATGCCGACGAACGGTAGTCCCTCGAGTCGGGTCGTCACGACTCTGGGATCGTCGGCTTCAAGCGCTGAAATATTGGCGTCGTCAACAGCCTCCCTCACGGCAGGTATTGCCGCAAAGCTCTCATCCGCGGCGTCCAGCAGTTGCCGACCAGATTCGTCGTAGACGCGGATCAGCACGAAACGACCGTCTCGCAGAACGACGGGGCCGGACAAATCAATGAACTCATCAAATCTTCGTTGAAAAGACGCGGGAGATAATGCATCGGTCGCGTCAAGCAGGTCCTGAATGTTCTGCCGAAACTGACTAATCCGGACGCTGGCCAGTTCGCCCACTTCCCTTTCGATACGCTGCTGGTTGGCGTAGAACGCGAGCGTGGCAAATAACAAACTCAGAACAATCGTTGCCGTGGCCAGCCGAAGCAGTAGCATTCGTTGGATGCCAATGGTCAACGCGTCGGATTTCATGATGATGCGGCCTGTAAAAAGAACAGACGAATCTTTCCAGACAAGCATGCCGATCGCAAGCAAGGACCAGGCAACAAGGTCGCGCTGCGACGAATGTGTATTGCGCCGAACTCGTAGTAGGCTGAGGTATTGAATATACTTCGTCTCAGCAAGGCTCCGCCCTGCCCCACGGAACTACCCAGGATTGGGTTCCCATACGAGGCTTCCGAGCAATGACATCAAATCGAATTTCAAGCTTCGCGACCGTTGATCCATTCAACGGGATGACCGGTGACGCGCCCGCCAAAGTGATGAACCTCGTCGACGGCGACTGGGTGGCCGGGCAGCAGGTCCGCCAGGACATTCCCGACCCAATGAATGGCGGTCGGTTTATCGATGTTCCGGATACGCAAGACATCGCGCCTTTTTTGAACGGCCTCGCCAGTTGTCCGAAAACCGGACTGCATAATCCGCTAAAAAACACCGACCGTTATGTGCATCTCGGCAAGGTTTGTGCAAGATCGGCGGCGCTGCTGGCAGAGAAAGACGTCGAGGCCTATTTCGCAAAGTTGATCCAAAGGGTAATGCCAAAGAGTTGGCAACAATGCCTCAATGAGGTCGTCGTTACCCGCGTATTCCTCGAGAACTTTTCGGGAGATGGCGTACGATTCCTCGGCCGTGGATTTTCCAATCCCGGTGACCATACCGGGCAGGAATCACGCGGCTACCGCTGGCCGTTTGGCCCGGTCGTCATTATCGCACCGTTTAACTTCCCGCTGGAAATTCCGGCACTGCAGATGCTGGGTGCACTTTTCATGGGTAATCGTCCGCTGGTTAAGGTGGATTCGAAAGTCAGTATCGTATTCGAGCAATTCCTGCGTCTATTGATTCAGTGCGGGCTGTCGGCGGACGATATGGACCTGATTCATTGCCGCGGTGCACGCATGGGAGAATTTCTGGACGCCGCCAAAGACCATGTCCGCATGATTCAATTCACGGGCTCGAGTCAGGTCGCCGAGACTGTCGCAAAGAAGGTCAATGGTGCCGTCAGGCTCGAGGATGCAGGTTTTGACTGGAAGATCATAGGGCCGGACTTTAATGCGCAATGGCTTGACTATGTTGCATGGCAATCCGATGAGGATGCTTACAATGCTGCGGGTCAGAAGTGCTCTGCGCAGAGCATTCTTTTCGTGCATGAGAACTGGTCTGATGCCCTATTGCCGAAGCTCGGGCCGCTGGCCGCACGGCGGAGCCTGGCCGACCTGACCATTGGGCCTATCCTCTCGTGGAGCAATGATCAAACTAAGGCGCACATTGATGCCGTGCTGCAGGTGCCCGGCGCGGAATTAATGTTCGGCGGTTCGCCGATCGATGGGCATGACATCCCCGATTGTTATGGCGCGTTCGAGCCAACCGCAATACAGGTGCCACTACCCGCGATCTGCGGCGAATATTTCGACCTTGTGACGACGGAATTGTTCGGGCCGTTCCAGATTATCAGCACCTACACCGAGGACGATGTCCCTCTGCTCCTGGATCTGCTCGAACGAATGTCGCACCACCTTACGGCTGCGGTCGTTAGCGCGGACCCGATATTTCAGACCAGGATTCTCTCCGCAACCGTCAATGGCACCACCTATTGCGGCATGCGAGCACGAACCACAGGCGCCCCGCAGAACCACTGGTTCGGCCCCGCAGGAGACCCGAGAGCCGCCGGGATCGGTACTATCGAGGCGATTGTGAGCACCTGGAGCGGGCACCGGGAAATCATCATGGACCAGGGCGACCTACCCGGCGACTGGCAGATACCACCGCTCAAGTGACCGGTTCGGCGCTGGCGGTTGATTGTTCATCCGTTGATCCGGACCTGACCGTTCTCGCCATGCGCCTTGCAAAATAGTAGATACGCTGCAATTTTTCCGCGATATCCATCTCGATCGTGTACGCCTCGATTCGATGCGGCTCATTGGCGACCAGCCGCTGCGCTTCATGGAGAGCGGCGGAGTTCATGATGCTGGAAATCTCTTTCTTCATATGCGTGACCGATTTCGCCGCATCGTCATTGTCTTCGGCCACGGCATTAACAGCGGCCTCCACCGAGTCCGTTACGACATGGTGGAAATCGCTCAGTACGACTTGCGTCGGTAAGCTCACAGCGACGCCTTTATCGATGCGACGATGGCCGAGTTCAACGAGGTTCATCTCGATGACATCACCGATGTTTTCGAGATCGTTTACTGCATCCATGAGCCGAATAAGATCTGCTGTCTGCTTCTCGGTTAACTCCAGACGGCTGATCTTGCCCAGATAAGTCACTATCTGCGCATGGAGTGCGTCCACGCTCTCGTCCATGTGCCGAATTTCCTCCAAAGTCGTAGAGCTTCCGGACAGGATTGCGGGCATGACCTCGGATAACATCGCCTTCACTTGTTCGCCCATGTGCGCCATTTCCCGTCGCACCATGTCCAGCGCGAGTGATGGCGTCGACAGAAGTTCTTCATCCAGGTACAAGGCCGTGACCAGCCTTGTCTCGTCCAGTGGTTTGTCAGGTATCAACCACTCCATCAACCGAGCGATCAGCGTCGTAAACCAGATGAAAATTAGGGTGTTGGCCACATTGAATATCGTATGGGCATTCGCGATCTGCCGCGGCGCCTCCGCGGCTAGCCGATGTGAACCCGTTAGCTCGCTGTGCGATGGTGAAAGGAAAGTGACGAACGTCGCCAGTTGATCGATCAAACCCAGCCAAAGCAAGACGCCGGCAAAGTTGAAAAAAACATGGGTAGCCGCCGCGCGAAATGCCTCGCGAGGCTTGCCAATGGCGGCGAGCAACGCCGTGACGCAGGTCCCGATATTGGCGCCGAGTGCGAGCGCAATGCCGGCCGGCAGCGAAACGAACCCCTGACCGGCCATGACGATGACAATCGCCGTTGTCGCTGACGACGACTGGATCAGTGCGGTAAATGCCGCGGCAACCAGTATCCCGACGAAGGGATTCTCCATCCTGATCATCAGATCGAGAAATGGTTGATAGCTCCGCAGAGGCTGCATTGCTTCGCTCATGACGGTCATGCCGAAGAACACCAACCCAAGGCCCATTATGATTCCGCCGTAATTTCGAAATCTGTCTTTCTTTGAGAAGAACAAGAAACTGAAGCCCACGGCAATCATCAACAGAGCGGCCTTCGTCACTTTGAATGCGACGATCTGCGCGGTAATAGTGGTGCCGATGTTGGCACCCATGATCACGCCGATGGACTGTGCGAAGGACATCAAACCGGCGGTAGTAAAACCAACCACGAGCACAGTTGTGACTGATGAGGATTGAATGATCGCGGTGACGAATGCGCCCGTTAATGCGCCCATGTAGCGGTTAGTGGTGAGCCTGCCAAGTACCATTCTCATGCGCTCGCCGGCAACGGATTTCAGCGAATCCGTCATCTGGTCGATGCCGAAGAGAAACAGGGCGAGCCCGCCAACGAGTTCCATCGCCATCTGGCCGACGAAAATCGAATCGTCAGCCGCGTAAGACGGCAAGCTATAGAATATCGCGGCCAATGCTAAGATTCGGGCCATAAAGTTCTAACTCGACGTCTCGGGTTTCGTCTTCTTGACGATCGTTACGGGGACGGGACAAAGCTGCACAACCTGGGCAGCCTTCGAGCCAATGACGAGATTTCTCAGCCCCGTTCGTCCCTGACTGCCCATGACCACCATGATGGGGTTCAGTTGCTCCACAACTTCCAGGATTCGAGTCACAGGAAGTCCGATTACCATCAAAAGCTCGGCGTGCTGCAGGTCCGTTAATTCGGGGCGCGCCTCAGTTATGTTGTTGATGAACTCGGAAAATGCCTCAGCCGCTATGTCCTGCATACGTATCGAACGCTTTTTCTTTACCAGTTTGGCGTAATAACCGGGCATCTCACCCGGGTCGTGGACAACGTGAAGCACCACCAACGTCGTCGACATCATTCCAGCGAATTCGCAGGCCTGAATGAGGGCGGCCGCTGAATGATCGGAGAAGTCGACGGGAACCAGAATCGTGTTTCCGCCGGATTTCCCCGAGGCAACTCGTACACGCTCTTTCAATTCCGCGCCGCTCGTCGCCAGGTGCACCGAGGTTGTATTCATGTCGTGGCCTCCGAGTTCTTCGTGGATATATTAGCAGCGTGCGATTGCCATTACCCAATATTGGCTCTACAGTTGCGCCATGAATGAGCAGCTAAGAATGTCCGCAACGCTTGCCCGGCATCGGAGCATCCTGCTGCGAATGGCCGCGAGGATATCGGTCTACTATATCGCGTTGGCGGCGTTCGTTGCCGTTGCGGTTACGGTTTTCCCGAATATTGTCGATGAATTTCCGCTCGGTGGCGTCGGCGACATCTCCGATTATGGTAGCGGCAGTGTGTATGACCTCGAAGAGGCGTTGCTGAGCGCCGACGACGAGGAACTCGAGGAAATAGCGACGGCCACCTCACGGGCGCGGCTGGCAAAAGGTCCCGTGTGGCTGCAAGGCGCACTATCACTCGTGTACGTGATGGCCGCTACCCTGTTACTGATGCTGCCGGTCTCCTGGGTCTACAAAGCGATCCATACCGACAGCGTCTACGATCATTCGATTGATACAACTACGCTGGTTCTTCCGGCCGTCGTCGCCGGTATCGTGACGGTCGTACAGCATAGCCTGGCCTTGGCATTCAGCCTTGCCGGCATTGTCGCTGGCGTCCGGTTTCGCCGCGCGCTGAACGACACCTTCGATACCTTGTTCATTCTCGCCTCTATTGGCGTGGGCATTTCTGCGGGCGTGAATTCCATCGAAATTGCGGTTGTGCTGACCGTTTTCTTCAACTACGCCGCGATCGGGGTCTGTGCATTCGGAGACGGACTGGAATCGCAATACATCGTGCAGCAGGAAATACGTCGCAGGAACGCGAAAGCGGCGAAAGCGCGTGAGAAACAGGCTCGCAACGATCCCGGTGGACCAATGTCTAATCTTTAGACAACATTTCGGCGAGCTCCTCTTTACCTCGACAGCGGCCGAGAACCTCTTTGCTCAATGTCTCGGGATCATCCAGGATTTCGAAGTATTGCTCAATGTACCGGAGCGTTTTCTTTTTCTTGCTCGGTTCCAGCTCTTTTGCGTCGGCAAACAGGGCGAGTATTTCCTCGCGTTTCGACTGTACATGCGCGATCGCTTCTTCGAGAACACCGGGCGGCTGACAGAGCCCACGGTAGTAACGCGTGCGTACGAATCGAATCGGCATATGCGAAGGCGGCGCTGCGTATTTTGCGTTCACCAGGCCTGACAAGTCGAAGTCGTAAGGAACAGGGATGCGTACATCCGCATTGTCCTTCAGCGCAAGGATTTCCGAGTTGTGGCAGCACTCCCTGCCTTCCCCCACGTTCAACACTGAATAATCACTATTTGCGATCAGCAACTGAAACAGATCAGCGAGCGCCGTCGTGGAATGGTCCAGTTGATCAAACCGATTGGACACCACTTTCAGCCGCGTTAGGCCGAGTCGCTTCGCCATATCGGCATCGTCCTCGATAACGAACACCAAATCGGTCCAGGGCTTTATCTTCTCGTCGCTATCGACATAGCTGAGGCGGACCAGACGGGTCCCGAAGCTGTGATCGGTCAATATCTGGAACGTACGGTAAGCGAGGTATTCGAGGACTGTATTTTGCTGCGATTTCGGGCCGTGCTGGCAAGGTGATACCACCTTCAACTTATTCTGGCCGGCGAACAGCGTCTCTTTGACCTGCCCTTTCTTGAAATTCAGCTGCAACGGTGGCAATTGGCAATACTCGCGCCGGAAAAGACCGCGCGTGCGTATCGAGACGTCAAGCCTTTTGGTCGACCCGTCGCTGCTCGTATAGGTCCACTGGCCCGGAAAGTAGATTCGAACGTCCTGATCCCGCTGCGCAAAGGCCTGTGCGATCGGCGCCGTCAGAACCGCTTTGATCACCGAGTCGTCCTGAAACAGAGGGTCTCTCTCCGCAGCGTCGACGTCGGCCGCTTGAGCGAGCACCAGCAAGATTAATCCGGGAAGATATTTCACAGTTTCAGTGTTATACGGATTCGTGCCTGGATTGTCATACGAGAATACCGAGGTATTTGCAGGACCGAATACAATACCGGCATAGTGCAGGCTCAACCAGCCATGGTGTTTAATGAAATTCCAGATTCGCGACGCCACGCCTGCGGATGGCGCCATAATCGCCGACTTTAACTCCCGCATGGCCGAGGAGACCGAAGGGCATGCGCTCGATTCTGATACCATCATACGAAGCGTTAGGCATGGTCACGCCGAATTACGTCGTTACGGAATCGATGCTCGGCGACGATCACCAAGGAGAAAGCAAATGCTAGAGGCTGGTGCACAAGCTCCCGAATTCGAGCTGGAGAACGATCAGGGTGGGGAGACGACGTTGTCGGACCTGTTGCAGAACGGTCCGCTGATTCTGTATTTCTATCCCGCAGACTTCACGCCCGGTTGTACTTTAGAAGCGTGTTCGATCCGTGATATTCACAACGACATTCAATCTGTCGGGCTTCAGGTCGCGGGAGTCAGCCCTCAGGATGCCGACAGCCACAGGCGTTTTCGTGACCAGCACGATCTGCCATTTATCCTGTTGAGCGACCCAGACAAGGTTGCGATAAAGCTGTATGACGTCGATGGACCGTTTGGCATTGGCGTCAGGCGAGCCACGTTTTTGATTAACCAGGACGGAACGATTCAGGACGCAACGCTTGCCGACGTGCTCATTGGACGCCACAAGGAATTTATCGAGAAAGCCGTCTTGCTCAGGGAAACCGGCGGGTTCGCATAAGACACGAGCTCAGCTACCCTGGATGGTGAGGATGACACGCCGCGTATGCGGCGCGTAGCGATGCTCCCAAAGATAAATACCCTGCCAGGTTCCGAGGGCACAACGGCCATCCCTGATAGGCAGATTCAGATCCGACTGCGTCAGGATGCTGCGAATATGTGCCGGCATATCGTCCGGACCTTCTGCGTCATGAGTAAATAATGGGTCGCCGTCCCGAACGTGCTTCGACATGAAAGACTCGAGATCCTTCATCACACTGGGATCGGCATTTTCACAGATTATCAACGATGCGCTGGTGTGACAGATGAAGACATGGCAAATGCCGGACTTGACACCCGCGTCGCGTACAGTGCGCTGCACTTCGGCGCTGAGGTTGTAAGTACCGCGGCCTTTCGTGGTGATCTTTAGCTCGTGCTGCGAAATCAAGGGACGTAAGGCTCGCCATAGCGCAGGCGAATTGTCTTGGTCTTGCCGAACCAGGGAATCGTCACCAGATAAATATTGTCATACTCGTTTTCCGCAATCGGTGCGACATTCTTGCTGGCGCCCATGTTGCCGATCATTTCCGGCACCGTGTTGCTGTGTCCGACCACGAGGATGATCTTGCCTTTGTACTCTTTGACAATCGCCTCGATGATGGTTTCGGTATCCGCGACATCGTAGGTCAGCACCGGCAGGTCCAGCGCATCGGCAACCGGCTTAGCCGTTTCCACGGTCCGTCGATACGATGTCGAGTAGACCGCGTCCACTCCCCGCCCGGGAACCACGTCAGCATCAACAAGTTGACGCGCCAGCTCCGCCGCGCGCCTCTGGCCAGTCTCGCTGAGCCCGGGATCATCGGCAGGCACAATAGCTTTTTCGGCGTGGCGGACGAAGATAACCGTGGTTGTTGCCTGCGACTCGAAGAACCACGCGAGGCACACCGCAATGGCCGTATAGATGACGACGATCTGCAATCTGCGGCGACGCCGGCGCCGACGTCGATCGATTTCCGATTGTGTTCTTGGGCTGCGCATGAGAAGCGACTTTACGAGGTTTTTGGTGTCTTGACTATGCACGCCTAACGGTCATGCGCGCTGTCGCGGTCATTCTCAACGACGTGAAATTCCCCTTCGATGACTCCGCCGGAGCCCGGTTGGCTACTGGTCGAACCCCGCTGCACCTGACTCTTCAGCTTTCTATTGAACCACCAGACGCGCAGACCTATCACCGCCGC
>Ga0224508_10005566_pt1 | contig 10068 bp, 9 predicted proteins | sample SF_Jan12_sed_USG_4_FD_170157 | JGI IMG/M metagenome (GOLD analysis project Ga0224508, IMG submission 170157) | Sediment microbial communities from San Francisco Bay, California, United States - SF_Jan12_sed_USGS_21 | ecosystem: Environmental > Aquatic > Marine > Sediment | place: USA: California... | reverse complement strand
AACGCAAATCGGACTCTTTTTCGAGCCAATGCCAAGGAAAATTGCCGAGTTTCTTCATCCGTGCGACATCCCGCCACCCGTGACCAATGTGCCAGGACAGCTTTCTCAATAGTCATCGTTCTGTCAAGGTCCACAATGAGCCGCCGGTCACGAAGAGCTGGGATGATCGCATACGATGGACGCCGGCCACGCTCTATCTCATGTGCAAACTGTTCCGGCACCTCTATAATTGGTCCAACCTCCAGAAAAGGCCGCTCTGTGCACTGACGTACGATGTCGCAAGTTTGGGTAAGCACCACAAACCCCTCTACTGATGATTCGACGATTTCCACTCCCTCGTCTGCCACATCAGCACTCTCCTCCCTCAGGGGCAATTCGGGATTGAAACGGTGGACGAACCCTTACTCCTCAAGTACACAATCCCCTTGGCGCCACGCTTGTGTAATCGTGTCGACGACTTGATGAGATAGACTGTGTTTCCCCGACGATGCCATTACTTCCGGCTCCTCGCGGCGCGGGGAACTCGTCCTTTGGTGATTTTTTCAGGGATACGCTCCTGCAACGCCCCGACGAGTTCATCAGGTGGACGTGGCCTACGAGCCAATTGCGCCTCAACCGAAAGAGCGACACGCTTCGGGCGCTCTGGTGTTCGGCCTGGACCGAGGAGAGCCAGGACATGCTCGTATTGGCCATCAGCGAGGAGATCAAACGGCATCGTACCGTCTTCGAGAACGCCAAGTATAAGAGAACGGTTTTCTCTTGTACTACCGCGGTCAATCTCGTGAATCGTTGCAAGAAGTTTGTACAAATGCTCTTCATTGACGGCATTGAGCGGCTTACCGCTTGCCCAGAAGTGAAGACTCCGACGGGAAACATCGAAAAGGCGTGCGAGCTGATCCCATGTTAAACCGCTTAAACGGCGCAGCTCCATAATTGCAGGGCTTGACGATAGAGACTCCGGTGCGAGACTACCGCTATTCGTCTGCTCCTGTGGGCGTAAATTGACCTGGTTGAATCCTTCCTCGCTTGTCGCATCGAGAGTCGAAAATGCTCCAGCCACGCAGATGAACCCAATGTATACCCGGCCCAACATGGGTTCTCGGGCTGAGGTCGTCACATTCTCAAAGACCGTATCTGAGCCGCTGTCGATAACACTTGGACTCATAACTCTCCTCCGTACCGTTGTAGGAATTCATCAGTTACGGCCCAACGAAAAAGCGTGTATATCCTCTCTGCATATACTCTTGCGTGCATCATAAGATTTGCAGTGTCGAAATCTAGGGGCTTGGTTGAAAACATATCAAGATCAAGGAGCCAGCTTGGCGTACTTTTAGGCTCTATCGCCGCAGGATCCACGGTACTATTTGGCGGAACTTGCCCCCATCGAGCACGTAACTTCGCGTTGCTCTCCGGAACGTTAAGGATGGCTTCATGAACCGATTGTTCAGCTTGGGAAGCCATAGGCGTTGCTAAAATTCCGACCATTTCCGGGCGAACCAGATCATTGATGTCTTCGAGGTCTTGCCCTTCGATTCGGTCAATATAGCGCAGGCCTAAACGGTCAACAATTTTCGGTCCGATATGGTCAACAATTCCGTCCAAAGCCAGTTGAAACCTGTACAGGAAATCGTTTCGGCTAGTATAGGAGATGGTTTCAATAGCGATGAAGTCAGGGGCAAGCGACAGGCGCCATTTCTCATCAATATCGCGAAAACGCCACACCACTGACGATTGGGTAGACGCCACCCCCTGTGGACCAAGCACAACCCCTTGCGTCTTTTCTTGACGGAGCACAGGATATGTATCACGCAGCACCTCTTGGAACGACGCAATAAATTCACGTTTCTCGATTGACGCGATAACAGGAAAGCGCACTTGCGCAATCACGCGCACCAAGGGTGCATTGCGCAACGGAATCTCTTCTGGGGGCAGACTAACGAGCGGATTGTCAACGCTCACAATGGGTTATCCTCCTGACGAGCTTGAGAGCAGGATATGGGTTGTTTCCCGCCAGGCGCAGCATGGCGTGTCAAACTTAGTATAACATTGCTCTACTCTGGATGTGAAATAGAATGTGAAGTTATTGAACCGTAGGACGTGGTACGCCACCGATTTGCGCTCTTGTCCTTCGCAAAAATGCTATTCGCTTTCAACCGGATAGGTGTTCGTCGTATTCAACCTCAAAGACCTCGTCCCAGGTGAGGGTGTCAACCGCTGGCGACTGATCCATTTCGTCAGTTATTCGCCGTATTGCTTCGCTGAGGGCCTCCTCCCAGAAATCCTCTAGAATACGCGCCTGGGTATAGCGAGGCGCATCGCGGCGCAAATAGGCGATCTCCTGGCGCTGAGTCAAGATGGTATGACGCCAGCTTTTGCGGCCTGGGGACTGAGTTTTCCATCTGAGAATATGGGCCATCAACACAATTAGACGTGAGCGTAACTCTCGGTCTTCTCGTTTCGACGTCAGATGAATCATTTCTTCCAGCCCCGTGAGCCTATCGAGCACTTCACCGCGATCGATAGCCGTGTGGATGGCTCTCAACACATCTCATTCTAACCGAGTATAGAGCAGTTCTTGCCAATCGGTCATAGCGGACTCCCCAGAGTCAAGGACAAGTGATCAACTGTCCTGACCGGTCAGCGGGTGGTCAGGATCCCAGCGATAGCAGGATAAATCGATGCGATCTTGCGCATCGAAACCCACATCTTCCGCTTCCAACAGGACGCGCTGCAGAATGGGACCTGCAGCCGGATGACGCGGGCTAATTTGCCCCTCGCGATTGATCACCCGGTGCCACGGCACATCCGAGCCCGTCGATAAGGCCCGCAGGGCGTACCCAACTGCCCGCGCGGCGTACGGCGCCCCCAATAGCGCGGCCACCTGCCCATAGGTTACGACCTTGCCACGCGGCACATGGCGCACCAAATCATAGACGCGCTCGTAAAAATTGGCTGGCCTCTCTTCCGGGGTCGTAGACGGTTTCATACTGCGCTTTCATAAAAAAGAGGATGCGGCAAAAGCACGCCTGATATGGTATCATGCACCGCTGTGGCGCTAAACGAAGATTCTGATTTGCCAAGGATGTCACATGCCGCCGGAAGAACTCTCAGCCCCTACGCCAGGTATGCTCACAGGATATCGCGTACTCGACCTGTGTGATGAAAAAGGCGTGCTCTGCACCAAACTCATGGCGGATTTGGGGGCCGATGTCATCGCGATCGAACCGCCCGGCGGTAGCCCGCTGCGCGCCCGCACCCCGTTTTATCATGACCAGGCCGATCCGGAACGGAGTCTTTATTTCTGGTATTTCCATACGAACAAACGCAGCATCACCCTCAATCTTGAAACGCCGGACGGACAGGCGCTCTTAAAACAACTCGTCAATACCGCCGATGTGCTGGTCGAAACCACCCCACCCGGTTATCTCGACGCCCTGGGGTTGGATTATCCGCATCTGCAGGTCCTGAACCCGCGTCTCATCATGACCTCCATCACCGACTTTGGACGCGATGGACCCTACCGGAATTACCACGCCCCGGACATCGTCGGCTTATCGATGGGCGGCTTGACGTATTTGTGCGGCGACCCGGATGGCCCACCCGTGCCGCCTGGAGGCGAGCAAGGTTTTCATCTGGCCGCTCTGAACGGCGCCATGTCGACCCTCTTCGCCCTGTGGCATCGCGAGATGACGGGTGCAGGCCAGCATATCGACGTGTCGATGCAGGCGGCTGTAGCCAACACGCTGGAAACCACGCATCAAACCTACGATTTTAATCGCGAAATCCGCACCCGGCGCGGGCACCGACGGGAAGCAGCGGCGTATATTTTACCGTGCATCGATGGCCACGTGGCAGTGCTGAGCACCAGCCGCATGGGCTGGCCCCGTCTAGCGCAGTGGATGCAGGATGAAGGGGCGGGCGACGCGGTGGCGGACCCGCGTTTTGCTGATGATTATTATCGGGCCGAGCACGAGGACGTGGTGTATGCGGCCTTGCGAGCGTTCTTCGCGCCCCGACGCAAACAAGATATTTATGAAGAAGCGCAGCGGCGGCGCTTGCCGCTGGCGCCGGTCAATACCGCCCGGGATCTCGTTGACAGCCCGCAGCTAAACGATCGCGGCTTCTTCGTCGACGTGTATCACCCGGAACTCGACGCTACGGTGCGTTATCCGGGGGCGCCGTATGCGCTCTCCGAAACCCCGTGGCAGTTGCGGCAGCGTCCGCCGACTCTCGGTGAGCACAACGAGGCCATTTATGTGGAGGAACTGGGATTGAGCCGTGACGACTTGCCAGCGCTGCGCGCTAACGGCATTATTTAAATTGGACCACGTGAGTCGACTGAACAAAAGGCAACTGGGATGAACACCCCTCAGGTCTTCGCAGGCATTCGCATACTCGACTTTTCCTGGTTTGGCGCCGCTCCCATCGGCACCAAATGGATGGCGGATCATGGCGCTGAGGTGATCCGGGTGGAATCGCAAGAGCGACTGGATGCGCTCAGGGTGCTGGGCAGCACGCATTTTCGCGATTATACGCCGGATCTGAACGGTAGCGGATTTTTTAATGATTTTAACAGTAGTAAATACGGGATCACGCTGAACTTAAATCGGCCGGAGGGATTGGACATCGCCAAACGTCTAGTGGCGATCAGCGATGTGGTCGTCGACAGTTTTACGCGTAGAGCGATGCGCAAGTGGGGGCTGTATTACGACGATCTCGTGCAGGTTAAGCCGGACATTATCGTCGTCAGTGCGTCCCAACAAGGTCATACCGGACCGCACGCCGATTACCTCGGATTCGGTTTTAATTTACAAGCGCTCGCGGGTATCAATCATCTCACCGGCTATCCGGATGGCTACCCGCTGGGGACGAGTGTCAATTACCCGGATTTTGTGCTACCGATGTTCGTGGCCTCAATCATTACCAGTGCGCTGCTCTATCGCCGGCGCACGGGCAAGGGACAACATATCGATCTGTCGCAATACCAGGCCACGGCCTCGACGCTCGGTCCGATTCTCATGGATTGCTTGGTCAACCAGCGCGTGCAAGCTCGAACCGGCGGCCGCTCGGCTACAGCGGCGCCGCATGGCATCTATCGCTGTCAGGGAGAGGATCGCTGGTGCGCCATTGCGGTGTCGACCGATGCGCAGTGGACGGCCTTGTGCCGCGTCATGGGGAGTCCGGAGTGGACGCAGGAATCCCGCTTCAGTACCCTGATGGGTCGTCTACAGCATATCGACGACCTGGATGCCTTGCTCACCGGCTGGACGTGCGAATGGCCAGCGGAAACCGTGATGCAGCGGCTGCAGGACGCGGGAGTCGCGGCCGGGGTGGTACAAAATGCTCAGGATCTTCTGGAGCGCGACCCGCAGTTGCGCCACCGCGGGCATTACCGCCAGTTAGATCATCCCGTCACCGGTCCGACGTATTATATGGGGCCGGCGTTCCACCTCTCCGCCACGCCTGCCGCGATGCGGCCTGCGCCGTGTCTGGGCGAACACAATGCGTACGTCTACGGCGACTTACTCGGCATGAGTGCGGACGAGGTCGACCGGTATACGAAGGACGAAGTGTTTTATTAGACTCGATCCCCCCGGCTGGGACGGCATGAGGAAAGACGGATGGTGCCTTCGCAAGACGCCCTCGATTTACAAGACCTCCGGCTGAGTACATCACTCGCTCTGGAAATCATTGATGCCGATGACACGGTCGTTGAAGCGGAAGTCTGCGTCTCTTGGTGCGAGCAACTCACCGGGAACATTCGGTACACCACCGAGCAACCGGATGACGCGGTGCAACCAGCCCGCTCATCCACTGTATCGGGTATCGGCATTCTCGTGGTGATGGACGCTCAGGATGGCCGCCACGTGGGGTTTGGCAGCGAACCTGATGATCTCTCGCTGGATGGGATGCGACAAGCTCTAGAACAAGCGAAGCTGAGCGCCGTATCCACTCCGGCCTTCGATACCCTGCCCCGCCCTGAAAATAATTCGCCGGCAGGACTGACGTTTCACGATCCCGACGTGTTGTCGCTGCCGCTTGAAGACCTGACGCAATTGTCGGCAGAAGCGTTGGACGGCGTCCTGTCAACCCTGCAAGATGCCGGCTTCGTCACTCGTATCGAGGTGCAGGGGTCGGTACGCAGCCGCACCGAGCACCTCATGCTCGGCAACACCCACGGCTTGATGGCCTGCGAAACCACCACCGGGCTTCTCGCCGCCCTCATGGCCGGGTTTGCGCATGAGCCCAGCCAGGGAACCAGTCAGGGCGTCGCCACCCATCTCGATGACTTCTCGCCTTATGATACCGGCGTGGAAACAGCCAACCGGTTGCTCCAATCGCGTGGCGGCATCGTGCTCGACAGCGGCGAGTATCCCGTCATCTTGGGTCCCGAGGCCATGGGCGCCCTGGTGCAGGATTTGCTCCTCCCCGCTCTCTGCCTGGACACGGCTGCCGCCGGCTCCAGCCCTTTTACGATCGACTCACTTGGCCAACCCATCGCCGCCTCTGGGTTCACTCTGACGGATGAGGGTCGATTACCGCGCCGGCTCGGCAGCCGGCTCTACACCGGCGACGGTCTCCCGACCGGCGCCACGCCGCTCATCGAACAAGGCCGGTTGACCGGTTTTTTGGCCGATGCGTATCACGCCCGCGCCATGAGCCCCCCCACTGGCGCCTTCGCGCCTCGCAATGGCATGCGGCATCACCTCCGGCATCGGAGTTACGACATGCGACCAGGCATTTTTCCCACCAATGCGGTGCTCAGCAGTGCACAAGCGGTGGATGCGGAAACGTTCATCGCCGCCATCGACGATGGCGTGTACATCGGCGGACTCTGGGCCACTACGCCGCAGGGAAACCCGCAACAGGACAATTTCAGCAGCACGATAATCGGCCCGTCTTACCGCATCCAACACGGCCAACGGACGACTCCCCTGCGCGCCGGGACGATGCGGGTGCAAGGGAATCTGCGCGAGCTTTTACAAGACATCACGGGCATCTCGACTGATCCGCAACCAGTGGCGTTGCCAACCTTGCAGTCGCTCGTACTCAGTCCTGCGGTGCAGTGCCGCCGGATTCGCCTTTTGACCTGAGCGGATGCCGCAAGGCCCACGCCAACTGCCGGGCAATACCTCGCACCAGGCGCACGTCGCGCTGTTCCAATTGCGTGCGCTCAAAAATCCGGCGCACGCCCAAGAGAATCCGATCCACCGCACCGGCATCCGGAAACCCATGAATCGTGAAGGCCTGACGCAAATGCTCATACATCGCCTCGGTCTCCCCGACTGAGGCCAGAGCCACCGAGTCTAGAGGTTCAGGCTCTGGTGGCGCGGCAACCACTTGCCGCTGCATGATCTCATAGCAAATCACCATGACGGCTTGCGACAGATTGAGCGAGGTGGCCTCTGAGGCGGTCGGGATGACCACCCAGTCGTGGCACAGATTAAGTTCATCCGTAGTGAGCCCCGCATCCTCCGGACCAAACAGGATGCCCACCTGATAGTCATGGCACAGCCCGGGCATTTTCTGCGCCAGTTCCGACGGCGTGAGCGGCACATGGCGGTAGCGCCGCCGCCGGGCAGAGGTTCCCACCAGCCAATGACACGGCGCAATCGCCGCCTGTAACGAGTCATAGACCTGCGCCGTATGTAACAATTCTTCGGCGCCGCAGGCCATCATCCGGGCTTCGAAATGCGGAAAGCGCTCCGGCGCCACGAGCGCCAGCCGATGCAGCCCCATGTTCTGCATCGCACGCGCGGTGGAGCCAATATTACCCGGACTTTGCGGGCGCACCAGAATAATAGTGATGTGTTCCGCATTGAGCCTGCCGACGCCTTCCATGCAACCGCGCTCCCTCTACGCCACTCGCTCTAATTAAAAGATCTGAAACCAGGTTTTGACAGGCTCCGGGCCTTCCAGTACGATAGGCCAGTCTAATAGCCGTTTGTACACCCAGCAGAATAGCACATCGGAGGCGATACCATGACGGAAAAATCCTGGCGCTTAGACCGGCTCGGTGCTCTGGCCGATGAATGGATTGCGGAACGCGAGATCTTCATCTCCTCCATGCATGCTTACCTGGATTCGCACCTGCAAAATAACACCCAACCAACGCTCCAATCTCTCACCCCAGAGGTTTATGCCCAAGATAGTGCCGCGATCAGTGAGCGACTCTGTGATTTCGTCCGCAAGATGGAAGGCGCCGCGTGGTACACGTTGCGGTCGCCGGAACGCATGAGCGCGTTCCAGCACGAAATCGACGCCACCTTCGCAGCGGCCGCGGTTGCCGATGCTCAACGCCTGGGCGAGCTAAAACCGCCACCCGAGTATGCGGTCGCCCATGACGCACTGCGGCGGGCGATCGGCCTTGAACATCATATTTTGCAGATTCTTAAAGAGTTGCAAGGCCAATTTGAGTTTGGCGTCCTGCTCTTCACACGGCGCCTGGTATCGCGAATTAAATATCTGTTATATCCAGTCCGCAAGCGCTTTCCGGTCTGGCAAGCCTACTGGCTTCTGGATGATGCCGATGTCAGCGTCTGCGAGCCCGCCGAGCCACATCCTGAAAGTGGTATTCAGCGTTACGACATGGAGGAGCACCGGGGCGTCTACTCGTCTTATGTGCCGGAGTATTATAGCGCCGACCGCGCCTGGCCGCTGATTCTCTCCATGCACGGCGGCAGCGGTAACGACGAGGATTTTCTGTGGACCTGGCTCAAATATGCCAAAAGCCGGGGTTATCTACTGATCAGCGCCAAATCGTTTGGCCCGACCTGGCACGCCTGGGATACCGACTCGGTCTTGCTCATTCTCGAAGACATACAGGCGCGTTACAACATCGATCCCTCACGCATCCTCCTCACCGGCCTCTCCGACGGCGGCTCATTCGCCTATGAGGTGGGATTTGCGCATCCTGAGCGTTTCGCCGGCCTGGCCGTTGTCGCGGGCATTCTGCGCCCGCACCACCGCAGCCCGCAAGCCAGCCAATTGCCCGTCTACATGGCGCACGGCGAACAAGATCAACTGTTCCCGATTGCCTTCATTCGAGCCGTGGCGCGCAACTTGAAGGAGTGGGGGCACGACGTCACCTATCACGAAATTCCGGGCTTCGGCCATTCGTACCCACCTGGCGAAAACCACGCCATTTTGGATTGGTTCGCCGCGCAACCCTCGGCAAGCTCGCCATCCTGAAAGCTGATACCGCAAGTAGTCGTCCCCACCCCTGACAGCAAGCAGGCTTGTCGGTAAGCGATTCGCGCAATCCGTCACCTCTTCACCCGCCACGGCGGAGGTTGCTCTCACAGCGCCTCTTGGTATATCCCTCCAGCGTTTTCTCACGATATATCCTCGCCTCTTGTCTGTATTCAAGACGTAAGGCACAACGCGTCTTGCAATTCCATGAAAATTTATTATCCATAAATTTAATTTCAAATATAGTCTTAAATATAAATTTATAAAACTTAAACTCAATAAAATAATTTATATAAGTTCTAATATATCAAATAAAATTCTAATTTGAATATAAAAATGTCCGATATACTATACCACAATTTGTGATCTTAATCACATTGATCAAGTAAATTCTGGCAATTCTTAAATTCATTAGAATTGAACTATAAATGGAATTAAAATGAAACAAAAGATTCGGTTTACTCTATCTTTCGTTTTTCTTATATCCACGATGCTGGCCGTTCAGGCCGCCGATTTACGGTCATCTCCCGGTTCTGAAAAGCTGCATCCGGCTCTGCTCACCAAAATCGAAGCAAAAGAACGCTCCCTAGCACTCAAAACGACGCCTCAAGCCCCTCTCATGTATCGCATCATTGTCAGCCTACAACGCACCCCGACACCGCATGGCGAGATACCGAATTTAGCCCACATACAACCTCGCATCCAAGCGTTGCAAGAGACGGTACTCGGAGCCCGTAAGCAGGGAACGTTACATATCTTACATCGCTACAAAAGCCTGTATGGCTTCTCCGCCATGGCCGACCGCGACGCCATTCTCGATCTCATGCAAATTGGCTCTGTCGAATTGGTTGAAGAGTTGCCGATCTTGCAAAAAAT
>Ga0224508_10005565_pt1 | contig 10068 bp, 9 predicted proteins | sample SF_Jan12_sed_USG_4_FD_170157 | JGI IMG/M metagenome (GOLD analysis project Ga0224508, IMG submission 170157) | Sediment microbial communities from San Francisco Bay, California, United States - SF_Jan12_sed_USGS_21 | ecosystem: Environmental > Aquatic > Marine > Sediment | place: USA: California... | reverse complement strand
GCGGCTGCGGCGAGCACGATCGTCGAACTCGAGATCAGCGACGGCATTGGCGTTGCAACCGCCGACTACCTGATCAGCGGCATCGAACATGCGGAAGAGATAAGCGCTGAATTGGTCATCGTTAACATGGACACGCCCGGCGGTCTCATGAAACCGATGCGGGACATGGTCCAGAAAATTCTCGGTTCATCCGTTCCCGTCGTCACCTATGTCACCCCGGCCGGAGCAAGAGCCGACAGCGCGGGGACTTACATCCTGCTGGCCAGCCACATTGCCGCAATGACACCAACCACACATCTCGGCGCCGCCACACCAGTTGCGTTGACGGGCGACGATGCCACGCCATCGCCGGACGAAGGTACGGACGAAGAGGATAGTGACAAGCCAGCACAGCCCTCCGGCACGTCGATGGAACGCAAGGTAATGAACGATGCCGTTTCTTATATTCGCAGTCTTGCAGAACGCCACGGACGTAATGCCGACTGGGCCGAAAAAGCGGTCACCGAGGCGGCGACGCTAACGGCTGCGGAGGCACTCGAAGAGAATGTCATTGAGTTTATTGCGGCCGATCGTGACGAGCTTCTCGAGATGCTGGACGGTCATGAAGTAGAGATTGAAGGCGAAACAAGAGCTCTTTCAACCAAGGATGCCGACGTCGAGCCTTACGAAGCAAACTGGCGCATTCGCTTGCTCGAGGTTATTTCGAACCCTGAGATCGTGCTGTTGCTTGGTCTGATCGGACTGTATGGATTAATGTACGAAGGATGGAACCCTGGAGCGATCGTACCGGGCGTCGTTGGCGTCATCTGCCTGCTACTGGCGGCCTATGCGTTGCAGGTGCTTCCCGTAAATTACGCCGGCCTGGCGCTGATATTCCTGGGGATCGCATTAATGATTGCGGAAGCGTATGCGCCGAGCTTCGGTGCGCTGGGCATCGGTGGGGTGGCCGCGTTCGTATTCGGCGCTGTCATGATGTTTGACAGCGGCGTCCCGGGATTCGGCATTTCGTTTGCTTTTGTCATCGGCCTCGCGCTTGTATTCGCCTTGTTCATTATCTGGATGGTCGGCTTTATCCTGAAACTCCGTCGCCGTGGCGCCGTATCAGGCAGTGAGTCGATCGTCGGCGGTATCGCGACGGCTATGGACAACTTTACCGGTGACGGCATGGTCTGGCTCGAAGGCGAAGCATGGCACGCCCAATCATCAGTGCCGATTTCGAAAAACCAACAGGTCGTCGTGCGCGCTATGGACGGACTGACACTTGCCGTTGAGCCCGTCGCTTCCGCTGCAGATACCGACGCCCAGCTACAAACCTGAGGGAGGAGTCTCCGATGCCACCAATTCCATTCTTCGCCATTATCGCCGCTGCGGTGATCGTGCTGCTGTACCACGCGATCAAGATCCTGAAGGAATATGAGCGCGGCGTTATATTTTTGCTGGGCCGCTTTCAAAGGGTTAAAGGGCCGGGGTTGATTATCCTGATCCCGGGCGTCCAGAAGATGGTCAAGGTCGACCTGCGTGTGATCGTACTCGACGTACCGACTCAGGATGTGATTTCAAGAGACAACGTCTCGGTCAAGGTCAACGCCGTCATCTACTTCCGCATCGTCGATCCCGAGAAGGCGATCATCCGCGTGGCTAATGTATTTGAAGCAACCAGCCAGTTGTCGCAGACAACGTTGCGTTCCGTCCTGGGCCAGCACGAACTCGACGACATGCTGGCCGAGCGCGACAAGCTCAACACAGACATTCAGAATCTGCTCGACGCGCGCACCGACAACTGGGGCATCAAGGTTGCCAATGTCGAGATCAAGCATGTCGACCTCGACGAAAGTATGATTCGGGCCATCGCGCAGCAAGCCGAAGCCGAGCGCGCACGGCGTGCGAAAATCATCAATGCCGAAGCCGAAAAACAGGCAGCCAAGATGCTTGCCGAAGCCGCGAACATGCTCGCGCAGGAAGAGCAGGCGCTACAATTGCGCTACCTGCAGACACTCAAGGAAATTGCCAACGAACGCACGAATACGATTATTTTCCCGTTGCCGCTGGAACTTATTGAGCCGCTCGTGCGGCTGACAAAGTCGGCCGCCAATCGCGAATAGGGCAGACTAGTCCTACGCTGAACTGGCGATAGGCGGAATGGAGACCATGATCTCCGCACCGCCCAGATCCGACTTGTTGATCGACAATCGCCCGCCGTAGGAGCGGGCGATATCTTTGACAACGGCCAGACCGATGCCGTGACCCGGCGTGGACTCATCCAGCCGCATACCTCGTTGCAGCAAGGCATCAGCAGCGTCTTTTGGGATGCCTGGCCCGTCGTCTGAAACGGTCAGCACCATTCCGCTCGCGATCGCGCGTGCACCGACTGACGGTACGATGCTGATTCGCACACGTTTCTCACACCATTTGCACGCGTTGTCAAGAAGATTGCCGGCAAGTTCGAGAAAATCTCCGGTGTCTCCCCTGAACTGCAGCCCGCTCTCGACGCGCACCTCGAACTCCGGATTCTTGTCGTGGTACACCTTGCGCAGCCCGTCGACCAGCCGCGTCACTTCTTTCTCGACGGGTACCGCTTTCAGAACCAGCTTGTCGGCAACGGAAGCCGCGGGCTTACGCAGCTGGTAGCGAACAATTTCATCCATGCGATCGATCTGTTCATTGAAACGACCGCCAAAACCGTCCGTCGGCCTGTCACTTAGCAGCGCACGCATCGCAGCAAGTGGCGTTTTCAAACTGTGAGCGAGATTGTCGAGTGTGTATCGATATCGATCGGAACGAGCACGTTCGCTGTCGATCAGCAGGTTCATGTTTCTGGCAACGCCGGTTAGCTCCGTCGGAAACTCGCCGGAGAGTGCCGTACGTTTGCCCTCCTCTATGTCGGTGATCTCCGTTTCGATCTGCCGCAATGGTTTGAGTAACCCGCGAAGCAGCATCGAGAATGCGAGAAGCATCGTCAGCGCGACAGCCGCAAACCAACCGAACAACTGACGCCTGAATCCGGCGACCTGCGCATTGAACGAATCGAGACTCTCGGCAACCTTGAATACATAAGATTTCAGCGAACTGTCAGCAAACTCCCACTCCACGGCAAGGCTCAATGTCAGCAGCGGCGTACCGTCCTGTAGACTCTCTCTCGCGAACAAGTGATTACCAAGTTCCGGCGCAACGCCAATCGGGATTTCGAGGCCGAGGCCTGAACGCGATCGCCACAATACAGCACTGCTGGTATCGCGAAGTTCGGCATACAAACCCGAGCCGATATTTTCGAACCTCGGCTCGCGCAGGCGCTCGGGTAACATCAAGTCACCCTGGTCATCGGGTTCGGCGGCCGCCAGCAGGGCAACCAGGTGTCCATCGAGGATATCGCGGCGCGCTTGTTCGCCCGCTTCGCGGAACGCAGTATCAAGCACCGCGATCGTCGCGCCGAAGAACAACAGCAACAGCACACTGACGGAAACCAGCAGCCGACTGCTAAGAGAACGCATCAGCCTGACTGATTTCGCTCCAGCGCGAAGCGGTAGCCGCGACCCCGTAGCGTTTCGATGGGCTTGAGGGAATTGTCCGGATCCATTTTCTTGCGAAGACGACCGATGAACACCTCGATCACGTTACTGTCGCGCTCGAAGTCCTGGTCGTACAGACGATCGGTCAGCTCGGCCTTCGAGATGACCTGCCCGGCCCGAACCATCAGGTACTCGATGATCTTGTACTCGAAACTCGTCAGGTCGATCGCGTCATCGTTGACCGTAAGCTCCTGGCGGGACATGTCGAGGGCCACCGGGCCCGCCGTAAGTACCGAGGATGCCCAACCACCGCTGCGTCGCAATAGCGCGTTTACGCGCGCGCTGACTTCCTCGAAATGGAATGGTTTGACGACATAATCGTCGGCGCCGGCACTGAGACCATCGACCTTGTCTTCCCAACGATCACGCGCCGTGAGTATCAGGATCGGATAGCTCTTACCCTTCTCGCGTACCTGGCGAATGATATCGAGCCCTGACACCTCGGGCAGTCCCAGGTCGATAATCGCGAGGTCTACCGGGTATTCGAGGGCGAAATACAGGCCTTCCTTGCCGTCGGCCGCCTGTTCCACGGCGAACCCGGACTCGCCGAGCTTGCGCACCAGTGCCTCGCGCAACGTCGCATCGTCTTCGATTACCAGCAGTCGCATGATCCCAGTTCCTGATTCGGAGTTAGCGGCGTCGGCCGTTGACCTTGTGAGTCTTGACCTTGCCGTCCTTGGTGAGAACCTTGATGTAATGCACTTCGCGGCCACCCTGAATTCTGGTTTCGGCGCCGACAACGCGGCCGTTCGTCTTTCTGCGCACCGACTCAGTGGCCTCCGCAAGCGTCATGCCCCCCTGCTGCGCGACTCTGAACGATGGCTCACCCGGGTATTGCACATGTTGTGCTTTCAGGGTCTGTTCGATATCGAATGCTTCGGACCGGGCCGGCAAAAATGCCAACCCGGTCAGTAGCAAAAATGTCAGAGCAAACCGCATGCGCCAAGTGTCGTACGACGGCCGTTTGATTGCAATGAAACGCGTCACATCGTGCCCTCGATTTACCCGGCCGGCCTTACGTCCACACGCACGCGGATCTTGTTGCCGGGGTCATAGGGCATTTCGGTCATGTACTTCTGGCCATGGTAACGATAGGTCACGCGGTAGCCATTAATACGCTCTTCCTGATGTGCCTCGTACCGGGTCTCGCAGCGCTCGACCGGGCGCGCGACACGCTCGACACCGTACCCGTCGTAGCGCTTGCGCGACGCATCACTGCCAATCGCGGCTCCAATAAGCGTACCTGCCACTGTGGCCGCATCATTGCCGCGGCCACTACCAAACTGGTGACCGACGACGCCGCCGATCAGCGCGCCTACGAGGGTCCCACCGCCGCCATACCGGCCGCGGCGATCAACCGTGTAATACTGCATCTCCTCCCAGCACTCACGTACGGGCGTCTTGACCGTGACGTAATTGACGATCGGCTGCGAGGAAATCACCTTGGCGTAGTCGAACATGGCCCGGTCATTCCGTGCCACGCGGTAGTCGTGCTCCGCAAACGCGGTTCCTGCGGCACCGACCAGAAGTACGGCGGTTATCCAGCTTGTGATTCGTGCGTTCATAGTCCTGCTCCTTGTCCTTTTGAGCCGGCACTGGCCAGCCTGTGGACAAGCTTATGCGCAGGGCAATGAACCGTTCCTGAACAGTCATGAGGAAAAAAGCTAGATTTGTGAACGGTTTATGAACGTGCAGCGCGTCAACCGACGCGTCTTTTCGCCGCGCGCCATTCCCGGTCCAGGGTCGTCGCCGAGAAATCCTTGATCCCTTTGCCATTTTTGGTAACCGCGGTTTCCATGTCCCTGAAACGGCGCTCAAATTTTCGATTGGCGCCCGTGAGGGCTTTTTCGGGATCAACATCAAGGTGGCGACCCAGGTTGACCACCGCAAACAGCAGATCTCCGAATTCTGCTTCGATGCTGGCCGCATTTCGAGTGCCAACGGCTTCTTCGAGTTCGTCGAGTTCCTCGTGGATCTTCGCCTGTACGCCGTGTCGATCCGGCCAGTCAAAGCCGACCCGCCCGGCTCGCTTCCCGAGTTTTTGTGCCCTTTTTAGCGCCGGAAGCGCTTTCGCGACCCCCGCGAGGGCGCTTGAATCATCGGCGACGGCGCGCTCCAGTTCCTTGATCTCCTCCCAGCTGCCGTCAACCTTGCCCGTTTCACGCTCCTCGACGCTGCCAAATACATGTGGATGTCGGCGAATCATCTTTTCGGAAATGCCGCCCGCGATATCGGCAAAATCGAAATGGCCCGCCTCGTCGCCCATCTGGGCGTAAAACACGACCTGAAACAAGAGGTCCCCGAGTTCATCTCTGAGGTCGTCCATATCCTCCCGGGCGATCGCGTCGGCGACTTCGTAGGCCTCTTCGATCGTATACGGCGCTATCGTCGCGAAACTCTGTGCAACGTCCCAAGGGCATCCGTCTTGCGGGTCGCGGAGCTTGCGCATAACCTCTAGTAGTTTCTTGATATTATCCATAATTCATTGCTTTATAAGATATTTACGAAACATCAAGAGTATTTGAGCCGTCGCTCCCCAGATGCGTTGACCTGCGTAATGAAACTCCACCATCGGTATCGCCTGCCCGTGAAACCGGCGTTCCACCCACTGATCGTTGCTCGCGTTCATCAGGAATTCGAGCGGCACCTCGAAAACATACTCGACCTCGGTGCGGTCGATGGCCAGTTCCGCCGCATCACTCACCAGCCCGACGACGGGCGTCACGGCGTAACCGGTGATGGTCGGCATTGGCCCGAGGTAGCCGATCACGGACACATAATGCGGCTCGATGCCGACTTCTTCGTGGGTCTCGCGCAGTGCCGTGACGCCCACGTCCTCGTCGTGCTCTTCCATGCGGCCACCCGGAAAGCTGATCTGCCCCGCGTGGTGTTTCAGCTCTGCCGAACGTTGCGTTAACAACACGGACAGCTCCGCGACCCTCTGCATGACCGGGATCAGCACGCCGGCGGGCGTGAGCGTCGCCGTGAGACGCTCACGCAGGGGCTCTGGCCAGCGCTCGCTGCCGGGCGGCAAGCTGACGTCCAGAGGATCGACGGGCAGGCGGGTGGCAGCGAGACGCGTGCGCAACAGGTCTGCTGTCAGCGTCTCCCGTTTCCGGAAATCGCTAATGTTTGATTCCACCCTCGGTCAAACTGGCGGGGTCGAGCAGCCGGTCGAGTTCCTCGTCCGTCAGGTCCGTCATCTCCCGCGCAACGTCCTTTAGGGGGCGGCCTTCCTTGTAAGCTTTTTTCGCGACCGCCGCGCCTTTCTCGTAGCCGATGACCGGATTCAATGCCGTCACCAGTATCGGGTTGCGATCCAGTGCGCAGTTGATGTTGTCGGTGTTGACCGTGAACCCGGCGATTGCCTTGTCGGCAAGGCAAACGCTCGCCGTGGCCAGGATCTCGATACTCTGAATCAGGTTATGCACGACGACGGGCAACATGACGTTGAGTTGGAAGTTGCCGGACTGTCCGCCCAAGGTAATGGTCAGGTCATTACCGATGACCTGCGCGCAAACCATGGCAACCGCCTCGGGAATCACCGGGTTGACCTTGCCGGGCATGATACTCGAGCCCGGCTGCAGTGCCGGCAGCGCAATCTCGCCGACGCCGGCGAGCGGCCCGGAGTTCATCCAGCGAAGATCGTTGCAAATCTTGGTCAGGCTAACGGCCAGGACTCGCAGCTGCCCGGAGGTCTCGACGGCCGCGTCCTGCGTACTCAGCGACTCAAACTGGTTTTCGGCCGCCTTGAACGGCACCCCGGTCCTCTCGCCGAGCAGGACCGCAACTTTATCGCCAAACTTGGGATGCGCGTTAATGCCGGTGCCGACAGCGGTGCCACCTTGCGCCAGCTCGATGAGGCGTTTCATTGTATCGCCCAATCGTTCCCTGGCGTGGTCGATCTGGGAGCGCCAGCCATCGAGCTCCTGGCCCAACGTCACGGGCATGGCGTCCATCAGATGCGTTCGCCCCGTCTTGACAGTGCCTCGCGTCTCGTCGGCTTTGGTCTCCAAAACCTTCGAAAGGTGTTCGAGGGCCGGCAGCAATTCTTGCCGGACGGCGAGCGCGGCGCTGACATGCACGCAGGTGGGAATCACGTCATTACTACTCTGGCTCATGTTCACGTGATCGTTCGGATGCACTTCCGTACCAAGGCTGGCGGTCGCCAGGTGCGATATCACCTCGTTGGCGTTCATATTCGAACTTGTGCCTGATCCTGTCTGGAAAATATCGATCGGGAAATGCTCGTCGTATTCACCTTCGGACACGGCCAGCGCCGCTTTCTGAATGGCAATAGCAATATCGCTCTCGATGAGTCCCAGCTCGGCATTGGCCCCCGCCGCAGCCCATTTGACCAGGCCCAGCGCCGCAATGAACTGGCGAGGCATTGTCAGCCCACTGATCGGGAAATTATTGACGGCGCGTTGGGTCTGTGCGCCCCAAAGTGCATCGGCAGGAACCTCGAGTTCGCCCATGCTGTCCTTTTCGATGCGAAATGCTTTGTCGTTCATCGCCTCTCCAACTCCATTCGACGCCGACGGCGCCGCTTCGATATGTTCGAAAACGTGTATGATTCTCGCTTTCTGCGCGCATGTCTACACTGGTTTACCGTTCATGAGAAGCTCTGGCAGATGAAAATCCCCACATTGAGAGCCCTATCCCCAACTGACGGTCGCTACTCCGAAAAAGTCAACGATCTTCGCGATATCTTCAGTGAATTCGGCCTCATGCGCTTCCGCGTTATGGTCGAAGTCCGTTGGCTTCAGTTTCTGGCCGACGAGCCCGATATCGAGGAAGTCGGACCGATTTCCTCGGCCATGAAGGAGGTGCTGAACCGAATTGTCGACGATTTCTCACTCGATGACGCCGAGCGGGTCAAGAAAATAGAAGCAACCACAAATCACGACGTCAAAGCGGTCGAGTACTTTATTCGCGAGAGACTCGGAGGTGGCCCGGAGACGCGGCCGCTCAAAGACTTCCTGCACTTCGGCTGTACGTCTGAAGACATCAACAACCTGTCCTATGCCTTGATGCTTCGGTCTGCGAGATCGGACGTCTTGTCGCCACAGATGCGCGCACTCGGTAACAAACTGAAAGCGATGGCGCGCGAGTACGCCGAGTTGCCGATGCTCTCACGCACCCACGGACAGACGGCGAGCCCAACCACGCTCGGCAAGGAACTCGCAAACGTGGCGGCACGTCTCGAGCGCGCGCAAGAACAGTTCGCCGCGGTGAAAATTCTCGGCAAATTCAACGGCGCCGTTGGCAATTACAACGCGCATGTCGTCGCTTACCCTGACACGGAGTGGCAAGCGATAAGCCAACGCTTTATCGAGTCGCTTGGGATTCAGTCGAACCCGTACACGACGCAAATCGAACCCCATGACTGGACTGCAGAGTATTCGCACACACTGCTTCGTTACAACACGATATTGATCGATTTCGCACGCGATATCTGGGGCTACATATCGCTCGGCTATTTCAAGCAGAAGGTCGCCAAGAACGAGGTTGGCTCCTCAACGATGCCACACAAGGTCAACCCGATCGACTTCGAGAATGCGGAAGGCAACCTCGGAATGGCCAATGCCATGCTCAGCCACTTCGCCGCAAAACTGCCGATCTCACGCTGGCAGCGCGACCTGACGGATTCTACCGTGCAGCGAAATTTCGGCGTCGCAACCGGCTACGTCGTCATCGCGATGCAGTCTTTGCGAAAAGGCGTCGAAAAACTCCAGGTCAACCGGGAGGCCATTCACGCCGATGTCTCCGCGGCATGGGAAGTCCTCGCCGAAGCGGTACAGACGGTTATGCGCCGTTACGGTATCCCGGAGCCTTACGAGAAACTCAAAGCACTGACCCGAGGACAGGCCGTCAACAAAGAGGTTCTGCACAAGTTCATCACCTCGCTGGAAATTCCGGACGGCGAAAAACAACGGCTGCTGGACCTCGCACCGGAGACCTACACAGGGCTCGCTGCCAAACAGGCGCGCGATATCTGAGGTAGCCACCGGAGTGCTCGAGCTTCCCCGAGGCCTGACAGCCAAGACGTTTCTTTCGCATCACTGGCAGAAAGAACCGCTCTTCATGCCACAGGCAATCGCGGCCCTGCGGCCCGCCGTTTCGCGCAACGAACTGGCATGGCTCGCCACCCTCGAAGACGTTGAATCACGCATAGTATTTACCGACCGCGACCAAAGACGATACCGGGTCAAGAGCGGGCCGTTCGACACAGCGTTTCTGCAAGCATTACCGAAGCGCGACTGGTCCCTGCTCGTTCATGACGTGGACAAGCACCTGCCGGCGATGCGCAAATTGTTCGAGCAGGTATCTTTCGTTCCGGATTGGCGTATTGATGACCTGATGATCAGCTTTTCCGCTCCCGGTGGTGGCGTCGGACCTCATCGCGACAACTACGACGTGTTCCTTTGCCAGGGCATCGGCATTCGCGAATGGCGATTTACGACCAAAAGCGTCGCTGAAAACTCTGCCGCAAGTGATG
>Ga0224508_10005564_pt1 | contig 10069 bp, 10 predicted proteins | sample SF_Jan12_sed_USG_4_FD_170157 | JGI IMG/M metagenome (GOLD analysis project Ga0224508, IMG submission 170157) | Sediment microbial communities from San Francisco Bay, California, United States - SF_Jan12_sed_USGS_21 | ecosystem: Environmental > Aquatic > Marine > Sediment | place: USA... | reverse complement strand
TCCATTGCCGGCCCAGCCAGATTTATGCTGCCGGCCGGATTGGCGGTCGACGAGGATGGCAGGATTTACATGGTGGACCAATACTTCCGCAAAGTTGATGTATTCAGGCCGGCGGAGTTACCCTCGGACCAAGGGTGGCTGGTATACGATCCGAGTTTGAAACCCTGAGCCGGAATAAACCTCACGATTACGCCGAAAATTTATTTTCTCATAAGTGAGAAACCAACCTGGATCTATAGCTTTGTTCGCTACCGTATCAGTCAGATCAGGCAAGGTTTTTTTAGAAGTGGCTTGAAAATTGCGAGCCTTAACCTTGTCGAAATAAATATTACGGGGACAGACATCGTGCATCCAATCAAAGTCATCTTGGGTTCGAGCCCTGCAGTTCTGCTGGTCATTACGTTGTGGCTGTCAGTAGGCTGCGCGGATTCGACACCGCAGAATCAAGCGCAATCCACTCCTGATAACAATGCCGCGACAATGGCTGCAATAAAAGCGGCGAATGCGCCGAGCAAACCGAAGCAAAATCATGGCGTGGTTAAAACGGTCAAGATGGGCGGTGGTTATACCTATGCCATGGTAGATATCGGCGGCGACGACTTCTGGCTGGCAACTACAATGACCGCATTGCAACCGGGTCAGAAAATTGCTTGGAAAAATTACGCGATGATGGCGAATTTCAAGAGCAAGGCCCTCAACCAGGAATTTGATCAGATTCTGTTTGTTGAACGATTGATCGACTCGGCAGCGATGATGCAGCATCGTGGAGTCGTGGCAGAGTCGATGAATGCAGCCGGGTACAGTTTTATCCGGGTTGACGAAAATGGCCACAGTATATGGCTGGCGGCACCCGAAACTTCGATCAGGATCGGTCAATCCATCCAGTGGCAGGGTGGTACGCAAATGCATAATTTCACCAGCCGTTCATTAAATCGTGTCTTTGACGAAATTATCTTTGTCGCTACAGTGACCGCGTCCTGACCTGGTTGGTGACTCCTGTCAACTAACCCACAGCGGTTTCTACGAATCGAGAAAAGTGCAAATAAAATTTTCCCAGGATTGGGAAAAATGCTCGATGTAATTGTGCAGGATTCTTTAACTGCGAGATTCCCAATTTCCTCTTATCAACTAAGTTATTGATCTTAATAACATTAATTTCGGAATTATAGCGCTGAGTTGAAATTGCTGAATCTTGGCACGATTGGTGCAATTCCTTAAGTGACTTTAGAAAAATAAATTAGCAAAGAGGATAGAGCCATGAAAGATTTAATTTTACAGTTAAGATCCTTAAGCGCCGGGGTGATCACGTTAATTTTCGCGGTGAGCATCATAGCCCTCGGATTACTAAGCTGGACCGATGTACAGGCACAGGCGGTGGGTATCATCAATACCCCGCATAACCTGAGTTCAACTAATACTACCGGACCAAACGCAAATGCGAATACCGCTGATGTGTGCGTATTCTGTCATACCCCGCACGGGGGGGATACCTCTGCGTCAGTACCACTCTGGAATAAGGACCTGAGTCTGTTGGGCGGCTTTACCACTTATGACACGTTAGGCACTTCGAGCAATGATGGCGAGATTGTTCCGGTGGGCTCTGTTTCCATCGCCTGTTTGTCCTGCCATGACGGCGTCCAGGCAATGGACAGCATGATCAACGAACCGGGATCTGGATTTGACTCAGCCTTTGTTCCAGGTGTGTGGACAACAGGTGGGGGAGTTATGTCTGGAGACGCCGTAATCGGTAACGATCTTCAAGATGATCACCCGATAGGCGTTCAATACGGCGGCGGCGGTATCACCGACGGTGCGCTCGTAGGACCGACCAACGACATTGACTTTGTTGTTCCTGGTAATGACGTTATCAACGGTAACACGATCTGGTGGGTTGATACTGAAACGACACCTAATGGTACTCGTCAAAAGACCGATATGCAGCTTTACACCCGTAACGATCTTGGCAACATCGAGCCATTCGTAGAGTGCGCTAGCGGCCATGACCCGCACGTCGAAGATGTGGCCGGCAGCAACCCGACTTTCCTGCGGGTCTCTAACGCTGGCAGTGCGGTGTGCCTGGCCTGCCATATCAAGTAAGGGTGATTTAAGCCGAACAAATTAAATCCCCGTCTTCTTTCGGCGTCGGCAATGTTGATCATGGCCGACGCTGAAAGCGTTTTAGGTACAGGATTTAAATACTGTAAACGGAGTTCGCAAAGTTAGAGAGGTATATCATGCATAAACTGATACTGTGCATCGGCCTGAGCACACTATTGTTGGCGCTCAATGTGAATGCACAAGGCAAGGATCCGACGGCAAAACAAACCACGAATTTTGCTCAAATTAATGATTTGACCATCAGTACAAGCGAGTTTCAGGCGATATTCGAAGCGGCAGTCAGACAAAAGTATTATCACGGCCAGGTCCCCGCCGCCGAGCTTGCAGCATTCAGACAACAGGTCGCGGACGATATCGTTACCCAGGTACTGGTACACGAAGAAGCACTCAGGCAAGGATTGCTGCCGGACCGACAAAAGATCGACGCAGATATCGATGCCTTTATCCTGAAAAACGCCGCGAATCCCGAGCTGCGGGCGCAACGCGAAGCGATGGTACCAAGATTAGTCGCAACCCTGGAGCGTCGGGATTTACTCGAACAGATGGAGACAAAAATAAAGGATTTACCTGCGCCGGGGGATGCCCAGGTCAGGCAATACTACCTTGATCATCCGGAAAAATTTACCGAACCCAGCCGTCTGCGACTGTCGGTTATTCTGCTAAAAGTGCCGCCCTACGCCCCGGAGGATACATGGGTTGCAGCGGAGACCGTGGCCGAGGAGTTAAAGCAACGAATCGAGACGGGGGAGGACTTTACCGTGCTCGCCAAAGAATATTCTGATCATCCCAGCGCCGCGAATGGAGGCGATCTCGGGTACCTGCACCAGGGCGTGCTTGAACCCCAGGTACAGAAAAAGCTCGACGCACTCACAATCGATCAGCTTAGTGATCCCTTGCGGGTGCTCCAGGGTATTATGCTTTTCCAGCTGAATGGCGTTCAAGTTGCGCAACTTAAATCCTTCGATGATGTTAGAAGCAGGGCTGCGGGCCTCTTGTACCGCGAAATTCAGGACGATACCTGGCAAAGCTATGTGGAAAATTTGAGAACGATGGCAAATGTTGCGGTCCACGAGTAATTAGTCATCGACGTTGATTATGAAACATTGTGTGGATCATCCTCAGAACAGTAACCCGCGATCTATTTCTAGTCATGGTTATGCTTAGAGTGTCCAGTGCGCTGGCAGTTGAGCATCAAGGTGCTGTGCGCACCTGGGGAGAGCTGAGCAGTACCTATCGGGTTCGAGAAAGTGGAGCTAGTGATAGCAAGAACTCGAGCTGGTTAAACACCGCAACTATCAGTGCCAGTAGTTATATCTGGCGACCCTGGTTCGCGCTGGTGGGTGGCAGCCTAAGTTTATCGGTTGAAGACTCTGACTCGGAGGATCAGCCCACAACATCAAACGAGTATGCCACCGGGAACCTTAATTTCGGTTTGTTTCCGACCAGTCGCTTCCCTTTCAACGCCTATTTCATCGAAAGTCGCAACCAGCTCGACAACGATGCATTCGGACGCGATGTCACAACTACCGAATATGGTGTCAGTCAGTTGTATCGGAGTCTGGATGGTAGCCATAACTATCGTGCTGAATATGAAAACAATCTGCAGGATGATAATAGCGATGAGAATAAATTCGTTTCGGAAAGCCTGTTATTGAGTGCTGGTAATCGACTTGGACGACACGATATCGATACTGAGATAAAACTGGATGCCGTGGATAATTCGGATACCAATGATCAGGCCGACACCCATTCGATAACGCTGGAACACGACTATAGCGAAGCCACCAATTTTTCGATAGATAATCTGCTATCGACCTCCACTGCCGACATTGACTTGTTTGATTCGAGTATCGAGGTTGATACCTCGCAGCTATCAAGTTTTCTTTCCTGGAACCCGCGAAACCGAAAAGATCTGCGGTTGACCGGTAACCTGCGATTATCTGAGTCCAGTCTAAGCCAGCAATCGGCAAACGCCGCGCCGAATGAAGTTGTCGAGAGAGAAACGGAAATTGCCAATTTAAACCAGGGACTGATTTACCAATACTCCGATAACCTGCAGTTAAGTGAGTCGATCAATGCGAACACTGTTGAGAACTCGGGCGAAGAAGTTTTTACTGCCAGCGAATCACTGTCGGCGAGGTATTCGCCAGATCGCTTAAATACTGCTATGGGCGATTACGGATGGACGGCAATAACGACCTACAATAATCTGCATGGAGATGTTGTATCGGAACAATCGTTAGACAATCAATTCAGTCACTCCCTGCTCAACAATTATTCGGTCGAGGGTGGTTATCAAATGAGAACCAATCTGACCCAGTCGTTAGATTATGAATTCCAGTCCGAACAGGCGGATGAAAAAAGTATCGATCATTCCTATTCAGTTACCTGGTCCAATGCGGCAATTAATAATCAAAACCTGATACGTTTTTTTATCAGCGATTCGCACTCATTGAATCGGGATGATGATTATCGTCAACTGCTCAACCTGCAGTACTCCGGATCGAACCGTATCAGTCGTTATTCACAATTGAGCGGTAATGTCACTCTGCAGCATTCGAGATTAAAGTTTGATGGCCAATTAAGCGAGCAGACGGTCAGCAACGGTCAGCTCGAGTTCCGTAGGGACCGGGCTTTCCAGGTGCCGGGAATGTCATTTTTGTCCTTGTTGGAACTAAGCAAAACTGATACCGAAGCCGAACAACTCATCAATGATCCTGACATGGATACGCTCGTTTCCTGGGAAAACTCTTTGTTTTATAGGGTTGGACGTCTCGAAGTGGAAATTGAGATTGATTTTATCAAGGTAGACGACGAGTTCGATCGATTGTTCAAGTTTACGTTAACAAGATCGTTTGGCGATCTGTGAAATATGAGGAATCCTGTATGTTCAGTAACGGCAAGTGCATTTCCATAGCCTTTATCCTCTCATCGCTAGCGACGCCGACAATAGTTGGTGCCGAGTATGGTGACGTGCTGATCAACAATTACTCCGATGCGGCCGGGATGCGCCCCGTTGTTTTTCCACACTGGTTTCATCGCATTCGTTTCAGATGCAAGGTTTGTCATGCGGATCTCGGATTCAAAATGGAAGCCGGGGGTAACCAGATCAATATGCTCAAGATTATCGATGGTGAGTATTGCGGTGCCTGCCACAATGGTGAAGTGGCCTGGGCAGTCGAGAACTGTGATATCTGTCATACCGGTAAACCGGGACAGCCAACCCAGGTGCATCAGAGCACGGCCTCCAAATTGACCACGACCACCAAAAGAAAGCAGACAGAGAGTGTGGAATGAAAAAGCGATGGTCGATGGCGATTAATATGATTCGATACCTGTATCGTCTTACCGTATATACGTTTTTTTTGGCAGCCGCGACTGGCAGCCTGCAGGCAGCTGAAAGCCTGCGTAATGGAAAACAGGTTTACGATACCGCCTGCGGTGCCTGTCACACCGCCGGCGTCTTGCAGGCGCCGCGACTGGGCAGCCAGGAGGACTGGATTGCGCGTGAAAAGCAGGGTTTCGAAGTATTGTTATCACATGCCATTAAAGGATTTAAAAATATGCCCGCCAAGGGTGGTAATCCGACAATCAAGGATAAGGAAATTGAAAACGCGATTAACTATATGCTAGTCGCTTCCGGATTTGATCAGTATGCACAAAAGCCGGTAAAAAAGGAGGCTGCCAAAGAAACGCAACAGCCGGTGGCAGCCGACAAGAAAGAGCCGGTTAAAAAAACGCAAACCAGCAGCGTTAACCAGTTTAACCGACTGATGCAACCTTCCTCCGAATGGAATCCAGCACCCGCCAAGGATGGTATCCACGATCCTGAGAGCCCCGGCACCCTGTTATTGCAGGAACCTAAGGTCGCGTTCGATTCATTGAGTAAGTCGAAATCCGGAAACCGGGTGGACTGGGTAAAAGCGTTACAGGGCCATGAAATTGCGCCCCGCTATGACCGGCTAAGCGATGACGCCAGTCCCGTGGTGATGGATTTGAATATCGTGCGTGAAGTCAAGGGATCGATGCCGGATGTCGTCTATCCGCACAAACAGCATACCGAGTGGCTAGATTGCTCAAATTGTCATCCCGCGATATTCATTCCGTAAAAAGGTGCCAATCAGATATCGATGGCGTCGATTTTACTGGGCCAGGCATGTGGCGTGTGTCATGGCAAGGTTGCGTTCCCGGTCTCTGAATGCCGGAAGTGTCATTCAAAACAAAAACCGGTCGCAACCGAGTCGAGTAACCAGGCAAGTAATTAAAACGAGTTCGAGACGATGCAAATAACTACTTTAATACTGAGCTTGATTTTTAGTTTGAATGTGGCCGTGGCACAGGTTGAATCGGGTGCAGAAATCGGCAGTGTAAAAAGCACCAGTGAAAAGATCGCGCAAAAAATAAAGATGCTCAATCTCATACTGCACAGCCCGGATATGTTGCAACGCGTGGAAGCAAGCGATGACAGCGTCGCCAGGGATTTACTTACGAGGGCAGCGGAAAACTTTCTTAAAGGAGAGGAGTACTTTGGCAGGGGACAGTACCTGGAAGCCGAGGCAGTTCTCGACTATGTGCTCAGAGACCTGAGTGCCAGTGCGCAGCTGCTCAGTGTGCCGCAGCAAAAAAGGAACCAGTATCACAAATTCATGGAGCAGCTCGATGCATTTATATTGCCTGAATGGAACGAGCTAAACGAACAGGAAAATGAATTATTAGAAAATAAGCTGCAACGTATCAGCGATCTGCGCAACCGGGCAAGCAAGCAAGCCGATGCGGAATTATTTGACGCTGCGATCGCCTTGCTCGAAGAAGCCTATGGTTTGAAGGTTTCGCTGATAGATACCTTGAAGCATGAAACCATGATTGTTTACGATTTGAATTTCAACACCATCCAGGACGAATACCAGTACATGATCAATCGTACCTATCACTATCTGGATCTGGTTCAAATAGCCCTGTCAAAAAGCGACATCGATGATCAGACCCGTAAGCTGACGGACAAATACGTCTATGGTTCGATGCTGAATCTCGAGACTGCGGAAAACTTCGAATTGCAAGGTCAGTTCTCCGAGGCGATTCCGGTACTCGACAAAACCATTAACCAGCTATCCGCGGTGCTTAAAATCTTGGGGATCGAGATTTGATATAAGGCTCATGATTAAATTAATTTACAAATCGTTTCTGATCATGTTGCTCTGCGCACCGCTTGGCAACCTTGAAGCGCAGACGGCCGCTGCAGATCGCTTGGCGAATATAGAAAAACTGTTAAATCAGTCGTCCGGTGCAAAGCAGGTGATTAACAGTGGTAACAGTGAAGCCCAATTGAAGCACCGAGAGGCGCTAGATGCCTATGCGCAAGCGCAGCAGAAAATTGCGTCGGGCGATGAACAGGCTGGTACGGATTTGTTAAATCAGTCTACCCGGTTAATGTTTGAAGCCATAAAATTGTCGACGCCAACATCGTTGGGAGAAGGTAAGAATATTGACAACTACGGGCAGCGCAGGGATTCGGTCATTGCATTGCAGGACGCCTTTAATCGAATTTCTGATGAGAATCATGAAACTGAAACCAGGGGCAGAGTCAATAATCAGCTGACAGCGTTGGTTAGCCGGGCCGATAGCTTACTCGATCAGGGCAAAAATGCCGAAGCCAGGATCGAGATAGATAAGGCCTACCATTTATTGAAGGTAAGCATCGAGTCGATCAGGTCCGGCCAGACGCTAGTGCGGTCTTTGCAGTTCGACAGTAAGGAAGAGGAATATCTTTATGAAATTGATCGTAATGATACGCATTCGATGCTGATCGGCCTGTTGGTTGACGAGAAACAGAAATCGAATAGCATGAAACAGAAGATCGTCGACTACGTCGCCGAGGCCAGGGTGTTGCGACAGCAGGCGGAGGCTTTTGCCAGTAAAAACGCACATGAGCAAGCCATCGAGTTGCTCGAACAGTCAACCAGGCAGTTGGTACGCGCGATTCGTAGCGCCGGGATTTATATTCCTGGATAGCCTAATCGACGGTCATGAAATTTAAACATATTCTTCATATTCTTCCACTCAGCCTGTCTTTTGCCCTGTTGGCGGCGGAGCCGAGCTGGAAAGCCCTGGCTGAAGACGGTTTGCATGATCCGACGAGCCCGGCGATCGGAGTTTTGCAGGAACCGGCGACCGCACTCTCGTTGCTGCCACCGGATACCACCGGAAACAAGGTTTCCTGGATTAGAGCGTTACGCGAGCATTATATCGAACCGCGCACCAATATCCTCCCGGAAACAAAAATCGAGGTGCTTGATATGGATATCATCATGGATAAAACTGGAGAATTGCCGTTGGTGAAGTTCCCGCATAAACCCCATACCGAATGGCTGGATTGCAATAATTGTCACGACAAGATTTTTATCGAAAAAGTCGATGCCAATCCGATCAATATGTTTGCTATCCTGTCCGGTGAGTATTGTGGGCAGTGTCATGGCGCGGTGGCATTCCCGTTAACCGAGTGCAATCGTTGCCACAGCGTTGCCAGAAGTACTTTTACTGGGAAACCTGGAGTACAACCGAAACCAGCATCGAACTAAACGTTTAATCTGAGGTCGCCCGCACCATGAGGATCATGCCATTTAATGCCATTCTATCAAGCAGGACAAGCACGCGAATGGCTCTGATCCTGGTTCTGGCAGCCATGATGCCCAATGTCAGCGCCGAATATGCCGACGTGGTTTTGAATCGGCTCTCCGACGCAAACGATGTACGCCCGGTTATTTTTCCGCACTGGTTCCACCGCATCCGCTTTCGTTGCAAGGTTTGTCATCAAGAGCTGGGATTTGAAATGCGTGCTGGCGCCAATGAGATAGATATGGGAAAGATCATCGACGGGCAGTATTGCGGGATGTGTCACAACGGTCAAATCGCCTGGTCGGTGGACGAATGCCACCTCTGCCATTCGGGTAAGCCCGGGCTGCAAACGGGTATCCGCGGTAGTAATCAGACTGGGGGGCCCGGACGGTGGTAATTCGCATGCAGGTACCATTCATCGCGGCGGCTGCATTGCGCAAGGAATCCCTGTTTGTCCTCCTGAACACTATGGTTTTAGTAACGATTACGGGGTGTAGTGCGGTTTCCAGCCAACATCCGTTTAAGATGCCCGGTATCGATGACGTCAGCCAGGGCGGCCTGGTATGGCCGCCGCAACCGGCGGTTCCGCGATACGCCTTTATTGGTCATCTTTACGGAGAGTCGAATAGCAAAGATTTACCAAATCGGGGTCGTATGGCACGATTTTTTGCAGCTATTGTCGGCCTTGACGAGAAACAGGACTCGCTACTCGACCTGGTACGACCGCAGCAGGTGGTAACCGATAACAGTGGTAAGATTTACATCACCGATCCGGGGCTGCAGTCAATTTTCGTGTTCGATGAGAACCTGGGGGAATTCGCAGTCTGGAATGAACGCGATCTGGATTTCCCGTTGCCGAGCCCGATCGGTGTCACGCATGCGCAAAATTCGGTGTGGGTGACCGATTCCGAATTGGGACTGGTCTATCAATTGAGTTTGAACGGTGAATTAATTAACAGCTTCGGGCATGAGGTATTGAAGCGCCCCACAGGAATAAGCTTTGATCCGGCTGGCCAGGTCTTTTTTATCAGTGATACCGATGCAGGTGACGTCAAGTTGTTCAACACCCGCGGAGAATTGATCGAGATCTGGGGCGCCAGCGGTACCGGGGAAAGCCAGTTTAACCGCCCCACCTATCTTGCATATCGCCAGGGCAGGCTCTATGTGGTCGATTCATTGAATGCGCGGATCCAGATATTCGATGACCGCGGGAAATTTATCAAATCCGTCGGTCAGCGCGGTTTGTATGTCGGCAACTTTTCCCGGCCCAAGGGGATCGCGCTCGATTCGGACGGTAATATCTATGTTTCCGAAAGTTATTATGATCACGTGCTGATAT
>Ga0224508_10005563_pt1 | contig 10070 bp, 11 predicted proteins | sample SF_Jan12_sed_USG_4_FD_170157 | JGI IMG/M metagenome (GOLD analysis project Ga0224508, IMG submission 170157) | Sediment microbial communities from San Francisco Bay, California, United States - SF_Jan12_sed_USGS_21 | ecosystem: Environmental > Aquatic > Marine > Sediment | place: USA... | reverse complement strand
GCCCAGCCCGACACCCGGCCATCGCGATGCTGGGCCAGGCCGGCGTCGGCCAGGGCCGCCAGACGCGTCTCGGTGTCGGCAACCGGCAGGTCCCACATCGCCGCCAACGCATCGGCCTCGACGAAGTTCTTCAGCCGCAGGCCCAGCAGCACCAACAGGTCGGGATCAGACGAGCACGTCATCGGGCGTGAGGGTACCAGCGGCCCGCTGGCGCTCGTGGGTGGCACGATCGCGTGCCACCCTGCGCAGGATCAGCGGGTATCCGATCATGGCGATGAGCGAGAAGATGAACCACTGGGCGGCGTAGCTGCGGTGCGGGCCCGAGTCGAGCGGCGGCGGCGGCACCGGTGTGAGCAGCGGCGACGGGTCGCCCTCGGCCTGGAGGTACACCCCGAGGTCGGCCCCTTCGGAGGCACCCTCGGAGCCGGCCAGTTCGGCGGTGTCGGGCCGATTGACGGTGGCCAACTGGTCGCCTCCGGCGAAGGCGCCACCGTCGGCTGACACCTGGAGCAGGCCGACCACCTCGATGGATCCTCGCGGGGCGGCCAGCACCGCGTCACCCTGCTCGCCGACAACGCCTCGGCCCACGAACCCTCGGGCCACCCACAGTGGCGCTCCGGTTTCTCGAACCAGAGGCGTCATCACCCAGAAGCCCGGCGAGCCCTCGAAGGTGCGGTTGGCCACGAGGACACTCGTCGAGTCGTCGTAGACCCCGCTGGCCGAGACCCGCACGAACTGGAGATCGCCCGGGTCATCGGCCGTGGCCAGTGCCTGGTCGAGGGGCACCGGCTCGGCGTCGGCTCGCAGCTCGATCAGATCGTTGCGCTCGGCCCGCTCGTCGTGGCGCCGCAGCTGCCACAAGCCGAGGTTGACCATCGTGATGACCAACACCAGCACCAGCAGATGACTCAGCAGCCACTTCGGCTCGAGGGCGAACCGATAGCTCACAAACCGAGCAGGGCGTCGAGCCCCAGCGTGACCCCCGGATGATCGCCGATGTGTCGCACCCCCAGCAGCACCCCGGGCATGAACGACGTGCGATCGATCGAGTCGTGGCGGATGCTCAGCGTCTGACCGGTGGTGCCGAACAGCACCTCCTGGTGGGCCACCAGGCCACGCAGCCGCAGCGAGTGCACCGGAATGTCGCCCGGCCCCTTGCCGCCCCGAGATCCGGGCAGCACCTCGTGCTCGGTGGGGTCTCTACCCCAGTCGTCGCTGGCCGCCGCCATACGTTGGAGCGTCATCATGGCGGTGCCCGACGGCGCGTCGATCTTGGCGTCGTGGTGCAGCTCGATCACCTCGGCGCTCTCGAAGAACGGCGCGGCCACCTCGGCGAACCGCATCATCAACACCGCACCGATGGCGAAGTTCGGTGCGACCAGGCAGTTGCTGTCGTTGAACTCGGCTCGGTAGCGGGCGATGTCGTCGTCGGTGAAGCCCGTGGTGCCGACCACGGCATGCACCCCGTTGGCGGCGCAGTAGTCGAGGTTCTCGCGTGCCGCCTCGATGACGGTGAAGTCGACGGCGACCTCGGCCTCGGTGGCGGCGAGCTCGTCGAGGTCGTCGCGCAGCTCGAGTCCGGTTGCGGTACCGGCCAGCACATCCAGCGGCGTACCCTCATGATGGGGATCGATGGCGGCCACGAGGGTGAGATCGGGCGCCGCCTCGACGGCCCGACACACCTCTTGACCCATACGGCCGCCTGCGCCGAACACTGCAACCCGAATGGCCATGGCCGCCAGGTTAGGCAGGCCACGGCCGCAGTGCCCCTGCGGCGGCCTGCTGGCTCACGCCGCCAGCGACGCCACGGCCCCGACAGCGGCCAGGACGCGAGGCCGGCCGAGCACCCGACGGAGCACCCGATGCACGTCATCGACGGTGACGGCGCGAATGGCCGCCAGTGACTCCTCGACCGACGTGACTCGATCGCGCACGGTGAGACCAGTGGCCAGGCGCACCATCCGGCTGCTCGCGTCCTCGAGGCCCAGCACCGTGGCGCCTTCGAAGCCACCGCGGGCCACATCCAGCTCGGTCTCGGTGATACCGCGGGCCAACAGCTCGTCGATTTCGCGGTCGACCACGTCGAGCAGCTCGGCCACCCGGTTGTTGGCCGTCCCCGCATGAACCGAGAAGGTGCCGCTGTCGGCGTAGGCCCCCACCGCCGAGTACACCGAGTAGACCAGTCCTCGCCGCTCGCGGACCTCCTGGAACAGGCGACTCGACAACCCCCCGCCCACGATCTGGTTGGCCACCGCCATCGCGTACCGGTCGGAATCGTCGTGGCCCAGCCCGCGCCAGCCGATGGCGAGGTGGGTCTGCTCGCCGGCCCGCTCGATCAGCGGCGGCGTCGCGGTGTCGTCGGGCGGCGACGAACGCTCGGGACGGGGACCGGCATCGAGATCGCCGAAGGCCTCGACCACACCCGCCACCAGTCGATCGTGGTCGACGTGCCCGGCGGCCGCGAACACCAGGTTGGCGGGGCCGTACCACCGCTGATGGAAACGATGGATGTCATCGTCGGACATCGCCGCGATCGACTCGTGGGTGCCCAGAACCTCCCACCCGAGCGAATGCCCGGGGAACAACGCCTCGTGCATGGCCGTGGCGGCCACGTCCTCGGGCTGATCCTCGTTGAACAACAGCTCCTCGAGGATCACGTCGCGCTCGTTGTCGACCTCGGTTCGGCCGAACGCCGGCCGGCGGACCACATCGGTGAGCACGTCGACGGCCAGACCGACATCAGCCGCAGGAACCCACGCGTGGTACGCCGTGTATTCCTTGGTGGTGAAGGCGTTGAGGTCACCACCCGTGCGGTCGACGGCGGCGGCCAGCTCTCGGGCGCCCCAGCGGGGTGAACCCTTGAACAGCAGGTGCTCGAGGAAGTGCGACGCGCCGGCGAGTTCGGCCGGCTCGTCACGATTGCCGACACCCACCCAGCAACCCACGGCAACCGATCGAGCACCGGGCATGGCCTCGGTGACGACACGGACGCCGTTGGACAGCGTGGTGGTGACGAGCTCCGGTTCGGTGCTCAGCGGGGTGCCCCGATCAGCGGCGACGCCCACCGCCGCGGCGGCTTCGGCCCCCTCGGCGGCTGCTGCGCTGACCCTCGGGACCCAGGTCGCCGTACTCCTCTTTGAGCTGGGCGTCGAAGTTCTCTTCGAACGAGACCGCTTCGCGATCACCCGAGCCATTGCCGCGCGATTCGTCGTCACGGTCGTTGCTGTCGTCACGGTCGTCGCTGTCACCGCGGTCGCTGCGAGCGGCCTCACGATCGTCGGTGCCGCCCCGTTCGTCACGCGACTCGTCGCGTCGAGGCCGGCGACCACGGCTGTCGCGGTCGTCACCCCCGCCGGAGGCATCGCCGTCGCCACCGTGCTCACCGAGCGGCTTGAGGCTGATCTTGCCGTTGGGATCGACGTCTTCCACCATCACCTCGATCTCGTCACCGAGCTCGACCACGTCTTCGACCCTGTCGATGCGCTTGGAGCCACCGAGCTTGGAGATGTGGACCAGGCCATCACGGCCCGGGAGGATGTTGACGAAGGCACCGAACTTGGTGATGTTGACCACGCGGCCGGTGTAGGTGGCGCCCATCTCGGCCGTGGGCGGATCGAGGATCAGGTTGATCTGACGCTCGGCTTCGGCCACCACACCAGAGTCGGTGCTGGCGATGGACACGGTGCCCACGCTGCCGTCGTCGTCGACGCTGATGTCGGCACCGGTCTCGGCCTGGATCGAGTTGATGACCTTGCCCTTGGGTCCGATCACCTCGCCGATCTTGTCGATGGGAATCTCGAAGCTGGTGATCTTGGGCGCGGTGGGGCCGACCTCGGGGCGAGGCTCGGGGATGGCCGCAGTCATCACGTCGAGGATCTGCAGACGGGCATCCTTGGCCTGGTTGAGGGCCTGGGTCAGCACGTCGGCCGGGATGCCGTCGATCTTGGTGTCGAGCTGCAGCGCCGTGACGAAGTCGCGTGTGCCGGCCACCTTGAAGTCCATGTCACCGAAGGCGTCCTCGGCACCGAGGATGTCGGTGAGGGTGGTGTACTTGCCTTCGGCGAACACCAGGCCCATGGCGATACCGGCCACCGGCGCCTTGATGGGTACACCGGCGTCCATGAGCGACAGGCTCGACGAACACACCGAACCCATCGAGGTCGATCCGTTCGACGACAGCACCTCGGACACGAGGCGGATGGTGTAGGGGAACTCCTCGAGGCTGGGCACGACCGGGAACACCGCTCGCTCGGCGAGCGCTCCGTGACCGATCTCGCGGCGCTTGGGGCCGCGCATGAAGCCGGTCTCGCCGGTGGAGAAGGGCGGGAAGTTGTAGTGGTGCATGTAGCGCTTGCGATCCTGGGGATCGATGCCGTCGACCATCTGGTCCATACGTTGCATGCCCAGGGTGGTGACGTTGAGCACCTGCGTCTCGCCCCGCTGGAACAGACCCGAGCCGTGGGCCGTGGGCAACACGTCGACCTCGGAGGACAGGGCACGCAGGTCGGCCGTGCCCCGGCCGTCGATGCGCACACCCTCGTCGACGATGCGCTTGCGGACGATGGCCTTGGTGAGCGAGCGAACCGCAGCCTTGATCTGGCGCTCGGCCCCGTCGACCTCGGCGAACTGGGGAAGCACCGCCTCGACGATGGCGTCGCGAGCGGCCGACTCGGCCTCGCCCCGCTCGGTCTTGTCGGCGATCTGCTGGCTGGCCGCGATCTGGTCGCGCCCGGCGGCCTCGACGGCGGCGTACATCTCGTCGCTGTAGTCGGCGCCGACGCTGAACTCCATCACCTCGGGCTTGCCGCCCACGGCGTCGATGAGCTCCTGCTGGAGGGCGATGGCCTCTTTGATCCAGGCCTTGGAGGCGTCGAGGCCCTCGGCCAACACGGCCTCGTCGACCTTGGGGGCACCGTCCTCGTAGTTGTCCCACGAGTGCTCGGTACCGCCCGCCTCGACCATCATCACGGCGACGTCACCGTCGTCGAGCTGACGACCGGCCACCACCATCTCGAAGCTCGACTCGTCGGCTTCTTCGTAGGTGGGATGGGGGATCCAGGTGCCCTCGGCCGAGTACGCGATGCGCACCGCGCCGATTGGGCCGCTGAAGGGGATGGGCGAGATCGACAGTGCCGCCGACGCCGCGTTGATGACCATGACGTCGTAGGGGTTCTCCTGGTCAGCCGCCATGACCGTGGCCACGACGTGGACCTCGTTGCGAAAACCCTCGGGGAACGACGGCCGTAGCGGGCGGTCGGTGAGACGGCAGGTCAGAATGGCCCTCTCGCCGGCGCGGGCTTCGCGCCGGAAGAACGAGCCGGGGATCTTGCCCGCGGCGTACATCTTCTCTTCGACATCGACGGTGAGGGGGAAGAAGTCGGCCCCCTCGCGCACGTGGCGGGCGGCGGTGGCCGTGACCAGCACCATGGTGTCGCCGAGGCGGGCCATCACCGCGCCATCGGCCAGACCGGCCAGTTTGCCGGTCTCGAGGGACATGATCTTGTCGGGTGCGCCGCTCACGGCCACCGACACGTTGTGTACATTCGCCATTTGGCATTCCTCTCGGGTGAACACCGCGGGCGAGGTCAGATCCCAGTTGGATGCCTCCCAGGGCTCAAGCCTCCTGCCAGGAAGCTCGGCCCGAGCGGCATGCAACTGGCAGCTGGCTGCCCGCCTGCGATGCTTGTTTGTGTTGTGTGAAGTGGGTCTAGCGCCGAAGGCCCAGGTGGGCGACGAGCGCTCGATACCGTTCGATGTCGTTGCCGGCGACGTAGTCCAGAAGACGACGGCGCTTGCCAACGAGCATGAGCAGGCCTCGCCGACTGTGATGGTCCTTCTTGTGGACCTTCGAGTGTTCGGTGAGGTGATCGATGCGATCACTGAGGAGGGCGATCTGGACCTCGGGCGACCCTGTGTCGTCGGGTGACAGATCGAAGGCCTCGGCTGTTCGCTTGATCGTTTCCGTCTTGGACGGAAGGTTGGTGGGATTGCTGCCCATCAGCTGCTGCTCGGTTTCATCGGTGGGTATCGGACCCTGCCTCTCGGCGCGACTGCGCGACGCCAGAAGCGGTTCGGGTCAGGCTACCGGCCCTTTCGGAGCAAGCGACGCGGCGCACCTGACGATGGCCGCCAGGCTGGCCTCGATGTCGGCGTCGGTGGTGGCATACGACGACACGCTGATGCGCATGGCCCGCTGGCCGTGCCAGGTGGTGGGGCCGCACCAGCAGGTGCCGTCGGCTTGGATGGCGCCGATCACGACATCCGTCGTGGCGTCGCCCTCGTCGCCGGGTTCGCCGAAGCGCACCAGCACCTGGTTGAGCACGACATCGTTGAGCACCTGGTGCCCGGCGTCGGCCAGACCCTCGGCCAGGTGCCGGGCATGGGCACAGCACCGGTCGATCAAGTCGGCCACCCCGGAGCGGCCGAGGCTGCGCAGCACGGCCCACACCTCAGCGGCACGGGCCCGCTGCGATGATTGTGGCGTGCGGTTCATGAGCTCGACGTCGGCGTCGGGCAGGTAGGCCGCCTGCATGGCCAACGTGCGGGCCAGCGCGGCCTGATCGGCGACCAACGCCAGCCCGCAGTCGTAGCTGACGTTGAGCCACTTGTGGCCGTCGGTGGCCCACGAGTCGGCCCGTGCGAGTCCCGCAGTGAGGTGGCGGGTCGTGACGCCGGCGCGGGCCCACAGCCCGAACGCGCCGTCGACGTGCAACCACCCATTGCGCTCGGCCACCCAGTCAGCGAGCGCGTCGAAGGGATCGAACGATCCGGTGTTCACGTTGCCGGCCTGGGCGCTGACCAGCACCGGGCCATCGACGTCGGGTAGGTGGTCGGCGTCGATGCGTCCCTGCTCGTCGGCCGGCGCCACCTCGACCCGGTCGCGACCCAACCCGATGAGCGCCAGCGACTTGGCGATGGTGCTGTGGGCCTCAGCCCCGACCACCACCGTGAGCGGGGGCGCGCCGAACAGTCCCCGGGCCGGCACGTCCCAGCCGTGGCGGCCCAGCACCTCGTCGCGACCCACGGCCAAGCCCGTGGCATTGGCCATGGTCGCACCAGTGACGAAGCTGGTGCCGGTGCCGTCGGGCAGGTCGAGCAGGTCGACGATCCATCGACCCACCACCCGGTCGAGGGTGGCGGCGACCGGCGACATGACCTCGACGGCTGCGTTCTGGTCCCACGCTGCGGCCAACCACCCGCTGGCGGTGGCCGCCGGGTACGACGCGCCGGTGACGAAGCCGAAGTAGCGGCCCGCATTGGTGGCCACGGTCGCCGGCGAGCCCGCGTCGTCGAGCAGGGCGAGCGTGCTGGCGGGGTCGGTGGGCCCGTCGGGCACCGCTTCGTCGAACGCGCTGAGGCCGGCGACGGCCTCGTCGGAGGGAGCCACCGACCGGTCGTCGATGTCGGCCAGGTAGCGGCGGGCTCGCGTTGCTGCGTCGGCCAGCAGATCGTCGGCGGTCATGGTGGCCGGACGCTACCGCGTCGCCGAGTGGACCAAGCCGACGAATACGGGGTGGGCGCGGGCCGGTGCCGACCGCAACTGGGGCTGGTAGAGGGTCGCCACGAAGTAGGGGTGATCGGCCCGCTCGACGGCTCGCACCTCTCCCGAGTCGGCCTCGTGAGCGGCGATGCGCAGCCCGCCGTCATCGGCGACGTGCTGGCGGGCCGGGTCGAGCCCGTAGCCGCACGTGGCCCGCTCGACGACGCGGTCGGTGCCGCACCACTCGGCCAGGACAGTGCCCGGCGTGAGCACGACCTCGATGTCGACCCCACCCCGCAGCGAGCAGGCGAGCGGCGTGATGATCGGCCGCTCGGCGGGCTCGTCGTGGCTGTCGTCGGCGTACTCGGTGTGGGCCGCGCCGGTCAGCCCCAGCACGTTGCGCGCATGCTCCACCAGAACATGTTGGAACCCGCCTCAAGTGCCCACCAGCGGCACGCCCTTCTCGCGCGCCGACCGGATGGTCTCGAGCACCAGATCCATCCGCCGGTAGGGGCTGCCGGGGCCGATCACGACCCCGTCGGCGCCGGCGACATCGAACCGGTGGAGATGGTCGGTGGCCACGACGGTGGTGTCGAGCCCGACGCCGACGTGCGCGGCGGCGTGGCCGAGCGCATCGACCGTCGTCTCGGCCCGCTCGGGTCCACCGTCCATCACCACGGCGATGCGGCTCACCCGAGGTGCTCCCACACGTGGACGCTGCTGCGGTAGGGGAAGTCGAAGCTGGGGCCGAGGGGCTCGGCCAGCGCCCGCACCTCGGCGGCAACCGAGCGTCGCTGGGCCTCGTCGAGGGCGGCGATGAAGCTCACCGACAGGGCCCGCTCGACGACACCATCGACATCGGTGGGCCAGCCGTGGGCGGTCTCGAGCTCGTGGTCGAGGGCGAAGCGGCGATCGTCGTCGATGGCCTGCCGCCACCGTCCGGTGTGGTGGCTCGGCGTATCGCCCCGGTATCGGTTCGTTACCGCACCGAAGGCCGCAACCCACGGCACCGATTCGTCGCGCACGTTCCACATCAGGACGAGGCGGCCGCCAGCCGGCAGCACTCGCGCGATCTCGTCGAGCGCGGCGTCGGGGTCGAACCAGTGGAACGACTGCGCGGCCACCACCGCGGTAGCGACACCATCGTCGACCGGGATGGCCTCGGCCCTGCCCTCTCGCACATCGGCCGACGACACCGCATCGGCCAGAGCCTCGCGCATGGCGGCCACCGGCTCGACGGCGACGACCTGGTGACCGGCAGCCACCAGCTCAGCGGTGACGATGCCGGTGCCTGGGCCCAGCTCGACCACCGGGCCTCCGACGGGCAGTCGCCCGAGCTCGGCCAACACGGGCGCGGCATAGCCGGGGCGCGCCCGGCGGTAGGCGCCGACGCCTGCTTCGAAACCCACGAGAGCCGATTCGTGCACCACGCGCACAGTTCTACCTGCTCGTGGCCAACTGCTTCTGGGCAGCACTGGCAGCTCATAAGGTGGAGCGTATGGCCGGTCCCCCGTCGCCTCGCCTCACCCATCTGGCACTCGCCGTGGCTGACCTCGACGCCACCATCGACTGGTACGGCGAGTTCACCGATCTCGAGGTGGTGCACGAGCGACGCGACACCGACGGCTCGGTGGCGTGGCTGGGCGAGCCCGACCGCGTCGAGCACCCGTTCGTGCTGGTGGTGGCCTGCCTCGACGAGATGCCGGAACCGGGGCCGTCGGTGCACGGCTTCGCCCACCTCGGCATCGAGTTGCCGGCACGCGCTGACGTCGACGCCATTGCGGAGCGGGGGCGGGTGGCGGGATGCCTGGCGTGGGAGCCCCAGGACCTGGGCCCGCCGGTGGGGTACCTGTGCGCGCTCACCGACCCCGACGGCAACCTGGTCGAGTTCAGCTTCGGTCAGGGCATCTACGACGCCGTCGCCGGGGTATGACGCCCTCTCCTCGGGAGCCTCAGGGGCCGGGTATGAGCGACCGGTGGCGGGCCTGGCGGGCGGCCACCGATCTCGACGAGTACGACACGCGGTGGACCCGACTGCAGGAATCGGGCGAGCCCATCCACGGCGAGGCCGACCTCATCGAACGCTTCATCGGCGCCACCGACGCCGGCCTGGTGGTGGACGCCGGGTGTGGCATGGGCCGGGTGGCCATCGAGCTGGCGCGACGGGGCCACCGGGTGCTGGCCATCGACAACGACGACGAGATGCTGGCCCGGGGGCGGGCCAAGCACGGCGCCGTCACCTGGCTTGAGGCCGATCTGGCCACCGTCGAGCTGCCGGCGCCGGCCGACACCGTCGCGCTGGCCGGCAACGTGTTGATCTTCTGCGAGCCGGGCTGGGAAGCGGCCATCGTGGCCAACCTGGCCGCCAACCTGGCGCCGGGTGGCACCCTGGTCGCAGGGCACTCGCTGCCCGACGGCGCCCGGTCGGTCGCCGCCTACGACGAGTGGGCGCGGGCGGGCGGCCTCGAGCCCCTGCACCGGTTCGCCGACTGGGACGGCAATGCTCTCCCTGCCCGGGGAGACGGGGCCTACGCCGTGTTCGTCGATCGCCGCCCTGGCTGAGTCAGCCAGCTCGGTCAGCCGCCGATCG
>Ga0224508_10005561_pt1 | contig 10071 bp, 7 predicted proteins | sample SF_Jan12_sed_USG_4_FD_170157 | JGI IMG/M metagenome (GOLD analysis project Ga0224508, IMG submission 170157) | Sediment microbial communities from San Francisco Bay, California, United States - SF_Jan12_sed_USGS_21 | ecosystem: Environmental > Aquatic > Marine > Sediment | place: USA: California... | reverse complement strand
AACTACCTGTACACGTTCAACGTGCCCGGAAACAACCCGTACGTTTGCCAGGTTCACTTCTTTTCGATGCTGGGCGACATCGTGGTCAGCGGCGGTCCTCCCCCGCCCCCGGCGGTGCCCGACGGCGATCCGGGATCCACGCCGATGACGGTGACGAAGATCGCCGGTGGCACCGATCTGGAAGTTCGGTTCGACACCACGAGTTGCGCCGCGACCGGCAATCGCGATCTCATCTACGGTTCCTCCGGCACGCTTCCCACCACCCTAGGTGGGATCTACGGGCTGACCGGTTCGCAATGCTCCGTTGGTGCATCACCGTTTACGTGGAGTCTCTCGCCGACGGCCCCGCCCGGAGACTTCGTGTGGTGGCTCATGGTTACCGACGACGGCGGGTCGGTCGAGGGCTCGTGGGGTAAGGACGGTAGCGGCGGTGAGCGTAGCGGGACGGGCCTCAACGGCTCGTCGGGCGCATGCGCCAACACCGACAAGAACACGACGAACACGTGTGGGCAATAGCCTCAAACGCGGGGCGAGAATCTTGTCCTGCGCGGGGAAATAATTCCGAAATACACGACCCAGGCGAGGAACACGACCTGTAGCGGGGCGCGGAACCACAGATAACCAAGCCCGTCCCGGTGCCCGCCCATCCCGACCTGGTGAATTGCGGCGAACACGTTCGCAGGGAACACCGCGACGAGGAACAGCGCCAATCCCCAGGCCGAGAGTCGTGACGTTCGAGGGACGAGCAACCCGATCCCGCCAAGGATTTCGGCGCCGCCAGTGAAGGCAACCCATAGTTCGGGCGACGGGAAAATAGGCGGAACCATCTCCGCCATCGGACCGGGGAAGATGAAATGACTGACACCGGTGAAGACGAACATCGCCGCCGCGGCGAATCGACCAGCGGGACCGCTAAATCCCTCACCGCGGACCGCGCGAAGAACCAGCACCGCAACGATGAAGGAAACCATTAGAACAACCAGAGGTGCCAACGTCTATACTCCGCGGATGAAGAAGTCACAGCGAATCGTTCTGATGATCGGCGCACTCGGTACGTTTCACAGCTCCCTGGTCCCACCCGTGAGTCAGGCCGGCGGCAATCTGTGCCGTTACCACGCGTTCATGGAGCGAGGTTGGCCGTTCACGCGAGAATTCGGAGCCACCGGTGTCGATGGGATCGCGCTGCTGACCGAGTACGGCATTCTCGTCTCTTTCACGGCTCTGGTTTGCTTCGGATTGGGTTTGCTTGTCGACAAGGGCGAGTAGTCGAGCTTGTCTTGACAAGTTGGATTCTCTCATAGGTCGGGTGGCGGGCTAGAATGGCTTCCGACGGGGCGCGTGTGAAAACGGAAAAACGAATCGAAACACAGGGGCTGTCCACCGCCTGGGAACGGAGCGTCAAGCGCTCGGCCAAGGGCGTGGCCTTGGGGACCCTGGTCGTATGCGCGGGGTTGGCGGCAGCGTTTACACAGGCAGGAATCTCGGCGTGGGTTTCGTTGCCGCTCTCGGTCCTGATCGCGTTGCTGGTTTACGCCGCGCTGACCCGCAAGATCCGGCGGCGGCGGCGGATACTCGCGCAGCCGTTCCCCACGGAGTGGGAGGCGATCCTGCAACGCGAGGTCGTCTTCTTTCGGGCCCTCGTTCCCGACGAGCAGATGCGTTTTCGCCGGGAGTTACAGGTGTTTATCGGCGAGAAACGGATCACGGGGATCAAGTTGGAGTTGGACGCCATGACCCGCGTGTTGACCGCAGCCAGCGCGATCATCCCGATCTTCGGTTTTCACGACTGGGAGTGGGACCAGATCAGCGAGATCCTTGTTTACCCTGATCGCTTCGATCGGGAGTTCGCGTTCGACAGCGGCGCCCAGCGGCATACTCTGGGCATGGTCGGCACCGGCGCACTCAACCGGCTGATGATTCTGTCGAAACCCGATCTGCTCGCGGGTTTTCGAAACGCCGGAGACAAGCGCAACGTAGGTCTCCACGAGTTCGCCCACCTGATGGACAAGTCGGACGGCTCGATCGACGGTCTACCCGAAGTCGGACTCGAGAAGGTTGCGATCGGTCCGTGGATCGAACTCGTGCGGCGCAAGATGGAAGAGATGCGTCAAGGCGATTCGGACATCGACGCGTATGGCCTGACCAATGAGGCCGAGTTTTTCGCCGTTGCCACCGAGTACTTCTTCGAGCGCCCCGGTCTGATGGAGCGCAAGCATCCCGAGTTGTTCGCCATGCTGTCGCGTGTGTTCCAACAGAATCTCGCGGAACGCGCCACGGAAATGCTGCGAGAACGAACGCGCGAACGGCCGAGGTTCGGGCGAAACTCGCCGTGCCCGTGCGGGAGCGGCGTGAAGTACAAAAAGTGCTGCCTCAAGCGATCGCGGCGCGCGTCTTGAATCGCGCCCGCTTCAGACGGTCACGAGGACGCGGAAGGGCTCGACGATACCTTGTCCTTGAGCGAAGTTGCGGATCCTGGCGAGCATGACGTGAGTCACCTCCTCACCCTTCGGCACCAGCAGTGCGCCGGCCGTCGTCCGGAGGTCCTCGTCGACGATCATGTGCATCTTCAGACCGTCGGCGGTGATCGATTGGGCCACGGTCTGGGCATCTGCATGCTTGACGGCACTCAACTTGTCGACGATCCATTTCGGGAACTGGCTCGACGCTTCGCGCAGCTGTTCGATCGCCTTGCTCCGAGCCAGACCTCCGGACTCCAATCGCTCGAACGAAATTGCCGCGCGCAGTATCTGCGAGCCCAGTAAGATCGGATCCCACTGGTCGGGATCGTCGGGTTGCGACGCCGGATCGACCGGCTCGAGTTCGCCGGCGATCATGCGTCCCACGTTCTCGAGTCGCGGGATGCTCGCGATCAACTTCTCGGCCAGCTTGGGGTGGGAATGGAACATCTCGGACTCTTCCGCGGAGAGTGTGTCGTCGGAATACGCCTTGGAAAGCAACTCGATCGGCAACGAGATGCAACCGATCTGGGACAGCATCGAGGCGAGTCGGATTTGCCAGCGGTCCGCAACGCGCAGTTCCTCGGCTAGACCCTGCGCATAGTGCTGAATCCGCGATGCACGGCTGAACATCTCGGGATTGACCAGTCCCATGACCTCCGTCATGACCTTGACCGCGCCGCTCAGCGTGTTCTCCAGAAGCTCGCGTTCGGCGGTAACGAGCCGGTGTTGATCGATGGCCGTCTCGAGGCCTCGGACGAGATCGGCGGCCTCGCACGGCTTGGTCAAGAACCGAAATACGCACCCGTCGTTGATCGCCTCGATCGCCGATTCCAGCTCAGACTGCCCGCTAAGAATCATGCGGACCGAATCGGGCTCGTGTTCTCGAACCTTGGCCAGAAACTGGGCGCCGTTCATTCCGGGCATCTTCATGTCCGAAACGACGACCGCGAACGGACCCTTCTCGCGGAGAGTTTCCAGGCCCTCTTCACCACCCAGCGCGGTCTCCACGTCGAATTTCTTGCGTAGCTGGCGCCGCAGACCATCGAGAATGTTGGGTTCGTCGTCGACGAAGAGAATCTTTTCGTCCGATTTCATTCTCCCTCCGCAACCTTCCTGCAGGTTTCTCGCCATACCGACACGCGGTCTTCCAGGCCCACCGATCGTAGGTAGTCTTCATCGAGCGCAGTCTCTCCCGGTTGAGAGCCCGCGGCGGACAACTCGCTTGAGATCGCATCGGCGGCATGGACCATCGTCACGGTGTTGACGCCCTCCGAGGATGCCTGCACCGGGTGTTCGTGATGGGCAATGGCCTCGACGATCGAATTCGGTAAACCCCAGATACCCATCACGTAGGCTCCGATCTCTCCGTGCGTCGCGTGAAGAATCTCGCGCTCGGCCTCCTCCATCGTCACCTCGTCGTCCGCCGCGCGTGAGAGGACCTCCGCATACCTTTCCCTAAGGTTTCCGACCAACACGAGGGTCCCGACGTCGTGCAGCATCCCGGCGAGAAACGAATCGTCGACTTGCTGCTTGGTGAGACCCTCTGCTTCGGCCAGGGCGCGGGCGAATGACGCCGTCTGGAGACTGTGGTTCCACAACGCATCCATCGAAAAACCGGGCAGATCGGTGTCATCGAACTCCGAGAAGATCTGCGCACTCAACACCAGCGAGGTGACCGTTTCTATCCCCAGGAAAGCGACCGCACGCTGCACGCTGTTGACCGGACGTAGCAATCCAAAATACGCTGAGTTCACGAGCTTCAGGATCTTGGCGCTCATCCCGACGTCCTTCTCGATGATCTCCCCCACGTTCTCGAGCGTGCATCTCGGCTTTTGCAGCTCCGCTGTGATTTGTTGGTACAACGAGGGTAAGCTCGGAATCGTTTCGAGCTCGGCCGCGAGTTGTTTCAACGTGTCGCTCTCCAGCAACTCGCGCAAGGCGTAGGCCTTCTCGATCGTTTGCTTGAGGACGTTCGGCTCACACGGTTTTGCAAGGTACTGATGGGTTGGTCCGACGGACTTCATCACGGCCGCCTTTTCCGAATGACCCGAGAGGATGATGCGAATCGAGTCCGGACAGGCCGTTTTGACCTCGGCCAGGAAATCGGCGCCGTCCATGCCCGGCATCTTCATGTCCGAGATGACGATATCGAAGTGCCCCTCGCCGATCATGTCGAGGCCCTCTTGCGCGGAAGATGCGAAGTGCATATCCCACTCCTTTCGCATTCCGCGGAGCATACGCCGCAGGCCATCCAGGATGTTCGTTTCATCATCCACGAATAGGACCCTCTTCATTTTGCCGCCCCTTCCGTCAACACCTCGGACTCGGCCATCGGGAGGCGAATGATGAATGTTGTTCCGCGACCGATCTCGCTTCTTACGTCGATGGTGCCGCCGTGTTTCTGGACGATCATCGAGTGAGCGATGCTCAGCCCCTGACCCGTGCCTTTACCGACTTGTTTGGTCGTGAAGAACGGATCGAAAATCTTCCTGCGCAAGTCCTCCGGAATGCCGCCTCCCGTGTCGGCAATCCGAATCTCGGCCCATTCGTCGACAAGCCTCGTGGCGACCTTGATCTTGCCCTTCCCGTCCCCTCCATCTCCGACGACGTCGGCGATCGCGTGAGCCGCGTTGACGATCATGTTCAAGATGGTCTGATTGATGTCGCCCGGGACACAGGGGACCGTCTCGAGCTTTTTGTCGAAGTCGGTCTCGAGTTCCGCAACGTATTTCCATTCGTTGCTGGCGACGGTGATCGTACTGTCGATCGCCCGGTTGAGATCGACCAGCGTCTTTTCCTCAGACGGATGCGAGAATTCCTTCATCGCGCGAACGATTCGCGTCACGCGATTGACGCCGTCGAGCGATTGCTCGACCGCGCGTGGAATCTCCTCGGTCAGGTACTCGAGATCCGCGTCCTCGATGGCCTTGCTCATTGCAACCATGTCTTCTGCGCTCGGCGTCGCCTCAGCGGCGTCGCCGAACAGTGAGTCAAAGCGGCCGAACAATTTCACGATGTCCTCGAATGAGTCCTGGAGGAAACGCGTGTTGTCCCCAACGTACTGGGTCGGAGTATTGATCTCGTGGGCGATCCCCGCCGCCAGCTGGCCGATCGCCTCGAGCTTTTGCGACTGGCCGAGTTGCTGTTCCAGTGCCCTCTGTTCGGTCATGTCGCGGGTGATCGCCGCAAAGTTGGTGATCCGGTCCGAGCTGTCGCGGATCGGAGAAATCGTGGCCTGCACTTCGATTAGCTTCCCGTCCTTCTTTCTGTTCGTGAACGCCCCGACCCAGTTGTTGCCGCTCAGGATGGTCGTCCACATGTCGGCGTAAAAGGCGTTGTCCTGGACTCCGCTTTTCAGGATTCTCGGTTGTGCACCGAGCACATCGTCTCGACTGTACCCCGTGATCTTCTCGAACGCGGGATTCACGTAACGGATCGTCCCATCGACGTCGGTGATAAAGATCGCCTCCGCGACCTGCTCGATCACCGCGGTGAGACGCGCCCGTTCCCCTTCTGATCGTTTGCGGCTGGTGATGTCCTCCAGCGTGCCGACGAACTCCCCCTCGTCGCCGCCCTGGGGTGACGCCCGCAGATGGATCCAACGGGTGGCTCCTCCGTCCGAGCATGCCAGGCGGCACTCCCGGGAAAACTCGGTGCTGGTGTCCATCGCGATGCCCCAATCGCGCATGACGGCGTCGCGATCGTCGGGATGGATCTCGTCGAGCAGATCGCTGCCATCCAACTCGTGCCGGCTTCTTCCGGTGATGGATACGCAACGCTCGTTGACGTAGGTCAGCCGACGGGAATCGGCAGTGGTCCGAAAGATGCCGACCGGGGAGGACGCCGCGATCGAGCGGAATAAGCTCTCGCTCGCGCGGAGTTCGCTGGTCTGCTCGCGAACCTTGGCCTCGACAGTCTCGTTGCTGGCCTCGAGCTGGGCCTGTCGCGCGGCCACCACGCGCATCTCTCGCGCGCCCATCAGACACGAACGAACGAGTACGATGTCCTCGAAGATGACCCAGCACGCGTGTTCGATCCAGCGCCATTGGCTTGCCGATAGGACGCCAAACACCGACTCCGGCCAGAACATTCCTCGTAGCATGTGATCGAGGGCGATCACGGCGGTCGCGGGAACGAGCACGCGCCAGTCTCGGTAAAACGAAAGGAACGCGAGCGATCCAAAGACGTGGAAGTGCGTCTCGATCCGCCCACCGGTCAGGTGGATCAGCAACGCCGAGGTCAGCATCTGCGCACCCGCGATGACATAACGCGTCGAGCGCTTTCCCGGTCGCAGCAGAGCCAGGGCGATCGGCAGGGAAGAGATCGCGCCGCCGACGAGCACCGCGGTCCAGACGTGGATGTGCATCTGGCTCATCGCGCCGGACCAGGTGCGCGGCGAGATGACGACGGCGGCCACGATGCCGGCAATCCATTGAATCGCCATCAGGCCCGCAAACATGCGGTCGGTATGGGCGTGGAGCTCGAACCGAGATTCCCCGTAGAGGTTGTCCGCTCGCCGGCGCACACCGGCTCCGATTCGGTGGACCGAATCCGTCAGAGTTTGCATGCGTTCTCCCGGTCGTCGGTCCCACACGCCGAGCGGCCCAACAGCGGACATCCGTAGACGGAGGTCGCCGAATTGGTGCTGGTCTTCCCGTCGAGGATCTGACGGATCTTGGTGCTACCGACGTTGTCGCCGGCGTGGCCGCGCGACGCGGTGATCCCGCCCTGGAAGGCGAGCCGACCGGAGGCGTCGTACAACGCGACCTGTCCCGAAGTCTTCGCGCCGAGCCGGCGGGCAAGGTTGCCATCCGCATCACGGTGGACGCGAACGCCGGGGATCTCTGCGGCACTGTCCCACAGATCCGTCCGTTCCCAGTCCGCTTCGAAGTCGCCGGGCGCATAGAAGAGGACATGCGCGGTAACTCGCCCGACTTCGCGGGTCATAATCCTGGACAACTCGCCGATGCTTGCCCTCGTGCAGGGGCAACGCGGATGCGCGAACATCACCAGCGTCGCCACCTCTTGCGTTCGTTCGAGTGAGACCTCGCTGGGCCATACCCGCGCCGCATCGGCGGGCGGGCCCGGGGTGTTTGCGTAGTTCAGCACGACCCACATCCCTGCGGTGACTGTCCCGGCCCACAGGAGGAACCCCGCGACGAGCACGACCCTCCCGGCGATCGTCACCTTCGACCGGAGGCTCTGCTCGACCTCGTCTTTAATATGAGAAAACGTCATCGCCCTCGTCCCCGATCGCAGATGCCGAAAAGGTCGACTCTCCCTGACTTTCTGACTATCGGACGTCGGGAGCGGATCTTTAGCGCGCTCGGAGGATCGGTTCGGAGCCGGTCTAGTTTGCGCGGCGTTTCCGCGACCAGAAAGAACGTCTGCGGCGCCGTTCGTGCACCGTGCACGGCTCGTCCGGTTCGGTCCCGGACACGAACAGTTCGCGGACCGCGTCGGGGCAACGATAATGCGCGAGTTGACCCGACAACGGATCGACCCAGCGCTCCCCGATCCCGCGGGGGCGTGGAAATCCGCGCCAGGTTTCGGCGCCGATGGCCTGCATCACGCCGACCCAGATCGGCAACGCCGCGCTCGCACCCGGCAGACCGATCCGACGGTTGTCGTCGTAGCCGACCCACACGGCGACCAGCACATCGGGTGTATAGCCGACGAACCAGGCGTCGCGCAGGTCGTCGCTGGAGCCTGTCTTACCTGCAGCGAGGCCTCGGAACCCCCAATCCGCCGCCGAGCGAGCGGTGCCCCTTTCGACCACACCGCGCAAGGCGTTCGTCATCAAGTAGGTCAATGAAGCGTCCACAACCGGTTGTGGCTCGGCTGTCGGCAAGCGCCGCGGGTTGCCTTCACGATCCTGCAGGCCGACCAGGCCATGGGGTTGAACGCGTGAACCGCCGTTGGCCAGCGTCGCGAACACGGCGGCCAATTCCAACGGCGTGACATCCGCCGCCCCCAGCGCCAGTGAAGGTAGCGGCTGGAGATCTTGTTCGATGCCCACGCGGCGGAGCAACTCGACGATACGATCGAGACCCACGTGCGTCGCCGCACGCACGGCGGGAACGTTCAACGATTGCTCGAGTGCCTGTCGCGCAGAAACCGGGCCGCGGAACTGGCCGTCGTAGTTGGCCGGGCTCCAGGTCTTGCCGCCCGAATCCAAGTGGATCGGTGAGTCATCCAGCAATGTGGCCAGCGTGAACGCGAAGTCGGCGTCTTGTTGTGCGCGCTCGAGCGCCGCCAGGTAGACGAACGGCTTCAACGCCGATCCCGCGGGACGGCGCGCGCGGGTCGCACGGTTGAATTGGCTGCGCGCATAGTCCCTCCCACCGATCAGCCCGAGAATCGCCCCGTCACTCGGACGCAACACGACCACCGCGCCCTCCAACGGCTCGCCCTGGGAGTCGCGGCCAAGCCGGCGCTCGATCCGTTCCAGACCGCGGCGAAGGGCCTCGCTGGCCGCATGTTGAATCGCCGGATCGAATGTGGTGTGAAGCGAGTAGCCGGCTTGCGACAACGGGACCTCTTCGCTTCGCGCTGTCGTCGCCTCGGCCAGGTAGGCCGCGGCCCACGGCAGTCGTTGGTTCGTGGGCACGAGCACCACGACGTGCAGCGGCTCGAGCAGCGTCGCTTGCATGCGATCTTCGTCGATGCGGTCTTGTCCGCGCATCGACTCGAGCACCAGGTTGCGCCGATCCAATGCTCGATCCGGATGTGCCCTGGGGTTGTAGCCTCCGGGATTGCGGATCATTCCGACCAGCAAGGCCGAACGCGCCAGATCCAACTGCTCCACGGGCATGCCGAAGAAAAAGTGTGAGGCATCGCCGATGCCGGAGATCGCCACCGGGCCACGTTGCCCGAGGTACACCTCGTTGAGGTAAGCCTCGAGGATCGCGTCTTTATCGTAGTGCAATTCCAGCGCGACGGCCGCCACGGCCTCGCGCAGTTTGTTGCGCATTGTCCGTCGTCGCACACCGTAGAGGTTCTTGACCAGTTGTTGGGTGATCGTGCTTCCGCCCTGGACGACGCGTCCCTGACCCGCATTGACGAACATCGCGCGACCGATGCCGACCACATCGAGACCGAAATGCCGGCGGAACCGCCGATCTTCGACCACCTCCAGAGCCGCGACGAGGTCTCCGGGGACTCGTTCCAGCGGCGTCCAGCGGCGGTCCTCCATGTGCTCGGCGTAATACGTGAACAACGGTTCCGGTTCGAGCGCGAACGTGCGCAGCGGCTTGCGTGAGCTTAAATCGGTGGCGCGGCTGATGCGGTTCCTGCGGACACGCAATTCCAACCGGAACGCCTCTCGCTGGTCGGACCCGATCGTCGCCGACCGGAGATAGACGGTCCAGATGTCTTTCCGACGCCGGTATTCACCGGGTTGCGACGGTTCCCCGTCTACCTGCCGGTATCCCAGAGTCGTGAGACGGTCGAGCAACTCGGAGGCCTCGATCCCCTCCCGCACGTGGATCTCGAATGGGGCCGAGTAAGTCCGCGACGGAAGAGCCGAGCGGCGCTGTTCGAAGCGGTCGACGATGCCGCGATCGATAAGAACGAAACCGACCAACGCGACAACGAGCAACGGTCCGGCGAG
>Ga0224508_10005560_pt1 | contig 10071 bp, 7 predicted proteins | sample SF_Jan12_sed_USG_4_FD_170157 | JGI IMG/M metagenome (GOLD analysis project Ga0224508, IMG submission 170157) | Sediment microbial communities from San Francisco Bay, California, United States - SF_Jan12_sed_USGS_21 | ecosystem: Environmental > Aquatic > Marine > Sediment | place: USA: California... | reverse complement strand
TCGAGGATGCCGCTGGGATCCTCGTCGTTGTCGAGGACCACGACGGTGATCGCCTGACCGAACCCGGTCGAGACGGCGTCGTCGACAGCCACCGGCGGTGCCTGGGCCACCTCGACCGCGCCGATGTCACAGGACACACCGGAGGGGCGCGGGGTGCCGAGCTGATCGGTGCCGGCGCACTGCGCGGCAGCGGCTGAAACCTCTGCGGTCGTGAAGTCCGTCGGGACGGCGTCGATCACCGGGCTGCCGTCGAGCGGTGTGTGCGCGCCGGCCGCCAGCGGCCCGAGCATCGGGTCGGCACCGGACGTGTCGGTGGCGTCGTCGAGGCCGCACGTGCCGTCGTCGTCCCAGTTGTACCCGAGCGAGGTGACGCCGGGGTCGAACACGATTGTGCAGTTCGCGCCGTCGGGGTTCACGCCGTAGGCGATGATCGACGCAGCAGCGGTCAGCTGCTCGGCGAGGATGTTCTGGGCCGGGGTCTCGATTGCTGTCGGGACGACATCGAATGGCTCCTCACCCAGTGCCTCGTTGCCGGCCACGGTCGCGAACTCCAGGACGACCGAGATCGGGTCGACCGGGACGTCGATCGCTTCGTTGAACTGTGGACCGATGAAGGGAAGCCTGGCCACTGCGGAGATGCCACCGCCGTCGCCGCCCGCGAAGTTGGATGAAAGCGTCGAGGTGTTCACCGTGACCGTGGGCATCGGGGTGGTCACGACCCCGCTCAGGGCTCGCTGCCCGACGAGAACCCGCACGAATGCAATCGCGACCCCGCCGCCGTTGCCGAAGGTCGCCTCGTTCTCGTTCACGCCCGAGCGGGTGATGGTGACGTCGCCCGCGGCCGCGACACCGCCGCCGTGCGCGTTCGCGATATTGCCGGAGACGGTCGAGTCGGTGACGTCGACGATGCTGCCGAGGACGCCGCCGCCACTGCCGCCGCATCGCTCGATCACGCCGTGGTCGGCGGAGCCGACCGGCCCGACGTCGGCGAATCCGAAGCAGTTCGCACCGGCCGCGACATTGCCGCTGACGGTCGAGCCGGCCTCGATCGTGACAGTGCCGGGCAGCTGACCCCCGAAGAATGGGTAGAAGATGCCGCCGCCGTCGCCACACGCCGTGTTGCCCGACACCGAGGAGGCCGACACCACGACCGAACCGTCGCCGCCTCCCGAGTAGTAGGCGATGCCGCCGCCGGCCGCGTAGGAGCTACCGAGCTGGCCGCCGCCGGTCGGGCAGTCCTCGACTGCACTCAGCTCGAACGCCACGTCGCACTGCAGACCACAGCCGTTGAGGGCGAAGACCTGGAAGCCGGCCTGGTTGCCGTCGACGGTTGCACCGTTGGTGGCCGAGACGGTGACGCCGTCGGCCGCGATGCCGCCCCCGTCGAAGTACGACGCATTGCCGTCGACGCTGGACGCGTCGACGCTCACGGTGCCCGTGTAGGCCGCATAGATGCCGCCTCCGCCGCCGCACGAGACGTTGCCCGAGACGCTCGACCCGCCGCTGACGGACACGTCGACATCGGTGTCCTTGCTGTGCGCGGCGATGCCTCCGCCCCGTGCGCCGGTGAAGAAGTAGTCGAGTGCACAGTCCTGGGTGGCCTCGGGCAGTGCCGACTGGTAGAACCGGTCGAAGCCGTCGAATGTCATGCCGACGAAGTTCCCGTCGACGGTCGAGGCTGCCGTGACGTTCACCTGTCCCGAGGCGGAGATGCCACCGCCCTCGAAGCCGGCGATGTTGCCGTCGACGTGCGAACTGCCGGTGACGATCAGGGGGCCGCCGGCCGCGGCCGAGCCGAGATCGGTGGCGTCGATATCGGCGCCGAAGCTGGCAATCCCACCGCCGGCGCCGAAGGCCCAGTTGTTCGAGACGACTGAGCCGTTCTGCACGGTGAGCGCATCGGTCGCGTACACGCCGCCGCCGCTGTTGTTGTTCGAGACGTTCTGGGTGATGGTCGTGGCGTCGAGCACCGTCGGACCGTTGGTGAAGACGCCGGCGCCGTTCCCGTTGCCGTTGCCCCCCGTGATAGTCAGGGCGTTGATCGCCAGCGCACCGGTTGTCTCGTGCTTGAGCACACGACGATTGCAGGTCTGGATGACAGTCGAGCCGTTGCCGTTGATCGTGAGCGACTCGACACCGCGCGGTTCGTGCTCGAGTTGGCCGGTACGGCCATCTTCCTCCTGGGGCCCCGCACCGTTGCACCGGTCGAGCGTGTAGAACTCGCCAGGGGCAGCGAGGTCGATGACGCTGTCGTCGCCGTCGTCCTCGGCCCGCTCGATGGCCTCGCGCAACGACAGGTCGTCGTCGTCGATGGCCGGGGTGAACGTGTCGTCGTTCGTCGTCACCGAATAGGTCGTCACTGCGCCCGCGTCGCCTGATGAGGCCACGACGATGAACGGAACGAGTGCCGCGAGGAGCGCGGCGACAACGGCCGCCATCACCGGCCGCTTCATGTCTGTGAGGAGTGGTGCCACCCTGAACCCTTGTCGTTGCGGTGCGCGCGAGGAAGCACGCGACTTCGGACGGAAATCAAGCAGAACCTAGTACACGTCGGGGCGCGCGTTGCACATCATCGAACCCGCGCCGACCCGGCCGACGCGACAGTGCCCCGGCACCGGGCCGGGGCACTGCGTCGAATTCCCCAGGGGACCGATCAGAAGTCCATGTCGGGCATGCCGCCCGCGGCTCCACCCTCTTCGGGCTTGTCGGCGATCACGGCTTCGGTGGTGAGGAAGAGCGCGGCGATCGAGCCTGCGTTCTCCAGCGCCGAGCGGGTGACCTTGGCGGCGTCGATGATGCCCGCCTTCACCAGATCCTCGTAGTCGCCCGTCGCGGCGTTCAGCCCGACCGCACCCTTGAGGTTGCGGACCTTTTCGACGACGACGCCGCCCTCGAGACCGGCGTTCACCGCGATCTGGGCGAGCGGTGACTCGAGCGACTTGGCGACGATCCGGGCGCCGGTCTTCTCGTCGTCGGACTTCAGGCTCTCCGCCGCCGCGTTCACGGCGTCCTGGGCTCGCAGAAGCGTGACGCCGCCGCCGGCCACGACACCTTCTTCGAGCGCAGCCTTGGTCGTGCTCACGGCATCTTCGATGCGGTGCTTCTTCTCCTTGAGCTCGACCTCGGTCGCGGCTCCGACCTTGAGGACGGCAACACCACCGGACAGCTTCGCCAGGCGCTCCTGGAGCTTCTCACCGTCATAGTCGGAGTCGGTGTTCTCGATCTCGGACTTGATCTGCTTGATCCGACCCTCGACGTCGCTGTGGTCGCCTGCGCCTTCGATGACAGTCGTCTCGTCCTTGCTGACGACGACCTTGCGGGCCCGGCCGAGCAGATCGAGGCTCGTGTTCTCGAGCTTGAGGCCGACCTCCTCGCTGATGACCTGTCCGCCGGTGAGGATCGCCATGTCCTGCAACATCGCCTTGCGGCGGTCGCCGAAGCCGGGTGCCTTCACCGACACCGAGGTGAACGTGCCGCGGATCTTGTTGACGACCAACGTGGCGAGGGCCTCACCCTCGACGTCTTCGGCGATGATCAGGAGCGGCTTGCCGCCCTGCATGACCTTCTCGAGGACCGGCACCACGTCGCGTACGGCCGAGATCTTCGAACCGACGAACAAGATGTACGGGTCGTCGAGGACGGCTTCCATGCGCTCGGGATCGGTGACGAAGTACGGCGAGATGTAGCCCTTGTCGAACCGCATGCCTTCGACCAGATCCATCTCGATGCCGAATGTCTGGCCTTCCTCGACGGTGATGACGCCGTCCTTGCCGACCTTGTCGATGGCCTCGGAGATCATCGATCCGATCTCGGGGTCGGCGGCGGAGATGGCAGCCACGTTGGCGATCTGGGCCTTGTCGTTGTCGACCCGCTTGGCCGACGCGAGGATCGCGTCGCTCGCCGCGGCGACACCGGCCTCGATGCCGCGCTTCATCGACATCGGGTTCGCACCGGCGGCCACGTTGCGAAGGCCTTCGCGGACCATCGCCCATGCGAGCACAGTGGCAGTGGTCGTGCCGTCGCCCGCGACATCGTCGGTCTTCTTCGCTACTTCCTTGACCAGCTCGGCGCCGATGCGCTCGTAGGGATCCTCGAGCTCGATCTCCTTGGCGATCGAAACACCGTCGTTGGTGATCGTCGGGGCGCCCCATTTCTTGTCGAGGACAACGTTGCGGCCCTTCGGGCCGAGCGTGACCCGAACGGCGTCGGCAAGCTGGTTCATGCCGGATTCGAGTGCACGACGGGCTTCTTCGTCGAACGTGATGATCTTGGCCATCGGCGGGGTCGCCTCCATTCAGTTCCCGACACACCGGATGTCGCCGGGTCGGCTGGTGGTTTGCAGTTCTCGGTCCCGGTCGAGCGCTGCTAGCACTCTCGACTGGAGACTGCTACACCGTACCGACGCGCGACCGGCATACCCAACCCTCGGGGTCCACCATCTCGTCGGAATCGCTCGTCGGAATCGCTCGTCGGAATCGCTCGTCGGAATCGCTCGTCGGAATCGCTCGTCGGAATCGCTCGTCGGAATCGCGCCGCGCAGGCGGCGGCGACGAGCGCTCGCTCAGCCGCCGGCGACGGCCGGGATGATGCTGAGCGTCTCGCCGTCGGGCACTTGGGTGTCGAGACCGTCGAGGAACCGCACGTCGTCGTCGGACACGAAGAGATTGACGAACCGGCGGAGCTCGCCGTCGTCGTCGAGGATCTTGGCGCTGAACCCCGGGTGCGACCGGTCGAGGAAGCCGAGCACCTGACCGACGGTTCCGGGCTCGACCACCACCTCGGCCTCACCTGCGGTCAGCGGTCGGAGCGTGGTCGGGACTCTAATTGTGACTGCCATGGTCGGGATTGTACCGGCCGGCGCGGGCTGTCCGTCCCGAGGGGCTCATCGGGTCGATCCGCGTGCGGTGAGCTCGGCTGTGACCGCCTCGTGCACGCAGCCGAGCGTGTCGTCCCACGATCGCTCCTCGCCGAACATCTCCGACAGCGACAACAACGTGACACCGGAAGGAACGTCGACCTCGGCGGCGCCGCACACCACCAGGGCGGGCACGCCGAGCTCGGCCGCCAGCTCGAGCACGCCGCCGACGACCTTTCCCTCGAAGGACTGCTCGTCGAGCAGTCCTTCGCCGGTGACGACGAGATCGGCTCCTTCGACGTGGTCGGCCAGCGCGCGCTCGTCGGCGATCAGCTCGAACCCGGGCAGGAGCTTCGCGCCCAACGAGGCCAGGCCTCCGGCCAGACCCCCGGCGGCTCCGGCGCCGGGGCTATCGCTGACGTCGACGCCGTAGTCGTCGATGTAGACCTGCACCAAGCGTTCGAGCCGACGGCGCAGCAGCTCGACCTGGGCCGGCGAAGCGCCCTTCTGGGGACCGAAGACCTCGGCGGCGTCGGTGAACCGGGTACGCACATCGCACGCGACCAGGAGCTCGACACCGCGAAACCGCTGCACGGGATGCATGGCGCGCAGCGCCCCGAGACCACCATCGGTCGTCGCCGATCCACCGACCCCGATCCGCACACGATTCGCTCCCCGCTGCACGGCGAGGTCGATCAGCTCGCCGGTGCCGTACGTCGTGGCCGCGACCGGATCGTTCGCCTCGGCACCACCGATGATCGAGAGACCCGACGCCTGGGCCATCTCGATGGTCGCCGTCTTGCGGTCGAGGCGCCAACCCGCCGTCACCGGGTCGCCCAGCGGTCCCGTCACGACAGATTCGCGGTTCGGCCCTCCGAACGCCTCGAGCATGCCCTCGCCGCCATCGGCCAGCGGCAGGCCGTCGGCGTCCCAGCCCGCGTCGGCCGCGGCCCGTTCGACCGCGCCGACGATCGCCGAGGCCGACGCGCTGCCCCGGAACTTGTCCGGCGCGACCACCAGCCTCACGATGTCATCCCCGGGCGCTCGGCGGTGCCGATCGGGCGGTTGTCCGCCCGGGGCTCACCCCGGCTGGGGAACCTCGTCCTGTCCGAGGATCACGACGATGTTCGCGCCGCGTGGATCGACGCCGGCGGGATTCGTGGCGGGCAGCGCCACGACGGAGCCGGGCGGGGCGTTGAGGATGCGGGCGACGGCAGCGGCGTCGGCTTCGTAGGTCGCCTCGTAGTAGACGAGCGTGACCTCCTGGACCTCGGCGTTGGTCGGGCTGAGGGTGGTGTAGTTGGCCGCGGCGAGCGATCCCGCCGCCTGGCCGGCTGCGCCGTTCACCTGGGCACCGTTGGCCACGAGCACCTTGACCTCGGCGGGATCACGTTCGCCGGGAGTCAGCGGCGGGGTCGTCTCGGTGCCGTCCGGATCGGTCTCGGTCCCGCCCGTCCCGTCATCGACGACGTCGCCCCCGTCGGTGCTCTCGCCTCCGCCGTCGTCGGCGGATTCGTCGGTACCGCTGTCAGTGTCGGTGTCGCCGGTCTCGGCGGTGCCGCCGGTATCGACGGTGACCGTGGCGTTCGGGACGCTGTCGTCGAAGGCCTGACCGAGCACGAGCGCGCCGACGACGAGGCCGATGACCACCAGTATTGCTCCACGAGATGCCGACGGGTTCATGAGAAGTCCTCCCTGACTGGCATCAAAGTTAGCGCCCCTTCGTCTCGGTGCCTTTGCGTCCCTCGAAGCGGGCCCTGCGGCGGCGGTCGCGCTGACGCCGCAGCCGCAGCACGACGAGGGGGTCGTAGGCCATCGCGTCGGAGTCGTCGAGCAACCGGTTCAACAGCTGGTAGTACCGGGTGGTCGACAGCTCGAAACGTTCGCTGATCGCGGCTTCCTTCGAGCCGTCCTCGGACCACCACGTGCGTTCGTAGTCGAGTATTGCCCTGTCGCGATCGGTGAGCGGCACCGCACCAGGGTCATGTATCGGTGCGCCCGTTGCAAGGACCCTCGCTCCCAGACTGGTGCCGGTCCCCCGACCGCTACCCTCGTGCTGCACGATCCGCGCCCGAGTAGCTCAGTTGGCAGAGCAGCTGTCTTGTAAACAGCAGGTCAGGAGTTCGATTCTCCTCTCGGGCTCGAGCCCCGAGTCACGCGCCGCCGATGCTCCCCACTCCGCGGGCGAGCGCGGCCTCCTCGCCGAGGCGTTTCAGGCCGCGGTGCAGGGCGACCCGCACCGCACCGGGTGACTTCCGGAGCAGGGATGCGATCTGGTCGATGTCGAGCTGGCCGATCACCCGCAGCGCGACGGCCTCCGCCTGGTCAGGCGGCAGGGTTCGTACCCGGCGGAGCACCTCGTCGAGCTCCTCGGCGTCGTGGTGCGGAGCCGGCTCCCCCCAGTCGGGAACGTGCGACGAGACGACCTCGGGACGACGATACGACGCCCTGATGAGGTCGACGTGGCGGCGACGAGCGATGGTGAACAGCAACGAGTGGAAGCCCGAGCGGGTGCCCGAGAAGGTCGGCAGGATGCGGGCAACGTCGAGCCAGACTGCGGATGCGAGGTCTTCGTAGCCGCCCGGTGACAGGCTGCGCAGATATCGCAGCAGGTGCGGATTGTGCTGACGCCAGAGCTCGCCGAGCGCCTCCGAATCTCCGGCCGCGGCGCGCTCGATGAGCCGATCGAAGTCGTCGTCGAGGGACACACTCGGGTATCGGCCCCGGTGCAGCCCAGCTTGAGATCAGTGGGCACTACGAGAGGTCTCGGCGCCGCCGGGGATCAGACGCAGGTGTCGGGGTTCGGCGGGTCCTCGAAGAGGGTCAGACCCGGCTGGCAGACCAACACGTTCGGCGGCGTGCCATAGGCGGTCGTGTCGCTCGCGCCCGTGTAGCTCGTCGTCACGCCGTCGGCGTCGATCGAGTCGAACTCGAAGTTCACGGAGTTGACCTGGCTCGCACCACTGTTCTGGAGACCGTCCACCGTCATGGTGCACAAGCCACTGTCATCGGTCGTGCACGTGACCGGGACACCACCGACCATGGGCCCCGACTCCGGGTACCACGTGCCGTTGACGACGGCTCCGGTCACCTGCGAACCGCTGATGGTCGTGACGATCACGTCGACTGACGCCTGCCACTTCGGGCCGTCGCCGAGGCTGCGTCGGTTCTGGATGTCGTCGAGCTTCACCTCGACGATGGGGTCGCCGACGATGACGTCCTCACCGATGCTCCCCCCGCTCGAATCACCCGATCCCGACCCGGTGCTGTCGTTGTCGGGGTTGCCGATGCGATCGCCCCTGGTCTCCAGGGCGTCGGTCGAGCTCTGCGTCACGCCATCGATGATGAAGATGAGGCTCCCCACCACCAGCGCGAGAACCAGTCCGTACTCGACCGCCGTCGCACCGCGCTCTCGCGTTCTGCCTCGTCCCACTGCCGCCTCTGTCGCGCGAGCGTGCGCCGACATCGTCCGGACCTGTCGTCTCATGTCCTCACCCCACCAGCTGTATGAATCGGTTCTTGGAGATGTCGTAGGCGGCACCGGGGTCGCCGAGGCCGTTCGGCAGCGAAGCGTCGGGGAGCACGAAGGTTCGCATCGCGTTCACCTTGTCGGTCGACGCGCCCGACGAGTAGCCGACACCGGGGTCGTAGATGATCTCGCAGCCGGATGTGTTGCAGCTGCCCGCGTAGATCCGCTGGATGAAGATCGGCTGGATGTCGATGAACGAGACATCGGTGACGCCGTTCGGGTCGGCGGTGTCGAGCTCGGGGACGTAGGCGAACCGGGGGCTGTACTGGATGTCGTACAGGTCGTTCTCGGCGTCGATCGCGGAGTTCCGGTTGAACACCGGGTCCGAACAGGCACCGACACATCCCACCGGGAGCTCACCGGTCGCAGGGCTGACGCTGGTGTCCTGGTACGACCCGTCGTCGTCCCATTCCAGGCCGTCGTAGTGGGTGATGCACCGATCCATGAGCTTGGAGACGCGATCGGCGTCGGCTATCGAGCTCACGTGGAGGGCGATGGCATCGGGGAGCAGGTCGAGGTCGTCCCCGGTGCCCAGCGTGTTGTCGGCACCCACGAACTGGCCGCGGTGGCACGAGTTGGGCACGTTCGCCCCGGCCAGGTTGCCGATGTACTCGTAGAGCGCCACGTCGTCGAGCGAGAAGCCGGCCACCGATGCCTTGGCGGCACCCGAGCCCCAGTCGGCGCCGCCGCGCTGGAGGCGAGCCGGGTCACCGTCGGAGAACAACGTCGAGTCGCCGAAGGCCAGCCCGAGACCGAATGCCCGGGGCACGTTGCCGGTCACCGTGTCGGTTCCGTTCGGGTACGTGGCCCCGCACGTGTTGCCGACCGAGTCCGGTGTCGGGGTGTTGCCGTGCGGGCTCCCTCCGAGCAGCGAGATCTCGTGATCGAGCCCGGCGGCGATGTTGTTGGCCAACCGGCCGCTCTTGCCGCCACCGGTGCAGTCCACGGCCGTGCCGAGCAACACGTTGCCGTAGAAGCCGAAGTTGATGAATCCGAAGTTGCCCGATGTCGGGGTGTTGCAGTCGTCGTCGGGCACATTGCCGGCGCCGGCCTTCAAACAGACGTTGCCGGATGCGCCGTTCGCGAGCCCGAGCGGCAACACGTTCCCGTAGCCCAGCGACACGATCGCCGCGACCGACGTCGCCGAGTGGTCGAAGTTGTCGATGCCGACAACGGCGCCGAACACCGCATCGGCGGACCGAATCGGGAGCTCGACTCGCACCTGGGTTCCGGAGGTGTCGATCGAGACGCAGCCATCGGCCCCGACGGGCGTGAAGCCGCTGGGCGGCGGGTCGGTGCACGTCGAGAACTCGGCAGCGGTGAACGGTACGTCGACATTGCGGTTGGCGAAGTCCAGCGCAGTCGCCGCCGCTGTGGCTGCGACCTCCATCTCCTGGGCGGCGGCGAGTGCAGCAGAGTCCGCGGCCGACTGATCCTGGCGACGCTCGTTGGTCACGTTGCCCAGATCGACCGCCAGCGCGGCGAACGTCGTCACCGCCGCGATCATGATCGCGATGAGCGGCAGGACCGCTCCCCGCTCCCCGCTCCCCGACTCGCGCCGCGCCATCACAATCCGTTGCAGCTCAGGGGCGCAGCCGAATCCGCCCACGTCGCCGGCCGTTCCAGCCGGAATTGCACGGTCGACGTCAAGTTCGCAGCAACCGGCACGAAGCCAGTGATGCTCGCG
>Ga0224508_10005559_pt1 | contig 10072 bp, 11 predicted proteins | sample SF_Jan12_sed_USG_4_FD_170157 | JGI IMG/M metagenome (GOLD analysis project Ga0224508, IMG submission 170157) | Sediment microbial communities from San Francisco Bay, California, United States - SF_Jan12_sed_USGS_21 | ecosystem: Environmental > Aquatic > Marine > Sediment | place: USA... | reverse complement strand
CGCTGACGGTTCGGGCCGACCACGTCGACTTCTCCTACCGCGAGGGCGCGCCGGTGCTGCACGATGTCGTGGTCGACATCCCCGCCGGTACCAACGTCGCTGTTGTGGGCGAGACCGGCTCGGGCAAGACCACCTTTGCCAAGCTGCTGGCCCGCCTGGCCGACCCCACCGCCGGCCGAGTGCTTCTCGACGGGGTGGATCTGCGTGAGGTCAGCGGCCCGTCGCGGCATCAGGCGGTGCGCATGGTGCCCCAGGACGGGTTCTTGTTCGACACGACCCTGGGCGAGAACGTGAGCTACGGCCGCGACGGCGCCACCGAGGTCGACGTGGCCGGCGCCTTCGAGCGCCTGGGGCTCGAGTGGTGGGTGGATCGGCTGCCGGCCGGGCTCGACACCCTGGTGGGTGAGCGGGGCGGCAATCTGTCGGTGGGCGAGCGTCAGCTGGTGGCGTTGGCCCGGGCCTCGTTGGCCGATCCGGGCATCCTCATCCTCGACGAGGCCACCAGTGCGGTCGATCCCGAGACCGAGCAGGCCCTGGCCGAGGCCCTCGAGCGCCTGGCCGAGGGGCGCACCTTGGTGTCGATCGCTCACCGGCTGTCCACCGCCGAGCGAGCCGACCTGGTGCTGGTGTTCGATCAGGGCCGCCTGGTCGAGCAGGGCCACCACGACGAGCTGGTCGCCGCGGGCGGCATCTACCGAGGGCTCTACGACTCGTGGATCGGCAACACCCGCGACACCCGGCGCACCCCGGCTGCCTGAGGTCGTCCGCCCCTCCAAGCCGTTCTGGCAGCGTCGATGGGTCAGATCCGGGCCGATCCGCGGCCAGAACAGCGGGGATGGCCGGCGTCGCCCCCCGCCCGAGTGGGTCGGCGCCGATGGGGCCCTTGTACGCTCGCCCCTGGTCAACCCCTCACCAGGAGCCTCACGTGAGCAAGCCCCCCGTTCGAGTCGCCGTCACCGGCGCCGCCGGCCAGATCGGCTACGCCCTGCTGTTCCGCATCGCCAGCGGTCAGATGCTGGGCGACGACCAACCCGTCATCCTCCAGCTGCTCGAGATCACCCCCGCCCTCGGTGCCCTCGACGGCGTGCACATGGAGCTCGACGACTGCGCCTTCCCGTTGCTCGACAGTGTGGTGAAGACCGACGACGCCAATGTGGCCTTCGCCGACACCGATTACGCCCTGCTCGTCGGGGCCATGCCCCGCAAGCAGGGCATGGAACGAGCCGACCTGCTCGAGGCCAACGGCGGCATCTTCGGCCCCCAGGGCAAGGCCCTCAACGACCACGCCAGCCGTGACGTCAAGGTGCTGGTGGTCGGCAACCCGGCCAACACCAACTCCCTGATCGCCCAGTCGGCCGCCCCCGACCTCGACCCCGGCCAGTTCACGGCGATGACCCGCCTCGACCACAACCGGGCCATGACCCAGATCGCCCAGAAGCTGGGCGCGACCGTCAACGACGTGCAGCACATGACCATCTGGGGCAACCACAGCGCCACCCAGTACCCCGATCTGTTCCACTGCGAGGTCAACGGCAACAACGCCGCCCAGGCGGTGAATGATCAGGCCTGGATCGACGGCGAGTTCATCCCCACCGTGCAGAAACGAGGCGCCGCCATCATCGAGGCCCGCGGCGCCAGCTCGGCCGCGTCGGCGGCCAACGCTGCCATCGACCACATGCACGACTGGGCCCTCGGCACCCCCGACGGCGACTGGGTGTCGATGGCCATCCCCAGCGACGGCAGCTACGACGTGGCCGAGGGCATCATCAGCTCATTCCCCGTCACCTGCTCGGGCGGCGCCTACCAGATCGTCCAGGGCCTCGACATCGACGACTACAGCCGGGGCAAGATCGACGCCTCGGCCGCCGAGCTGGTCGACGAGCGCTCGACGGTGGCCGACCTCGGCCTGATCTGACCCCGCGTGACCGACGAGCCGCTCACCGAGGATCCCCGGCCCGACGGCCTGCGCACGGCCAACAGCCTGGTGCTGGTCAACACCGGAGACGGCAAGGGCAAGTCGACCGCCGCCTTCGGCGTGATGCTGCGGGCCGTGGCCCAGGACTGGCCGGTGGCGGTGGTGCAGTTCCTCAAGTCGGGTGACTGGAAGGTGGGCGAGGAGAAGGTCGGCCGCCAGCTCGGCGTCGACTGGCATGCCCTGGGCGAGGGCTTCACCTGGGACTCCGACGACCTCACCCACGACAAGCAGGTGGCCGGCGAGGCGTGGGCCGTGGCCAAGGGCATCATCGAGGCCGGCGAACATCGGCTGGTGATCCTCGACGAGATCACCTACATGCTCACGTGGAGCTGGCTCGACGAAGCCGACGTGGTGGCCACCATCCGCGACCGGCCCGAGCGGGTGAGCATCATCATCACCGGCCGAGATGCCAGCGATGCGCTGATCGAGGTGGCCGACACCGTCACCGAGATGCGCAACACCAAGCACGCCTACGACCAGGGCATCGCGGCCAAGAAGGGCATCGACTTCTAGGTCTGACCACTGGCCGGGGCAATTCCCCGGCCGTCACCGCACGCTGCCCTAACCTGGGATCGACCGGGGTGTCCAGTCAGTCGCCGAAGGTCTTCCCGAGGCGGTACTGCGTCGGCTCCCGGTCTTCTGGCATCTGACAAGGGTTCGAATCCCTACCAGCTGGTGGCCGGTCAGCGGCCCCCGGGCACCCCTCGTTCGGCTCTGTGGGCTTCGGGCCCCCGCCGGCCGAGGGTGCTGACCGGTCACCGGCATCCGGAAGGACCACGCCCGTGTACACCCACTTCGCCATGGACACCACGTCGCAGCGGCCACCCAGGCGCGTGCTGGTCACCGAGCTCTACCACGCAGTGCGACTGCGCAACGGCAAGCTCGACCAGGTGCTGCCCCCCGGCCGCCACCGCATGAGCCGCCGGCGCGACCGCGTCTGGTACGAGCTGGCCACCGACCAGGTGCTGACCGTGCCCAGTCAAGAGGTCATCACCGGTGACGGCGCCACCGTGAGGGCCACCGTGGCGCTGGTGGTGCAGGTGACCGATCCGGTACTGGCCATGCGGGCCGGCGACTGGCGCAGCGCCCTGCACCTCGACGTGCAGCTCGCCCTGCGCCAGGCCGTCACCAGCACCACCCTCGACCAGCTGTTGGCCGAGCGGTCGACGCTCGACGCCGGTCTGTTGGCTGCTGCCACCGAGCGGGCGGCCGAGCTGGGGGTCACGGTCAAGAAGCTGGCCCTGCGCGACCTGGTTGTGCCCGGTGACCTCAAGCGGGTGCTGGCCGACGTGGTCGAGGCCCGTCTGATGGGCCAGGCGTCGCTCGAGCGGGCCCGGGGCGAGACGGCGGCGCTGCGCAGCCTGGCCAATGCGGCTGGCCTGGTGCGGGACAACCCGTCACTGTTCCAGCTGCGACTGCTCCAGCAGATCGAGGCATCGGAGGGCCACACCTTCGTCATCGGCACCGACCTGCCCGCCACCGGCTGACCGACAGCCCGAAGTCAGCGAGCCAGCGTGTACTCCACCCCTCGCCGAGTGCGGCCGCGCTCGACGAGCAGGCCCAGGGGCCGCAGGCAGTAGGCCATCTTCTGGGCCAGGTCGCGGTCGATGCCGGCGTGGCGGCCCAGGTCGGCGGTGGTGAACACCTCGGGCAGGTCATCGGGCAGCAGCCGGGCCAGGTCGCTGGTGTGGTCGAAGCGCTGGCGCTCGACGATGTGGCGCAACGCCCGGTCGACGGTGCGCCAGCCGCCTCGCCCCCTGCGAGCCGACGGGTCGGGCACCTGGTGGTTGGTGACCGACACGAGCACCACCTCGAGGCTCAGGTGCGGATGATCGAGCAACGTCGGGATGCTGACCAGCTCGTCGAACAACGAGTAGACCGAACCCCGCTTGGGTGACCGGCGCGGCTTCGCTCCCGGCTTGTCGAGGTAGGTCTCGGCCGCAATCGGGTGAACGAGCAGCATGCGGTGGCCGCTCAGCAGGTGGTCGAGCTTGTTGCCCATCGCCGCGAACGAGCCGGTCTGGATCTCGATGAGCAGGTCGTCACGTCTGATGTCGATCACGAATCCGTCGAGGGGCTGCTCGAAGCGATCGCCGGGCCGGGCGTAGTCGTCCTTGAGCGCCGCGTGCAGCGAACCCTCGTTGAGCGTGCCGATGTGGGGGTCGCTCACTTCAGGAACTTCGAAGTGGTGTTGTCGGCCAGCACCTTGCCGTCGGTCTGGCAGGTGGCGCAATAGTTGACGGTGTAGCGGTTGTAGGCCACCTCGCGGATCACGTCGCCGCACACCGGGCAGTCCTCGCCGGTGCGGTTGTGCACCTCACCGGGCCGGTCCTTCGACGCCACCATCTCGTCGTTGCCCCGCTCGAAGGCCAGGCTCTCGTCGGTCACCTCGCCGATCGCCCGGTGCAGTGCCGCGATGTCGTCGCTGGTGAGCTTGCCCGTGGTGGTGAACGGGCCCAGCTTGGCCCGGTGCAGCACCTCGTTGGCGCAACGTCGGCCCAGTCCGGCGATGCCCGACTGGCTGCGCAGGAACCCGTGCACCCGCATCGACTTGGCGCCGAGCGCCTCGGTGAGCTGTTCGATGGTGACGGTGTCGGCGTCGGGCCCGAGGGCGGCCACGATCTCGGCCTCGGGTCCGTCGGTCGCCTCGACCCACACGCCGGCCCGGTGCTCGGTGCCGGCCTCGGTGAGCAACAGGGCCCGCCCGTCGTCGAAGGTCCACCGGGCCAGCCCACCCCGGGGTTTGGCCGACTGCTTCTCGTCGGGCCGCAGCCGACCCCCCTGCATCAGGTGGATCACGAAGTTGACCGTCTCGAACTGCATGCGCAGCAGCTTCCCTCGGGTCGAGAACCCTTGCAGCGCCTGCCCCACGGCGGCGTCGGCCGGCGGATCGAAGGTCTTGAGCGCGGTGAAGCTGATGGGCCGGAAACCGGCCAGCACGGCGCCGGTGAACCCGACACCCAGCCGCTCGGCATGGGCCCGCACCTCCGGGAGCTCAGGCACCGGCCCACTCGGTGTCGGCCCGCAGCGGGCCGAGCACATCGTCGGAAGTGGTGATCTGGTCGCGGTGGGCGATCAGGCGCTGCATGTCACCGCCCACTCGGATGTCGCCGCTCTGGAACGCGACCTGGGCCGACACCTCGCCCCGCGCCACCGCCGCGGCGACGCCATAGTCGAGGGCCAGGGTGACCGTGGGGGCGTCGGCCGGCCCCTCGTGCAGCCGGGCCCCGGCCTCGTCGAAGCGCAGGTGGTAGCGGATCGGGTCACGGCCGTCGGCGGTGACCGTCTGCTCGATGGTCAGCGGCGCGCCGGTCACGGTCAGGTTGTCGGCCTCGACCAGCAGGGCGTCGGCCCGACGCATCCACTCGGGCGACAGGAACGGCGGCACGCTCCCAGCCTAAGAGGCTCAGCGGATCGGCGACCATCAGGTCGCCGGAGACGCCGCTGATCGGCTGCGCCAACAGCGGCGTCTCTTGAAGTTCAGCGGTCGAGGAGCTTCGCCGGTTCACTTTCCGCTGAACTTCCCGAGGAGCTGCAGCCGTGGCCCGAGCGGCCCGTTGCCCGTAGGGCGACAAGAGCGGAGGATGGCTCGGTTCTGGCCCGCACTTGGTCTCGCCGTCTTCGCAGCCGTGGGTCCGATCAGCGGGCCAGCGCCAGCTGCCGGCTGTGGGCGAGCAGGGTGCCGTCGGCCGCCCACACCTTGACGTCTTCGTCGAGGAACCCGTCGGCCACGGTGGCCGTGCTGCACTCGGCCAACACGTGGTGGTCTGGTTCGAGGCCGGGGTGGGGCAGTTGGGCCCGCACGTGCACGGTCAGCTCGACGGTGGGCGCGGCGATGGGAGCCTTCGAGCGCACGAACACCGCCGGTGGCAGTGCATCGCAGATGGCGGTGAGCGCCAGTGGGTCAATGGGCCGGGGTCGGTCGGTGCGGATCCACGCTCGCAGCACCGCCTCGTCGCCGCCGGCGAACAGGGCCCCGGGCTCGGTCCAGCGGGTGTCCCAGTTGGTGGCCACCGGTGGCAGCAACGCCCCCGCCTCACCCCTTCGATCGGCCAGGCTCGACGGCGTCGGTACATCGGGCGGCATGTGGTCGCTGAAGGCGATGGGCGACGTCCACGGGGGCGAGAACGCTGCGGTGGCCAGTGCGATCATCCGGTCGCCCTGGGTCATGCGGGCGCTCAGCGTGGCCACCGACCGGCCCATCCGCTCGACGGTCACGTCGACATAGACGGCGCCGGCCGCAGCCGGGCTGGGGTAGTGCACGGTGATGGTGCGCAGTTGCCGGTTTGGGTCGGCCAGCTCGGTGGTCATGGCGTTGGCCAGCACTGCGGCCACGATGCCGCCGTTGGGGCCGGCCACCACCCACCAGTGGGGGACCATCTCGGCCCGGTACCGGCCGGCGCCGGTCGCCTCGACCGCCACGTCACGGTCGAAATCACGCTCGTCGGTCATGGCCGGCAGGTTACGGCCCACCGCCGTCGACCTGGCAGGATCGAGCCATGCGCACCGTGCAGCCGGCCGACGAGCAACGACACGATCCCGGCGACGAGCCCTACTGGAACGAGTCGTACTACCTCGACTTCCACACCGCCTCGGGCGACCTGGGTGGCTACGTGCGCCTCGGGCTCTATCCCAACCTGGGGGTGAGCTGGTACTGGGCGTGTGTCGTCGGCCCCGAGCGGCGCCTGCACATGGTGGCCGAGCACCACGCCTCGGTGCCGGCCCCGCCTTCGCTCGAGATCCGAGCATCGGGTCTGTGGGCCGATCTCAACGTCGAGGAACCCCTCGAGCACATGTCGGTCGGGCTCGAGGCGTTCGCGCTGGCCGTCGACGACCCGGCCGACTTGTACGCCGACGTGCCGGTCGGCGACCGGGTGCCGCTGGGCTTCGATCTCAGCTGGCTCACCGACGGCAGACCCTTCGGCTACGAGATCACCACCCGCTACGAGATCCCCTGCCGGGTCACCGGCGAGATCCTGGTCGGTGACGAGACCATCGAGCTCGACGGGTTCGGCCAGCGTGACCACTCGCACGGGGTGCGCGACTGGTGGGCCGACGAGTGGATGTGGATGTCGGCCCGTCTCGACGACGGCGAGCGACTGCACGCGGTGGGCAAGGACGGCATCTGGGGCATCGGCTACCGCCAGCGAGGCACCGACGTGCTCCACGAGCACACGTCGGTGGCGGCCCACCCCGAGCTGGGTCCGGCCGACATTCCCACGGCGGCCACCCTCGTGACCGACGACGGTGAGCTGAACATCCAACCGCTGGCCTGGGCGCCGGTGCGCTTGGACAGCCCGCAGGGCGAGATCGCCCACTTCCCCCGGGCCCTGTGCCGGATCGGCGATGGCGACCGGTCGGGGGTGGGCTGGATCGAGTTCAACCAGCCCCCCGGATTCGTGCTGCGCTGATTCGCGGGGCGCGGTGGTGCCAACATGCACACTCTCGGCGTGTTCGACGACTGCGTCGGCGTGGCTCCGGCGAAGTGAACGGTCCGACGCCGATGAGACCTCGTGATCAGGCGTTCACCGGCTTCGGCTCCAACACCTGCACGTCGAACCAGATCGGGAGCAGGTAGCGCACGTAGAAGGCGTGCACCGTGAGGTTCGGGGTGTCGAGGTCGTCGTACTCCTTGACTTGAACCCGCTCGTCTCGCTGTTGCCAGGCTCGGCAGCGCTCGAGGGTGGCATCGACCGCGACGCGGTCTTCCATCAAGAGCCCGAGGTGGTCGTAGCCGGGGGAGCTGATCGGCTGGTCGGCTTCGAGCAACAGGATGAACTGCTCGTCGTCGACCCGCAGCAGATGGCCCTGCTGGTTCATGACGGGAACATCGCGTCCGTCCCACCCGAAGACGTCACCGTAGAAGGCGTCGATCTCGGCCCGCAGACCCGGCGTCAACTCGCCTCGGCCGTAGGTGAGCTCCATGTGGTTGAAGCGGACGAGGGTCATACGGACTCGGTGGCGGTCTCGTCGGCAACGGGCTCGGGGGCCAGGCGCGAGATGGCGAGCACGGCCACCAGACCGACGGCGGCCCACACCAGCGGCCACACCCAGTCCGACCCCTCGGGCCACTCGAGCCCGGTGCCGTCGATCACCTCTGACTCGTCGTCGCTGATCACACCCACACCGTTGGGCCACGGCCACAGCACCCGGACCGAGCCCAGCATCAGACCGATGAGCACGGCCATGACGATGTCGTGGTACCGGCCCAGCAGCCGGGTGAGCAGCGTCGAGAACAGGCCCAACCCGATGGCGGCACCGGTCGTGAACACCGCCAGCGCCGCGACGTCACGGTCGTGCACGGCGTCGAGCACAGCGGTGTACATACCCAGCATCAACAAGATGAACGACCCCGAGATGCCGGGCAGGATCATGGCGCAGATGGCGATGCCGCCGGCGGCGAAGAAGGCCAACAAGGTGGGGTTCGACACCGGTCCCGACGACCACCCGAGGGCCAGGAACACGGCCACACCCACCAGCATGGCGATGGCCCCGAGCGTCGGCCGCATCCACGAGATGAGGCGTAGGGCGATCACCACCGAACCCAGCACCAGGCCCAGGAACAGCCCGGCCATGGGTTCGGGGTAGTCCTCGAGCCCGGTGCGGATGAGACCGGCCAGGCTGACGAAGGCGATCACGATGCCCAGCCCCAGCGGTACCAGGAACAGCCAGTCGACCGAGCGCAAGCCGTCACGGAATCCGCCGATGTCGCCCTTCAGCAGCCGGGCCAGGGCCGAAGCCCCCCGGTGGATGTTGTCGATGAGGCGTTCATAGATCCCCACCACCAGGGCGATGGTGCCGCCCGACACGCCCGGCACCACGTCGGCCGCGCCCATCAGGAAGCCGCGCACGAATTGGAGACCGCTGCTCATCACGATCGGCCACGGTACCGTCCCCGGCGTGGAGGTCGTCGCCAACGAGGTGCGTCTGTGGGTCGAGCAGGCGGGCAAGGTCGGCGGGCCTGCCGTGGTGTTGGTGTCGGCCGCCGACGCCCCGTGCGGGCGGTGGACGCCCGCCTATGTCGACCCGCTGGTGGCGGCTGGCTTCAGGGTGATCCGCTACGACCAGCGCGACGTGGGCCGCAGCCAGGTGATGGCGACCGACCAGCCCTATCGACTGAGCGATCTGGCGGCCGACGCCGTCGGTGTGCTCGACGCGCTCGACGTCGATCGAGCCCACGTGGTGGGTCGTTCGATGGGCGGCATGATCGGCCAGGTGCTGGCCCTCGATCACGCGTCCCGCGTGACGTCGCTCACGGTGGTGAGCACCACGCCCGGCCTGGGCGACGATCGCCTGTCACCGGCGTCCGACGCGGTGGTCGACGCGCTGGCCTCCCGGCTGTTCGAGCCGCCGCCAACCACCGAGGCGGCGTGCGTCGAGTGGGTCGTCGACGGGTACCGCATCTTCAACGGCCCCGGTTACTCGTTCGAAGACGGCATCCAGCGGGCGTTGGCCGCCGACGAGGTCGCCACCGCCTGGCGGCCCGAGACCGGGCACGGGGCCGCGGTCGCGGCCAGCCCCAGCCGCCTCGATCGGCTGGGCCAGATCACGGTGCCGACGCTGATCGTGCACGGTGACGCCGACGGTGTGTTCGGGCTCGATCACGCCCAGGCGCTGCACGAGCGCATTCCCGGCAGTGAGGTCTGGGTCGTGCCCGGCTTGGGCCACGAGTTGCCCGACGCCGTGGCACCGGCCTTCACCGAGCGCCTGCTCGAATTCTGGAGCACCGCTTCCTGACCGAATTGTGCGAGTTGGAGGTCCCCCCGACCCTCGACTGGCGCCATTCGAGTCAGGTCAGCGCTGGCGCCCTATCGCTGCGCGGAGAGCTTGCGGTTCTTCGTCTTGGCCTTCACGTAGTCGCGGTTCATGAAGGCGATGAAGTCGAGGCTGATCTCCTTGGGGCAGGCCTCGTGGCACTCACCGTGGTTGGTGCAGGTGCCGAAGAACTCCTCCATGGTCTCGACCATGGCCTCGGTGCGTCGCCACCGCTCGGGCTGACCCTGGGGCAACAGGTTGAGGTGCTGCACCTTGGCGGAGGTGAAGAGTTGGGCTGCCGAGTTGGGGCACGCCGCCACGCACGCACCGCAGCCGATGCAG
>Ga0224508_10005558_pt1 | contig 10074 bp, 6 predicted proteins | sample SF_Jan12_sed_USG_4_FD_170157 | JGI IMG/M metagenome (GOLD analysis project Ga0224508, IMG submission 170157) | Sediment microbial communities from San Francisco Bay, California, United States - SF_Jan12_sed_USGS_21 | ecosystem: Environmental > Aquatic > Marine > Sediment | place: USA: California... | reverse complement strand
AGGGGGCCGGGGTGATCGAACTCGCGACCTCGAACCGGGTCCAGGGTGGCGTGCCGATGGCGGTTCTCGACGTGCGGGACGACGGGTGCGGCATGAGCGAGGAGGCGCTCGCCCGCGGGTTCGAACCCTTCTACACGACGCGTGGTGAGGACGGGGGCACCGGACTGGGACTCGCCACGGTGCACGCCGTCGTCAGTCGCGCGGGAGGGAGGGTCGAGATCGACAGTGCAGCGGGGCGCGGGACGAGGGTTCGTGTCGCGCTCCCGCAGGTGGCCCGTTCTCGTCCGCACGCGTCCGCGCTGCCGGCGGACGACGGCGAGGCGCTGGGGCCGGCGAGCACGAGTCCAGACTGACGTTCGGCCGGGCGGCTCAGGCTTCGAAGAATCGGATCCAGGCGAGCACGCTGCGCGCAGTGAAGCTCCAGAGAGCGCGCACCCACGGCTGCTCCCAGTGTGCCGATTTCGCGGCGAGGGCTCGCTCGAGTGACTCGCGGCGGTAGAGCCGGCCACCGACCACGACGGCCTCGAGGGTTCTCAGCGCAGCGAGATCGTGAGAAGGGTCCTCGCGCAACACGATCAGGTCGGCCGCTGCGCCGACCCGAACCGCACCGAGGTCGCCCCGGCCGAGTGCGCGCGCGGCGCCCCGTGTGGCGCTGGCCAGCACCTCCTGGGCAGAGAGCCCCGCTCTTTGGAGATGCTCGAGTTCTTCGAGGAGGGAAACGCCAGGCACCACGAACGGATTCAAGGTGTCGCTGCCGGCGAGAATCGGGACCCCCGCGGCATGCAGGCGCCCGACGAGGTAGCGCATGAACTCGAGACGCTCGATCGCCTCGCTGCCGCGACTCGGTGCGAGATCGGAAACGAGGGGATTGTGCGCCGGGCGCCAGATCCACTCGCGGTAGTGCGGCGGAAGAAGTCGGACGTTCGGATCGTCCGGGAGGTCGTAGGCGTCGAGCGTGCCCCAGCGGGCGATGGCTCCGAGAGTGGGCAGGTGCGCGAGCTTCGCGTCGGCCGAATGACGCACATAGCGAGCGACGAGGGGTTCGGGCACCTCGTTCCAGCGCGAGTCGACGAGCCCCATCAGGTGCTGGATCTCGGTGTGACGGATCTCGTGGAAGGGCACCGCATCCGGGACGTGGCCGACCACGGGGAGCCCCCGGGCGATGGCTTCTTCTTCGGCACCGCGGAGCGCTTCGGGCCAGAGGCCGTTGTAGAGCTTCACGCAGTCGAAGCCTCGTTCCGCTTGGCGGGCGACCGCCGCCCGGGCCTCCGCCTCATCGGCGACGACCACGGAGCCGCTCCAGCTGACGGGCTCGCCGTCGAGAGGAGGGCCGCAGGCGAACAAACGTGGCCCCGCCGTTTCTCCTGCGCGAAGTCGGCGCCTGAACTCGAGGAGGTCACCGCCGATCGCACCGGTGTCGCGCACACTCGTGACCCCATGTGCGAGGAACAACAGCGCGAACAGCTCGCGCTCGCCCACGGCGAAGCGTGGCGGATGGTGGACGTGAAGATCGACGAGACCTGGGAGCACGAAGCGCCCCGCGAACGGGCCCGTCTCCCCGGGTCGCGACGGCTCGATCGAGTGGATTCGCTCCGCTCCGCGAACGGTCTGATGGGTTCGGGAGGGCTGCCCCGCCTCGATCACCGTCACGTCGACGAGGGCGAACCCGGCCGCCGGTGCCGGGAGTCCCTCGGGAGGGCGCAGCGCGAAGAGCAGTGCGACGATCGCGGCCGTGACGAGGATGCCGCCAGAGATCAGGGCTCTCATGAAGGGCGCATGGTGGCTTCTCTGTTCCCGCGCGCCAACCCCGGAGAGCTCAGGGCTCGAGGTGGCTCTCGAACGCGGATCCCCGCAGCGTCTCCCTGACCTCGTCGAGGTTCGCCACGAGTTCGGACAGCGAGTCGGGGTTGATCTTGCGGAGGGGCTCGGGCGCGGGCGCCGAGGGAGTGACCTCCAGAAACTCGAAGACGCGCGCATACGTCGCGTCGCGCTGCGCGACGAGGTCTTCGTACGCGACGGGGAGCGCGCCGAGGGTTTCTGCGAATGCCCGGCCGCGCTCGAGCTCGGCCGCGATCTTCTCGAGGCGGGTCAGAAGAGTGGCCGGGTCGAGCGTCACTCGATCGGAGGGAGGCGCTTCGCCCGGCTCCAGGTGGTACAGGCCGCGCTGTTCCGCGGCCACGCGCGAGACCATCAGCTTGAGAAGATTCCTGCGGACCAGGTGGATGCCCTTCGGATGCTCGCGTGCGATCCAGCTCGCGAGCGGAGGGGTCAGATGGTTGTACATGAGCTTGAAGCCGACCGCGGTGACGCCCGAAGGCGCTCGGTAGAGTTCGGCCAGGTAGCGGCGAACGGAGCGCGTCGGAGCCGCCCGGGCCTCGAGCCTCGCCCAGGCACTTCGAGCGACGAATGCAGGGTAGGAGTCCTCGCGCGTCATCGTCGGGAGGAACATCTCGCCGTGGCCCTCGATTTCCGGGTGGCGATCGAGTGTGCGCCAGAAGACGGTCGAGCCCGTCCGCTGCGTCGTCCAGATCAGGAAGCGCGTCGTCACTGCGGTTCGAAGCATAGGCCGAAGCCGCGGGTGCGCCGCCCATTCGGGCGACCTGAATGGCTTCGTTTCGAAGAGGCGCGCATTCATGGCGGGATCGCCATTGCACCTCGCGGGAACGAGGATGATACTCGCCCCGACGATCTGCTTGGAGGAATGCGGATGATACGTGGTTGGGTCATGTGGTTTGCCGTGTCGCTGGCGGCGGCTTCGGCACAGGCGGGCGAAGTCATGGTCCACGTCGGACACAACAGCGTGGATCCGGCGGAGATCAAGATCGAGGCCGGCACTACGGTCGTCTTTCACAACATCCACGAGATGCCGGGCGGTCATACGGTTGCCGCTGACGACGGCTCTTTCGAGAGCCCGCCGCTCGCCAAGGACGAGAAGTGGAAGCACACGTTCGAGAAGCCCGGCTCCTACGGCATTCACATCAAGCAGCACCCGCTCGCCAAGGGCGTCGTGATCGTCGAGTAGCGCGGGGCGTTCTGCTTCGGATCGCGATCGCGCTGGCGCTCTGTTCGCCGGCCCTCGCGGGCGCTCAGGTCCCCGAGGCCCTGCCGGGGGCCGAACCGTTTCCGGCTCCGCTCCGCGCGGAGCTGACGGCCGCGTTGGCCGCCAAGCCGCCCGGGTACGAGCCCCGGACGCAACATCGCACCGAAGCGGGTGCGCCGCGCTACACGAACCGCCTGCTTCTGGAGGCGAGCCCCTACCTCGGCCAGCACGCGCACAATCCGGTCGATTGGCGTCCCTGGGGCCCCAAGGCTTTCGAAGCGGCGCGCCGGCTCGATCGGCCCGTACTCGTCAGCATTGGCTACTCGACCTGTCACTGGTGCCACGTCATGGAGGAGCTCTGCTTCGATGTGCCGGCCATCGCGGAGATCCTGAATCGTCACTTCATCACGGTGAAGGTCGATCGCGAGGTTCGGCCCGATGTGGACGCGATCTACATGGCCGCGCTTCATGCGATGCAGGGGAGCGGCGGCTGGCCCCTCAACGTCTGGCTCACGCCGGAGGGCGAGCCCTTCTTCGGGGGGACCTACTTCCCGCCCGAAGACGCGCCTGGGCGTCCGGGCTTCGCCACCGTGCTCGAGACGATTCGGAAGCAGTGGAGCGAAGAGCAAGATCAGGTCGTCGCGCGGGCGGCCGAGCTCACCCGGGCGGTGCGCCGCCAGCTCGGCGGCAATGCGGCCACGATCAGCCGCCCGCCCGAGGTCGAGTTCTTGCGCGCCGCGATGGCCCACTACGAGCGTGCTGCCGATCGCGAATGGGGCGGCCTCGGGCGGCGCACGAAGTTCCCTGCGACGCTCCCGATTCGTCTCCTGCTCCGGTACCACCGGCGCACTGGCGATCCAGACGTGCTCGCGCTCGTCCGGTTGACCCTCGACAAGATGGCCAAGGGCGGGATTCGAGATCATCTCGGCGGCGGCTTCCACCGCTATTCGGTCGATCGTCGCTGGCAGGTGCCGCACTTCGAGAAGATGCTCTACGACAACGCACTTCTCTCGATCGCGTACCTCGAAGCGTGGCAACAGACGGGAAGTCCGGTGTACGAGCGAGTCGTGCGAGACACGCTCGGGTTCGTCGAGCGGGAGCTGACGGCGCCCGAAGGTGGGTTCTTCTCCGCGCTCGATGCGGACAGTGTGAACGACGAAGGAGACCTCGAGGAAGGCTTCTTCTACACCTGGACCCCGGCGGAGTTGGCTGCGGTGCTGGGGCCGGTGACGGCGCGGCATGTGGGTGCGTGGTTCGGCGTGACCGAGGGCGGGCAGGTCGACGGCCGGAACGTGCTTCACACGTGGGTCAAACCGCGCGATGCGGCGCGCCGCCTCGGGCTTTCTCGCGCCGGGCTTCGCGCGGTCGTGGAGGCGGCGCGGCCCAGACTGCTCCGGGTGCGGGAGGAGCGGGCTCGTCCGCTGCGCGACGAGAAGCAGCTCGCCGGCTGGAACGGTCTCATGATCTCCGCGTTCGCCCGCACCGGTCTCCATCTCGGAGATCCGAAGTACCTGGTGGTCGCCACGAGGGCGGCCAGCTTCGTGCTCGACGAAATGCGGCCGGATGGCCGCCTGCGCCGCGTGCACGACGGGACGCGGGCGGCGGGCACCGCATTTCTCGAAGACCATGCGTTCCTGATCGCCGGGCTGCTCGATCTCTTCGAAGCCACCGGGGAGACCCGCTGGCTTCGGGCAGCGATCGGACTCCAGCAGCGACTGGACCAGTCGTACGCCGACGCGGCGGGGGGCGGCTACTTCACGACACCCGACGATCACGAGTCTCTGCTCGTGCGCGAGAAGCCCGCGCGAGATGGCGCGGTTCCGAGCGGGAACTCGGTCGCGGCATCGAACCTCCTGCGGCTCCATGAGCTGACGCTCGCGCCCGAGTACCTCGAACGCGCTGGTCTCGTCTTCTCGGCGTTCCACGAGACGCTCGCGCGCCAACCGGCGGCGCTGCCCGAGCTCCTGCTCGCGGTCGACTTTCAGCTCGACTCGCCCAAGTCGGTGGCGATCGTGGCGCCCGAAGGCGCGCGCGGGTTGGCAGAGCTTCTGGCGCCGCTGCGTTCTGCGTTCCTGCCGAATCGCGCGCTCGCGATCGCACACGAAGGCCCGGATCTGGCGGCACAGGCGTCGCTCGTGCCCTGGCTGCGATTCAAGGTCGCTGAGGAGGGTCTCGCGACTGCATACGTCTGCGAGAATCAGGTCTGCGATGCGCCGACGAGTGACCCCGGCGTCCTCGCCCAACAGCTGACCGAAGTGCTGCCCCTGCCGTCCCCGTCAGAAGCCGCGGAGAACTAGCAGGCCGCGGAGGGCCCTTCCCGTCGGAGGGCCCGATGTGAGGGCTCTTCAGCGATCTGCCCGGCGACGACGTCGCCCTGCGGACGGTTCGTCTACAGCGGTGCGACGGTGAGCGGAAGACCGTCGAGGGGTTTCGAGATCGGAGCCTGCTGGATCGGCATGCGATAGCCGTCCGGAACGGAGAGTCGGTAGCGGCAGAGAATCTGGTGCACGACGCACTTGACCTGCAACTCCGCGAACCGGATTCCGAGGCAGTGGTGTGGGCCGCCCCCGAAGGCGATCCAGGAATGGGTGTGCCTCTCGTGCTCCGCGCGGTCCGGTGCAAAGCGTGCGGGATTCCACTGAGTGGGCGCGGTCCACCACTCCGGCATGTGGTGCGTGTGAATCGGTGAGACGACCACCATCGTCTCGGCGGGGATCTCGAACCCGCCGAACTCGAACGGCTCCGTGCAGATGCGAGGGATGACCGGAAGCGGCGGGTACCGTCGCAGCGTCTCCTTGAGGATCCAGCCGAGCTGCTCGAGCTGGCCGGCGGTTTCGAAGTCGAGTGGCCCGCTGCCGAGGCCCAGGCACTCCTCCCGCGCCCGCTCCTGCCATTCCGGATGGCGCGCGAGCTCGTATGCGAGAGAAGTGAGAGTGCTCGTCGTCGTGTCGTGCGCCGCCATCATGAGGAAGATCATGTGATCGGTGACTTCGGTGTCGGAGAAACGGTGGCCCTCTTCCGTCTCCGCATGGCAGAGCCGGGTCAACATGTCCGGGCCGTCGCCTGCGCGGCGTTTCGGGAGCAGATCTCCGAAGAAGCCCTGCATGAATTCGCGTGCGCGCAGACCCCGGTTGAACTCGAGACCGGGCAGCGGCAGGCGGACGCGCGACATGGACGCAGCGACGAGGTCCTCGAAGGCCTGGTTCATCTTCTGTGTTCCCGGGCCGAGCTCTGCGCCCACGAAGATGGCGGCCGCCATGTCGAGCGTCAGCGCCTTGAACGCCGGGAACGCGAGCAGAGGTCCGGCTGCGTGCGGCCAGGCGTCGAGTCGTTCGCCAATCATGTGGCCCATCCGGTCCGCATAGCTGCGCAGCGCGGGGCGCTTGAACGCGCTGTGCATGATGCGCCGGTGGTGCTTGTGCTCGAGGCCGTCGCGGAGCAGCAGGCCACCCGGAAAGATCCGCCCCATGATGAGATCCCAGGGTCGCTTCGACGAAAAGATCTGGTCGCGGTCGAGGAGCACGGCCCGGTTCGCGTCGGGGCCGAACAGGTTCACCATCTTGAAGCCGCCGAAGCCCTGCGCGACGACCGGGCCGTGGCGGTCGAAGAGCTGCTGGAGCGGGGTGAGCATGTCCTCTCGCCCGCCTCCCATCGAGAGCAGATTCCGGAGCGAGAAGGCGAGCCCCGGCTGGGGAAGGTCGCGTCTGACTTCGGGCGGATCGGGGCTCGCGGCGGTCATTCGGCGGACTTCCAGTTCAGCGTTTCTTTCACGGCCTCTCCCTCCCGCGGTGAGACTAGGGTCGTCTCCGAGGCGCGGCGACCTTGTCGCCCGTGTTTTCGGGTTTCGGGCGCGCCGTGCGCTACCCTTCTTCCGTCGAATTCACCGCTCGACCCCCATTCGAGTGTCATGACCCCGCCCCGTGCTGTTCTCTTGTTGCTGGTCGGCTGCCTGTCCGTGCCGCTGCCGAGTCGCGCCCAGACGCCGCCGACGGCTCCGGAGGGCGTCCTTTCCGCCCGGATCGTGAACGGGCTCCTGACGGAGGCGTTTCCGACCGCCGGCGCGCTGGTCGGGCCGGCCGACCCGGACCGGGCCGAACTCGTCTGTTCGGGCACGATGATCGGCTGCCGCACGTTCCTGACCGCCGCTCACTGCGTGTGTGACTTCACTGGGGGCGACTGCCCGAGCGCTGAGCTCGATTCCTCCGACTACCTCGTCTTCTTGCAGCATGCCGGCTTCTTTCCGATCGAGCGCGTGACGGTCCACCCGGACTACGTGTTTCCCGACAACGACCTGGCGATCCTGCGCCTCGCGGAGCCGGTGACGGGCATTCGACCGACGCCGCTCCCGAACGCGACCCCCGCCCTCGGTACGCGAGGCACTCTGGTCGGGTTCGGTCGCAGCGGCGGTCCGCTCGACGATTTCGCCCTCAAGCGGACGACCCGGATCGAGACGGCGGCGTGCCCTTCCGACCTCTCGTCTCCGCTGCAACTGTGCTGGGACTTCTCGAGTCCGATCGGCGAGCCGGGCGAAGACGGCAACACCTGCAATGGAGATTCCGGGGGGCCGCTGTTCGTCGATCTCGGCCTCGGCGCCGTCGTGGCCGGAGTCACCTCGGGTGGAACGACGAGCGACTGCCTGCCCCCCGACGAGAGCTGGGACACGAACGTTCATCACTTCGTGGACTATGTGCGCGCGCAGGCGGGCGCCGATCTCGACTCCGATTCGTGCGGTGCGGTTTCGCAGGTCGGGGACGCTCAGACGACCGTCGAGGGGTTCAGCGGCACACTCGCGCTTCAGGACAAGGAGGCGGCTCACACGTTCGATGTACCCGTCGGAACCTCCGAGCTTCGCGTCACGCTGAACGCGACCGAAGAACCGGGAGCCGACTTCGACCTCGTCGTTCGAGCCACCGCGGAGCCGAAGCTCGCCGGCTACGAGTGCGCGCGGACGGGCAGCGGCCAATGGGCGGCGTGTCTGTTCTATGAGCCGCCCGCGGGCTCGTGGGAGCTGCTCGTGCAGCGCGTGGCGGGCCAGGGCGAGTATCAGGCGACGGCGAGCTCGTTCGCGGCGGCCGTCCAGCCCCCCGCACCGGGGACTCCGCAGAGCCGGGCGCAGCAGCGCTGCCTGAAGGTCCAGGGCAAGCTCGGCCGGAAGGCGGCCGCGTCGGAAGTGCGCGAGGTGCGGGGCTGTCTGCAGGCGGTGGCGCGGGGCCGGACCGGTGCGCTGGGAATCGGATCGCAGGCCCGGACGGCACAGGCATGCCTGACCAACGACGTCCGTGGCCGGGTCGCGCGGGTCGCGCGAAAGGCCGCGAAGAAGGACGAAAGAGTCTGCACGGCGGAGCCGCCCGATTTCGGCTACTCGGGGGCCGCTGCCGTCGTCGGTGCGCCCGTCGAGCAGTTCACAGCGCTCGTCGGCGAGCTCTTCGCCACTCCGGTCGACGCGGCGCTCGTCTCCGAAGCCGCGAATGCGGCCGGTGCCGCCTGCCAGCAGGAGCTGGCTCGCAGAGTGGGTGGCGTCTACGACGCGGCGAGCCTGACCTCGCTGCTCGAAGCGAGGTCGGCGCTCTCGGCCGGCGCGGGCACACCCGAGGCGCTGGCATCGGCTCTCGGGAGCGCCCTGCTCGGCGACTCGCGCGGCAAGCTCCGAAAGGCTCGATCGAAGCTGCGAACCCGCCTCGCGAAGCGCTGTGGCAGCGCCGATCTCTCCGCGCTGTTCCCGGGGGTCTGCAACGCCGCTTCGGATGTGGGTGTGCTGGCCGACTGCGCCGCGGAGCGGACGCTGTGCCGCCATTGTCTCGCCGAAGAGTCGGCGCGAGGAATCGACCTCGACTGCGACCAACTCGACGATGCGATGACGAATGCCAGCTGTGACTGAGAGCGCGTGGCTCAGAGCGAACTGCCGAGCGGTGCCGCGACCAGAAACACGATCCAGTGGCCCCGCGCGGCCCCAGACGGTCGGAAAGCGGCCAGCCCCACCGCCACGCCGACGTGGGGCTCCGTCAGCAGTTCGGGCGGGAAACGGACCTCGTCGAGGCCGGCGACCTCGAGCCCGTATCCCGAGACGCCGAGGCGCAGCGCCTGACCCGATGCGGCGAGCAGCTCGTTGAGGACCTCCTGGCGGTCTTCGCCCGCCTCGACTCGGCCGGCCGCCTGCATCGCGAGCGTGTCGACGCCGCGCAATTCGCCGGGCGCAGGGAGCCCCCGCGCCGCGCGTTCGGCGATCAGCTGGCCGAGCAGTCCGCCCGCGGCCTGGTGAAGCGACTCCCGGTCGATGAGCCAATAGCTCCCGAAGACGGCGCCGAGACCGCCCTCCGGGTCCGCGACGGCCCCCACCGCGATCTGGGTGGCCGCAGGGTCGAGGAGCGCGATCCGATCGGATGGGTGCAGGAGCGCCGCGGCGAGGAGCCGCGAAACGTCGCGGGTCTTCGGAGAGCGGGCGGAGCAGAATGCGCCGCCTGCGACCACGCCGTCGACGTCCCACCCGGCCACCATCCCCTGTCCGACGAGCTCGAGGACTTCGGTGGCGGGGCGCCCATCGGGTGCGGGCCGCCCTTGCACCGCGGCCAGATAGTGGGGCGCGAGGCGACTCGCGACTCTTGCCTGCGCCGGCGCCGGCTCCAGCGGCCTGAGTCCGACTCGCGCGCGCACGCGGTTCAGCTCTGCAGCGATCACGTCGTCGAGGGATTCGCGTGGTCCAGGCTCGTACGGCGAGGTGAAGAAGCGCCGCCGGAACTCCGTGGCCGGCTCACCGGGAGCTCGCACGACGAGCAATGCGCCGGCCTCGGTGAGCACGCGCCCCGGGCGCTTGATCATGACGGAGAGGAAGTTCCACGGATCGCTCGGGTCGGCCTCGCAGACGAAGTGGAACGCGGGCGGAATCGCTCCCGGATGCGGCACGCAGGCTCCGGCGCCGAGCTCTCCGATGCCGACGACCGCCGAGATCTGCTCGGTCGGGCCGAGGGCGTGCCCGATCACCGAGACGCGACCGTGTCGGGGGAACGTCGCATCGAAGTGCTCGAGACGCACCTGCT
>Ga0224508_10005557_pt1 | contig 10075 bp, 15 predicted proteins | sample SF_Jan12_sed_USG_4_FD_170157 | JGI IMG/M metagenome (GOLD analysis project Ga0224508, IMG submission 170157) | Sediment microbial communities from San Francisco Bay, California, United States - SF_Jan12_sed_USGS_21 | ecosystem: Environmental > Aquatic > Marine > Sediment | place: USA... | reverse complement strand
TGTGAAAATGTCATATGTTCAGGAGGATCTCCTCGTCCATGTGGATCTGATACAATAACTAATGTATCTTCACCACTTAGTACTGACATATATCTACTTGGTATAACATCATTCTTTATTTTTTCTGCATTAGTAATTTTAATTACTACTAAATCTTCATCTTCTATTACTACCTTTGCAAAATAATCCATTGACATATCAGTATCTAAAACTACTTCATCTTCAGGAAGAAAATCATCTAATGGATCACTATGAATAGAAAATGCAAACCCATCACTTATTTTATAATATTTATCCATTAAAATAAATCCTGCATTATTGACATATCACCAGAAGTAAATTCTTTAAAATCAAATTTACTCTCAATCATTTTATCTGGAGTTTGAATACCTACATCAGTTAAATCTAATTGAGATAATTTAACCGAAATTGTATCGAAATCAAATGGACTTTTTAAATTAAATATTGAATTTTTACCAGTTATAACTTTCATATCTACAAAATAAACTGAATCAACACTTATTATTTTAACAATTAATGGCTCATCTATTTCATGTAAAGTTGCTGTAAAATTCTCTGTATGGTCTTCCCAATCAATTGGTTCACCATCTGCCCAAGCTACTGTCATTTTAAAGCCTGGCAATATTTTATAATAACTGTCAACTTTCATTAAAATAAGTCCTGCATTATATCTGTATCTAAATCAGTAAAATTCTTAAAATCCATTTTATATTCTTCAAGATGTTCTGTTTTTATTTCTGTTACATCATTTATTTTAAAATGTATTTCATCCTCTATAAAAGTATCAAATTTTCCTTCCCAATTTTCATGACTAATAAAGTCATAAAATCTCCATATAGAATCTTTACCACTTATAATTTTAAGACTTTTAAAATTATTTAGAAGTTCATTTTGTCCACTTATAAATTTAATAACAAGTGGTTCATCTATTTCAAGTATTGTGGTTTTAACACTTAAATCCCAAACTCCATCCCAATCTTCTTCATCCCATATATTAGTTTCTGCACTTAAATTACGCCAAACATCTATTAGCATCGAAAATCCTGGTAAAATTCTATAAAATCCATCTTCCATTAAAATAAATCCTGCATTATATCTGAATCTAGATCAGTGAATGTTTTGAAATCTGGAACATATTCTTCAAAATCTTCTTTCCAATCATCTTTACTAAACCATATTCTCCCGTTTTCTATATCTGGTACTAATGATTTAAGATCTACTGTAAAAGGATTTCCTGTAAAACCTTGACCATAAGATTGTTTAACTTCCATTATAGCATTACCATGAATTAATTTTATTACTGTTTCATCAATGTCTGGATTTTCTTCTCCAAATGCTACAAGTAAATCACCTTCTTTTTTTATCATTGTTGCTTCATAAGTATCTTCACTTGCTGCAGCAAATGCATCCTCATCATCATAAACAGATTCTGGATCATATCCAAAGAAAAATGCTAATTCATTTTTTATTTTATAATATTTCCAGTCCATTAAAATTGATCCGCCATCCAATCTGTATCATAATCTGCAAATTGTTCAAAATTTGGAATATATGATTTAAGATATTTATAATCAAAAATCATTATTGTAGCAGAATCTAATTGCTCTATAGATAGTTTATATTGTTTTTCAGCTTCTGGATCAAAAAAGACTTCTCCATATGCATTAAATATTTGTATAATATTAACTATATTATTTTTTCCGCTTTTTATTTCTAATTTCCAATATTCACCATCTTCATCTTCATCTACATCTAAATCTAAATGTTTTTTAATAGCTGTTATTTTAACGATTAAAGGGTGTACAATTTGTTCTATTATTCCTTCTACATGAATAGAATCATCTTCATCCCATTTATTTTCATCCCATTGTGAAAGAAAATCTTTAACGGGTTTTGGTCCATCTAAAATTAAAATTTTAAAACCTGGTTCATTAATTCTATACCATCCGTCTTCCATTAAAATTGCTCCGACATCCATTCATCATCAAGATCAGTAAAATCTTTAAAATTTGGAACATATGGTTCTAAACTTTCATCATGATAAAGTCTTACGAAATCTAAATCTAAATCACTTATACGCATAAGTTCTGAACCTTCATCTTCATAATTAACTATAAGTAAACTTTTACCACCACTTTTAATTTCTAATTTTTGAACATAGTGGTATGCTACATTAAAAGCATCTGTTATTTTAACAATTAATGGTTCGTCTATGGTTTTTAATGTAGCATCAATTGAACCAGTGAAATCTTTATTTATAATTTCAAAGTTCCATAAATTATCTATTACTTTATACCATCCACTTTTCATTAAAATTGATCCGTCATCCATTCTGTAGATGCATTAAAAAACTTATCAAAATTCTTTACATTAATTAATTTAATTATTGTTGGTTGATTTATTTGATGTATTCTATACCACGGCCAAGCTAATATTCCTGGTTTATGTGCAGCAAATTTAAAACGCTTATCTACATGATATATACCATCTACTAGTTTCATAATAATACTTATTAAATTGGTGGGTCTAGTGGGATTCGAACCCACAAAAAACTAGGGCTTCAACCTAGCGCTGTACCTAATCAGCTTCAGACCCAATAAATTAAAAGAGACTCTCACGGTTCTAACGTGAAACTACCCATATCTATTTACGATATTCCGCATATCTTGGTCACCCATATTATTCTCGAGCATGCAAGGGACTTTATTGGGTTTTAGTCTCTGTTACGAGCCAGCTGGACTCGCCAAATTGGTGGAGAGTGACGGTACTGACCCGTCGTCTACTGGATGCAAACCAGTCGTGTTGCCCATTATCACTAACCCCCCGTTTGAAATTCTTTTATTTTCTGTAATACTTCATCTTTATATCCATTTTTCCAATGCACTAATGCATGACAATTTGGACATAGAGGAACTAAATTATTTTTATCATTATTAGTTCTATCATGATCTATATGGTGTATAGCAATAACTTTATCATAACCACATGATATACATTTTTTACCGTGAAATTTTAATCCAAGTGTTCTATAATATAATTTTCCGTTTTTTAACAAATTATTAGATTTAGCAGTTCCACCTACAGAATTAGCACAAGATCTTGAACAATAATATTTATCTTTCTTTGGAAATTGTTTTTCTCTTTCTTCTACTTCAAAAATTTTATTACATGTATCACAATCAACTGTAAAATACATATAAAGTCCTAATGTATCATCAGCTTGCTTTTGCTGAGCTTTTTTTAAATTTTTAATAGCATTTTGTCTATTAGGATTTTGATCACACCATTTAGCATGATTTGGTTTAGTTACTTCTTGATTGCAAAATCTACATGGCTTATATTTCATATAAATATTTATATGAAAGCTGTTAAATTGCAAATTAATCTTGTAACTTCTGTAAATTGGTGGAAGCGACAGGATTTGAACCTGCAAAAAAACACTGTGCAAAAGTGCTGCCTTCCCGTTCGAGCCACGCCCCCAATATAAAATGGTGGGAGCGGAGGGATTCGAACCCCCAAAGCCGAAACGCCTGTTTTACAGACAGGTGCAGATCACCATCTCTGCGGCACTCCCAATAAATTATTTTTTGTGATATTTACGCATTAACTCTTTTATCATTTTTTCTGCGTCTTTTGGACTCATATCACCAACATCTACTTTAACAACTTCTCTTAGAGTATCTTTTTGTAGAATTTCTATTTCTTCATCTGATAATCCTAAAGCCTTTACTTTGTTAAGTATTTGATCTTTCTTTCTCTTAAAATCTTCGTTTGCTTCATGGATTCTTTCCATTTTCAAATCATCATCAGTAGGATGATGTAAATAAATTGGACCATACCATTTATAACCTATTTTAAAAATTTTACAAATTTCTACTCTACCATCTGTTCCTTGAACATCAACTCCCTTTGCTAATCTACTAGCTGTTGCTAATGAAAGACACACATACTTTGGATATTGAGCTCCTCTACCTTCTGTAAGATCTTTATTGACTTCTACAAAATATCCATCTTGAATTTGATCTAATTTTATGTCATTTGTCATAGTTTTTCTTTCAATTTAAAATTCATGAAGTAGACAGGATTGATTACCCGCAGTTTCGACATGAAGTCGCTGTGTTATAACAACTATCGTTAGCGCAATTGTAGATAGGTATTATTTTGCGCTTACACCATACTTCTGAAAAATCTTACCGAGCCGACGGAGTACGTACCGTCCTTCTTGGGTAGCTGTATACCAAGCGTGCTTTTTGTTACACCAAGCTCGGGAAATAACCTTAAAGTCGCAACAATAAGGGATCCAATAGTTATAATAAACTAATTGGAGGGGTGTGCTCCTTTTGAGAGCTAACTAATAGCTGGTGTGTCTATACTAACTACACCACCAACTTTTTATACATTGGTGGACCAGGTGAGCCACGATCTCACATCCCACAGTTTAAGAGACTGTTGCTTTGCCAATTAAGCTACTGATCCATATTAAAATTGAAATCGCGCTGATGTCCTATCCGCTAGACGACAGAATATACAGTAATAATCATATGCTTAATACCTTAAACTCCGATGGGATTCGAACCCATGTTTTCAGCTTAGAATGGAGGGATGGGAGCAGAATCGAACTCTCGAACCCAGGGTTGCAACCTGGTACCTTGGCCACTTGGTTACCATCCCGATTAAATTGGGGGCGCGAAGGCATGACGCCGTAACTCCCGCCCAAATTGGTGCACGCGGCGGGAATCGAACCCACATTTACTCGGTTTAAAAGACCGATGCAATACCAATAATTTGCTACACGTGCATAAAAATACGCAAACGGAGGAATAGTACCATAAAAAATGTTACTAAGATTATTCAAATACTACCCCTATTCCTGATTTATTTTTTACGTTTGCGTTAAACTTATCTGTAGCATTAAAATCGTGCGTGCCCCCTGGTGGACAGTTATTCCCTGGCTGTGTCCACTCCGCGAATTGCCAGGACAGATGTTCCCTGCACAGGGGCAACTAACTTGGGAACCCACGATCTTAATGCTACAAAATATTTGGGGTGTGTGAGGGCACAGGACCTCTCTTAGCATTACACTAATTAATCGATTACACACACCAGAAACTGGTACCCCGACGGAGAATCGAACTCCGATTTCCTGGGTGAAAACCAGGGTTCCTGTACCATTAGAAGACCGGGGCATTATTAAATTGATGTCTCTATCCAGATTATAGGCTGGCACCTCTCACATCTTAACGCAAAGTAGAGACAATACTAAATATTAAGATGGAAACCTTTTATTTAAAAAAATATCTCCACTCGGGGAAAACCAAGCTGCCATATCATAACACAACTGGAGATAAAAAATTACGAGCTGCATTAGGATTCGAACCTAAGCCTCCGCCTTGAGAGGCAGCGTGCTAACCACTACACCATACAACTCAAATGATAATTTTATATTTACATTACATATAGGGAAACGTAATGTTGAATAATCCCTAATAATTATCACTTTTAAAATTGGCGCCTCTAGTGGGAATCAAACCCAACATCCTCGGTTTGAGAGACCGGAATCCTAATCATTAGACGATAGAGGCATAAATAAGTTCTTATAGAAAGCATATATCAATTCCGGTACTTTCATCTCCAGCAGTGCTTTATATTAAGCTACTCATATCCTAGAATTTATTGGGGAAGCTGTACAACGGCTTTACCTACTTCCATCTCTGCTAGTGCTTTTATTTTAAGCTACATAAGAACTAAATTGTTAAATTAAGATATTGTTCATAAAAATTGATTCGTTTCTTTTGATTACGTTGTGGTGGATCTATTCTGACCCATAACGTACTACTTTTCTTATCATCTCTTATTACATCCTCAATTGGAATGTATAAAATAATATTTCTTTCATACACATGAACTGCAAATACATCAAAATCATCTTTATTATAAACACGACAATAACTTCGGGTTGAATTATTTCCATACACTGTTATTGTACCATTGTGGACTTTTGCTGCTTTAACTTGAACTCTTAATATTTGTTTCAAGTTTTCATTATGAATTGCAACTAAATCAATTGGAGAATTGTCTCCCATTTCGGTGTATACATAATACCCTTTATTCATTAGATCTGCTGCAACTAATAATTCACTTTTTGATCCTAACCATTTCGTTTTGTTCATGTAATTATTTATTACAACGCAAGGTTAGTACCACTGCTTAAATTGGCTCTAGGGGCAGGGATCGAACCTGCGACCAATGGTTTAACAGACCACCGCTACTACCGACTGAGCTACCCTAGAATTGGCCGCTGGGAATGGACTTCAACCATTATCTCGATTTTATAGAAAGCGTCTTAGACTTAGACCACCCAGCGTTTTATTTTTAAAATTGGAATCCTGAGATCGAACTGAGATATCGCCACCTTTTCCCTGGACGGGAAATGTTCTATTTAAACTATCAGGATGATTAAAATGTTGGACTAGAGGAATTTGAATCCTCGCTCACCTTTTCTAATTTTAGTATTCTTGCAATGTGCTAACATTAAGGTAGTTCTATCCTAACTTAAACTATAGTCCGTTTTGTAAAATGGTCTCCACGGCACGATTTGAACGTGCATTTCCTGGCTCCAAACCAGGAACTTTACCAGATTAAGCTACGCGGAGAATAAATTGTTTTTTTCTCATTTTCCTACATATCTAGCTCCGCCATCGCCGACATGCCGTTATATCTTCGAATATAACCACCTAATTAATCTTTACCTTATCAAAGATTAAAATCTTAAATGCGCGTCTTCCGCGATCGTCTAATGTTTACTGGGACACTATTTAAAAACCCATTCAATTTCTTATTCTTTCTATATTATATCTTCTTACTTCATTTAAATCAATATCTTTTTTTAGTTATTTTTACAATAAAAAACCCAGTCAATCGACTGGGTGTTATGTAATAAAAATTGTTTTTGTTGCCTTACATAAGCACCCAAGGTTCCGTAGCGGGATTACTTTCTTGATACCCCACTGAAAATCGTATAATTGTTTTTCTTGTCTTCATAACTTTTAATTATTTAGGCTCATTCATTCAAAAGTGTTGATAAAAATACATATTTATTTGGCTTTGTAAATCTTAAAAATTTTCCAACACTATTACTCTTATCAAACCAAATTTTACATATAAAAAATTGTCTATTCTTTCTTTTGGCTTTCTTACCTTTAACATAAATATCTAAAAATTCTTGTGCTTCCTTTGATGACCAATATATTTTAGCATTTGTTACATCATCATACCACTTAAAAGCTAATTTATATGTATTATTTGCCCATCTATGTAAATGTTTTTGAGTGTATAACCATGAAACATTTATATTTTTTTCATGGTAATAACCAATAACATAACCAATCCGATGATACTTCAACGGATAATTCTTTTTCACTGTATTTCTTTCAATAAAATTGGAAATGGAATAATACGAGAAGTTGGGAGAACCCTTTGCATATTTTGCGAACCTGCTGGATTTAATGAATGTATAATAATTTGTGGTGGTAAATAATCTAATTCTTCAAGTATAAATTCAGCAACTTCATATCCAGTTCCTGGACCAGAATCAACAAAAGGTACTCCACCTAAATCATGATCTAAAAATACACTATCAAATAATCTATTTGATAAGGCGTCTTTTGCACTATTAACACTTGTAACCCATATTACATCTATATTAAAACCATTTTTAGTTCCAAATATTTGTATAGCTGGTTCAAAACTACTCCATCTAATTGGATCATCATCTAAAAACAGAACATTATATGATTCTTCATTCATACACATATTATATAATAAGATATTTAAGAAATCAAATATTAAGCTGAAGAACTTGAACTTGACGAACTTGAACTAGCTTCTCCAACATCAAACATTAATACTGAAAATGTACCGGAACCTGTAGCTGGATATTCTGATATAGTTGACATATCATTTCTTAAAAATTTACCATGTTCAGCTTGTGATGGAGCATATCCTCGATCCCATGCAGGTATTACATCATCAAGATCAGCGGTTTTATTGATTAACATAGCAAATCTTCCAGCACCTGAAGCAGGATAACCTGTTACAGTTGACATATCCAATCTAACAAATTTTCCATGTTCTGCTTGTGATGGTGGATATGCACTAGCTAAATTAACATCAGTTGATGTATCATCTATTTCATAAACTAACATAGCATATTTGCCTTTACCTGTAACTGGATATGTAGCAACATCTGACATATCTAATCTAACAAATTTTCCATGTTCTGCATCTGATGGTGCATATGATGCAGAAAATAATGGTGCTAATGTACCATTTACTTTATATGTTAAAATAGCGAATTTACCACTTCCTGATAATGGATAACCAGCATCATATGTATCAAGTGAAACAAACTTACCATGTTCTGCGTCTGATGGAGCATATGGTTCTGTAAGACATACTGGAATAGTTGTAGTATTTAATACATCTATTGCTAATGTAGCGAAACGACCAGTTCCTGTTAAAGGATATGAAATAGTTGTCATATCAACTCTTACAAATTTACCATCTTCTGCTAAACTTGGAGGAACTGCAGCACTAATAAAAGGAGTTAATGTACTCATACATATATTTATGTAGATGTGCTAGTAAAATCTATATAAAATGGTGCCCCAGGAAGGATTCGAACCTTCAACCTAATATTTAATTATATTGCTCTAACGCTTTTCAGCTAAATAAACTAAAAGCTAAATAAACCTTGTTCTTAAAATATCGTATAGACAGCTCTCTCTATACTCATTTAAGAGCCTGTATTTGTTTCCATTGAGCTACTAGGGCATTATTAAATTGGTGTCTCGGGAGGGAGTCGAACCCTCAATCCCGAAGGCGCTAGGTTCTAAACCTAGAGTGTATACCGTTCCACCACCGAGACAAAATTGGGGTGTACGAGGAGTTTCGATCTCCCTCTATCAGCTTCACAAACTGATGTGCTAAGCCATTACACTACATACACCAATGGCACCGCGGCAAGGAATCGAACCCTGTCCTGTAGTTTTGGAGACTACGTGGTCACCATGACCTCCGCGATAATATAAACTATTTATTCTTAATCTACACTTAATCCGTAATCTTTCTCAAATTCTTTTACTGCTTCTTCATATCCTTCATCTATATCATTTAAAGGAATAAGTTTATTATCTTCTTCATCATTTAATAATATAGGATATATACTTTCTCCTAGACTTGCAACATAATTTTTGAAATTTCTTCGTCTTTCATCTTTATATTGGTCTGTCCATTTGTATGGAAATAGTTTGTTTAATTTAGATTGCCTAATTCTACATGATTTACAATATGAAAAATTAAATTTTGAGAATAGTTTTGCTAATGTATCTCCTAATCCTAATGGTTTATCTGATATTTTAATAAATCTAATATGTTCATTTCGACGTTGGAAAACTGAACATCTATAGCAGTCATCAATAGTTATTAGAATCATATATCTTCCATTTCATTTAGTTTTTTCTTTAGGTCACTTAATTGTTTCTTCGATATTTCAATCATATTATCAAAATCATCTTTGATATGAACACAACAATCTGCTGGTTCATCTGTAAATTCTAATGAAGGACAACACTTTTTACCACCACAAAAATATATGATTTTATGGTCTAAGTTTTGGTTTATTTTTTTCATATGCAACTAATCCTCTGTTTAATCTATTATATAGTTCTCCTACAGAACGTTTAGAAGTTTTGAGAACTTTTAATAAATCAGAAAGTGAAAGATACACTTCGTTTTTCTCTTCTAATATTCTAATATCCTTCATAATAAAAAATTCACTTTTTATTATGATGCTGGAACTATTTCTCCTGAATATGTAACAAGACTATAATTACCTTTTGGAGATCTTTCTTCTACACCATTACGCTGTAGACAATATCTCACAGTATCTTGACCGCGAACACTCGCTCCATAGTCTTGAGCTATATCTCTTATAGATTCACCTGCATCATAACGAGCTAATATTACATTATCTCTAATTATAAAATGTTCTGCC
>Ga0224508_10005556_pt1 | contig 10076 bp, 4 predicted proteins | sample SF_Jan12_sed_USG_4_FD_170157 | JGI IMG/M metagenome (GOLD analysis project Ga0224508, IMG submission 170157) | Sediment microbial communities from San Francisco Bay, California, United States - SF_Jan12_sed_USGS_21 | ecosystem: Environmental > Aquatic > Marine > Sediment | place: USA: California... | reverse complement strand
CCTCGCCGAGCGCGAAGTCTTCCGCGTCGATGGCCCCTTGGACCTGACCGGGCTGTGGGGGTTGGCGAGTCTGGACCGGCCGGATCTCCAGCACCGCCCGTGGCGGCCCCGTACGCCGCCGGCGCTGCGCACCGGCTCCGGCGAGAACGACATCTTCGCGATGATCAGGGGCGGCGACCTCCTCGTGCACCACCCCTACGACGACTTCGGGACCAGCGTCCAGCGCTTCGTGGAGAGCGCTGCAGAGGACCCCGACGTGCTCGCCATCAAGCAGACGGTCTACCGCACCACCGTTGACAGCCCGATCATCGAGGCGCTCATGAGAGCCTCGGCGGCGGGCAAGCAGACCGCATGCCTCGTGGAGCTCCAAGCGCGCTTCGACGAGGAGCGCAACATCCGGCAGGCTCGGCTGTTGGAGCGGTCCGGTGTCCACGTGGTCTACGGCCAGGCGGGCCGCAAGACTCACGCCAAGCTCTCGCTGGTGATCCGACGCGAAGACGATCGCGTTCGCCGCTACGTCCACATCGGCACGGGTAACTACAACCCGTCGACAGCGCGGCTCTACACGGACCTCGGCCTCCTCACCTCCCGCGACGAGATCACCGAAGACGTCGCCGACCTGTTCAACTACCTCACGGGCTTCGGCCGGCCGCCCGTCTACCGGAAGATCCTGGTGGCGCCCGACCACGTCAGAAGCGGGCTGATCGCCCAGATCGACCGCGTCATCGAGGCTCACCGTGCCGGAACGCCCGGCCGGGTCACGATGAAGGTCAACGCCCTGATCGACGGTCCGGTGATCCGGGCCCTCTACCGCGCGTCTCGGGCCGGAGTGCCGGTGGATCTGGTCGTTCGTAGCATCTGCGGTCTGATCCCCGGCATCGAGGGCGTCAGCGAGAACATCCGCGTAGTCAGCGTGCTCGGGCGGTTCCTGGAGCACTCACGCGTGTTCGCCTTCACGTCCGGAGACAAGACGCAGTACTTCATCGGCTCGGCCGACATGATGGTGCGCAACCTCGACAACCGGGTCGAGGTCGTGACCCCCGTCGAAGACTCCGCGGCAAGGGCAGAGATCCAGGCGGTGCTCGACCTCCACTTCGCCGACACCGTCTCCGCATGGAGCCTGCAGTCGGATGGAACGTGGGTGCCGCCGGTTAACGGCGATCCCGACGCGCTCGGAGTCCAAGAGGCGCTGATGCAACGCGCGGCGGGCCGCGACTCGTAACCACGTCTTTGAGGCCGGGGCAGGTTCGATAACCTCAGACCCACTGTGGACGCCGCAGAATCAGATCCCTCGCCACCAGGCTGGCGCCCCGGCGAAGCGCCAACCTTCAACTCGCCGGCTGCCGATCTCAACCAGCTCCGCAACGAGGCGAGGAAGATCGCCGAGTCGGCCCCCGAGCAACAGGTTCACCGGTCGGTGCTCGACCGCGCGCGCAACCTGGCGTCCGCGCTCAACTTCGAGCTGGGGCTGCCGGAATCAGCCGACGGCCTGAGCTACGCCGACCTCTCGGTGCTGCTCAGCCAGTCGCGATAGCCGACGACTAAGCCGGGTCGGTGCCCGGAAGCTCGAGGAACTTCCGCGCAACGGCGCCATAGTCGGCGTCGTCCGGGAGGTCCTCGTAGAGCGCCGCGGCCACGTCCGCGATCGGCAGGTCCCGGTCCGCCAGGTTTCGGGCATGACGAAGGTCCTTACGCAGGTCGCGGGCTCGGAAACCGGGCGCATGGTCACCGGCGAGCACCCGCGGAAAGAGATTCTCGAGCTGCCACGAGGCTCCGGATGACGCCATCACGACCTCGCGTAGCCTCTCTGCCGGAACACCGGCCTGCTGACCGACCCCAAGCGCCTCGGCGGTGCTGGCCGCGATGCTCGCCACGAGCAGGTTGTTCACCAGCTTGGCAACGAGCCCGGTGCCAACCGGTCCGCAGTGGGTGCGTTTCGCGGGATCTCCCAGGGCGTCGAAGATCGGGATCGCGTGCGCGAAAGCGGCCGGCTCGCCGCCGACCATGAACGCGAGCGTGCCCGCCTCGGCGCCTGGCGGGCCACCGCTGACCGGGGCATCCAAGTAGTCCGAGCCGGCCCGGGTCGCCAGATGCGCGAGCTCCTTAGCCACGGCGGGGGATATCGTGCTCATGTCGATGAACAACTCTGGCGGGTCGTCGGCTGTCAAAGCTTCCGTAACGACGTCCCGCACGTCCGGGGAATCGGTAACGATGGAGCAGAATGCCTCGGCACCCTCGGCGGCCTCGCGGACGGAACCCGCGATCTCCGCAGGCAGGCCCTCCGCCCGTGATGGCGTACGGGCATACAGGCGTACCTCGAAGCCGGCGGCCGCGAGGTTCCGCACCATGTGCGCGCCCATCAGCCCGGCACCGACGAAACCGATCCTCATCCCCTATTCATACGCGATCGCATCGCGCCACGGGGCGCCCCGTGGCGCGATGTCCCATCCGGGCTGTGAGATGGTGACGGATCGTGCGTACTGACCGCGAGCCGACAGAGCCGGTCATTCGGCCCAGGCGATCCGTCGATCGGAAGACGGTCGCGTTCCGCCGAGAGACCTCGCTGCGCCGCAGCATCGCGAGCTACCTGAGAGCGCCGGTCTGGCTCGCACGGCGCATCCGTGGCGTATTCATTCGCTGCGCACGTGACGACATCACCGCCAAGGGGAGCCAGTTCGCATACAACGCCTTCCTCGCGACGGTGCCGCTCTTGTTCGTGATCGTCTCGCTCGTGGGCCTGCTCCCCGGCTCGTTCAGCTACGAGGCCCTGCTGGACGAGTACGGGGACGGGCTGCAGGAGGACGTGCGCCGCATCATCAACAATGCGCTGCGCTCGGCCACCGAGAACACAGGCCGCACCGCGCTGTTCCTCGTAGCCGGTCTGCTCGGCTCGATCTGGCTGGCGGGAAACGTCAGTGGCACGCTGATCGGCGGCATCGACCGCGCTCGTTCCGTACCGCACCGGCGCTACCTGCACGGAAAGATGGTGCACATCTCCTTCGCGCTGGCCTTCAGCCTGCTCATTGTCGCGACCACCGTCGCGCTCGTCGGTGGCCCTGGCCTCGTGGACGAGATCGCCCGGCGCCTCACCGGTGAGGAGACCGCGCCCGCACTGGCCCAGAACCTGGTGATCCTGAGCGCGGTCGGCATCTTCCTGGTCTACGCGCTGACCATCTACACGTTCGGCCCCAACGCGCGCAGCCGGGGCCTCTGGACCGAGTTGCCCGGGGCGCTGATCGCGACGGGGGGCTGGGTGCTGGCCTCGCGCCTTTTCGCCGAGTACATCGAGCGCTTCAATTCCTTCGACCGCGTCTACGGCGGTCTGGGATTCGTGGTCGTCTACCTCGTATTCCTGTGGATCACCGGAATCCTCGTTCTGATCGGCGCCGAGATCAACGAGGAGCTGGTCGAGGACCGGCGGAGGCGCAAGATGTTCGGCTCCTTGCCCTAGTGCTGGCAGCGCGGGCACCAGTACGCCGTGCGATTGGCGTCGCCCTGGCCACGCGAGGCGATGGGCGTGCCGCAGACGCGGCAGGGCCGCCCGGCGCGTCTGTAGATCCATCTTCCCTGTTGCCCTGAGGGCGCCCGGTACGGCTGGATCCGGGCGGCCTGGCGAACCCCGCTGGCCAGGAGCTCCGAGCCGATGCGGCCGAGCTGGGTTGCCTCGGACCCCGTGAGATCAGCAAGCAGCCGCCATGGGCTCACGCGAGCAAGAAACAGCGCCTCGGCCTTGTACGCGTTACCGACGCCCGAGACGAGCCGCGGTCGAGCAGGGCCTCTCCGACGGTTCGCCCGGGATCCGCCGCCAACAAGGCCCGTGCCGTTGCCGCCCCGGGGTCGACGGCGGGATCGAGGAGATCAGGGCCGAGGGCAGCAATCGGGGCCGGAAGGGGCTCGTGGGGCTCGAGTAGCCGGACGGCGGGGCAGCGATAGAGCGCGGCGGTGCCGGCGTCGGTCTGAAGTGCCAGCCAGAGATTCGCCCGGGGCGGACGCCGACCGGGACCGAGGACCCGCCAGCGACCGCTCATGCGCAGGTGCGAGTGGAGGACTCGCCCGCTGTCGAACTCCAGCAAATGGTGCTTTCCCACCGCTCTCGCGGCGGTGATGCGATCACCGGACAGGCGTCGCTCGAAGTCGTTTTGCGCGGCCCGCGGTTCCGGCGACTCGACCGCGCGCAGGTCACACCCGGCCAGACGCGCGAGCTGAGCCGCGTTGTAGTGGGCGACCTGCCCCTCAGGCACGCAGAACCATCGCTTTGAGGTCGGACCGGAAGCCCGCCTCTGCCAGGGGCTCGGCGAGCGGACCGGTATGCACCGGCTCGCCGTCGACGGTCTCGATGGCGACCCGCCGCCGGGGATCGGCTGTGATCCAGCCGGCGAGCGCCTCGAGCGCGATGGCCAGCTGGCGCGCAGACGGTCCGTCGAGGGTGAGCAGACGCCTGCCGCCCCGCTCCAGGTAGAGGACGGGCTCGCCATCGAGCATCACAACTTGGGCACCGAACACCCGGGAGGGGCCCCGGCTTCCATCGCGGCGCGGCCACGGCAGCGCGGCACCGAAGGGCTGGGCGGGATCGGCGGCGCCCAGCACAACGGGGACGGGGTCATGCCCCCCGGGGACCTCCCGCAGGCGCTCTACCGCGCCAGGGAGCGCGAACTGTGCGCCGCCGAGCCCATCCACGAAATAGCCACGGCGGCAGGCGCCGAGGGTCTCCAGGTCGACCAGCTCCGGGTAGAGAGCGGCGAAGCCGCCCGGCACACCCTCCGACAGGGCGGCGGATCGCGTGAGCACTCCGTGCCGCTCGAGCATCAGCTCGGCGAGGGCGCGGCGGCGAGCGCTGGCTGCCGCCTCGGTGGCAAAGAGCCGCTCGGTGGTGGACCACCGGCCGGCCACGGCCGAGACCCGGCCCCTCCCGCGTCGACCCCGCCTGCGGGTGCGTCCGGTGCGAAGCGGGGGCAGGCGACGGGGTGCGCGAAGCGGCGACCAGAGATCGTTGGTCACCTCGCCGGACCAAACCAGGGACCAGAGAGCACTGAAGGCCTCCTGGGCGGGAAGGTCCGCGGCCGCGACCAGCTCCTCCCAGAACGCGGCGCCGCCGGCCAGCGCCTCGCGGACCGCCGCGCTCGCATCGTCGTCCGGAGCGTCGGCCGCGGTCGGAGGACCGAGCAGGGATGCCTCGTCGCGGAAGTAGAGGGCCACACGGCCACCACCGCGGCCAGAGCCCGCACCCACCCAGACCAACTCGCCGGAGGCCGCAAGCTCGTCCAACCACGTCGGGCTGTAGTCGCCAAGCCGGCGCGGCAGCACCTCGCCTTCCCACTGCTCAGGAGGCAGCGCCACGCCCTGGAGCGGCCCGATCAGCTCACGCAACGCATCGGTGCCGGGGCGCGCCGGCGGTCGGTCGACACCGTGCCACGCGGGCAGGAAGCGCGCGAGTGCGGCGTTGTCGGTGGGCTCGATCTCCTTGCGGAGAGCCGCGACGCTCGCGCGGCGCACCCGCCGCAGCACCTCGACATCGCACCACTCTCTGCCGACGCCGCCGGGGCGGAGCTCGCCTCGAGCGATGTCACCGGCGCTCTCCAGATTCGCGAGCACGGCGTCCACCGATACGGCCTCGATCTCCCAACGGGCGGCCACCTCGTCCACGGTGAAGGGCCCGTGGGTACGGGCATAGCGCCCGACCAGCCTCTCGAGGGCGCGCTCGACCGGCTGCAGAAACGCGCCGGGCAACCCGTCGGGGGGCACCGCGCCGAGGGCGTCTCGGTACCGCCCGGCGTCCTCGGCGGCGATCCAGCGCTCCGCACCTGCAATCCGCAGCGGGCAGGCGCGGCGCTCAGTGGCGAGCACAGCGAGCAGGTCGTGGGGGTCGAGCCCTTCCTCGAGACGGGTCGCGACCTCAGCCGACGTGAGATCTCCGATGCGCCGCAGCAGGTCGTGGAGTGCGTCGGGGGCGGTGATGCGGCGCGACTCGCTCAGCCCTTGGACGTCCTCCTCTACCGAGGCGAGCGCCTCGGGGTCGATCAGCTCGCGCAGCTCGTCGCGGCCGAGCAGCTCACGGAGCAGATCGCGATTGAGGGTCAACGCCTGGGCCCGGCGCTCGGCCGCGGGCGTGTCGTCCTCGTACATGTAGGTGGCCACGTACTCGAAGAGCAAAGCGCCCGCGAAGGGCGACGCCACGCCGGTCTCGACCTCGACCAGGGCGGTCTCCCCCGAGTGCAGTCGCTCCATCAACGAGGTCAGCGACGGGAGGTCGAACCAGTCGTTCAGGCACTCCCGGTAGGTCTCCAGGATCACCGGGAAGCTGCCGTAGTTGCGCGCCACCTGCAGCAGGGCCGATGCCTTGAGGCGCTGCTGCCACAGCGGAGTGCGCTGCCCCGGCCGACGGCGCGGAATCAGCAGCGCGCGCGCAGCGTTCTCCCGGAATCGGGCGCCGAACAGCGCCGTGCTGGCGAGCTCGCCGACGATCAGATCCTCAAGCTCGGCGGGCGCCACCAGTACGAGGTCCGCGGGGGGCAGCTCGTCCGCATCGGGGAAGTGGATCGCGATGCCGTCATCGCTCCATAGCGCGTGCACCTCCCCGGCCCCCTGCTCGCGCAGGCGCGCCTGCACGGCCAGGGCCCAGGGCGCGTGGATCTGGGCGCCGAAGGGGCTCAGCACGCAGAGCCGCCAGTCGCCGATCTCGTCTCGGAAACGCTCGGCCACGATCGTGAGATCGCTCGGCACGGTGCCGGTGGCGTCGGCCTGGTCGCGGAGGTAGGTGATGAGGTTGCTCGCCGCGCGCTCGTCGAAGTGGCTTTCCTCGCGCAGTCGTTGCTCGGCCTCTTCGCGCGGGGCATCACTCAACTCGCGCGCAAGCTTGCCGACCGTCGCGCCGAGCTCGAACGGCCGCCCCGGCCCCTCGCCGCGCCAGAACGGGATCGCTCCGGGTGCCCCGGGAGCGGGAGAGACGATGACCCGATCACGGGTGATGTCCTCGATGCGCCATGCCGATGCGCCCAGCAGGAAGGTCTGGCCCGTACGAGCCTCGTAGACCATCTCCTCGTCCAGCTCGCCGACGCGACTCTGGCCATCGGCCAGGTACACGCCGTAGAGGCCGCGGTCGGGGATCGTGCCGGCGTTCTGCACGGCGAGCGAGCGCGCGTTGTCGCGCCCCCTCACGGTGTTCTCCACGCGGTCCCAGACGATCCGCGGGCGCAGTTCGGCGAACTCGTCGGAGGGGTAGCGTCCCGCGAGCATGTCGAGCACTCCCTCCAGCTGCTCCTGCGAGAGGTCCGCGAACGGGTAGGCACCGCGCACCAGGGTGTGGAGTTCGTCCACGGTCCACGTCTCTCCTGCGCTCATGGCGACGATCTGCTGGGCGAGAACGTCAAGCGGGAGCTTGGGCGGGCGCGTCTCCTCGATCTCACCGCGGGTCATCCGCCTCGCGACCGCGGCGCTCTCCAAGAGGTCGCCGCGGTACTTGGGGAAGATCCGCCCGGCGCTCACCTCGCCCACCGAGTGGCCGGCGCGGCCGATGCGCTGCAGGCCACGGGCGACCGAGCGCGGGCTCTCGACCTGCACCACCAGATCGATCGCGCCCATGTCGATGCCGAGCTCCAGACTGCTGGTCGCGACGATTGCCGGCATCCGGCCGGCCTTCAGGTCCTCTTCGATCTGCACCCGCTGCTCGCGCGCGACGCTGCCGTGGTGGGCGCGTGCTACCTCCTCCCCGGCGAGCTCGTTCAGCCGCAGGGCCAGGCGCTCGGCCGAGCGGCGGTTGTTGACGAAGATCAGGGTCGAGGTGTGGCCCCTCACCAGCTCGAGCAGCTCCGGATAGATCGCCGGCCAGATAGAGCGCCGATGCCCCTCCGTGCCGGCGGTCGCCGCAGGCTGGTGCTCGGGGTACGCCACGTGGTCGCCATCGAGCTCGCGCATGTCCTCCACCGGAACCACGACCTCGAGCTCCAGCTCCTTTCGCAAGCCGGCGTCCACCACCGTCACCGGGCGGGGCCTCGCCGCGCGGTCGTTGCCGCCGAGGAAGCGCGCGATCTCCGCGAGGGGTCGCTGGGTCGCCGACAGGCCGATGCGCTGCACGGGCCCCTCGGCCGCGCGGCTCAGCCGCTCGAGGCTGAGCGCCAGGTGCGATCCCCGCTTGGTCGCCGCCATCGCGTGGATCTCGTCGATGATCGCGACGCGCACGGGCGCCAGGATCTCCGCAGCGCGCGAGGTCAGCATCAGGAAGAGGCTCTCGGGAGTGGTGATCAGCACGTCGGGCGGCTGGCGGAGCATCCGCTGGCGCTCGGCCTGCGAGGTGTCGCCGGTGCGAACGCCGACCGTGATCTCCGGCAGGGCGAGGCCCCGGCGAGCGGCGGCGGCGGTGATTCCCGTCAGCGGCCCCCGCAGGTTCCGCTCGACGTCGTAGTTGAGCGCCTTGAGCGGGGAGATGTAGAGCAGGCGGGTCTCGGCCTCGCCTGCGAGGCGCTCGACGACGAGCTGGTTCAAGGCCCAGAGAAAGGCGGCAAGCGTCTTGCCCGAACCGGTCGGCGCCAGGATCAGCGCGTGATCGCCCGCCGCGATCGCGGGCCAGCCCTGACCCTGGGCCTCGGTCGGAGCCTCGAAGGTGCGCGTGAACCAGTCGCGAACGACGGGGTGGAAGGAAGAGAGCGCCTCGTCGTGGCCGTCGGGCATCGGCCCCATGCTAGACGGCGGGAACCGCCGCCCGCCGGGCTGCGCGCATGGCCTGAACTCGGTGAAAGAGGCAGAGAAACGCGCAGATCCTCCCGCAATTTACGAACAGAAGTTAAGGTGATCTGAACTTCGGGTTAGCTCTCAGGAACGCCTGCACCGATTGGCTGCTGCCCACACCCGCAAAGACATGTCCACCCGTCGTCTTGGCGAGAGTGCCCCCCACATCTCGCCGACCGGCTCATGACGATCGGGCGTCCTTCTCAATCGGAGGTACCCCCATCGTGAAGATCTCCCGCAAGCGCGCTCCGCTTGCACTCGCCGGCGCCGCCGTGGCTGCCGCCCTCGTGGCGCTTCCCGCGACCGCTGCTGCAGACGAGAGCAAAGCGACCCTCATTCCTCATGCCTACGACGGCCCGACGGTGGACGGCGAGTTCGGGGACTGGGCCAACATCCCGTACCTGAACACCGAGCAGAACGTGCTCGTGGACCGCGGCCTGATCAAGGCGCACTACAACTGCAAGACCGGAGACCTGACGGTCGCTGTCCGGGGCGTCCGCAACGGCGTTCCTGAACCGGTCGTTCAGGCCTCGGGCGCTGACAACGGCAGCACCGGGCCGTACGTCGATGTCCAGGACCTGTACAAGAAGCTTCCTGACCGCAAGTACACCCCGGACAACGCCGAGTATGCGGCCGGTGATGGCGGCTACGAGATGGCCCTCCCGCTCACGAGTCCCGGCGCCTACAAGCTTCACTACTACGCGGGCAAGCCCGCACCGGCCGCCACCGCCTCGGGGCTCCCCGACGTCGAGCCCCTGCCGTACGAGATCAGCGGCTATGCCTACGTGAAGGTCCACTGTCCGACCCTTCACATCGAGAAGACCGCGACCGGGCGCTATGACCACATCTACGACTGGTCGGTGAGGAAGGCCGCGACGGTCATGTCCAAGGACTCCAAGACGCCGGTGGTGGAGTACTCGATCGATGTCAAGAGGATGGGTCCCCGGGTCATCAACCGCGACGTGGTGGGCACCATCAAGGTCACCAACCACGGCCACATCGATGTGCCTCGGGTCAAGGTCACCGACCACGGCATCGGCTCCAAGGATCTGTGCCGCATTACCGGCGTGAAGATCGGCAAGCAGGACGAGGAGTACAGGAAGGGCGAGAACTACGTCGTCCTGAGCGGCCTGGCACCGAAGGCGACCGCGTACGTCGGCTACATCTGCCACCCGCACCCCGACATCCCGCCGCACAAGCTGCCGAAGAAGCCGGTCAACAAGGCTTCGGTGAGCTGGGCCGGCTACGCGCCCAACGGCGACAACGGTAACAACGGCGTCGTGAGCGGCAGCCTCGTCGCGAACGGCCCCAAGAACATCGCCTGGGCGACCCAGGGTTTCCAGTTCAAGAACCTC
>Ga0224508_10005555_pt1 | contig 10077 bp, 8 predicted proteins | sample SF_Jan12_sed_USG_4_FD_170157 | JGI IMG/M metagenome (GOLD analysis project Ga0224508, IMG submission 170157) | Sediment microbial communities from San Francisco Bay, California, United States - SF_Jan12_sed_USGS_21 | ecosystem: Environmental > Aquatic > Marine > Sediment | place: USA: California... | reverse complement strand
AACAAGCCTGAGGAGCGGGTCAAACGATTAAAAGGCCTGGTGCGAACAAAAGGGCTCGATATCGAGCATGCCGGGCGGCGTTTTTGTGCACCACTTGATGTCGACACTTTCGCCACTATTTACGCGCGTAATCCCGACGCGACGATACTCGCGGGTGGCACGGACGTTGGATTGTGGGTCACCAAGCAGCATCGCGAACTCGAGAACGTCATCTATACCGGGCGCGTCGCCGAACTCGCGGAACTCTCTGTTTCATCAACCCACATCGAGGTTGGTGCGGCCGTCACTCTGACGGACGTCATGCCGGTGCTCATTGATCAATACCCGGGTCTGGATGAGTTGTTCCGCCGCTTCGCGTCGCCGCCGATACGCAATGTCGGTACGCTCGGCGGCAACATAGCGAACGGTTCCCCGATTGGCGATACGATGGCCGCACTCATGGTCGTGGGCGCGTCCCTGGTCTTGCGACGCGGCGGCGCGACACGAGAGCTGCCGCTCGACGAGTTCTATCATGATTATCAGGTAAACGACCTGGCGCCGGGTGAGTTCCTTGTTCGCATTCGAATTCCGCTTGCCGATCCGCAGGCGATCGTCAAAAGCCAGAAATGGTCGAAGCGATTTGATCAGGACATCTCGGCGGTATGCACGGCCTACCGCCTGGAGCTTGACGGCGACATCGTCAAGGGGTTCCGCATGGCGTGTGGCGGTCTTGCACCGGTTGTCAAACGTGCGATGCATTGTGAGGCCGAACTGGCGGACAAACTCTGGAATGAAAAGAACATCGAGAAAGCCTGTATCGCCCTGCAATCCGACTTCAGCCCGATAAGCGATATGCGGGCATCGGCGGACATCCGATTACGTGCCGCACAGAATTTGCTGCGGCGGTTTTTCCGCGAGACCCAGGGAGACGTCGACTCGACGGTGTACACCTATGGACGCTAGCGCTAGTTCAGGTGCAAAACGCGACCGTGCCATGGGCAAAGCGTTGCCGCACGACAGCGCGCACCTGCATGTAACGGGCAGGGCGGCATACACGGACGATCTGCCGGAGCCGAGAGACCTGTTGCACCTGGCCGTCGGCATGAGCCAAAAGCCGCATGCGGAAATCAGCGACATCGATTTGCAGGAAGTGCTCGCATCACCAGGCGTTGTCGAGGTATGTGTTGCCGCCGACATCGAAGGTGACAACAACTACGGTGCGATCGTCGCCGACGACCCGGTTTTCGCGGACGGGCTCGTCCAATACGTCGGTCAGCCGGTATTTGCCGTCGCGGCAACGACGGTAGATGACGCGCGCAAAGCAGTAGGCAAGGCGCATATCAAGTATAGAGAGCTCGAGGCGATTCTCGATCCGCTGACGGCTGTCGAGAAGAAGTCTTTTGTGCTGCCGAGTGAAACGCTGCTGCGCGGCGATCCCGACAGCGCGCTCGAAAACTCACCGCATCGTGTACAGCGACGGGTCTCACTCGGCGGTCAGGACCAGTTCTATCTCGAAGGCCATATAGCGATGGCCATCCCGCAGGAAGACGGCGGCTTGCTCATATACAGTTCGACCCAACACCCGGACGAGGTGCAATCCATGGCCGCGCATGCGACCAATCGCGCGGCCAAGGACGTTGTCGTGATCTGCCGGCGAATGGGCGGCGCCTTTGGCGGCAAGGAGAGCCAGGCCGGGCTGATCGCGATCATCTCGGCCATCGCGGCGGACAAGACGGGCAGACCGTGCAAACTGAGGCTGGATCGCGATGACGACATGATCATGACCGGCAAGCGACATGATTTCGTTATCGACTATGACGCCGGATTCGACGAATCCGGACAAATACTCGGCATCAACTTCGAGTTCGCGGCGCGCTGTGGCATGTCGGCAGACCTGTCCGGTCCTGTTAATGATCGCACGATGTTCCATTGTGACAATGCCTATTATCTCGAAAACGTTCGTATCGTCTCGCATCGGTGCAAGACCAATACGGTATCGAATACGGCGTTCCGCGGTTTTGGCGGACCGCAGGGTATGTTTGCCATCGAATATGTGATTGAAGACATCGCCAGCGCCCTGGGCAAGGACCCGCTCGAAATTCGCCGTCGAAATTTCTATGGCAAGGACGAGCGCAACGTCACCCAATACCAACAGACCATCGAAGACAACATCATCGACGAGATCTTCGACAAGCTGGTCGCTGACAGCAATTATAAAAAACGACGCGCCGATATTCGGAAATTCAACGCGAAGAACAAAGTCCTGCGCCGGGGTATCGCTCTGACCCCGGTCAAGTTCGGTATTTCCTTTACCAATACTCTACTGAACCAGGCGGGCGCCCTTGTGCATGTGTACAAGGATGGCACGGTGCAGCTGAACCATGGCGGCACCGAAATGGGGCAGGGTCTCTACGTCAAAGTTGCACAGGTCGTTGCCGACGAATTTCAAATCGGTGTTGACCGCATTCGCACCATGGCCGCGGATACGAGCAAGGTACCCAACGCCTCGGCAACGGCGGCATCGAGCGGTTCGGACATGAATGGCAAGGCGGCGCAAAAGGCGGCGGCGATGATCCGGACGCGGCTGACCGAATTCGCGGCACGGCACTTTTCCGTGCCCGAGGCGGAGGTGGAGTTTGTCAGCGGTACGGTACGTGCCGGCGATCGGCGTTTGAGTTTTGCCGAGCTTGTTCAATTGGCATGGGCTGATCGCGTGTCGCTATCGGCCACAGGCTTCTATAAGACGCCGAAGATTAATTACGACCGGAAGACTTTCTCCGGCAGGCCATTTTTCTATTTTGCCTACGGCGCCGCGGTGACCGAGGTCATTGTCGATATGCTGACGGGCGAGAATCGGGTGCTGCGCGTCGATATCCTGCATGACTGTGGCGATTCGCTGAACCCGGCCGTCGATCTCGGCCAGGTGGAAGGAGGGTACGTCCAGGGCGTCGGTTGGCTGACGACCGAAGAATTGTGGTGGAACGATGCCGGTGAACTCGGTACACACGCGCCGGCGACGTACAAGATCCCGACCTGCTCCGATCTCGCACCCGACTTCCGCGTTGAGCTGATGCAAAGCGCCAGCAATCGCGAAGACACTATTTACCGTTCCAAAGCCGTAGGCGAGCCGCCCTTTATGCTGGCCCTGTCGGCGTTCCACGCGATTCGCGATGCTGTCGCCGAGGACGGCTCTGCCACGCCCGACCTGCAGGCGCCCGCCACGCCCGAATCGATCCTGCGCGCAATCCATGGTGCCGCGAATGAATGAGTGGATCGACGAACTGGCCGACCTCTGTGCGGCAGACGAACCCGCGGTTCTCGTAACGGTTGCAGGCATTCGCGGCTCTGCTCCACGCGAGATCGGCGCCAAGATGATTGTCACGGCGCGAGAAACGATTGGCACAATCGGCGGTGGCCAACTCGAATATCAATGCACGAGAGTTGCTGTCGGCCTGCTGCAGGACGAGGAGCAATTGTCGCTGCGAAGCTTCCCGCTGGGTTCTTCGATGGGACAATGCTGCGGCGGAGTGGTGGAGATACTGTTCGAGCCGCTGGGCCGTGGTATGCCTGCGTGGCTACGGGACCTCCAGGCTCTGCACGGTCAGCGCGAGGCAGCGGTCATCGCGACACGTATCTCCAGAAGCGCGCCGACCAAGTTCGTCGTCACCGCAGACCGACTCTTTGGCATCGAGGAGCACGACGCACCGCCATCGCTGGTTTCCGAGGCGCGTTCGATTCTTCAGGGCGACGGAAAGCCGCGTCGTCATGTGCAGGAGTTTTATGAGCCGGTCGTCGTTTCCGATCTGAATATCGCGGTCTTTGGCGCAGGACATGTCGGTACGGCCGTCGTCGATGCGCTTTGGCGGCTTGACTGCAATATTCGTTGGGTCGACTGCCGACGCAATATTTTCCGAAAGGTTCCCCGAAACGTGCGCGCCATCGAGGCGTCAGATCCGGCGCTTGAAGTTGCAGCGATGCCGCCAGGCAGTTTCTACCTGGTGATGACGCACAGCCACGCGCTGGATTTTGATATTTGCGACCGCATTCTGCGGCGTCGGGATGCGCGCCACTGCGGTCTGATCGGTTCATTGTCGAAACGGCGCCGGTTCGAGAAACGCTATCGCCAGCAGGGCATGTCGCAGGCGTTGATCGATACACTGGTCTGCCCGATCGGTGTAGACGGCATCAGCGGTAAGAAGCCCGCTGAGATAGCAGTCGCCGCCGCGGCCGAAATACTCAAGATACAAAGTCAGGCGGAGGACGCTGCATTGCCAGCATACCCTGACAACGTCCACCCTCTGACGCGTTAGGGCCTGCTGACACATGGAAGCGTATATCGTCGACTGGTTGAATCTGCTTGTGCGCTGGCTGCACGCCATCACGGGCATCGCATGGATCGGCGCATCATTCTATTTCATCTGGCTTGACGACCACCTCGAGGCACCAAAAGAAGCGGACGACGATGCGAAAGGCGTCGGCGGCGAACTCTGGTCCCTACACGGCGGTGGCTTCTACCACGCGCAGAAATATCGCGTGGCGCCCACATCGATACCGAAGACCCTGCATTGGTTCAAGTGGGAGGCTTACTCAACGTGGTTATCGGGCATGGCCTTGCTCGTCCTTGTCTATTGGTACGGCGCGCAGGTTTACCTGATAGACCCTGCTGTAGCTGACCTCTCAGTGCCTGCGGCGGTTGGCATTGCGATCGCGTACATCGTTGGTGGGTGGTTCGTCTACGACCTGTTATGCAAATCACCGCTGGCGCGCGACTCGCGGGCGTTCGCGGTCATCCTGTTGCTGCTCAGCAGCGTTCTCGCCTGGAGCCTGTGCCAGTTATTTGGTGGCCGGGGCGCATACATTCATTTTGGCGCGGTACTCGGCACGATCATGGTGGCCAATGTGTTCTTCGTGATCATTCCGGGCCAGAACAAGATGGTTGAGGCGGCCATGCGCAGTGAGGCTCCGGATCCGACCCCGGGCATTCATGCCAAGCAGCGTTCCGTTCACAACACCTATTTCACGCTGCCGGTTCTGTTTGTCATGACCAGCAATCACTACGCAATGACCTACGGGCATGAGTACAACTGGGTCATTCTTATCGCTATCTCCCTGGCCGGTGCTCTGATTCGCATCTACTTCGTGGAGAGGCACAAAGGCAAGGCATCGTTTCTGCCCGTCATCGTCGCAGTGCTGCTGCTTGCAGCGATTGCTGCGGCGATTGCACCCCGCACGCAGGACACAGATGCAGCAGGGGTGACCTTCGACCAGGTGCGCAATGTGGTGAACGCGCGCTGCACGACGTGCCATGCAGACGCACCAACGCACGTGGCGTTTCCCGCAGCGCCCCTGGGTGTGGCGCTGGATACGGACGAGCGCATAGTGGCGGAAGCGGCGCGCATCCATCAGCAAACGGTCGTGACCCGCGTCATGCCTATCGGTAACCTGACGGCGATGACCGACGAGGAGCGCCAGATCATCGACAAGTGGTACCAAGGATTGCAGGACGAATAAATGTCGGACGACGACTATCCCAGGGACATGAGCGGCTACGGGCAGCACCCTCCCGATGCGAGCTGGCCCGATAATGCGCGCACGGCAGTCCAGTTCGTCATCAATTACGAGGAGGGCGGCGAGAACTGTGTGCTACATGGTGATGCCGCCTCGGAGGCCTTCCTTTCCGAAATTGTCGGCGCGGAAGCGATCCTCGGGCAGCGCCACATGAACATGGAGTCCCTCTACGAATACGGCTCCCGGGCCGGGTTCTGGCGATTACATCGCCTGTTTACCGAGCGCAACATGCCGGTAACGGTGTTTGCGGTCGCGATGGCACTCGAGCGCAACCCTGACGTCGTTGCAGCGATGAAGACGGCCGGTTGGGAACTTGCAAGCCATGGCTACCGGTGGGTCGACTACCAGTTCATCGATGAGGTAACCGAACGCAAACACCTGCGACGGGCGATCGAGACGCACGAACGCGTAAGCGGTGACCGGCCAGGCGGCTGGTACCTTGGCCGTTGCAGTCCGAACAGTCATCGCATCGCGGCAGAGGAGGGTGACTTTGTGTACAACGCCGACAGTTATGCCGACGATCTGCCGTACTGGGACTATTCGTTCGACACGCCTCAGCTGATGGTGCCTTATTCCCTCGATGCGAACGACATGCGTTTCGCGACACCGCAGGGATTCAACTCGGGACAGCAATTTTTTGACTATCTCAAAGACACCTTTGACGTGCTGCACGCCGAGGGCGGTCGCATGATGTCCGTTGGTCTGCACTGCCGGCTGGCAGGCCGACCAGGCCGCGCGGCCGCCGTGGCCAGGTTTGTCGACCATGTTGCATCACACCCTGATGCCTGGGTGGCAACCCGGCTCGACATAGCGAAGCACTGGCGAAACGTGCATCCTGCCAAGGTTACGAGCTGATGGACGCACACGATTTTATAGCTCGCTATGCCGATATCTACGAGCATTCACCGTGGGTTGCCGAGCGCGTGGCACCGCTCGCCACCGAGGGTGATGACACAGAAAAGCTGGCCATGCTGATGGCGGACTGCGTCGATAACGCCGCGACGGAACAGCAGCTCGAACTCATTCGAGCACACCCCGACCTTGCGGGAAGAGCACAGGTTGCGGGCGAGCTGACGGCGGACTCGACAGTTGAGCAAGCCAGCGCCGGACTGGATCGATGTTCGCCCGAAGAGTTCGAACAATTTCAGCGGCTCAACGAGGCTTACCGGGACAAGTTCGGTTTCCCGTTCGTGATGGCCGTGCGTGGCAGCAATCGCGGCCAGATACTCGATGCGTTTGCCGCGCGCCTGGAAAACGACTATGACCTCGAATTCGAGACGGCGCTCGCCGAGATTCACAAGATTGCCCGCCTCCGCCTCGACGCGATTGGAGTAAGAGAATGACGCGCTGGATCAGCAAATGGGTACAACTGGAACAGCCACGGCTCGGAACGCGCGTCACCTTTGCAACGGACGATTTCTTTGCCGCGAAGGAACGAATCATCGACCCTGCGGAACCGGTCTTCGTTGCTGACAAATACGACGATCACGGCAAATGGATGGATGGCTGGGAGAGCCGTCGCCGCAGAAGTCCTGGACACGACTACTGCGTGATACGGCTGGGTGTGCCCGGTGTCATTCACGGTTTCGATATTGATACAAGCTATTTCACGGGGAATTATCCACCGCAGGCCTCGATCGAAGCCTGTTCGAGCGATCTGGACACGCCTGAAGAAGGCTGGGTCGAACTGCTGCCGATGACGGAGCTGTCCGGCGATTCGCACCACTTCCTCGATGCGCGCGACAACCGGATCTGGACCCACGTTCGACTGCATATCTACCCGGACGGCGGCGTTGCCCGGCTACGAATCTTTGGCGAGATCCGGGCCGATTTCACCGGCGTTGACGGCTACGTCGACCTGGCCGCGGTCGAACACGGCGGTCGTGCGATCGCCTGCAGCGATGAGCATTACGGCAGTATGCATAATCTCACGGCTCCCGGCCGAGGCATCAACATGGGCGATGGCTGGGAAACCGCCCGTCGCCGCGGCCCGGGCAACGACTGGGTCATTATCGCGCTTGGACGGCCCGGGGTGATCGAGCGTGCCGAGATCGATACCGCCCACTTCAAAGGCAACTACCCGGACCGCGTGTCGCTTGAAGGCGGAGTCTTCGAGACCGACGAACAGGCGGTACGCGGCGACAGCGAGTGGCAATCCTTGTTGCCGAGCGCGAAACTCAAAATGGATCAGCAGCATTTCTTTGATGAAGTCCTGCAGCCCATCGGTGCCGTTAGCCACGTGCGCATATCGATATACCCGGACGGCGGCGTCAGCCGCATCCGCTTATTTGGTCAGGTCCATGGCTGAACGTAAGGCCATTTCGCTTAGCCCGGAGCCGCTGACCCGCGAACGCTTCGCACCTTTTGGCGACGTCATCGAGGCGGCCCTCGACAAGGCGGCGGCCATGAACGCCGCGCGCTTTGAACGATTCGATGATCTTTGCCAGGTCGATATTGCCGAGGGCAGTCATCTGTCGATGAGTGTCGCGCGCTGCCGTACGGCGACGGCACTGCCGTTGCGAGTCGATACCGTAGAACGGCATCCGCTGGGAAGCCAGGCCTTCGTCCCGTTGCAGCGCTGCAGGATGGTTATCGTCGTTGCGCCGCCAGGCGAGTCGGTCGATGCCAATGGTCTCAGAGCATTCGTTACCAACGGCAAGCAAGGCTTCAACTATCACCGTGGTACCTGGCATATGCCACTGATTGCATTCGAAGCGGGGCAGGAGTTTCTTGTCGTCGACAGGGGCGGTTCGGAGCCCAACTGCGAGGAATTCACGCTCGATGACGTTGTTATGCTGGAGGCGGTTTAGGGCCTGTTAATACTTGGCAGGTCGCCGCGACGGGAAGCCATTTTGTTCAAGACTAAGGAACGATGAACGTAATGTATTTAATATACTCGAGTGAAGAGAGACGCCGTATTGGACCAAATGGGACCCGTCCCTTCGGGTTGTCGTCCCAAATGATCCCATGCGGCGTTGCTCGTCACTCATTTGGAATGACCAAACCGCGTTCCTCGCGCCTTGCCTGGGGCCATTTGGGCCGGCAACGCAGCGATCTGCCAAGTTTTAACAGGACCTAGGCACTATGCGGCAAGCTTTTCGCGCTCCTATTCTGCATTGCTTGTCGGACCCCGGCGAAGAGTCGCTCGGTTCGGCTTACGAGTATTTCGACGACGGTCTGTTGATCATCGAGAATGGCAGTATTGCCGAGCTTGGTCACGCTGCGACTTTGCTTCAAGGTCTGGCGGAAGACGTATTGCTCACAGAGTTTCCGGGCAAGCTGATCGTGCCGGGATTTGTCGACTGCCACGTGCACTTTCCGCAACTCGACATCATCGCCTCCTATGGCGAGCAGCTGCTGGACTGGTTGCAACGCTATGCGTATCCGGTCGAGGCGCGGTTCAGCGATCCGAACTACGCGCGCGAGGTCGCAACGGTTTTTGTCGACGAACTGCTCAACAATGGCACGACGACGGCGTTGGTATTCGGCACTGTTCATCCACATTCCGCCGATGCCATTTTCGAAGCAGCAGAGGCGCGGGATATGCGCCTCATCGCGGGCAAGGTTCTCATGGACTGCAACTGCCCGGACGAACTCAAGGATGACGCGGAGTCGGCCTACATCGATAGCAAGGCGTTGATAGAGCATTGGCACGGCCGGGGTCGCCTGGGCTATGCAATCACGCCGCGCTTTGCATTGACCTCAACGGAGGAGCAACTTGCGGCGGCCGGCAAACTCGCTCGTGAATATCCCGATGTGTGGATTCACACGCACCTTGCCGAGAACGAGAGCGAGGTGGAACAGATCGCCAGGCAGTTCCCGTCTTCCAGAAGCTATCTCGATGTGTACGATCAGTACGGCCTGCTTCGTGAGCGTGCTGTTTTCGCGCATTGCCTGCATCTTGATGATCACGATCGCGCCTGCATGGCAGACAAGGGTGGCGCGGCGGCTTTCTGCCCGACGTCGAATTTGTTCCTGGGCAGCGGCTTGTTCGATTTGGCCGCAATGAGGGCTGCCAGCGTGCGCTGCGGTCTCGGGACCGATGTCGGTGGTGGGACGAGTTTGTCGCTGCTGAAGACAGCAAGCGAGGCGTACAAGGTGCTGCACCTGCAGAATCACGCATTGCCGGCCACCCGGGCGCTCTACCTGGCGACCTTGGGAGCCGCTGAGGCACTGTACCTCGAAGACAAAATCGGTAATTTCCTGCCGGGCAAGGAAGCAGATTTCGTCGTGCTCGATCCCGACGGCTCAAGGCTGACCGCGCGCCGTACGGCGGCTGCGGAGACGATTGAGGAGGCGTTTTTCGCGTTACTGACCCTGGCCGATGACCGGCATGTCGAAGCGACATTTGTGCGCGGCGCGGAACAAAGGCCCCACTAGGAACAACGGACCGTCATACAGCTGAAACCAAGGCAGCACCCGGTCGTTTCAGCTGAAACGGTCCATTTTTCCCAATTCGTACTTTTCGATAGCGTAAGTCTTTGAGACCTCTTATATTTCCGGGGCAATGCGAGAAAAGAAGAATAACCA
>Ga0224508_10005554_pt1 | contig 10078 bp, 8 predicted proteins | sample SF_Jan12_sed_USG_4_FD_170157 | JGI IMG/M metagenome (GOLD analysis project Ga0224508, IMG submission 170157) | Sediment microbial communities from San Francisco Bay, California, United States - SF_Jan12_sed_USGS_21 | ecosystem: Environmental > Aquatic > Marine > Sediment | place: USA: California... | reverse complement strand
ATCATGGGAGATCATGTTGTCGGGGGTGATGTCCGCCGGGCGAACCACGCCGGCGACATAGAGTTCCCGGACCTCGTAATTGACCCGCACCTCCTGGCGACCGTGGATCACCAGATTGCCATTCGGCAGGCGCTGCACGACGACGACGGCCACATTGAGCTTGATCTCTTCGTTGCGCGTGACGTTGCCCTTGCCGAGATTGGAGACATTGCTGTCGAGATCGACCAATGAACCGAGATTGGGATTGCCGGGCAGAACCTTCTGGATCTTTTCGCCGAAGCCAAGAATACCGTCGATGCCCATATCCTCGGTGTTGGAGCGGGACCGCGAACTCTCATTCTCGAGGCTGGCTTCATCGGCGATCACCACCTTGACGGTGAGCACATCGCCGATATCGCGCGCCCTCTGGTCCTTGAAAAACCCACGCGCGCCCTGCCGCCAAAGCGAATTGGCCTGATAGACCTCGGCTTTCGGCGTCGGCATCGGCATGGTCACCGGCTGGCGGCTGGCTTGCTCGATATGCTGGCCGACCGGGGTCAATGGCGGTTCCGCGCCGATCTGGCCCAAACGATCGAGCGTGTTACAGCCGCCGAGCAACGACGCGGCGAACAACAGGGCCGACAGGCGGCGATATCGGGTCATCTCTATCTGATCCTGCCTAGAAGCTAGCACCGGGCATCACGGTTTTGCCCACGGTGACTTCCTGATGACCGGTGGCAATACCTTGAACTTCCAGCCTGCTCTCGGGATTGATCACGCGCACCGGTTCGCCAAACGCGCCGTCGTCGCGCGCGGTGCCGAGGGCTGTAAGTTTCAGGCCATCATCGGCATAGACGACGCGCACCGGCTTGCCACGCAGCACCAGGCGGGGCGGCCCGACATCCCGGCTGGTCAAGACGCGGCCGGGCGACAAGCGACGGCGTGCTTCGGCGCCGATCAGCTGCGCTTCATCGGTCAGGCTGACGTTCGAAAGGGCATCCGGCACCACCATCTTCCAATCGAGATCGGCAGCCGAGATCAGATCGCCGCGCTGCACCGCGCGCGCCAGAATAGGAACACTGACCAAAGGCTGAACGCGCCCCTCCATCGGCAGTTCGAAGCGCGGTTGGTCACCGACCGTGCCGATCATCACGGCGCTGAAGCGACCGCTCGCCGGATCGTGACGAAGACCATCGATCTCGATCCGGGTCGGCCTCGCCTCTTGATTGCCGAGCGGCAGCCTGGGGCGGCTGATCGTCACCTTGAAACCGTCGCTTCCGGCCAGATGCAGCTGCTCGCTCACCAGCTTCTCGGCAAAGGCGGAAGTCAGCGGCATATCGCCGGGCAGCTCATCGGCGAAAGCCGGGGCCAATAGCAGCAAAGACAGCAAAACCGAGACGAGCGTAGAGATCATGTCATCACCTCAACTGGCTGACGGTGGCCATCATTTCGTCGCTTGCGGTGATCACCTTGGAATTCAGGTCATAGGCGCGCTGGGCGGTGATCAGGGCGGTGATTTCCGAGACTGGATTGACGTTCGAGCTTTCAAGAAAACCCTGCAGTAGCTCGCCATAGCCATCGGAACCGGGCGCGCCGATGGTCGCCGCGCCCGATGACGTCGTCTCGATCAGGAAGTTGTTGCCGATCGCCTCGAGGCCGGTGTCGTTGACGAAGGTCGCAAGTTCGAGCTGACCGAGATCGACCGGCGCAATCTGCCCCTGGAGACTGGCCTCGATACTGCCGTTGGCGCCGATCGACACGTGGATCGCGTCCTCGGGAATCGTGATGCCCGGGCTGATCGCAAATCCGTCGGCGTTCACCAATAGGCCGTCCGGGCTCAGTTGAAAACTTCCGTCCCGGGTGTAGGCAAATTCGCCAGTCGGCAGCTCGACCACGAAATAGCCTTCGCCCTGGATAGCGACATCCAGGCGGTTTTCGGTCTGCTGCATGCTGCCTTGTTCGTGAATGCGATAGATCGATGCCGGTTTAACGCCGAGGCCGACCTGGACGCCGGCCGGCACGACCGTGCCGACATCCGAGCTCTGCGCACCGATGCGACGGTGGCTCTGATAGAGCAGATCGTGAAATTCCGGCCGGCGGCGCTTGAATCCCGATGTCGTGAGATTGGCGATATTGTTGGAGATCACCTCGACATGAAGCTGTTGGGCCATCATGCCGGTCGCGGCAATGCTGAGTGATTTCATGGCGTTCCCTCACCTTCCGCTGACGTGAGACATCAGCCGCCGACCTCGAGCATGCGCTCGACCATGCGCCGTTCGAGCTCGTGATGCGCATCAATGATTTTTTGCGTGCCCTGATAGGCGCGCACCGTCGCCATCATCTCGGTCATCTCGACCACGGGCCGTACATTGGAGCCCTCGATCATGCCCTGGATGATGCTGATGCCTTCCGCGGGCACCGGCGCTTGGTCCGTGCGGTAGAGGCCATGTCCGGCTTTCTGCAAATCCTGGGCGTCGTCGAAGGTCACGAGGCCAATGCGTCCGAGCACGACATCGGGCGTGGAAACGGTGCCGTCGGGCGCTATGGTGACCGAGCCGATATCGCGCGGCAACGTGATCGTCGCCCCGTCGAAATCGAGCAAAGGATCACCATTGGGGGTGGTCATTTCCCCAAGTCCGTTCAGGCGAAATTGGCCGTTGCGCGTGTAGCGTTCGCCTTCATTCGTCTGGACGACGAAATAGCCCGGGCCTTCGATGGCCAGATCGAGCGTGTTGTTGGTCGGAATCATGGGTCCGGGCGTCAAGTCGCGCACGAGAGCAACGTCCTGCACGTAGCGCACGGTCTGGCGTGGGCCGACATCGACCGGCACCTGCTCGGCCAGCAGGGACTCCGCGCGAAAACCTGATGCGGTCATGTTGGCGATGTTGTTGGCGGTCACGTCCATCTGCCGCCTGAGCACCATCTGCCGGGATAGAGCGATAAAGGTCGTCGTTTCCATGCATTCATCTCCACGGGCCGACATGAAGCAGCTTTCATGCCAAGACCGGAGAACGGCCGGTTACCTTGGATTTTCTCGGCATAGGAGACGAGCGCAACCTCATCCGACCGGCAAGATCTGCCGGCAACGGGCTAAAATTACCGCCGTAAACTCTCTGTTAACCTTGAGCCCATAGAGTAGCGATGTCGACGTTGCGGACGGTGTGTGAACGCCGTTGGAACGCCTTCGGGATCGGCCGAGAGCGGCCTTCGATCGGCGGCGAGGAACGCGATGACCGAAAGAGCAGCCAACGGTCCAGAAAGGAAAGGCGAGAGCGCATGAAACTCATCATCATGATCGTCGTGCCGGTCGTTCTCCTCGCAGGCGGCGGCGCCGGCGCCTATTTCATGGGCGTGTTTGGCGGCGAGGAAGTTGCGGAAGAGGCAGGAGAGACTGGAGAGGCCGTTGCCGAAGAGGTTCCGCCCGAAGAGATGATGCCGCCGGTCATGCCGGAAAATGTCGTCTTCGTCGATCTTCCGGACCTTCTTCTCAATCTCAACGTTACAGGCAAGCGCCTGCGCTTTCTCAAGGTGGTCACCTCGCTCGAAGTCTCCAGCGAGGAGATGGCGGAGATTGTCCGTCAGATGACGCCGCGCATCCTGGACAACCTGCATCTCTATTTCCGGTCGGTGTCGCCCGAGGAGCTCGCCGGACCGGACGGCGTCTACCGGATCAAGGAAGACCTCCTGGTGCGCGTCAACGACACGATCCAGCCGGCGGTGGTCCGGGACGTTCTGGTCAAGGAAATGCTGGTCCAGTAGAGCGCCGCGCCGAGCGAGCGGGCCTGCTACGGTGGTGAACTGACTGCAAAGACGGATCAAACCCCATGTTAGCGCTGACTTTGGACATCATGATCGTCGTTCTTTTGCTGATCTCGCTCGGCGCCGGTCTTCGGCTGCGCGGCGCGCTCAAGATCTTCCGGGTCGACGGCAACGAGTTTCAGCCCATGATCCATTCGCTGGACAAGGCGACGACCAAGGCGGAGAGCGCGCTTGGCGGCCTGCGCAAAATGGCCGGTGACGTCGGCGTCAAACTCAACGACGAGGCAAAGAAAACCCAACGCCTCCTGGACGAGCTCGACTTCATGACCAAACGCGCCGACCAGCTGGCCGAGAAGCTCGATGACAGCATCAGCAAGGCGCGATCGATCGACCTGAAGATGGCGAAAAGAATTGACGCCGCCAACGTCGAGGGCGCAAACGAGGTCAAGGTCGCTCGAAAGCAGCCGCTGCAGCGCACGCCGGATCTGGAACAAAAGCTCAAGACCCTTAGATGAGGCCGCCCGCTTCGCGGCCTCCGGCCAGCAGTTCACGGCGACGTTTCGTCACCTTCGGCACCGCCCTAATCCTCGCCGCGTGCCTCACCTTGGTGAAAATGACGCTGGTCGCACTGGACATGAGCGAACGGAACCCTTTCGCGCGGCCTGAGCCACGGCTGCCGTCCATGCCTGTCGAACTGCCGACCGCATCCGCTTCCCTGGACGACAGCAAGTTCGTCCCATGGCCGACATTCCAACCCGAACCAGCCGCCGGACCTGAAGAAGCGGATGACGGTCCGGCCACCCCCTTCGGCGACGCGCCGCCCACGGGTGATCCGGCGCTGGCCTTCGATCCTTCGACGCTGACCGAGGGGCAAATGCTCGCCCTGCAACAACTGGCGGCCCGACGCCAGGAGCTTGATGAGCGCGAACGGCTTCTCGACATGCGAGCGGAGCTGAACGGCAGAACCGAGGAAAGGCTGGATGAGCAAATCAGCCGACTCGCAGCCCTGAAGGAGCAGATCGAAGTCCTGGTCGCCGGTCTCGACGAAGACGAAGAGCGAAAGATGGTTCGTCTCGTGAAGATCTACGAGACCATGAAGCCGAAAGCGGCAGCCGAGATCTTCAATCGGCTGGAGATCCCTGTCCTGCTGCATGTGATCGAGCGGATGAAGGAGGCAAAGTCGGCGGTGGTCTTGGGCAAGATGAACCCGGCCATCGCCAAACGGGTGACGACCGAGCTCGCCAGGCGCAAGGAACGCCCGAGACTTGGCGGAGACGGCATTGGCAGCTGAGCGAGCGCGCTGCACCGAAGGCTCTGGTCCGATGCGCACCTTCCTCGTGGTCTCGGCCTGCCTCTTGATTCTGGCCGGCGGTTTCACCGTGGAGTCGTCGCTCGCCGCCAACTACGCGGAGCCATCGGTGACCGCCTGGCAACGTTCCCATGAGGGCCACCTGACGATCGAATGGGCCGAGACCGCCAGGGTTCAGCAAAAAAGGGTTGGCGATCGGTTGATCCTTCGCTTTGCCAGCCCGCTGGGAGCGGAGATGCCGGCGGCGCTTTTCAGGCTCCCGACCTTCGTCGACTTGGATCGGACCAGCGTTGACGGAAGGGACCTTGCGCTGGCGCTCCTACCTGGTACGTCATCCAAAGTCAGTGTCCGCGAAAAGCGCATCGTCAGCATCGATTTCTTCCGCGATCCCGAAGCGCCAGCGCGGCCCAGGATAGGCGCGTCGACCATCGACAGGGGTGTTCGCTTGACGCTGGAGTGGCCAGGCCCGACGCGGATCGAGGCAGATCAAGCGCTGAGCGAGCTTCGTCTCGTGGTGTCCCCGGCCTGGGAGGTCGAACCCGGCGAGCTCACCGGACTCCAGCACCGCCTTCAGCCCTGGTTCAACGGCTTGCGATCGGAACAACACCAGGAGAGAACGACGCTCTCCCTCATTCTCGAGCCGCAGGTTACTTCATCGGTGAGGTCCGAAAGTACGACCAGGACGATCATCGATCTCGTCCGGGATGCGGGCTCGCTCATAGCGCCGGCCGCTGCACCGAAAAACCATGTCTTCATCCCCGAAGAAAAACCGAAACCGATAGCGACAGCCGCGTCGAATGCGGGCGACACCAACCCGCCAATACCGAAGAGGCGCCCGGCCCCGCCAAGCAACAGCGAAGCCGTCACCGACATCGCTGAGCAGGAACCGGCCATCGCCGATACCAACGACATCCCCCCAGAAATGCTGATCTTCGACTGGCGGCAACCGGTAGCCGCAGCATTTTTTTTGCGCGCTGGCCATCTCTTCGCGGTTTTCGATGAACTGGATGCCGGCCGTCTTTCAGGCCTGCCAGCACCGCCCGCCGCCTTCGGCCCAGGTTCCTTCATTCCGGCAGATGGCGGCACCGCCCTTCGGTTTCCGCTGAACGAGCCTGTCGACATCGGCGTCAGCCAGACTGCCGACGGACGATGGCGGATCGAGCCTCTGACCTCGCCATCGACGCCCGCTCCCGTGACCATCGAGCGCATCGACGGATCGAAGGCCTTGCGCCTCATCCTAGCACCTGGCAAGCGCGTCGTCGGCATCATCGATCCCGTGGTCGGCGATCGGATCGATATCCTGCCAGCCCACGATCTCGGCATCGGTCAGCCGGTGCGACGACGTTTCGTCGATCTGGAACTGCTACCGACGACCCAGGGCCTCGCCTGGCGGCCGTTGAACGATCGGCTGGTCGCCAAGCATGATGATCACGGTCTCGAGTTCAGCAGCCCTGATGGGCTTTCGCTGTCGACCATCACATCCGACCAGTCGGCGTCGTCCGAACCGGAAATCCTGGATGCGATGGCCGAAAAGGATCCAGAAAACGAAAAATCGCCGGAGCCCGTCGTCGCGCGGTCGGCGATCAAGCCGGTTCAGGATGTTGCGGACCGAGTTCAAGACACGCCGCAGCCCTCATCCTACTTCGATCTCGCCAGCACCGGCGTCGAGCGGCCACTGGTCGGCGAGTACCGGCGCATCAGGCGACAGGCGATCAGCAAGGCGGCGCCTGAGCAGCGCGACCATGCGAGGCTCGAACTAGCGCGCCTATTGGTGTCCGAACGCCTGGCGACGGAGGCACGCACGGTCCTGAATGCGATCTCCGATGAGGCCGAGGACGACGTCGTTCTGCAAAAGCGCGCCCTTGGCGGAGTCTCGGCATTTCTCATCGGGCACCTAGCCGAAGCGTCGTCCTTGCTTCTCGACCCTGATCTGAACGAGGACGAGGAGATCGACATCTGGCGCGCAGCGCTGGATTCGACGGAAGACAAATGGCAGGACGCGGCCCAACGCTGGCAGAATGCCAACAACATTCTCGATGCTTATCCGCCACGGCTGAAGCTCGATCTCGGCCTGATGGCACTGCAAGCTGCAATTGAGACCGGCGAGGACAAAATGATACGCCGCGGCGTCAGGCGCCTGACGTCCCTTCCGCTGAGCTCCTATGACCAAGCCCGGCTCGACGCCATGATGGCGTTGAAGGCGGAACGCGCTGGCGACCTCGAACGAGCGCGCGCGCTGCTCGCCGGCCTGACCGACAGCCCGAACCCTGCAATCAGAACCTTGGCCAACTTTCAACTGACGGCGATGGAGCTGGACGCCGACCCGCATCAACCGGACATGCTTGCGAGCCTCGATCGGCGCATCCCGCTTTGGCGCGGGCATCCACAGGAGCAGGCGATGCTCGACAAGCTGGCTAGACGCTACAGGGACGCCAACGCCCTGCGCGAAGCGCTGGAAACCTGGCGACACTTGATCCGGCTCTATCCGGAGGCGACGGATCGGAACGAGCTGACAACGGCGCGCCAGGATACCTTCATGCAGGCGCTGGCCAATGCGACCGAACCCGCCATCGACCTACTCGACGTCTATGCGATCTACCTCGATTTCATCAATCTTCTCCCCGATGACCCCGAATCCAGGGAGGTTCATCGAAACTTGGCCCGGCACCTGACGGGGCTTGACCTCCTGGACGAAGCGATCGACGTGTTCCAGTCCCTGATGACGTCGACCGACGATGATCTCGAGCGCGCCGAGTTCGCATCGGAAATCGCAACGCTGATGCTCCGGCAGGGTCGTCCGGCCGCGGCACTCTCTGTTCTGGACGAGACCAAGGGGCCAAGCTCAGCGCTCCCGACCGCGCTTGACCAACAGCGGCGCTTGACTCGAAGCCGAGCACTTGCCCAGCTCGACCGTGCCGATGATGCTCTTCGAGAGCTGCAAGATCTGCAATCTCGGCCGGCCCGCCGCTTGCTTGCGAAGATCCTTTGGGACGAACGCCGCTGGCCGCGCCTCGTCACCGTGATCGAGTCTTATTTCGCAGACACGGACCCGACGTCGCCGATGACCGAGGTCGATCAAGAACTCGTGCTCTGGCTATCGCTGGCGCGTCTGAACGAGGGTGCCGCCGAGCAGCTGAGCGCCCTTCGCGAACGCTTCGGCGCTGCCATGAAGGGCGGGGCGCATGCCGAAGCATTCAACGTGGCGACCCAAAGCGCCATCGGGGACAACGACATCGAAGGCCTGCTCGCTGCAACCGCAAACCAGCTTGCCGAACTCCAGCGCTTTCGAAAGCCGACGCCAGCGCTTCCCTAGTCCACATTGCTCATCGGCGATGGTGCATCGCCGTCCGTGATCTGCGAAAGCGAAGTGGCAACAATCAGTTTGCGGAGCGATGCAGCTCGACCTGTTCGCCGATCGCACGTCGACCGCCACCATGAGATCCAATCAGCTTGGTCTTTGGTTCGCGGCCTTCGCCTATGTCCTGATCGAGGCGCTCCGCCGGCTTGGTTTTCGTCATACCCAGCTCGCTACCGCGACCGCCAGCCATCTCCGGCATCCGGCTGATGCCATGACGCTGCAGACAACGATGCAGCGATGAACGAGTCAGGTGCGGGATGGTGCTCTGCAGGGCATAGAGGCAGTCGTCGAGCGGCAAGAGCGTGTGCTTGCGAAAGGCAACGACAACAGCTTCCTCGTCGCTGCTAAGCACGGTCGACGTCGGCGCCTTCGATCTCATCGGCAGGTCAGCGACAGAATGGCGTTTCTTCCACTTCTGCACCGTCGACGCGCTGCCCCCATACCGCTTCGCCAGCGCCCTCACGCTTTCTTGGCTATCCTGGATCGCTCGACGCCCAAACCGCCCCCTAAGCCTCTGTCGTGCGGGAGAAGCGGTGAAATACCTGGACGAATATTCGTTCCTCCAGATGTGATACGATGATGTAGCATCACACCCTGGAACTGAACACCTAGTGCATATCCCGGTTAGGTGGACGATATCCTGTGCTGGTTTGGTATTTGGCGCATTCGTCAGACTGAAAGTTATCGAACACCTGACCGATGGTGCTCCATAGGTCGTCGACGGTACTGGCTCGGGCTTTGCGAAGGAGATGTTTGAGCTTTGCGAACAGCTTTCGATTGGGTTGAGATCAGGGCTGTAGGGCGGCAGATAGGCGATCATGGCATCGGTTGTTTCGATGGCTTTTCGGACGCCGGCCACCTTGTGCGCCGACTGGTTGTCCATGATCACGATGTCGGCGGGCTTGAGGGTCGGCGCCAGCGTCTGCTCGAACCAAGCGAGGAAACGTCGGCCGCTGATCGGGCCGTCGAAGACGCAAGGCGCGGTGACGCCGTCATGACGCAGGCCGGCGATAAAGGTCGTGGTTCTCCAATGGCCGAAGGTTCGACCGTCGCACGATCACGCCAGCGCTTGAGCAGCTTGATCACGAAGCTGATGTCGACGTGAAAGCGCTCGGCCGTCTGCCGACAGGACAAACCGCCTTCGACCGAACGAACCACATGCGCTCCAAGATCAAAAGAATAGGGTCGCGGCGTCCATGGCTGGCCTCCTCGTCCCAGCCTTCAGTTTGAATCCCATCAAGCCATAGCTGTGAATTCCCAGAATGCTTCCACCCAATCGTGATGCGCTCTGGCGGTATGGCCACAGCGCAGAATTCTTGAGCACGACTCTCGATCAATTGAATCTGAACGATCGCTGTTGACACGTTAGGGAAGCTTGATCTGCGGTGCTCGAGCCTGTGATGTATCAGCGGCGCTCGACCATCAGGCAGCGATCGATGCCGGCGAGGTCCTGTCGACGCTCGATGGGATGGAGCCCGCAGCCCTCCAGCAACGCCTCGACCGGGTCAGCCTGTCCGAAACCGATCTCGAGGCAAGCCAATCCATCCTGTGCCAAAAGATGCTGAAGATCGTCCGCCAGGGAGCGATAGGCATCAAGGCCGTCTTCACCCGCGAACAAGGCCACTGCAGGTTCGAAGCGTCGGACTTCCGGAGCCAATGTCTCGACTTCCCCC
>Ga0224508_10005553_pt1 | contig 10078 bp, 8 predicted proteins | sample SF_Jan12_sed_USG_4_FD_170157 | JGI IMG/M metagenome (GOLD analysis project Ga0224508, IMG submission 170157) | Sediment microbial communities from San Francisco Bay, California, United States - SF_Jan12_sed_USGS_21 | ecosystem: Environmental > Aquatic > Marine > Sediment | place: USA: California... | reverse complement strand
ATGCGACCACGAGTGGCGGCGACGCGAGGTAGCTGGCGCGGATGTGCGGATGCACGCGGCCCTCGAAGTTGCGATTGCCCGAGAGCACCGCGGCGGCCACGAGCTTGTTCTGCTCGATCGCCTCGGCGATCGGCTCGTCGAGTGGGCCGGAGTTCCCGATGCACGTGGTGCAGCCGTAGCCGACCAGGTTGAACTTCAGCTTGTCGAGGTAAGGGGTGAGCCCCGCGTTGTCGAGGTAGCCCGTCACCGCCTGGCTGCCGGGGGCGAGGCTGGTCTTCACCCACGGCGGGGTGGAGAGACCCCTCTCCACGGCATTCTTGGCGAGCAGTCCCGCGCCCACCATCACCGACGGGTTGGACGTGTTCGTGCAGCTGGTGATGGCTGCGATGGCCACCGAGCCGTGGCTCACCGCGAAGTCCTCTCCCCTATTCGAGACCGGCACGGCCGGCTCGTAGTGCGGCCCCGCGCCGTTCTGGGCGAGGCCTTCGGGGAACTTCTCCCGGAACTCGGTCGCCATGTTGGCCAGCGACACGCGGTCCTGGGGACGGCTGGGGCCGGCGAGGCTCGGCTCGATGGTGGAGAGGTCGAGCTCCAGGACGGCATCGAAGGCGGGGTCCGGATCGCCATCGCGGCGGAACATGCCTTGCTCCTGGGCATACGCGCGGACAAGATCCGCCGAGCGGCCGGTCATCTCAAGGTACGAGCAGGTCTCGTCGTCGATCGGGAACATGGCCGCCGTCGAACCGAACTCCGGCGACATGTTCGAGAGCGTGGCGCGGTCGGCCAGGCTGAGCGACGAGAGCCCGTCGCCGAAGAACTCGACGAACTTGCCCACCACGCCGTGCTCGCGCAGGAGCTCCGTCACGGTGAGCACGAGGTCGGTCGCCGTAGCACTGGTAGCGAGCTTGCCGTTGAACTTCAGTCCCACCACGATTGGGTTGGGCATGTAGACCGGCTGGCCGAGCATCACGCCCTCGGCCTCGATGCCACCGACGCCGAAGCCCACGACACCCAGCGCGTCGATCATCGTCGTGTGGGAGTCGGTGCCCACGAGCGTGTCCGGGAAGGCCACCAGCTCGCCGTCGATCTCCCGCGCCTGCACCGACGGCGAGAGGTACTCGAGGTTCACTTGGTGCACGATGCCGGTGCCGGGCGGCACGGCGCGAAAGTCGCGAAAGGCCTGCTGAGCCCAGCGGAACAGCTGGTAGCGCTCACCGTTGCGCTCGTACTCGCGGGCCACGTTGGCCTCGAACGCCTCGGGCGTGCCGAAGTAGTCGACCTGTACCGAGTGGTCGATGACGAGGTCGACCGGGACCATCGGGTTGATCTTCTGGGGGTCGCCGCCGAGGGCCACCATGGCGTCGCGCATCGAGGCGAGGTCGACAACCGCGGGAACGCCTGTGAAGTCCTGCAGCACCACGCGGGCGGGCAGGAACGGCACCTCGCGCGCCACGCCGGAGTTCGGCGTCCAGCTCGCGAGGGCGTTGACATCGTCCTCCTCGACGAAGCCCTTTCCACAGTTGCGCAGAGCTGACTCGAGGATCGCCTTCACCGTGAACGGCAGCGATGCGACCTGATCGCCGAGCGCATCGATGCGGTAGATGGTGTGCTCGGCGCTTCCGACGCTCAGTGCGTCGCGGGCGTTGAACGGGTCGGCTGCGCTCACTCTTGCTCCTGGAATCTCGGGCCCCACAATGGACGCACAGATCATGTCGGTACGCCGCCTTGGGAGGCTATCGCAGCCCGGCCTGCACGGGCGGGGGCGAGACGTCACAATGATCCCATGCTCACTCGCGCGCGCACCATCGCAGCCCTCGCCACCACCGTCGTCCTGTTCGGAGTCGGTGCGGCAACCACCGTAGGTCAGATTCGCGACCGCCGCCGGGCGCGAGAGTTGCAGTGGACGACGCTGCCAACGCCTGTGCGGGTGCGGCCCTGGAATCAGCGCGGGGCGCTCAAGCGCCGGTAGGTCAGACGCTTCGGGTTCAGCGCCTCCTCGCCCAGGTCCGCCCTGCGATGCTCTTCGTACTCATCGAAGTTGCCCTCGAACCACCGCACCTGACTATCGCCTTCAAACGCCAGGATGTGGGTGGCGATGCGGTCCAGGAACCAGCGGTCGTGGCTGGTCACCATCACGCAACCGCTGAAGTCGAGCAGAGCTTGCTCCAGCGCGCGCAGCGTGTCGATGTCGAGGTCGTTCGACGGCTCGTCGAGCAGGATCAGGTTGCCGCCCCCGGCCAGCATCTTGGCCAGATGCACCCGGTTGCGCTCGCCGCCTGACAGTTGCCCGACCGGCTTCTGTTGGTCGGCTCCGGTGAAGTTGAACGACGCGACGTAGGCCCGCGAGTTGACCTCGTGGCTGCCGCCCAGCGCGATCGTGTCCATCCCCCCCGAGATCTCCTCCCAGACGTTCTTGGCCGGATCGAGCGCGTCGCGGGACTGATCGACATACGCGAGCTCCACGGTGTCGCCGACCCGGAGCTCACCGGAGCTCGGCGTCTCGTGGCCGGCGATCATGCGAAACAGCGTCGTCTTGCCGGCGCCGTTCGCGCCGATCACTCCGACGATTCCGGCCGGGGGCAGGCTGAACGAGAGGTCGTCGATCAGCAACCGGTCGCCGAAGCCCTTCGAGAGATGCTTGGCCTCGATCACCAGATCGCCGAGCCGAGGAGCGGCGGGAAGCCGGATGACGACCGGGTCCTTCCGTTGCTCCTGCTCCTCGGCGAGCAGGCGCTGGTAGTTGGCCAGTCGCGCCTTGTTCTGGGATTGCCGGCCCTTCGGAGTCATACGAACCCACTCGAGCTCGCGTTCCAGGGTCCTCTGGCGCGCCTTCTGCTCGCGCTCCTCCTGGCCCAGCCGAGCGTGCTTCTGCTCGAGCCATCCGGAGTAGTTGCCCTTGTAGGGGACGCCCTTGCCCCGATCGAGCTCCAGGATCCATTGGGCGACGTTGTCCAGGAAGTAGCGATCGTGGGTCACGGCGACCACCGTGCCGTCGTACTCCTCCAGGAAACGCTCGAGCCAGGCCACCGACTCGGCGTCCAGGTGGTTCGTCGGCTCATCGAGCAGCAGGATGTCCGGCTCGCTCAGAAGCAGGCGGCACAGCGCGACGCGACGTCGCTCACCGCCCGAGAGCGTCGTGACGTCCGCCTCGCCGGGCGGTACCCGGAGGGCATCCATGGCGACCTCGAGCTGGCGCTCGAGATCCCAAGCATCGGCCGAGTCGATCTGATCCTGGACGCGCTGGAATTCCTCCAGCACCTCGTCCATCTCGCCGGGCTCGAGCGATTCGGCGAGCTTTCCGGACAGCTCGCCGTACCGTGCGATGAGCGTGAACCTCTCGCCGAGACCGCGCTCGATGTTCGACTTCACGTCCAGCTCGGGGTCAAGAGCCGGCTCCTGCTCCAGCAGCCCCACACTGATGCCGGGAATCGCCTCGGCCGTGCCGGTGAACTGATCGTCCCTGCCGGCGATGATGCGCAGCAAGGTGCTCTTGCCGGCGCCGTTGGTGCCGAGCACGCCGATCTTCGCTCCCGCGAGGAACGAGAGCGAGATGTCTTCCAGCACCACGCGGCCCGAGTAGGCCTTGCGCAGCTTCTGCATCGTGAACACGACGTCCTGCGACATGCGGGCGGCAGGCTACCTGAGCTGTGCTTTCGCTACCGTGTGACATGGAAGTCACTACAGGAGGACGCAGTGGAGGTAACCGAGGCCACCTTCAACGACGAGGTCATCGAGCGCTCGCGGCACGTGCCCGTGATCGTGGACTACTGGGCCGAGTGGTGCGGGCCGTGCCGCCAGCTGGCCCCGATCATCGAGCAGGCCGTCGCCGCCCGGGAGGGCGAGGTCGTGCTGGCAAAGGTCAACATCGACCAGAACCCCCGGCTGGCTCAGGCGGCTCAGGTGTCCTCCATCCCTGCGGTGAAGGCCTTCAGAGACGGCGCCGTGGTCGATGAGTTCGTCGGGCTGATCCCGCCGCCCCAGATCGAAGCGTTCATCAACAGGCTCGTGCCCTCCCAGGCCGATCGCTTGGTCGCGATCGGCGATGAGGCCTCCCTGCGCGAGGCACTGGTGCACGATGCGGGCCATCTGGCAGCGCGCTTGGAGCTCGGCCGCCTGCTCATTTCCGAGGGCCGCGTCGAGGAGGCGCGCGATGTCCTGCAACCGGCGTCGTTCGATCAGGCCGCCGAGGGCATGCTGGCCCGGCTCGACCTGGCCGGGGCGGAGCAGCCGGACATCGCTGCCGGTTTGGCCGCTCTCGATCGCGAGGACTTCGACGTCGCGCTCTCGCACCTGACGGACGCCGTCGCCGCGACCGACGGCGACCTGCGGGACGCGATTCGCATGACGGTGGTCGGGTTGTTCGGCCAACTCGGAGACCAGCACCCCCTGACCTTGAAGTACCGCAAGCGCCTGGCACGCGCGCTGTATTAGGCGTGCCGGTGGGTTGTGCCCACCGGCGGTCTCGGGTCCGGTCGGTCGCGCGGGCGTGAGGTGGTCGCCACTAAGCGATCACTACGATCCCCCCCGATGGGAGCCGGTGGGCCAATCTCGCCACGGATCGGCGTCTGCGCCGCGCTGGAGCGGGCGAAGTGGGCGGTGTGGGACATGCCCGCGGCGCTGGTGGCCGACAACTACCTCCAGGCGGTACGGGAGGCCGGCGGCGTCGCGATCGTCATTCCGCCCGACGATGCGGTTGCCGACGATCCCGATCGCGTCCTGGACGTGATCGATGGCCTGCTGCTGATCGGCGGCCCCGACCTGGACCCGGGCACCTACGGCGCGGACCGTCATCCCCAGACCGAGCCACCCGCGCACACGCGAGACCGGATGGAGATTGCGCTGGTCCGGCGGGCGCGCGAGCGGGACGTCCCCACCCTGGGGATCTGCCGAGGAATCCAGGTCATGAACATCGCCGCCGGCGGCACCATCGAGCAGCACCTGCCCGACTGCCTGGGAGGCGACGAGTTCCACCGGCGCATCATCGGGTCCTTCGCCGGCAACGAGCACGACGTGCGGCTCGAGCAGGGCAGCACCGCCGCGCTCGCCTGCGGGGCGCTGCTGCACACCGTGACCTCGCACCATCATCAAGCGCCCGCCCAGCTGGGCGACGGCCTCGTGCGGACCGGGGTGGCCATGGACGACGGCGTTACCGAGGCGCTCGAGGACCCCGAACGGCACTATTACCTCGGCGTGCAGTGGCACCCCGAGGCCGATCAGCGCAGTTCGGTGATCGGCAGCCTGGTGAGGGCCGCGCGGGAGCGGCTCGGCTAGGAGTCGGAGGGCGCGTCGGCCGATTGGCCGCGCAGCCGGGCCATGCCCGCGAGGATCGTTGCCTGCAGGGCAACCATCAAGCCGATCAAGAACATCAGCTCCCCGACGAAGCTCCCGCCGGCCATCAGCAGGATCACGCCGAAGGCCGAGAACGCCACGCCCAGCCACATTGCCCTCAGGCGCAGCTCGGGCGTGCCCAGCAACGACGGCCGCGGATCGTGGTCGACCGGGGAGGTGTCGATATCGTGCTCCTCGCCCACGATCTTGCGCACGATCATCGGGCGGTCCTGGTCCTGATCGAGCCGGCCGCGCGCCATCGCGAGAATCACACCCAGCCCGGCGCCGAAGATCACCACGCCTATCACCGCCAATGCGAAGTACATGTCGTCCCCCGACGAGGGTTGAGAACGTCTCCCTGGGGGAACTATCGGCAGCGCGCAGGCGCAGTTGAGCAGGAGTGGCGAGCCCGAATCAGTCCGGATTGAGGGCTCGCCGCACCACCGCGACGTGGCCTGTGAGGACCTCCTCGAGGTCCTGCGCGCGCCGGCCGCTGTGGGCGTCGATTGCGACCACCCTCTCGCTATCGCGCCGGCGGAGCAGCGCGAGGTGCAGGGGCTGGTACACGACCGAGGTGTCCTCGATCGAGATGTCCTCCACCGGAAGCGGGATGGCGCGCTCGCTCAATCGTTCCTCGTAGCGCTCCCGGGCCGAGTCGGTGACCACCTCGCGGTATCGCGAGAACGCCTGGTGGATCTCGCTCTGGATGGAGCGCGCCTTGACGAGCGTGGGTATGTGGCCGGCGGCGATGTCGACTCGCGACAGGGGCGGCACCTCCTCCCAGGTGCTGCTGCGCACCAGCCGTCCTGATACCGCGTCATAGAGGTTCCAGATGCGCCGCGTCCTGAGCTTGCGTCGGATGCGACCCTCGTGGCGCGCGATGGCGATGCGCATCGCGTGCCAGGGAAACCACAACAAGCTCGCCTCGGCCACCGACTCGCGCCCCACGAGGCCCAACAGGCCCCGGGCCTCCCGGCCGATCATGGTCTGGGCCTCGGCAGCGTCCAGGCGCCGCTCCCAGCCGATGGCCGACAGCTCCGGCGCGTGTCCCGCCCCGAGCTCGGCGGCGGCGGCGTCGCCGAGCTGCTCCCGCAGCTCTTCCGGGCCCCAGATCTCGATACCGAGCTCTCGCGCGGTGGTCAGCGCGCCGGAGGACGCGCCCTCCAGCGCGACGACGATGCCCTTGTTCAGGCCGAGATCCCTTACCACCATGTCGTGCTTGGCGACGACGTCCTTCGAGACCGGGGCCGACCAGGCCTTGCACTCGACGCCGACCCGGAAGGTCATCAACGGGTCGCTGGTGACCGCCATAACGTCGACCTCGTGGGAGGCGCCGGAGCGTCCTTCCAGCACGGAGTTGGTCTTCACGTCATAGCCGTGCCGACGGAAGAAATCGGCCACCTGCTGCTCCAGCAGACGGCCGCGCTCGAGGGGGTCCGGACCGCTCATCGGGCCCGTGTGACCACGCGTGTAAGACCTCGCACGGCCGCCCTTCCCACCACGCCCCGGAGCCCTACGTTTGAGATGAGCGGTCGGTTGACGGCCCGGCCGCCATGGACGACGGCCCCGGCGGCTCTGCAACCCCTCCCCGCAGGTCTGCCGAGGCCGGATCGTCCTCGCGGTCGCCCACGAGCAGCGCCACGGCAGCGCTGATCCCGGCGGCGATGGCCAGGGCCATCAGCAGCAGGATGACCACGATTGTCCAGGCGAAGGCTTCCATGGCGGCTCGGGCTGATCCTATCCGGTGACGCGGGCCCGCCCGCCGGGATCCTCGCGCGTCCACTCGCGCGCCGCGCGTCCGCGGGCCCGTGGTGGGGTTCTTCCGTAGCGGCGCGCGGAGAAAACACCGTGGTGATCGGCCCCGAGGCCCACGACACTCTGAAGAGGAGCCACGAGCGGTCGCAGCGAGGGGCGTCATGAGAACCCGACTATTCATCGACGGCCAGTTCCAGGAGGCCGCGTCCGGGGAGATATTTCCGACGCGTGATCCTGCTCGACTCACGGAGATCGCGCACATCTCTCGTGCCGGCCTGGAGGACGTCGATCGCGCGCTCGCCGCCGCACGGCACGCGTTCGACCACGGCCCCTGGCCCCGTATGAGTCCTGCCGAGCGGGCCGAGCTGCTGCGGGCCATCGCGGACCGGCTGGAGTCGCACCCCGATCTGGCGGAGTTGGAGGCCCGCGACAGCGGCGGCACCATCCGCCGCATCTCGGTGATGGACGTCCCGTGGGCGGTCGGAACCTTCCGTGCCTTTGCCGATCTCGCCGAGCACACCCCGGAGGAGGTCGACCTACCCTTCGACGAGCGCGCCCCCGGTCGCCATGTCGTGCGGCGTGAACCCATCGGCGTCTGCGCGGGGATCATCCCGTGGAACTTCCCGCTGCTCATGGCCGCCTGGAAGGTGGCGCCGGCAATTGCGGCCGGCAACACTCTCGTATTGAAGCCCGCCTGCATGACGCCCTTGACCGCCCTCGAGCTGGCCGACGTCGCTCACCGCGCGGGGCTGCCACCCGGCGTGCTGAACGTCATCCCGGGCCCCGGCGAGGTGGTCGGCGAGGCTCTCGCGTCGAGCCCGCTCGTCGACAAGGTGGCCTTCACCGGCTCGACGGCGGTCGGGCGGCGGATCATGGAGCTGGCGTCACCGACGGTAAAGCCGGTCTTGCTCGAGCTCGGTGGCAAGTCGGCGAACATCGTGCTCGACGACGCGGACCTCGATGTGGCCGCGGGCGCCGTGCTCTGGGCGGCGTTCATCCACGCGGGCCAGGCCTGCGAGGCGGGCACTCGCGTACTCGTGCAGCGCTCGATCTTCGAGGAGCTGACGCAGCTGCTGGTCGAACGCGCCGCCGCCCTCCGGTTCGGAGACCCGCTCGATCCTGACAGTGACCTCGGTCCGCTCGCCTCCCGCGATCGGGCGAAGCACGTCGCTGCCTACGTCGCGATCGGCGTCGGTGAGGTCGGCCCGCCGATCTGTGGCGGCGCCCACCCCGACGGCCTGCCCGAGGGTCTCGACCGCGAGGCTTTCTACCTACCGACGATCTTCAAGGATGTCGACAACCGGGCCCGTATCGCCCAAGAGGAGATCTTCGGGCCCGTGATCACGGTGACGGCCTTCGACACCGATGACGAGGCCGTGGCGCTCGCCAACGACACGATCTACGGTCTGGCGGCCGGGGTCCAGTCCGGCGATGTCGGACGCGCTCGAGCCATCGCGCGACGTCTGCAGGCAGGCACCGTGTGGATCAACGACTGGCACGCCTTCGACCTGCGTGCCCCCTTCGGCGGCTACAAGCAGTCGGGAATCGGGCGCGAGCTCGGCCGCTGGGGCTTCGAGAGCTACCAGCAGCTGAAGCACATCGGCGAGAACCCCGCCCTGGAGCAGGCGAGCCATCCTCCCCTTGCCGTGCTCGGCAACGCCGTCTGACGGGCTTGCCGCCGCCGGACCCTCCTCTCCATGCTGTCCGCATGACGCCGGAGGTCTCCCTCGCTGCCAAAGCGCTGGCTTACGCCGAGCTCGGCTGGGCCGTCGTTCCGGTCCACACTCCGCGTGGGGAGGTGTGCAGCTGCTCGCGGCGAGACTGCCCGTCGGTGGGCAAGCACCCACGCGTCCGGTGGCAGGCCTTCTCCGAGAACGCGCCGCGTCTCGACCAGGTCCGCTCGTGGTGGAGGCGCTGGCCCGATGCCAACGTCGCAGTGATCACCGGAGCCGTCTCGGGGCTCGCCGTCATCGACGTCGATCCGCGAAGCGGTGGCGATCGTGCCTGTGCCCGTCTCGAGGAACGCTGGGGGTCGCTTCCGCCGACGCCGGAGACGCTCACCGGCGGTGGCGGGCGCCACCTTTGGTTCGACACCGGTGACGCCTCGCTACCGTCGGCAATCGTCTCGCCGGGCCTCGAGCTGAAGGCTGCAGGGGCAGCTGTGGTTGCGCCGCCGAGCCTTCACGCCTCCGGCAGGCGATACGAGTGGATTCCCGAGCGATCCCCGTGGGAGATGGAGCTCGCCCCGCCTCCGGATTGGCTCCGAGCGCTGGCCCAGGGAGCCGAGATCGAGCACGGGCCCCGTCACCCTCTGGGAGACCCAGGCGTGCGAACGCAGGCAGAGCGGGATGAGTTCGCCGATGTCTGGCTGCAGGCGGATATCGAGGTACAGGCCGGCGATCGCTACTACAAATGCCCGTTTCACGAGGACCACCACCCCTCGCTGCACATCGACGCCGACGGCTGCCGCTGGTACTGCTTCGGGTGCCGCCGGGGCGGCGGCACCGGCGTCCTGCGCCGCCTGCTCGGCGACGGCGGCCGCCCTCGCACCCGCGAGCGCCTGAGCGGGGCCGTCGGCCCGCGGGAGAGGGTGACGCTCCTCGGCACCAGCGAGGTCGACGTGGTGGGCGAGTCGCACCACCAGGACGAGCTGCTCGATCTCACCGGAGGCGGGCGTCGCTACGGCGGGGTAGACGTCGGGGCCGTCGCTCACCTCACTCCTGAGCCCGGCAATCGGTTCGACCCCGACGCCGTCGCGGTGATGATCGGCACACTCCACGTCGGCTATCTGCGGCACGCCGACGCGGTTCGTCTGCGGCCGATGATCGATGCGGCGCTGCGTGCCGAGGGGGCTGCGACCTGCCGGGCGGTGATCCGCGGCGGCTGGGATCGGGGCCACGGAGACGTCGGCGCCTTTGGCGTCGTGGTGCTGCTACCCGCCCCGGAGTAGACCCCCGCAAACCAAGGTGCGTTCGAATGTCGGGTGACGAGATAC
>Ga0224508_10005552_pt1 | contig 10078 bp, 12 predicted proteins | sample SF_Jan12_sed_USG_4_FD_170157 | JGI IMG/M metagenome (GOLD analysis project Ga0224508, IMG submission 170157) | Sediment microbial communities from San Francisco Bay, California, United States - SF_Jan12_sed_USGS_21 | ecosystem: Environmental > Aquatic > Marine > Sediment | place: USA... | reverse complement strand
CAAGCTAGCGATAGCTGCCGGTGCGAGGAAGTCGTCCTCAAGGAATTTGTCAGTGAAAGGAACTTTCACTCCAACGAATTCGTTGATGTTGAACACGAACTGGCCGGTGTCAGGCCGACGCTCAGGAAGAGCGACAGACTCAGACATCTGGTCAATTGCGAGCTCACCGATGGAACTAATCTTATAGTTATCTCCATCGCCGAAATCATTGATCATGCGAACCATGCCTTGTGCAAAGACCTGGTCCTCAAACATTTCCTTGATTTGATTCGTGAATACTTCATTACGCTTAAGGTGAGTGGCACCCCAAGCAGTATCCATAGCTGTTGCCATTTTAGTATTCTCTACTTATCAAAGTTAATCGTTGTAAAGATCACGCCGCATCTGCAATTGAGTATCCGTCTTCCAGTATTGGATTGGGTTCTCTTTACGCAGCTGCTTATAAAATGCGTGATCTCGAGTATTACCAGTATTGGTATTACCCGCTACTGTTTGCCCTGAGCCCCCAGATCTTACACCGCTAGAGCTATCGGTGTGAGTAGAACCTTGTGGTGTGAACAGCTGCAAGAAAGCTTTAGGATTGTTCTTGGCCATCGTGGTTGCATCCTGCAAAGGAATGTCCAGTTCCATGGCCCGCTCCTGCACTTTGGCATCGGCGGTCTTCCAATCTCCGTAAGTTTCCGTCAGAGTGTTTTGCACTGACGACCAGTTAGAATCCTGGTTAGCTTGCGTTTGATTCTGTTCTAATACTCGTTCTACTATCTGGGTTACCGTGCCAGCATCCAGGTTATCTGTATTGCTTTCACGATTGTTGGATATCCTATCCAGCGCCTCATCAATTGTTGTCGCGCTTGAGAGTTTGCCTTCGAGCTCCGTAAGCTTGTCACGAAGTTCTCCATTCTCTCTTTCCAAATTAGGGATGTGAGCCTGTGCAGCTTCATCCCGCTTCCGTAGCGCCTCGAACTCTGCTGAGTCGATTCCTTTGTTATCAGTAGCACTGGTGTTGTCGTCACCAGGGGTCTGCCCAAAGTCAGTTCCATCATTGTTGTCTTGCCCGGTGTCGTCGGGCTTACCAAATTCATTGGTCATTTTGTCCTCGTCATCTCCTGTGCGATCCTCATGGCTGTGCGGTATCCGCCTATCCATGCGACCTTGTACTGCCAGTTTGGCGTCTCGAACCCTGTCGGGTTATCGAGCTGCATAAGAGCTTTGTCTACCTCTTTGCTAAAGTACTCGTGTTGTCTATTGAGAACGGTCTTCGCTCTCTTGTAAGCCCCTTCGAACTTCTTCTGTTCTTCCGGAGTTAATCCCTTTAGTAATCTCTGCGATACCTTAACTGATCGGGGGGAGATTACCTCCTGTTCCTGCTGTTGCTGCATCCTCTATTCCTCCTAGGTCTCCTACTGGGTCAGTAAGAGCTTCTTGCTGTGCCGAGTCCTGAGCTACTTGAGTTCGTCGCTCAGCTTCCAGCCTTTCTTCAATTCGCACATACGGCTCTACCAGCTTGTTACCTGTCTCCAGATCAAGAAGTTCTTGGTACATACTAGCCAAACCGACTGCACTAAAGTGTTGAGCAACCTCTGGGTCAGCCAATGGGCCTGCCTGTAGCTGCTGTAGATTCTGAATGAGCTGCGACTCTCTCGCGAAGTGCCGGGCACCTACTGGTACCAAACGACCTCTGCTCATAAGATCTTTCTTCGTGATGCTGCGGAACTCGATAGCTCCGAAGTCATCGTCAGTAACCTCTACTACGTCAACGCCATCCAGGTTGCGTACTGATACTTCTAGCTCACCATTGACGAGCTCTTCCAAGAACTCCTGGAAGATGTTCACCTTATGCTGGAAGCTTCTAGCTGCAGCGTTAGTCAAACCTTGAAACTCACCGAGGGTCTTCTCCCCTGGAGTCCGGAAGCCTAGCGCTTCCCTGGGTGACAACGCAAACATTTCCATAGCATCTGATAGCTCTTGGATCTGCAGGTCGCTGTTCAATACGGTAGTGTCAGGACGAAGGTATTGGATACCTCCATTCTCAGGCATGTAGTAATGCTTGGCACCACCGATCTGCATGATGTCTTCGACGTCCCCTTGGAACATCACATCCGGATCTAGCATCTGGTCGAATGCGTCAGCCCGTGCGTTCTCCAGGTGGTCCATGCGATACTGCAGGCCTACCAGATTATCAAGGGGGCCTTGCGCCCAAAGGTTATCCGGACGTTGACGCCAACCTACATGATAGATATTGGGCCGACCTGTCCAGGTATTAACGCCTTCATCTCTCACTGCACGCCAGCGGTCCACCACGGTTATAACGTGGTCTTTCTTGTATTCCCTGTCTACTCGGTTGCCCTCGAGGAACAAGTCCCCGTAAAACTCCAGCACTTCCACTAGGCCGCTATCGAAGTATTGGCTCGGTGTACCAAAGCCATCGAACTGAAGCATGAGCTCCTTATCGATATCACCTTGGTTGAATTGGTGGATGCGCCCACGGTTAGTGAGTGCAACATCAAGGATGTCTTGAAAGTATTGCTTGTCCGGGTTCTCTAAAACTATCCTATGTAAATCTGCAACTGTGTACAGGGTCCGGATAATCTTAGGTGCCTTAGCGAAAGACTCAGCTAAAGGATTCATCACGATATCTCTGGGATCAATCCTAGAGATCTTCGGTCCTACATAGCCTTGCGTCATCTCGCCAGTAATAGGATCTTGTACGAATTCTCGTACGTAATCCACTTGTGCGAATGCGTTACCAAAGATAACCCAGTCGCCTTCCAGCCTACGCATAGTGTTACGGAAGTTAGCTCCGCTCAGCTTATGCTTGGTCTTCATGTAGGCTTCTACAACTTCACGCTTCTTAGCTGAAGCAGACTCAGCGTCGCCGCCTTGCCAGCGCAGCCAATCGTCATTCGGGAATAACGCGGCGTCGTAGTTGATTGTTAGCGTATCAAAAAGATTAGCCATCTTAGGACGGTGCGTTGTATTGCTCCAGTCCGTTACTTGTTCGTTAGTTGTATCGCGAGTAGAAGTTGCATACACATAGCGCATCACCTCGGACCATAGGTCCATCTGAGGTGAGCGGGCTGTACCCCACTGTGTAAACAGTCTGCTTATCTCGAGAGCTTGATCGTCTCTATTTCCAAAGACTACATTTAAGTCTAAGCCGTTTGCTACGCTCATGCTACTCTACTCCGTCGACCACCAAAGCGTCGATCGTATACCACGTTAGTTTCCATAACTCTAGTTGTTTCTGTTCTCTTGCCTGGCGGCTTTGCAATGTCAATAACTGCAACGAAGGCATCACATAGGTCATCGTGACGCGGGCGTTCCAGTATTACTTGGTCTTCGAACTCTGTGTTCAACTCGCCTTTGTAGTGCCAGATTTTCTTATCAGCGTAACGCCACTCTAGAGTAGCTCCTTTACGCTCCCGTTTGTTACCAGCTGTCTTAACGACAGCCTTACCTTCAACGGTGAGTACGTTTCCGTTCTGTCGGATCAGGCGTTCTAGTTCTTGCTTAACGAACGCGCCGCCTGCATTAGTCTCAACCCTTATCTTTTTAAAGCCCCACTTGTAGTGGAGGTTGATGACTTCATCATAGTACTCAGCGAAGCTGGTAGTTTTAAATTGGATCAGATCTAGTATAAATATATTAGCTTCTGCGTCCATTCCTATTACGGCAATAGCCGTGTAGTCTGATGTCCCCGACTCTGACCACGCGACGTCCATCGCTGCAAAGACAGAGAGTTTAGTGTTTCTGTAGTAAGTAACACCACCAGTAACCTTAAGATTCTTCCGATCGTAATATTGAAAAGCTCCACGAGAAATTCGCTGGGTGTCAACGGCATTCGGATCGTTGTAGTACTGACAGTAGAATTGTACAAGCTGCCCTTTTGACTCATATTCGGATCGAATGATCGCCAAGGTCTGGACGTCGAACCCGTAAGCATCTCCAGTATCTGGATTGCGCTGGAGAGGCCACAGGAAGTTCCCTGTTCCATCTCCCTTATCCTCAACTTGCCGCTGAAAGATATCCCATAGCTTAGCAGATCCTGTGAATCGTCCTTCGTGTTCATCCCATACCTTATAGAAAGTATCCAAATACGACTGGTACAAATCCTCTGGATGGTAGCGCGTACCGCAAGCTTTTATCTCTCCTCGGGGGTTAAGTATCGAGGTGAACTGAGCCAGAGATCTATTGACCTCAGAACGGCCAGTAGCGGTATCAGCAAACTGAGGTACAACGACATCATCAGGCAAAAGCAAATCGCAGTGTAGTCCAATAGCGTTTGATTTGACCGTCTTGACGATGAGCGTATGATCGCGAATACCCCGCCGTTTTCTTTCAGGATGGTCGACATTGAATGAGTAGGCAGACCACTGTTCTCGTTGTCCTTCGTCATCTTTTAACATCTCCGGCCAATACTTCTTATACGTAGCACTGGTCAACATATTCTTAATAGCGTAGATCTGATCCTTAGCTAGGTCTTCACCAGCTGATAGATAACAGATTGTTATCCAAGGTTCATATGTAATACGCCATACAGCATACACAGCAAGACAATGACTCTTGAGATGCCCACGAGGCAGTAGTAGTAATTGTCGCTTGTTTGCTTCCGGGTTGGATAGCCATGCGAAGACTTCTTCATGTACATCTCCGTAAGCATAGTGAGGATTAATCAGCTTTGCAAATGCAAATAGATTAGTCCTACACAGCTCAACTATTTCTTGTTGTACCATTCTTAGTTACTAGCTTGATTCTTTTTAAATCGTCTTTCATCTCACGAATGCTTTCAGCTTGCTCGCGAGCTGCTTGTTTGACTTCCTCTTTAGAAGGTCGTCCTCTTTTGCTAGGTGTTTTAGTTCCGTCAAAAATCATTTTTTGTGCTTGCACGTTACCCTCTGCCGCGCTTGTCCTTAGTTGGTTATAGGCTATTGCCTTGTCACGAATCCCCTTCTCGTCTCTCCAAGCTTGTAGACCAGACCACATGCAGCCATCTTCGTATCCTTCTACGAAAGGCCTAGACTTAAGCAGTCGTTGCCAATGCTGCCACGAACCGACCAGCTTCATAGCTGCTTCGTGTTCGCTCTCGCTGTACATGTAGATCAAGTATGCTGAAGGCAGTCCTTGAAAAGACTCCTCCCTCATAGTGTACAGAGGTGGGTAATCCTCATGCCTAGTCTTATTGAACTCATAGAATAAGTTCGTTCGATATCTTCCTAGATTATCTTTAAGTATACTCCGATCTTTCTCTGGGTCAGAGTAGCCAAAGAAATCCATATGATAGTTATGATCCATTATACCAGCTGTGTCCTTGCAGTGTTTAATGTAGCTATGTTACCAGCAGTCATTACATCAGTTGAAACCCAAGCCCTAGCAATATCACCACCATACAGGTTATTACCTAAAGCTGTGGCACTAGCAAAAGCAATTCGTCCTTGGGTAGGCTTATCATGAAACCAAGAGTCTGCATCCCGTGTGCCAGTATAATTAGTAGTCCCTTGTGCAACAAGAGCACCATCAAAATAAAGTTGCGGACCTATACCAGTTCCACTCTGGGTATAGATGAACATATGATAATTGTTATCATATATTGTAAGAGTGGATGTTGATCGAGTTAGAGCGTCATTTGACCCGCCCGACGAAACAAAATGAACCTCCATATTACCAGTAGCACCTGCGCCACCTTGAGTACGGAAGAACGTAAAATCAGTAGTACTGGAACTTCCTACTGCAAAGAGTATTGGTCCTGATTGAGTACCATCAGCTTTGGCTACAATGCCAAACGATCCAGTCGAATGAGCTGGATAAGATGCCGGGGTTAAACCAGCTGTTCTAGCAGCCCAGTTACCTCCTGCACCAGGAAAGCTTAGAGCATCGTCTGTCTCATAAGCAACATCGCCTGTCGCACTATAAGTTACTGCTGCGCCAATAGCATTCAGGTCAGCCTGAGTAGCTGTGCCCTGATTTATGATAGCATTAGGTGAAACCTCGTCGAACAACCAATCACCGCTACGATTAGGAGCTGCGACTGTAGTCAGAAACTCATCAAATCCTCTAGATCCTACATTAATTCCTGAGCTGGTCCAAGATCGTACATCCGTCACAGATGTAATCACTCCACCGCCAGATGTACCTTGATATAAGACCTGGCTATTAGTTAACGGAGCCGTCGCTGCTGCAGCCAGGTTTCCGGTAACAAAGTCTGCGTATACATCCCAAGACCCGCTAGCAGGAACTGCAACACTGCCGGCTGCGGATTCTTTAATCACACCAACACCGGTGACTGCGCCGGGTCCGTGATTAAAGTTTAACCCTGTCGAACCTTGAAAATCAAAGTTTCTTGATAGCGTTAATGTATTGTACTTTGAAATCTTTTGAACCATTAGGTGAAACTCGTCTTATCAGTAATTATTGCACCGCGATAATCTATGATATCTGTTATCGCTCCAGTAGCTGTAGTAACTTTATATAGTACTTCAGAGCCTGTTGGAGCTGCGCCTGCATTAACTGTCGGTACTGCACCATCCATGTAGATCCAATTAGTTGCATCATCTGTCAAGGCTACGGTGCCAGCAGCTACTACAGTTCTGGTCTCAGCAGATACGTGGTATCCGCCTTTATGTCCAAAGGTCAAGCCTGTAGTAGTATCTTGATCGTAGTGCATATTACCTGAGAATGCAAGATCCTCTATAGGTCGCCCGTATGATTGTAAACGAGTAGTCATTATGATGTATCTACAATTCCTGTCGATCTTATTCGCCAATCTTCTGTAGTAGTAATTACACCAGAGGCTGCGACGAATCTGTACATTAAAACTCTGTCTTCTGTCGGGATCGTAGCCCCGCTCTCGATAGCCAGAGTATTAGTATTAATATATACGTACGTAGTTGCATCATCTGCCACAGTTATCTGTGCACCAGCTATAGCTGATACAGTATTAAGTCTGACTAAAGTACCACCAGAAAAATTCCTAACTAGCCCACTGGCTGTAGGAATTTCTTCTACTTTGAACTGTCCTGAGATAGGACCAGAGTCGAATATATCGGAGACCTTAGTAACCAATTGCTATATATCCTACAGGAGATGATGTCCCACCAGAGTTCACTACGTTCATTCCGGTAGTAGTCAAGCTATTAATATGAGCGGCTGATTCTAGACTAGATGTACCATTCTGTCGACACGCTATACCTACGAACGCTCCGTTAGGGAATGCCGTGTTAAACGTTACAGCTGTCTGCGTATTGGATATACTCGGGCTTACACCCCAGTTGATAATCCAGTCATTGGCTGTATCGTTCGGAACACTGAAGCTTCCGTTAGTGATAGCATTGAAGTCGAAGTCTGCGCTTCCAGTGACACCAGCAATAGCCGTGTCTACGAATAGCTTCGATACCAAATGGTTGTTAGCTGTACCTTCTACGTCAAGCTCTACCTTACCATCGGTTGCGATAGTCAAGCCTGTAATGCTATTAGCACCAAGCTCTAGAGGATGAGCTGAAGTAGTAAGCAGCCTGGCTAGCGCTGCCTGAGTTTCCAGCGTTGCACTGGCACCTGCGGCTGTAGCCATCGTGTATTGTTCACCAGTAATCAGATCGCTGTCTAGCGTAACGGCTGGGTCAACTACGATTGTAGTAGAACCGATATCCATTACGTTGATACCAGCTACATCAATATCAATGTCTGCTGCTGCGGACGGGATATTAATCTGCGTAGTAGTATTACTAAGCAGGCTGATGTCTGTTACTGGAGGTCTTACTTTAGTTAGAGGCATTACCTGCGTCCTCTCTTAACGCGTCTTGTTAGAAGCGGTATCTTCTTAGCTGGCCGTGGTCCCTTCGGAACCTTCTTAGTCAGGGTAGGTATAAACTCTGCCGGCAGGTTCTTATCCCTGGGCGGAACTTGGACACCTACTTTACGAGAGCTACCGAGTATCCTGTCTGAGCTACGCGTTCCTCGTCGTGCTGCGCTTTCTGCACCTGCACGCTTTAGGATAGTCCTAGCTCGGCCAGTAACATTCTTAGATGCACTGCCACCCTCTGTCTTATCAGGACGGGTAGAAGGGCGAGACTTGCTCACGCTTTCTATCTTGGAAGTAGGCTTCATGATCTGACTAGCTGGTGCGAGCTGACGTGTAGTCCGTTTGACACCAGTATCTTTCTCTCGAGCTGTAAGAGTACGAGTCATCGCTGACTTCGTATCTTTAGCTAGCTGCTTTTGCATCCCAGGGGATGTAAGCGTAGCACCTGACGGTGCTGACTTAGTCTTAACCCTAGAGGTTACAACCTTCTGCTCAGCTGGACCTGCGAGTGTACGCAGCCTATCCTGACCAGGCTTAAGGTCTTTGACTTTCTTTTTCTTTGCTGCCTTACGCAGGCCTCGGCCTACTCGGCGTACGCCTGAGACAGCCATTATCGACCGCTCCGGTTCTGCCGCTTGATACTTATCATGAGGTCGTCAAGGCGATTCTTCTTAGCGTCTTGTGCAGTACGCTGGGGAGTGCCTACTTTGAATAAGCTAGGCTTCTCTTCCTTTGGCTTACGCTTGCCTTTCTTAGGCTTCGTCGGTGTAGCTTTAGGCATGTTATGATCCTGTGAAGTTCCGTATCACAATTACTTCTCCGCCTGCCATGGCTTCGTCTAGCGTGATACTAGTAGTAGTAGTTTCCGTGTAGTCACCGTTGTTGAGAGACTGGAGAAGTCCATCAATGCTAACCAGGAGCTGGTTATTGCCGACAACGTAAGTGGGTGCTGTGAAGACTGTCTGCCCAGCGGTAGCTACGGCTGAAGTCTCTTGTAGCGTTACGTTAACGTTGTTGAATACAGGAGTAGGTGATAGATCACCATAGATAAAGGTGATATCGCTATCAGTTTCTAGTGAGGCGACAAATGTTACTGTCGTCTCGTCGCTTACTGTATAAGCTAAGCCTGGTATTTGGAATACACCGTTTACTATGACCGTAAGGCCTAGCATCTCAGTGACACCAAATAAGTCGTTGAGATCAAACACAGTTCGGGTCATAGTGCCCTGACTGCCTACTGCCAACCCGTAATTAAACGTAATTGGGTCTCCAGTAGTCTGACCTTGTCCTGCTCCACCTGCTGCTATTGCTGTAGTAACGATTGACGTTGCTACGTTGGTAACCTGATTAAGGTTAACGCCATCTGTGCCTGCGACTCCTTCTTGTACATTAAGTACCCTGTTGGAGCCCATATCGAAGTCAGCGGCCATTGCATTTGGCGCTACTCCGTTTCGATCTACCTTGTTAGCTAGCTCGGCGGCAATGGCGCTCAATTCTGTGTCGAAGGCGTCGGTATCCCGATAGCCTGACTGAATTGGTGTTGGTACGTATGTAGTGCCCATTTATTCTTCCGTAAAACCTTGAAGGTTGTATTTATATACAGAGCTCAAGTGATCCAAGATCTCTTGATTGGTTATGATTCGTTCTGCCATTGGATTTCCATATATTTAATAGGTAATCGAGTTACGCCAGCTAAGATACCCTCTTTTCTCTGCGCTTACTGTGAACTCTTATTACTAGAAGCTTTTAGGTATGTTAGACACCAAGAAATCCAAAAAGTTCAATTCTTTTTACAAATTCTCGCAGAAACCCCCCTTCAGCTACGAATTTGCGTAAGCAAGCTGAACAAACTACGACAAGCGTATACCTCAGGCAATAAGGCGCTATGCTAAAAATTTGTTGCAGAAATTTCCGAGTGACCTAAAGAAGGCCAGTGCTGGCCCCGTGCCCCCCTTCCGCAAGTAACTTGTCGACCAGTAATGACAAGAATCCTGTCAGTCAACTAAATTGATTGACAAATGGCTTGACGTTCTGAATCTGTCAAGGTACCTGTCACTCAAGTATGTTGCCTATCAAGTAACATGACTGTCAACTTCATTGCCTATCATACCTGGTCTAACTGTCAAGTAAGTTACTAGTCCGGACTATCAAGTAGTTTGACAGTCAATTTGCCTGTCTAACAAGTAACTTGCTGCACCACTTTGGTGCGTGCGATGCCCTGTTATGGTGCGTGCGTTGCTTTGTTATTGTGCGGTGCACAAGCTTGTTTGTTGCAGTGCACAA
>Ga0224508_10005551_pt1 | contig 10079 bp, 8 predicted proteins | sample SF_Jan12_sed_USG_4_FD_170157 | JGI IMG/M metagenome (GOLD analysis project Ga0224508, IMG submission 170157) | Sediment microbial communities from San Francisco Bay, California, United States - SF_Jan12_sed_USGS_21 | ecosystem: Environmental > Aquatic > Marine > Sediment | place: USA: California... | reverse complement strand
GAGTCGGTCGGGACCAAGGCCAAGCCGTGCCAGCACGCCCGGTCTGAAGGATTCGAGCAGAATATCGGCATCAGCGAGCAGCGCCAACAAGGCCTCCCGGTCCGATTCGGACTTCAGATCCAGCTGACAAATGCGCTTGCCGCGGTTGAGATGACGATAAATCGGTGATAGCTCGTCCTTCGCGGTGTGCATGAAAAATCTCATCGGATCTCCACCCGGCGGTTCGATTTTTATCACTTCGGCGCCGAGATCAGCCAGTTGTCGGGTTGCAAAAGGCCCGGGAATGTATTGCGACAGATCGATGACGCGGACATCTGCTAGCAGGCGTTTCGAATTCACAGGGATGGCGCTGAGGCTGGTTACTCGTACTGGCGAATATCGTCGATAACCTTGCCATCGTTCGGCAGGGTGCCGGGTGCTACGATCTCGACTTCGCCACGAAGTTTACAGATTGACCTGATACTCTCGGCGATTGCATCGACCAGGGATACATCGCTAACTTCGGACTCACATTGCAGGGTTATCTGGTCGGCCTGGTCAACCCAATTGATGACCAGGCGTGCCCGGGATATTTCCGAATGACGCTTGACGACTTTATCCACCTGTTCCGGGTGAATGAACATGCCACGTACTTTGGCGGTCTGATCGGCGCGTCCCATCCAGCCCTTGATGCGTTGGTTGGTGCGACCACAGGGACTGGTTCCAGGCAGATAGGCCGACAAATCGCCGGTCGCGAACCGCAGCAGGGGATATTCGCGGCCCAGGTTGGTGACCACCACTTCGCCAACTTCGTCTTCGGCGACCAGTTCACCGGTTCCGGGACGCACGATTTCAACGTAAACGCCCTCGTCGATAATCAACCCTTCCATGGCGTGGGATTCGTAGGCGATCAGGCCCAGGTCGGCGGTGCCATAGCACTGTTGCACGCGCACACCGCGCTCGACAAAACTGTCGCGTAACGGCGGCGGTAAGGCTTCCCCACTCATCATCGCCTTGCCGATTGAGCCGACATCGCGCTCTAATTCGTCGGCCTGTTCGAGAATAATTTTAAAAAATGAGGGGGTACCAACGTATGCATCGGGTTGCAGGTCGGCGATGGTTTGCACCTGTAATTCGGTTTGGCCGACACCGGCAGGAATGACGCTACAGCCGAGCGCAAGCGCCGCACTGTCAAACATCTGGCCCGCCGGGGTGAAATGGTAGCTGAAACAATTGTGCACCAGCTCACCTGCTCGAATTCCACTGGCGTAAAGCGAACGTGCAAAGCGCCAGAAATCGGGGACAGCAAAACCGGGTTCGTATATCGGACCGGGCGATGCAAACACGTGGGAACAAAATGCCGTATCCTTCGCGGTGTAACCACCGAAGGGACGCTGCGCCTGCTGTAATTCGATCAATTCCGACTTGCGTGTCAACGCTAAGGCGCTGAATGACGCGGCATCGGTAATATCATCTGCATTAATATCCTTGAGTGACTCCGAATACGCGGCGGTATTGCTCTTTACATGCCTTATCTGTTCGCGAATAGCCTCAAGTTGCGCCTGCTCGCGTTCGTCTATGCTGCGTGTTTCCAGACTGTCGTAGAATTCACTCATCGCCTCTCCCATCATCCCCGCGTAAGCGGCGGTCCGACCTATCGGGATCCCCTGAAGACGCCATATTATAAGATTCCCGCTTGCGCGGGAATGACATTCGGGCTGTCATCCCGCGATTTAATCGCGGGATCCAGAACTCCTGCCGTTACATCAAGCGGGATTGTTATACCTGCCGGATGCCGGGATAGCTTAGGTCAGCCAGCGCTTGCGGCGTCGATAGTGTTTTACGTCGCGAAAACTGATGCGTTCACCCTCGCTAATGCCGAGGTAGAATTCCTTGACGTCGGTGTTTTCACGCAGTTCCGCCGCGGTGCCGTCGAGTACGACGCGGCCATTTTCAAGAATATAGCCATGATCTGCGTAGCGTAGTGCGATGTTGGTATTTTGCTCAGCAAGTAAAAAGGTAACGCCTTCGTCTTTATTCAGGCGTTCGACATTTTCGAAAATTTCTTCTACCAGTTGAGGTGCCAGCCCCATCGATGGTTCATCGAGCAGAATCATTTTTGGGCGAGACATCAGCGCGCGGCCGATGGCAATCATTTGCTGCTCGCCACCAGAAGTATAACCGGCCTGGGCCCGGCTGCGATTTTTCAGGCGCGGGAAATAGCTGTATACCAGTTCGAGATCTTGCTGGATCGCAACATTGCCGTCGCGGCGAGTATAAGCCCCGGTAAGCAAGTTTTCCTCGACCGTGAGGTGTTCGAAACAATGGCGTCCTTCCATGACCTGTATAACACCCTGTTGTACCAGTTCGGCCGGGGTGAGCGCATCGATGCGCTCACCCTGGAACTCGATACTGCCCTTGGTGATATCGCCGCGTTCGGCGCGTAGCAAGTTGGAAACCGCTTTCAGCGTGGTGGTCTTACCCGCGCCATTGGCGCCGAGCAGGGCGACGATGCCCTGCTCGGGAACCTCAAGAGAAACGCCTTTCAATACCAGGATGACATGGTCGTAAATGACCTCGATGTTGTTAACCGATAACATCGGCCTGGTATCAATCCGATTACCGGTTTCGCTCACCGGCTGTTTCCCAATTGCGTTGTCGGTAACTAGCCACAGATACGCGGAACCACGTTATTTTCTTTCGCGTACTGCGATGAATCTTCGGCAATTAGCGGGCCGGTAATGTCGTGCAACGAATTGTAAAAGTCGGTCACCAGACTCCATTTCTTGGCTTTGGCATCCCATTGCTGTAACGCACCTTTGGCAGGGCCTTCATGGTTTTCACAGCTGATCTTAACCGGAATCGTGAATCCAGGCAGCCCCAGTTCTTTCAGGCGCGCTTCATCGACATCGAGCGCTTCAAAGCCATCACGCACATGCACGCCCTTGACCTTGTTGGTGCCATGAATTTCCATCGCCTTACGAATTGCCTCGGAAGTCCACATTGCTGCGACCAGGCCGCGATTGTAGAGCACTTCACCGATACGATCACGATCTCCCAGACCTTTTCCCTTGTCGTAGACATACTTCTTGATGTCGTCGTGTGCAGGGAAGTTATCGCCGGGTTGGTGAAAGGCACCCGAGAGATAACCATGAGCGCCATCCCCGGCAGGTAGTACATCGTTTTCAGAACCTGACCACCAGACGCCGATAAAATGATCCATCGGGTAGCGAATCGATGCGGCTTCCTTGATCGCGACCTGGTTCATGACACCCCAGCCCCACATCAATACCCAGTCAGGACGTTCCTTACGGATTTGTAGCCAGGTTGCTTTCTGCTCCTGGCCAGGGTGATCGACCGGTAACTGCATGAATTCGAAACCGAACTTCTTGGCCGCGCTCTCAAGCGTACGAATCGGTTCCTTGCCGTAAGCAGAGTTGTGGTAAACCAGCGCAATTTTCTTGCCCTTCAGTTTATCCATACCTCCTTCCTTTTCGGCTATGTACTGTACGAATACGGTCGCCTGGCTCCAATAAGTAGCCGGAAAGTTGAACACCCACGGGAAGATCTTACCGTTTGCGGCCGAGGTGCGGCCGTAGCCCATCGAAAAAATCGGAATTTTGTCGACGCTGGCTTTGGGGATTATCTGGTAGGTAATCCCGGTTGACAGCGGTTGAATGACCAATGCGCCCGATTCGCCCTCGTTCTTGACATTTTCGTAACACTCGACACCGCGCTTGGTGTTATAGCCGGTTTCGCAAGGAACCAGGTTTATCCTGGTGCCGTTGATGCCACCGTCGCGTTCGTTGAGCATCATGAAATACTCGCTGTAGCCATTGGCGAACGGGATTCCATTGGGTCCGTACGGACCGGTGCGGTAGTCAAATGTCGGAATTGTCAATTCGTAGGCACTGGCCACCCCCATAATTAGCGGTAGCGAAAAAAGACCGACCACCAGGTTTTTAGCTAGATTTCTCATTTTATTTTCTTCCTCCGGTTATCTGTTGAAACAACATTTTAAGCGACATGCCGTCTAGCAATCCACTTACTTAATTAATTTAATAAGGGAATGGCCATAGGCGCATTTTTTCCTTGGCGATCCGCCACAGGCGCGCCAGCCCATGGGGTTCGACAATCAAAAATCCAATTATCAGCACGCCGACGATGATAATTTCAATGTGTGCGGCCAGCGCACTATCGGCACCAAAGCCGTCGACCATAATATTCTTAAGTAATATCGGCATCATAACCAGGAATGCGGCACCCAGAAACGATCCAAGCACCGAACCCAGCCCACCGATGATTATCATAAACAGCACCAGGAACGATTGATTGATGTCGAAGGCTTCGGTCGGTTCGGCGGAACCGAGCCAAACAGCAAAATATAGCGCGCCCGCCATACCGATGTAAAAAGATGACACGGCGAACGCCGATAACTTCGCGATTAAGGGACGCACACCGATCAGTTCGGCGGCGATATCCATATCGCGAATCGCCATCCAGTTGCGACCGATTCGCCCGCGCACGATATTTTTCGCAAGCAGTGCAAACACAGCAACGAATCCGGCTACCAGGTAATACTTGGCAACCGGGTCAGCCGAAGGTCCGGTCACGATCACCCCGAATAGTGTCATTGGTGGCGAGGTAATCATCCCCGTCGCGTTGTAGTTGAAAAACCATCCTACCTTGTTAAACAGCCAGATCAGGAAGAACTGTGCAGCCAGCGTCGCGACCGCGAGATAAAATCCCTTGATGCGCAGCGAGGGCAGACCAAACAGGGTACCAACCGCTGCAGTTATCAGGCCCGATAGAATCACCAGCGGAATAAATCCGAGTTCGGGAACGACGGTCATCAGTTTGAAAACTGAAAAGGCGCCTACTGCCATGAACGCCCCGGTTCCGAGTGACAGCTGGCCACAATATCCTGTCAGAATGTTGAGGCCGAGAGCCGCCAGTGCATAGATCAGGAACGGCAACAGAATGGCATTCAACCAATACTGGTTCAGCAAGAATGGAATCACCGCAAATACTACAAACAGCGTCGCGAAGATGACGTAACGATCCTGGGCGATCGGGAACAGCGCCTGGTCGTCCTGGTAATTTGCTTTAAACTGACCGGTTTCCCGATAAATCATCCTTACACTCGCTCAATAATGCGTTCGCCGAACAAACCCTGCGGTCTAAACAACAGGAACGCCAATGCCAGCATGTAGGCGAACCAGTTTTCGATCGCGCCGCCGACTATCGGCCCGAGGTAAACTTCCGCCACTTTTTCACCAACCCCTATAATCATGCCGCCGATGATTGCGCCCGGCACCGAGGTAAATCCACCGAGGATCAGGACCGGCAGTGCTTTCAGGGCGATTAACGACAGCGAGAACTGCACGCCGGATTTGGAACCCCACATGATGCCGGCGACGAGCGCGACTATGCCCGCGACCGACCATACGATGACCCAGATGGTGTTCAGCGAAATACCAACCGAAAGCGCGGCCTGGTGGTCGTCGGCAACCGCGCGCAGTGCCCGTCCGATGCGCGTCTTCTGGAAAAATATCGCCAGGAAAGTCACCATGATCGCGGCCGTGGCGGCAGCAAATATTTCCAGCTTCTCGATGTAAATATCAAAGCTATCGAGCATCCAGTCCGATGCGCCCTGCGGGATGCCGAGATCCAGGACCTTGACATCCGATCCCCACAAAATATCACCTGCGCCTTCGAGCACGTAGGCGAGCCCAATCGTCGCCATGAACAGAATGATCGGCTCCTGGTTAACCAGGGGGCGCAACATGAAGCGCTCGATCGCCCAGGCCAACGCGATCATAACGATGATGGTTCCGATGATCGCGAGCCAAATTGGCATACCAAACTTTTCCATCAGCCCGACCAGGGTCAGCGCCGCGAACAGCGCCATGACGCCCTGGGCAAAATTGAATATCCCCGAAGCCTTGAATATCAGCACGAAACCGAGCGCCACCAGCGAGTACATGACACCGGCCATCAGTCCACTCAGTGCGACTTCGATAAAAAATAGCATCAGTTGTTAAGCCTGTTCATGTGGAATTCCGAGGTAGGCATCGATGACAGTCTGGTTATTGCGGACTTCGTCAGGCAGGCCATCGGCGAGTTGCTTGCCGTAATCGAGCACCAGCACACGGTCGGATAAATCCATGACGACACCCATATCGTGTTCGATTAATGCGATCGTGGTGCCGAACTCCGAATTAACATCGAGCACGAAACGGCACATGTCTTCCTTTTCTTCGCTGTTCATCCCCGCCATGGGTTCGTCGAGCAACAGCAGATCGGGTTCGGCGGCGAGCGCGCGCCCCAGCTCGACGCGCTTTTGCAGCCCGTAAGGCAGTTTGCCCACCGGTTTCTTGCGAATCGCCTGGATGTCGAGAAAGTCGATGATACGTTCGGCTGCCTCGCGGTGTTCGAGTTCCTCAATGCGTGCCGGGCCGATATGCAGCGCTTGCCAGAACAGGTTGGTTTTCATTTTCAGATTGCGCCCGGTCATTATGTTGTCGAGCGTGCTCATACCCTTGAACAATGCGATATTCTGAAAGGTACGCGCGATGCCCTGGGTCGCCGCGACGTGCGGGGCCATCTGCTTGCGCGTATTACCCTTGAAGGTAATCGATCCCTGCTGGGGATGATAAAAGCCGTTGATGACGTTAAGCATCGAGCTCTTGCCGGCACCGTTGGGGCCGATAATCGAGCGAATCTCGCCCTGCCTGATGTCAAAGCTGATGTCGTCCAGGACCTTCATGATCCCGAAGGAGAGGCTTATATTCTCGACCCGGAGAATTTCGTCACCGATATTGCGCTCATTCATGCGGCAGCGTCCTGGGCCAGGGTTCTAACCGGAAAAACCGCGGCATCCCAAATCTTGATATCGGCTTCCAGCATCCCGGTGCGCCCATCCTCGAAAGTGACCTGGGTTTCGACATGGCATTGCTGGCGGTCCGAGTAAAGCGCATCGACCAGGATATCGTAACGATCGCCAACAAAGTTGCGGCGTACCTTGCGGGTACGGGTCAATTCGCCGTCGTCGGCATCGAGCTCTTTATGCAGGATCAGGAAACGCCGAATTTGCGAATTGCCGAGACGGCTATCCTGCGACAGGTCCCGGTTTACCTTGTCGATGCACTCCTTGATTAGCTGGTAGACGTCATCCTGCCCGGCAAGGTCGATGTATCCGGAGTAGGCCATGTTGCGCCGTTCGGCCCAGTTGCCGACGGCATCGAGATCGATATTGATAAACGCGGTGCTGAAGTCACGCTCGTTCCCGTAGACCACCGCTTCCTTGATAAAGGAAAAGAACTTGAGCTTGTTTTCGATATATTTCGGAGCAAACAGGGTACCATCGTTGAGCTTGCCGACGTCTTTGGCGCGGTCGATAATTTTCAGGTGACCATTGTCGTCATCGAAGAATCCCGCATCACCGGTATGCACCCAGCCATCCTCGGTCTTGGTACTCGCGGTTGATTCCGGGTTTTTATAGTAAGACTGAAACACGCCCGGGCTGCGATACATGATTTCGCCATTGTCATCGATCTTGATTTCGACATCGATTGCCGGCGTGCCGACCGTGTCGGCAAATACTTCCCCATCAGGCTGTACGCAGATGAAAACCATGCATTCGGTCTGGCCGTAGAGCTGCTTGATGTTGATGCCCAGGGAGCGATAAAAATCGAAAATTTCAGGGCCGATGGCCTCTCCGGCAGTGTAGGCGAGCCGGGTGCGGCGCAAGCCCAGCACGTCTTTAAGCGGGCCGTACACGAGAATGTCGCCGAGCTTGTAAAGTAACGAATCCTTAAGCGATACCGGTTCACGGTTCAGGATCTTGACCCCGACCTTACGCGCATGCTCCATGAAGTAGTGAAAGATATCGCGTTTGATTTTGGCCGCGTCCTCCATCCGAATCATGACCTGGGTGAGCATGTTTTCGTAGACGCGGGGTGGGGCGAAATAATAGGTCGGACCGATTTCGCGCAGGTCGTGGGCAACCGTGGTCGCATCTTCCGGACAGCTCACGCAAAATCCGGCAACGAAGGATTGTGCATAGGAAAACAGGTTGTCCCCGACCCAGGCCATCGGCAGGTAAGCTAGCACTTCTTCGTTCGCCGTCAGCCCCTCGCGAATGATGCCGTTACGCGCGGTGATAATGACGTTGTCGTTGCTCAGCATGACTCCCTTGGGATGGCCCGTGGTACCTGAGGTGTAGAGCATGATCGAGATTTCCTTACCGCTACCCGCTGCTACCTGCTGGTCATAAAAGTCGGGGTGATCATGGTCGAATTCGATACCGACCTGCTGTATTTTTTCGTAGTCGTGCAGGAAATCCTGCTCGTAGTGACGCAATCCGCGGGTGTCATCGAAAATAACGTGTTCAATCTTCGGGCATCGATTCCTTACCTCGAGCATCTTGTCGACCTGCTCTTGGTCCTCCACCAGCGCGATCTTGACGTCGGCGTTATCGAGCACGTAAGCCATTTCATCGGCAACCGCGTCCTGGTAGAGCGGCACCGGAACTGCCCCCAGCGCCTGCGCCGCGGTCATGCCCCAGTAAAGATGAGGGCGGTTGTCGCCGATAATCGCAAGCTTGTCACCGCGTTTCAGCCCAAGGCTCGCCAGGCCACAGGCGAGGGCCCGAATCTCGGTGGCCGCCTCGGCCCAGGTCCAGGATTGCCAGATTCCGAGGGCTTTTTCGCGGATCGCGTCCTGGTTCGGACGCAGCTTTACATGGCTTTGCAATAGCCTGGGAAAAGTGTCCAGCGCCGTGTCGTGTTCCATCGGTTATTTACCGCCCGGTGCAGTTCTTATTGTGGATCTAGTTATGGGTACAGATCATCGGTTAAAAGACTAACCCCGTCAATTCTGCTTTTTCCGCTGTCCCGGGGGCAAATACGTCTGGTTGCTAATCGTAAATATAAAAACCGCGCCCGCTTTTACGACCGAGGTATCCGGCGTCGACCATTTGCTGCCAGATCGGACAAGGGCGGTACTTGGAGTCGCCAAAGCCCTCGTGCAGCACCTTGATCACCGATAAACAGGTATCGAGCCCGATCAGGTCTGCCAGCATCAGGGGGCCCATTGGATGCGACATGCCCAGTTTCATGATTTCATCGATACCCTCTGCGCTGGCAAGCCCCTCGTTGTAAACGTAGGCTGCCTCGTTCAGCATCGGTATCAGGATACGGTTGGCAACGAAACCGGGACTGTCTTTGGCCTCGATTGGAATCTTGCCGATAAACTCGCTCAGATCGTGCACCGCCCGGTAAGTTTCATCGGTGGTTTGCAGCGCACGAATCACTTCGACCAGTGCCATCATCGGTACCGGGTTCATGAAATGCATGCCGATCACCTGGCCCGCGCGCTGCGTTGCACCGGCGATTCGCGTCAATGATATCGATGACGTATTGCTTGCCAGGATGGCGTCGTTTTTGCAGATGCTGTCCAGCTGCTCGAAGAGGCTCAGCTTGAGCGCTTCGTTCTCGGTGGCAGCTTCGATCACGATGTCGACGTTGGCGAGCGCATCGAGTGACGTCGCGGTGTCGATATTGGCCAGTGCGGCCTGCTTGTCATCGGCGCCGATCTTTTCTTTCTTGATCATGCGGTCCAGGCTGGTGGAAATAGTGTCGATACCGCGTTTTACCTGTGCTTCGCCGATATCCTGCATCGTCACCTTGAGGCCCGCCGCGGCACAAACCTGCGCGATGCCGTTGCCCATGGTTCCGGCGCCGATCACGCCGACTGTTTTTATGTTCATTTTTACTCCTGGTCATCCCGCGGCCTGACCGCCGGGTGTGGATTGTCAAAATAATGTGCGCTCTTCGAGCGTGGAGTAATACGAGTAATACGGGGACAGTATACCTATTTCACAGGGTGAAATAGGTATACTGTCCCCCGATATAGCTGTCCCCCGATATAGTAGGGTGAAATAGGTATACTGTCCCCCGATATAGTAGGGTGAAATAGGTATACTGTCCCCCGATATATCCCCCGATATAGTCAACACGTCGTCGTTGCTCGATACCGATTGGTACCGAAATGACAGCCGGTTCGGCTGATAGTTACATGTTACGCCTGTATTGGCC
>Ga0224508_10005550_pt1 | contig 10080 bp, 10 predicted proteins | sample SF_Jan12_sed_USG_4_FD_170157 | JGI IMG/M metagenome (GOLD analysis project Ga0224508, IMG submission 170157) | Sediment microbial communities from San Francisco Bay, California, United States - SF_Jan12_sed_USGS_21 | ecosystem: Environmental > Aquatic > Marine > Sediment | place: USA... | reverse complement strand
GCTAGAGCAACACTACCAGGTCCGCAGGCACTGCAAGGTGCGCCACCTCGCGTCTACTTCTCGTGTCATCGAGATGCGATCGAGGGCTATCTACGCCTTGGGTATCATATCAAGGAAGTATGGCGGGCGTACCGCGGTGTCAGCCCGCCGTACCCAGGTTGCTACACTTCGTTCTACAGGCAGGTCCGAAAACATGGCCTCGGACCGCACGAGCCCGCAGGTGCGGGTGGGGCTCTAACCAAGCCGGACATCAACGATAGGCCGCCGCGCGCGTCCACGGCGTCGACGCCCAGTATTGAGTACGTCAGGAACAACCTCCGCCGAACTCTTCCCAAGCTGGAGCTCGAATGAGGGCGCCATCTTCGCATTTCGCCTCAGCCGACAGGAGTGAGTCATGAGCGAGTTTCATTGCGTCATTCAGGCAAAAGGCGGAATCGGGAAATCGTTGGTTGCGTCTTGGTTCGCGCAGTACCTGCGATCGCGAACCGACGATCCGTTGTGCGTCGAGTGCGACGCGTCGAACAAGACCTTGTCTCGGTATTCGGGGCTTCGTGTCCAGCGCATCGATCTCCTTGATGAGGACCGGCGAATCAATCGTCGACGTTTCGATGAGCTTCTTGAGGTCCTGCTCGCAGACGAGGAGAAGGCGGTGGTGGTCGACAACGGCCAAGGTAGTTTCGAGCCTTTGGCCCAGTACCTTCTCGAAATGGACGCCGTCCGTCAGTTGAAAGCCGCCGGCCGCCAGACGTTCCTTCACTGCGTAGTCACAGGCGGCCAGCACGGCCCATCCACGTTGGCGGGCCTCGGCACGGTTGCAAAGTTCTTGGTCGAGGATTCGACCCTCGTCGTCTGGCAGAACGAGCACTTCGGGCCGGTCGACGTCGAGCGCGCCAGGGAGCTAACGCAAGCGTGCTCCGACAGGTTGATGGGACCCGTGGTCATGGTCCGTCGGGGACATACGTTTCAGGAAGACGTTCAGGAGATGCTCAGCCGGTTCATGACGTTCGACGAGGCGATCGCCAGCGATCACTTCAGGACGCCGGCCAAGTCCCGGCTTTCGATTGTGAGAACAGACCTGTTTACGGAGATCGAACATGCCCTCGAAGGAGCCTAGAAACCGACGGCCGCTGCTGACGGATGCAGACAAGAAGGAGATCGCGGCGCAGGTTGCCAAGGAATGCGGTCGCTTGATTCCTCAGGATGATCCTTTGTTCGACTTGGTGGTCGTCAACGAATGCGTGCTTCGGCGCACGGCCGAGAAGGTTGGTGACCGATTGACGTCATCTCTCGTGGGAGAACTCGACCGGATGCTTTCGGCTCACCTCGATCATGCGGGTGAGGAGCTGTCTCGCGCCGTCGAGGCAAGGGTCCGCGGGTTTGTGAAGCTCTACGCCGTCGCCGAGACGCGACTCGATCGTCGTGCGCAGCTATGGCTATGGGGGCTTGCCGCGTTCGGCATCTTCGCCATGGCCTTGGTCTCTGGTCTGGTTCGGTGGCCGTTCTAGTGACCGTACGTAGGCCGGCGCTAGGAACAGATGAGGCGACGCCAGTTGCAAGGGCAGATTCGCCCCTGCTGACAAGGGATGAGGCGGCGAGGTATTGTCGGATAGGGCTGCGCACGTTTGATCGGCGTGTCGCGCCTCAGGTGCGTGGGCTTTGCATCGGAGCTCGCCGCTTCTTTGATCGAAAGGACATCGATACATGGCTCGCAAGTCAGAAGGCTTCACCCTACACCGTGACAAGCGCACCAGAAATTGGGTTGTGCGTTTCACCCACAACGGGCGACGCTACAAGCGATCCACATGTGAATGCGATCGCGGCAGCGCTCAGAAGATCGCGTCGGAAATCGTCGCGGCGGTGACGCGAGGTCGTGACGTCAGCGTCATGCGTGCTTCCAGCGTCGACATCGACTTACTGGTCGGGCAATACCTCGTCGACGTATCGGCTGAACTGGCGCCCGAAACGGTTGCCACGTACCAAGGCTACTTCGTCAAGAACTTCGCGCCGCGGTTCGATTCGCTCGGCAGTATTTCGTCAAGCGCCATGCAAGACTATTCGCGGGCACGATTGCGGCAAGTGAAGCGCGGCACGGTGTGCAAGGAACTGTCGGCCATGCGGGGGTTCCTGAAATGGTGCGCTGACCGGGGTTACATTTCCGACATGCCGCTGATCAAGGATCCGCCGGCACGGTCAACCGGAACAACGGCGTGTGAGAAAGTACGCGTCGATCTGAACAATGATCGCGCTACCAAGCTAATCGCGGCATTGCCCGAATGGTCTAAACGCACGCACTACCCGGTGCGCGACCTCATCTTGTTCATCTGGGAAACTGCGCTGCGCCGCAAGACGGTGCAGCAGCTTCGTTGCCCGGAGCATTGGCAGCCTGGTTCTACTACGCTTCGAATCGCCGACGACATAGACAAGGCGCGGTTCGGTCGCGAAGTCGAGCTCAGTGAAGTCGCGCAAGCGCTGTTGACCCGACACTGCGACGGCGACGGCTTGATTTGGGGCGCGTTCGATTGCCGCCCAGCGCTTCGGAACGCGGCACGCGATGCAGGGTGCTTCACCGAACAGGAAATCCGGCACTTGTCGTTGCACGACTTGCGGCACGGTGCGTTGACCGAGCTGGCGTCGGTGTCGCCGAACTTGCCGGGCATCGCTCACATTGCCGGGCACAAGCGGGTCAGCACAACGACGCAATACGTGCACTCGAATCGTGCACAGACTCGTGCCGTCTTGAACGCCCGGCCGGGAATTCCGGTCACCATTCCGGTCACCGACGCAAAATCGGCCGATTTGAAAGACATCGCCACCGTGCTAACCATTCGAAATCACACCACAAGCGAGGGTGGCGGAATTGGCAGACGCGCTGGATTTAGGTTCCAGTGTCCTTAGGACGTGCAGGTTCGAGTCCTGTTCCTCGCACTGAAGTGATGTCGGGGGGTTTAGCGCGGACCGGCCCGGGCGTTTGTTCTTTCTACCCGCTCAGGGCTGATACAACTGCTGTACTTCCCCGTCCGACAACGCGCGCTTGTAGATGCGGACATCGTCGATGAGCCCGTCGAGGTAGCCTGGGTCGCCACTAATGATCAGCTCAGAGCCTATTCTCACGAGCTGGTCCGAGTCGACCTGAGCGGCGGTAAAGGTGTCGGATGCATCTGGCGTGCCATCGATGAACAAATTCAGGTCTGTGCCGTCGTACACAACGCCGACAAACAGCCACTGCATCTCAGCCAGAATGCTTTGCGAGTCCAACTCGTAGAGGCCTGGGTTCGGAAGGGTGAACCTGAGCTTACCGCCCCTCACTGAAAGCACGAATGCGTCTCCGCCAAAACCACCGGGTCCCCACTGTCCGACGATGCCCCCACTGGTGTTATCGTTCAGATAGATCCACGCGGTCAACGTGAGCGGTTGATTGAAGTTGAAGTCTGCGCTGTCGGGGACTTCGATGTAGCCGCTTATCCCGTCCAACTCGTAGGCACTGTCCGTGTTTCCGAATCGATCCATAGCCAACGCCGCTCCGCCGATCGCGCTCCCGTCGTTGCCGTTGCCGCTTTCGTCCTGGGCATTGCCGCTGAAGGGATAATAAGCCGCGAGACCGCTTGCGCCCGCTTGACCTCCCGCACCACCCTCACCAGCCGTACCACCCTCGACCGGCGGTGCCCCCGGTGCCAGCGCCACCCTGACCGGCGGTGCCCCCGGAACCGCCGCCGCCGTTGGTGGCGTCGGCGCAGCCGACGCCTGCAAGCGCGGCGGAGACTATGAACATCCCTGAAAGCCCTAGGTTCGTCATTTCATTGCTCCTTCAGTGCCCTCGGCAAAAAGCGCCTGCCGGTTGCGTTCTATCGGGTACAGCAAATGACGTGCCAAGACCGAGCGACGGTGTCGCCGCCTCCTGCAGTACTCTGAGGCGCAAGTCCGGCGGATCTCCACCCAGCGGCGCACAGCATGCGCAACGGGCGGCGAACCTGCTCCGGCGACATCGATGTCTAGGCGAGGCGACGCTCGCACTCCCAGCCCATGGGGACCATTTTGAGGGCCGAATTGCACAAGGACTAGATGTTGTGTCGCGTGGTTCAAAGCGCACACAGCGCGTTGCAACGTGCCATCCACCAAAAGATAGGGCCGCTCCTGAGAAGGAGCGGCCCCTGCAGAGGCCCGACCGAGGTTGACCAGAAAGTCAGAATGTCACGCAACCGCGTCGACTCTTCGACCGATAAGCGCGCCCCGCGTCTACGTCGCCCAAACGAGCTCCGCCCCTCGACGAAAAACGGCCCCGCAAAGCGGAGCCACCATCGCCATTTGGAGCCCCGTGGAACGGGGTGGAGCGGGAAATGAGATTCGAACTCACGACTTCAACCTTGGCAATATTCGCCTAGCCAACGACACCATTCGGGAAATCCAACAACATCAACGACAACGTGTCCCGTGGCGTTGCGTGCCGTCCCGAGGTGTCCCGTGCAAAGTGGAAGGTTGGGTGGAAGCTTACACACGAGGTGCCTTGCGCGATTCGGGGGCTGAAGGAGCGGCCGAGCGGTGATGTGGCCAGTCACTGGCACGAATTGACGATCTATTGGTGGGCTCGTCGGTGTTGCGGGGGTCGGGCTCTCTTAGCCCATCGGGAGGACGATGAGCGCCGAATTTCGCGGCACTAGCGCGTTATGTCGCGTGGGGCGTCGCGGAGAGAGGGCCTTTGTTTCGGCTATGCTCTACATCCGTCCCTGAGCTGTCCCAAACACTTTTCTTGGTCTAGCCCAATTTTTAAAAGAGGTGGAGCTTGTATTATGAGCATTCTATCGATTCTCGCAGGCCGCAAATCCACGCCTTTGGTTTGCGGATTTTTCTGTCTATTCATTTTAACCTCGTGCAGCGATTCGAATGACTCCCCGCATGACTCGTCGCCCGACAACGCCTCGGCGGTCTGGGAGCGCTTCGAGCAAACTCTCCCCATCGCCGTCGAGGCCGCAAACCCCTTTGACCCGAACGAAGTCACCGTCGATGTCGAGCTGATCGGGCCCGGTGGCCAGAGTAAGACCGTCCCCGCCTTCGTCTACGAAAGCTTCACGCGGAGCGAGTCGAGTAGCGGGAGCGAGGTGCTCACGGCCGACGGCTCCCGGGAATGGCGCTTCCGCTTCACCCCCACCCACACTGGAGCCTGGCGCTGGCGTTGGCTGCGCGTCACTATCGCTGGGGAAGAAGCCGGCGAATGGGAGAGTTTTAGCGTACTCCCGAACCTAGACTCCGAGCGCCACGGTTTCCTGCGCATCCCCGATGGCGCGAAGCATCTCGAGTTCGAAGACGGCACGCCGTTCTTCGCCGTGGGCGAGAACGTCGCCTGGGCCGACCAACGCGGCAGCGGTGCCTACGAGGACTGGATCGCGAAGCTTGCTGCCAGCGGTGCGAACTACATCCGCGTGTGGATGCCCGAGTGGGACATGGGCCTTCTCTACGAGCCCGCGACGCTCGATGACTGGTCGGCACGGATGGACCGCGCCTGGCGCCTGGATCGTGTGATGGAGCTAGCCGAGCAACACGACATGCAGGTGATGCTCTCGCTGCAGAGCCACTTTCCCTTCGAGCTCAACGGCCTCTTTGGCTCGGGCTGGGACACGAACCCCTTCAATGCCGCCAACGGCGGCCCGCTCGCCACCCCGGACGAGGTCTATACCGATCCCTTTGCACGCGAGATCTTCCGCCGCTATCTGCGCTACGTGGTCGCACGTTGGGGGTACTCGCCGAACCTGTTGGCGTGGGAGCTGTGGAACGAATCCGACCTGGCCGAGCAGCCGCCGACCATTGACCCGGTGATCGACTGGCACCGCGAGATGGCCCGGCTGCTGCACGAGCTCGATCCGAACAACCACCTCGTCACGACCAGCACCAGCGACTTTGCCATGACTTTCGAGGCCGGGCGTGGCAACACCCCGATCCCGGAGTACCCGCTCGTCTACGAGCCCGTCTGGCAGCTGCCCGAGATCGACTTCGTGCAGCTCCACAGCTATCAGGTCCACAGCTTGGGCCTGGTGTTCCCCGTGGCGGACACGATCTTCCACCTCGTCGACCGAATGGCGCAGTACGGCAAGCCCGTTCTGCTTGCCGAGGCGGGCGTCGACATCCAGGGCCTCGAGGAGAACCGCGAGGCCGACCCGGAAGGGGAGGGCTTCCACGACCTTCTGTGGGCGGGCGCCTTCTCGGGCGCCTTCGGCAGTGGCATGTGCTGGTGGTGGGACCTCGTGGTCGACCCCGAGGACTGGTACTTCCACTTCACCCCGCTGGCGCGCCTGATGGAGGGGGTACCCTTTGCGCGCAAGCCCTTCGAGAGCCACCGGGGGCTGCCCGTCCACGCGCCGGATCAAGAGGTCGTGGCCCACGTGCTCTCGGGCCGCGCGACCTTGCTGGCCTGGGTCCGGAACTCGGCCCACGAGTATTTCACGCCCGATCGTAGCCTCGTCGAGGGCGCCGTCTTCGCGCTGCCCCTGGCCGTCGGCGGCCGTTGGGTGGGGGAGTGGATCGACCCGTGGAGCGGCGCCACCCTCGGTGACGTCGACGTGCAGACGCGGGGGCCGCACCAACCCGAAGAAATCGCGGTGCCGTCTTTCAGCCGGGACGTGGCCCTACGTCTCGATTACGTAGACGAATAGATAGCCTCTTAGCCCATCGGGATGATGATGAGCGCCGAATTGCGCGGTACTAGCTCGTTATGTCGCGTTGCGAACCGCACGGACAGCGCCGTTGTTTTGACTATCTGCTTCACCGAGCTGCGAGAGCTACTGGCCTTGGCAGGCGCGCGTAATGGCGTCGACGCATTGGTCGGCGAAGGGGCCACCAATGTCGAGGCAGTTCTGCACTCCTTGCTCGCAGATGTCCCTCGCGGCGGCAGGACAAGAGGAACACGCCGATTTGGCGTCGGTGCCGTCGCCACAAGCGCTGATGGCCAACCCCAATCCCAGCAGTAACCCGAGAATGATTTTTTTCCTGCGCCCCATAGCTCTCCTCTTCCTCAGCCTAGTCAAGACTTCCGAACCAAATACTCGTGGAGGCGCCGACGGGAGTCAAGCGTTCTCGGATGACTCTAACAACCCAAAAAAAGGGGCCGCCCCCGTGAAGGAGCGGCCCCTGCGCTATTCGCAATGTGCTGTTGTGGGAAGACGGTTGAAGGTAACCGTTAGGGCGTCTGAATCGTTCGGATCGGCTGTGGATCCGCGGCGTCTGGGATGATGGCCCAGAGCTCCGGGTTCAACGCCTCGGCGTCCTCTGTGGTGTCGGTCGTGTCCTCGTCGACCGCGATGAGGATGCTGACCACACCCGGGTTCACGGGTACACCAACCGGACCGAAGTTGGCGCAGTCATTGTCGTCTTCGGGGGTAAGGTCGAAACCGATCTGATACGTGCCTTCGGCCAAATCGAGCCCGCCCTCCGGAGCAGTCGTCTCAAACACGAAGCCCGGGATTAGCGTGGAGCAATCGGGATCTTCGCCGAGCGACACGTCGACGGGGTCGAGCGCCGAATCGTTTGCGCCATGACCGACGAACACACGACCGCTGCCGGCCTCGAGGCCGTCCGTGCTGTTGACGAACACAAACACGTCCACGGGCAGCTCAGCGTTGGTGCGGTAGGCGACGACGACGAGATCGTCTCCGTCGTTCAGCTCGACACCGTCCAGCGAAAGCAGCGGGCCTTCACCGTCGGGGAGCCCGATGCCGATGTCGTACGTGCCCACGGGGAGCGCGATCTTTCCAGTGCTCTGCGAGTACTCGAGCGTGCCGAGGTCGGTGGCTTCTGCGCCGTCGACGAAGAGTGCAACTGCGGTGCTTTCCGCCGATGGCACGTCGGGGGCAAGGTGGACTGCCGTCACGTTGGCCATGGCCATGGGCATTCCGCCCGCGCCGGCCGCTCCCCCGCTATCGTCGTCTCCGCACCCCAGGGCCGCCAAGGCGGCTGCCGCTACGATGCCCAGCCAAAAGTTCTTGTGATTCTTCATGGATTCTCCTTCGACCTGTCTAAGTCATGTCTAGGTCTTGTCCAGATACATATGTTGGTAATCTGGACCGTCAAGGAGTCAGGGTCCATAATTTTCGGCCCCAATCCCCTGATTGGCCGGATCTCTTGCAATCAACCGGGGTTGCGGCTTCGTTAATTTCTGTGCATGTACAGGTTTGTCGTGTCTGACGTTGCCAAACCAGGAATGCTGCCGATCCGCGCCGTGGTTGCCCTCACCGGCTTGAACCCAGACACCATCCGGGCTTGGGAGCGGCGTTATCGAGCGATCGAGCCTGCCAGGAGCGATGGCGGCACCCGGCAGTTCAGCGACGAAGACGTGACTCGACTGATTTGTCTCAAGGAGCTGCGGGATCGGGGATACGGGCTGCAGACGCTGGCCGAGCTACCGACGAGCGAGCTGACGGCGATGCGGCGCAGCCAAAAGCCGACGATCCAAACCCCGCAGCCGACTCAGCCTCCTCTGTCTTCGGATCAGCAGGCTTACTTGAAGTCCATTGAAGACCTGGACGCGGGCTCGGCTCTCGCAAAGCTGAAGGAAATGAGCGAGGAGCTCGGCAATCTGCAGCTGATCCTAGGCCTGGCGATCCCCATCATGTGGGAAGTCGGACGGCGCTGGAGCGAAGGGACACTGGGTACCGCGCCCGAGCATTTGGTGAGGGCGCAGCTGAAGAGCTTGATGACCAGTCGCCTCGAGCAGATCGAGGCCGCACCCGGGGCGCGGCGCCTCTTATTTACGACCCCGGCCGGCCAGCTTCACGAGTTCGGCATTCTCGCGGGGTCCGTTCTTGCCAAAGAAGCCGGCTTCGACGTGCTCTACCTGGGGCCGGACCTCCCGACGGAAGACATCATCTGGAGTGTCGCGCGCAGCAACGCCGATATCCTGGTCTTGTCGGTGGTGCGGCGCATGAGCGAGGACGAAATGAAGCAGATGGAACGCCTCGTCGACACCGTTTCACCCAATGTTCCGATTTGGATCGGCTGCCCGCCGGACCACCCACTCGCCTCCCGAGTCCCGAAAGCCACCTTCATCAGCTCAATCGAGGACTTCCAAAGGGCGGCCGCCACGCTCTTGGCGGACCCGGTCGGCTGAAGGACGGTGTTCGCGAATCGAGAAAACCTCTCTGCGATTCGTTATGATGAACGTCGATGGACGACACAGCTGAGCTGACCTGCCCGTACTGCTTCGAAAAGGTCGAGGTCTACGTCGATCCGCAAAGCGAAGGTCAGCTCATCCGCGACTGCGACGTTTGCTGTCGGCCGTGGGCCTTGCACGTTAGCCGCGGCATCGACGGAGAGCTGTTCGTTCAGGTGACGCGCAGCTAGCGGAGACGCCTGGGAGAGCCAGAACGGGTCTGAGTTGACGGGCGCGCGGCGGCGGCGTTAACTCCCCCCATGACCAACGTCAGCGTCCTAGGAGCGGGGGCATTTGGCACTTCGCTGGCTCTCTATTCACACAACCTGGGTCACCAGACGCGAATCTGGGCCTACGACGACGGGCTTCCTGAGCGCGTCGCCACCAAAGGCGAAAACACGGCCTATCTTCCAGGTTTCCCGACGCCGAAGGACCTGCTCTTCACCAACGACATGGCGACCGCCTTGGAAGGGGCCGACTTGGTGCTGCTGGTGGTGCCGTCAAGCTTCATGCGCGGCGTCGCCACCCAGGCCGCGCCGCATCTGCCGCCAGGCGCGCTCGTCACTTCGACCGCAAAGGGCATCGAGCAAGAAAGCCTCGCGCTCATGAGCGACGTGCTCGCGGACACCATTCCCAAGCATGCGCCGTCCGCCACCTACCTCTCCGGCCCGAGCTTCGCAAAAGACATCGCTTCCCAGTTGCCGGCAGACGTGAGCCTTGCTGCGGCCGACATCGAGACGGCCCGGGGCGTCCAAGCGATCCTCCATTCGCCGCTACTTCGCGTCTACGCAAGCGACGATGTCGTGGGGGTTCAACTGGGTGGCGCGTTGAAGAACGTCATTGCCGTGGCCTGTGGCGCCGCAGACGGCTTGGGCCTGGGCGCTTCGACCGTGGCCTCGCTCATGACGCGTGGCCTGGCGGAGCTGGCGCGCTTGGGCGTAGCGCTC
>Ga0224508_10005549_pt1 | contig 10081 bp, 10 predicted proteins | sample SF_Jan12_sed_USG_4_FD_170157 | JGI IMG/M metagenome (GOLD analysis project Ga0224508, IMG submission 170157) | Sediment microbial communities from San Francisco Bay, California, United States - SF_Jan12_sed_USGS_21 | ecosystem: Environmental > Aquatic > Marine > Sediment | place: USA... | reverse complement strand
CCCGCAACGATGAGCAACCCGAGCATCCGCAGCCGGGCCGAGAGCCCCAGCGACCGCTTCCGCACGATCTTGGTCCAGTCATCGAGGAAGCCGATCGCGCCGCACGCCAGTGCGACGAACAGCACCAGCATCGCCTCGGTGGTCCGGCTGGAGAGAATGATGAAGGGCACCGTCGTCGCGAGCAGGATCAGCAGGCCGCCCATCGTCGGGGTGCCCTGCTTCTCGTGATGGGCGTCGGGGATCTCCCCCTGTGGCCGAACGAACTGCCCGACCTCGTTCGCTCGGAGCCAGGCGATGAAGCGCAGGCCGACGAAGAGAATGAGCACGGCGGCGCTGATCATCGCGATCAGGGCGCGCGGCAGGAGGGTTTCGACCATCAGCCGAGAATCGCGCCGAGGCGCTCGAGCTCCATCGCGCGAGATCCCTTCAGCAGGACGGTGTCCCCGACGTCCAGGTGCTCCGCGATGCCGGCGATAGCAGCGTCCACGTCGGCGAAATGCATGGTCGCCAGACCGTTCAGCTCGGCCACGTACCAACGGGCACGCTCGCCGACGCCGATCACGGCGTCGATTCCGAGTTCCACCGCCAGACGCCCGACCTCGCGGTGGTACCGCTCCTCATCGGGCCCGAGCTCCATCATGTCCGCGAGTACGGCCACGCGCCGCGGAGGCCGGCCGGCCAGGTCCCGGAGTGCGGCCTCCATCGCCAGCGGATTCGCGTTGTAGCAGTCCTCGATCAGTGTTCCGCCACCGGCCATCGGGCGCTCCTGCCCGCGCAAAGCCGAGAGGCGGAACTCGACTCGAGCCCCCGCCGCCGGCTCGTACCCGAGCGCGCGGCAGCACTCCAGGGCCGCGGCGGCGTTGACGCGCTGCCACGCGATCGGCAGGTCGATGTCCAGCTCGAGGTCTGGCCGGGAGCCGAAGCGGCGCACCTCGACGCCATCCGCCAGTGCCTCAAGGTGCGGCTCCAGCAGGGGCTCGTTCTCGGGCACGACTGCGACGCCGCCGGACGTCAATGCCGCGATGACCTCGGCCTTGGCGGCCGCGACGTTCTCCATCGTGCCGAGCAGCTCCAGGTGGACCGGCGCGATCGTCGTGACGCATCCGACGTCGGGTGGAGCCAGTCGGGCCAACTCCGCGATCTGTCGGGAGCCGCGCATGCCCATCTCGATTACGGCGACCTCGGTGTCCTCGGAAAGGCTCAGCAGAGACATCGGAACACCGACCTCGGTGTTTTGATTTCCTCGCGTACCCTCGGCATGGACTCCGGCGCTCCGCAGCATGCCCAGCAGGATGTCCTTGGTCGTGGTCTTGCCGGTGGAGCCCGTGATCGCGATCACGCGCGCGCCGACGCGCTCGAGCGCGAGCCGCCCGGCCGCCTGCAGAACGGCGAGGGGATCGTCGGCCACGATCACCGGCTTGCCCAGCGCCTGGGCCTCGCCCTGGATCCACATCCACGAGGACTCGCCCACCACGGCGGCCGCGGCGCCGTTGCGGAGGGCATCGATCGCGTACTGGCCGCCATCGGTGGTCTCGCCCCGAAGCCCGACGAAGAGCGACCCCTCCGGAACCTCACGCGAGTCGACGCAGACCCCGTCGATCTGGGTCGAAGGCTGCCCCACCGGCATCCGGGCGCGTCCGGCCTTCATGATGTCGTTCGCCGTCAGTCTCACGCGTACTCCTGCTTCAGCTCGCCACGTGCCACGTCGCGGTCGTCGAAGGGCGTCACGACGCCACCCCGCTCCTGGCCGGTCTCGTGACCCTTGCCGGCGATGACCACCACGTCACCCTCGCGGGCCCACCGCAGCACGCGGGCGATGGCATCCCGACGATCCTCCTCGATCTCCAACTCCGCCGGCCCGGCACCGGCGCCTGCGACGATCTCGGAGATGATCTCATCGGGGTCCTCCCCGCGCGGGTTGTCGGATGTCACCACCCCGTAGTCGGCGAGCCTCTTGACGGCGCGCCCCATGGGCCCGCGCTTACCCCGATCGCGGTCACCCCCGCACCCGAACACGACTCCGAGCCTGCCCTCACCTGTCAGCTCGCGGGCCGCCCGCAGAACGTTCTCGAGCGAGTCGGGGGTATGCGCGTAGTCCACGAGCACCTGGAAGGGCTGGCCGCAGTCGATGGGCTCGAGCCTGCCCGCGACTCCGGACACCGCCGCGATTCCGGCGACCACGTGATCGTGATCGAGCTCGAGCAGTTCCGCCACCGCGATGCATCCCGTGAGGTTGCTGAGGTTGAAACGCGCCCGCAGGGGGCTGTCGACCTCGAGCGGTCCACGGGGGGTCGCGATGCGCGCCCAGATGCCGTCGGGCCGCAGCCGTGCCTGCTCCACCCGCACGTCGGCAGAGCCCTCGATGCCGTAGGTCAGCGCGTCGGCCTCGCGCCCCAGCCGGCGGCCGAACTCATCGTCGGCGTTCACTGCTGCCGGAGGATTCTCGCCCTCGTGCTCGGGCCGGAGGAAGAGGCGCCGCTTCGCCGCGTAGTACTCCTCCAGGCTGGCGTGATAGTCGAGATGATCGCGCGTCAGGTTCGTGAACAGGGCCGCCGAGAAACGTACGCCGGCCACGCGTTGCTGCATCAGCGCATGGGATGAGACCTCCATCACGCACGCCAGGTCCCCGGCCTGGACCATGCGTGCGAGCAGCCGCTGCAACCCGACGCTTTCCGGCGTTGTGTGCGCGACCGATTCGGCGATGCCGCCCACCTGCACCTCGATGGTGCCGATCAGCCCACAGCCGTAGCCGGCCTGGCGGAGGATCGACTGCAGCAGGAAGCTGCTGGTCGTCTTCCCGTTGGTGCCGGTAATTCCGATCGTCCGAAGTCGCGCCGAGGGGTGCCCCTCCCACTCCGCGGCGATGAGGGCCATCGCCAGGCGGCTGTCGGGCACCACCACCTGCGCGACATCGACGGGTAGCCGACGCTCCACGAGCAGCGCCGAGGCGCCGCGAGCCACCGCGTCCACCGCGAAGTCGTGGCCATCGGCGGCAACCCCCGGCAGGCAGCAGAACAGCGCACCAGGCGCTGCACGATCAGAGCGGTGGACGACGTCGCCGATCGGGAGGCTTGCGTCGCCGACGATCTGCCGTTCGGGGATCCCCGCCGTAAGAGTCGAGAGGACCATCGCGGGCGGCATGCTACCAAGCCACCCGGCGGAACCTATGGAGAGATTCCAAGCTTTTGCAGGGAAAAGTTCGCGATCTGCTCGAAGACCGGGCCGGCGACCTCGCCACCGAAGATGATCCCCGTCGACGGCTCGTCCACGATTACGGCAATCAGCAGCTGAGGGCGGCCGGCGGGTGCGTATCCGACGAACGACGCCGTGTAGTTGCTGGTGCTGTAGAGACCGGTCTCCGGGTCGACCTTCTCCGCGGTGCCGGTCTTGCCCGCGACGTTGAAGCCCGCCACCTCAGCCGCCTGCCCCGTACCGCTGGGACTCACGACCCGTCGCAGCATCCGGTCGAGCTGCCGGGCCGTCTTTGCCGACATGATGCGCTTTTTCGGTGTGCGCCTCACGGGCGTGCCACCGACGCTCCTCACGAGGTGCGGCTCCACGAGGTAGCCGCCGTTGGCGATGGCCGCGTAGGCGCGAGCCAACTGCAGCGCGGTGATGCCGATGCCCTGCCCGATCGGCACGTTGATGATGGTCGTGCCCGACCAGTCCGTCAGCGGCAGCACCAGACCTCGGGCCTCACCGGGAAAGTCGATGCCAGTGGGCTCGCCGAAGCCGAAGCGCTCGATCCAGCTCTGAATCCGCGGAGGCTCCAGCTGCTGCGCGATCTTCACCGTCCCGACGTTGCTCGAGCGCTCGAGGATCTCGGTGGCGGTCCAGTTCGCGGCCGGCCGTGGATGCGCCTCTCGCAGCACACGGTCGTAGACCTCCAGCGTTGGCGGCAGGTGGTAGCGGCTCTTCGGAGTCGTCACACCCTCCTGCAAGGCGGCCGCGAAGGTGATCGCCTTGAAGGTCGAACCCGGCTCGAAAGTGTCGGTCACCACCCGGTTGCGCGTCAGCGCCTCGTCGACCGACTTCCGATTGTTCGGATTGAAGCCGGGGACGGTGGCCATGGCGAGGACCGCCCCGTCCCTGGGCCGCATCACCAGGGCCATTGCGCTCTTGGCGCCGTGCCGCCTACGGGTCGCGGCGAGCACCCTCTCGGCCTGGTCTTGGATGTCAGCCCGCAGAGTCAGCCGGATCGAGGCGCCGGCCCTGGGCTCGCTGTTGTCGATCACCTTCAGGGGGCGGCCGAGCGGGTCGGTTGCCTCGACGCGGGCACCCGGGGTGCCCTTCAGATCCTGATCAAACTGCTGCTCGAGGCCGGAGAGACCGTTGCCATCGTTGTCGGTGAGCCCGAGGGTCTGCGCGCCGAGCGTCCCTCTCGGCAGGACGCGCCGATAGGTGTCGCGCAAGTGGATGCCCGTGAGGTCCAGCCTCTCGACCTCGCGCGCCACCTTGGGGCTGACCTCGCGCGCGAGCGAGGCATAGCGACCGTTGCCCTCGAGCTTGTCCTCAAGCTCGCCGCGGCGGATCTTCAGGATCGGCGACAGCTGCTCCGCGGCCTCCCCGGAGCCGGTGATCAAGAAGGGGCTCGCGGAGACGTCGACCGCGAGCTCGTCCCGGGCCAGGACCGCGCCATCGCTCGACCTGATGCTGCCCCGAGGCGCCTCGATGTCGAACGCGGTGCGCTGCTGCTGAAGGGCCTGGTCACCCAGCTCGCCGGCCCTCACGGTGCCCAGGAAGGCGGCTCGCGCGCCCAGCAGGCCAAAGGCGATCATCACGATCACGGCGAGCACGCGCACCCGCATGCGGCCCACGCCGAGGGGGGCGGCGCGGACTGCGCGGCGGCGCCGTGGACGTCGGGGCGGCATCGGTCTGCCCTACCGCCCGGCGCGACTCGGCGGAATGTCGATGTAAGTGACGCCCTCGCTGGGACTGGGCAGCATGCCGAGGCGCGTCGCTGCGCGGTCCACGACCGCGCCGTTGCGCTGATCGAGCTCCGACTGAAGCCGCGCTGTCTCGAATTGAACGTCGCGCGATTGCTCGATCACCGCGCCCGTCTCGGTCGCGAGATTCAGCCGAGCGACGTTGATCCAGACGATCCCGCCGAGCAGCAGGGCGATGAGCGGAATGACCACGTATGTGGCCCGGGCGCGTCGCGCAGGTCGGCGCCGAGAGCGCGACGCGGGTACGGCGCGCGGGCGTTGACGCGGGCGCTCTCCCGGTCGGCGCGCGGGTGCGCGTCGGCGCGCGGGGGCGGGCCGGGCGCTGCCCGCCCGGGCGGTCACTGGGCTCTCGCCTCCGCGCGGCGTCGCACGGCACGCAGGCGCGCAGAGCGCGAACGTGGGTTGCGGTCGATCTCGTCGACACCCGGCTGAATCGCGCGCGGAGTAAGCTGCTCGGCCTCACTGACGGCGGTCTCTCCACGAACGGGTACGCCGGCAGGGTACAGCTCGCGGCGAACCCGGTCGCGCATGAAGCGCTTCACCCGCCGATCCTCCAGAGAGTGGAACGCGATCACGGCCAGACGACCGCCATCGGCGAGCAGCTCGAACGCGGGCGCCAACGCAGCGTCGAGGTTCTCGAGCTCCGAGTTCACCGCGATCCGCAGCGCCTGGAAGACGCGTTTGGCGGGGTGGCCGGAGGCGAAGTTCGCCGGCGATGGCACGGCTGCGCGAATTGCGTCCACCAACTCACCGGTGGTCTCGATGGCGCCCTTCGCGCGGCGGCGCACCAGCTCACGGGCGATCCGTCCGGCGTAACGCTCCTCGCCGTAGTCACGAAACCACCGGCGCAGGTCGTCCTCGGGCGCGTGCGCCAGGAGGTCGGCGGCCGAGGTGGCAAGGTCGGGATCCATTCTCATGTCGAGCGGGGCGTCGGTCGCGTAGCTGAAGCCACGCTCGGGAGCGTCGATCTGCATCGACGACACGCCCAGGTCCATCAAGACCGCGTCGGCGCGGACGCCCTCATCGAGGAGCTGCGTCAGCACCTCGGCGAAGTTCCCGGCGATGAACCTGGTGCGGCACACCACGTCGTCGGCAAAACGACGGAAGTGCTCCTCGGCAACCGGATCCCGGTCGATCGCGATGTAGAGGCCCTCCGGGCCGAGACCGCCGGCGATTCGGCGGGCGTGGCCCCCGGCACCGAAGGTGCAGTCCACCACGACCTCGCCCGCGCGTGGGCTCAGCAGGCGCACCACTTCCTCGGCGAGCACCGGCTCGTGGTGGGCCTCGGCCACGCTACGCCATTCGGCTAGCAAGACGCTTTGCACGTTGAGACACCCCCTCTTTGCGCAACTCCGCGAAGCGGGTCGCGAGCTGATCCGGGTTCCACACCTCCAGGTAGTCGCCGGCCCCGACCACCTTTGCCTGAGCGTCGATGCCCGCGTGCTCCCGCAACTCCGGGGGCAGCAGCACGCGCCCCTGCTTGTCGAGCTCCTGGTCGAACGCCCCCGCGAGCAGGAAGCGGCTGAGCTCGCGCTGGTCGTCGTCGAGCACGCTCATCTCGCCGAAAGTGCGCTGCACGAGCGGACCCCACTCGAGGCGCGGCACCAGCACCAGACAGGGGTCGAGCCACCAGGCGATCACCACCCCGTCGGCGAATCTGTCTCTCAGACGCGCGGGGACCGCCAATCGGTAGCGATTGTCCAGACTGCAGTCGTAGTTCCCGCTGAGTAGCCGACGTTGCATCCGATCCCCACGGTACCCCACATCTCCCCACATGACAAACCATCGGACGCGAACTTTTGGGCTGGAGCCCCCATCGCGCCCCTGAAACGCAGATTGCGCCATCTGCAACACGTCATGCGTCGAACGTCTGTTCGCCATCGGTCTCGAGGCGTACATTCGTTCGCATGCTCAGCACCGCACCGATTCACGGCAGCGCGCCGCGCCCCGACCGGCCGCAGCTGCGCCTTCTCCCACCGCCGCGTCCCAGCGTTCCGCGTCGCGCGAGGGCGCTTGCCGCGTACTCTCTCGGCCTGTGCGCCGGCCTCGTGGCCGTCGCAGCCGCCCTCCTGATCACCAGCCCGGAGGCCGCCGCGCTGCACGTCTGCCTTGCGGCCGGGGCCGGCGCCGTTTCGGCGATGTCCCTCGTTCGCACCCGCGCCTACGCGCGGCGAGTGGCGCAGATCCGCTATTAGCAGGCAAAGCGCGTAGCCGATAGGGCGGGAAAAGCGGGGGCGGGTCTACGATCGCCGCCGGTGTCAACAGCCCTACCGCCTCGCGGAAACCCGCCCTCTTCCCCCTTGGCTGCCATCGACATCGGCAGCGACCGCGTGCAGATGCTCGTCGCGCACGTGGCTCGCGACGGCATCGAACCGCTTCTGCGGGCGGCGACGATCACCGGGCTCGCCGACGGAGTGGAGCAGACCGGCATGATGGACGAGCGGCGAGTGGAGCTGACGGCGATGGTCGTCGCGCAGATGGCCGAGGACGCCCGAGAGGCTGGCGCCGTGCGCCTGTCCGTCGCCTGCGCCGAGCCGGTGCGCAGCGTCGTCAACGCCGACGAGCTGCTGGATCGCATCGCACAGCTCGCCGGGACCCTGCCGCGCGTGCTGTCAGAGCTCGACGAGGCCAAGCTGAGCTTCCGGGGCATCATGTCGGAGGCCCTCGAGCAGCCCGAGGAGCTGATCGCCATCGAGCCCGCCATCGCACGAACGGTGCTGCTCGGGGCGCGGGAGGGCCGGCTGTGGTGGTCGACGACGCTACCGGCGGGCCTAACCCAGCTCGCTGAGCGCTTCGAGCTGGAGGACCCTCCATCGCTTGACGCACTCTATGAGATCTCGACCGAGGTGGAGCGACTGACGATCCCGCTCGCCGAACGGCATCCCAGCGACTGCGCCGTCGCGTCCGGCCCGCTGTCCACCGCGCTCAGTCGCCTCGACGGCGCCGCGCGCCTGGACGCGCACCGCACGGAGGATCTCTTCGAGGTGGTGACCGCCGCGCCGGCCCACGAAATCTGCGAGCGGGCCGAGATCGCGTCGGCGCGCGCGGCGCTGCTCGGGCCCGTCGCGGCGGTGATCGACGGCGTTCGAAGGGCGTACCGCCTCCAGACGGTGGAAATCGTCGAGGCCGGACTCGGCGAGGGCCTGCTCTTGGAAGCCGCCGGCGTGTAACTCCGGGCCGGTGAACGCCGCGTGGCGGTCGGCGCAACCGATAGCCTTCCCATCGCCGCAGGGGGGGGCGTGGAAGAGCTTCTGCAGACGACAATCAACGGTCTGGCGAGCGGTTCGATCCTCGCTCTCGGAGCTATCGGACTCTCACTCGTCTACGGCATCCTGAAGCTGGTGAACTTCGCCCACGGCGACTTCATGACCTTGGGCGGCTATGCGGCGTTCGTCGTCAACGTCACCCTGGGCCTGCCGCTGATCGCGGCCGCGCTGGGAGCCATCGTCGTCGTTGCAGTCCTCGGACTGGTGCTCGAATGGGCCATCTGGCGCCCGATGCGCAATCGCGGCGCCGGGATCATGCAGCTGCTGCTGATGACCATCGGTCTGGCATTCGTGCTGCGCAACCTCATCCTGTTCGTGTGGGGAGGTGAGGTGCGCACGCTCGATGTTGACCAGACCCAGGCCTGGCACCCCTTCGGCCTCACCATCAGCCTCAATCAGGTGATCGTGATCACGGCCGCCGGCGTGGTGCTCGTCGCCGTCGGACTGCTACTGAAGCTGACGCGACTCGGCAAGTCGATGCGCGCCATGTCCGACAACCAGGACCTTGCCGAGGTGGCCGGAATCAACACCGGCCGCGTGATCACGTACACCTGGATCCTGTCCGGCTCGCTTGCCGGCCTTGCCGGCATGTTCGCCGCCATCAACACGACCTTGAGCCCGAACACCGGTTGGTTCCTGCTGCTGCCCATCTTCGCGGCCGTCGTGTTGGGGGGCATCGGCAACGCCTACGGGGCCCTGGTCGGCGGCCTCGCGATCGGCCTCGTGCAGGAGTGGTCGACGATGATCTTCGTCCCCACCTACAAAGAGGCGGTCGGTTTCGCTGTGCTGATCCTGATCCTTCTCGTGCGACCGCAAGGCATCTTCGGTCATCGGGAGCGAACGGCCTAAGTGGATCCGCTGCTCGCATTCGGCTTCTGGGCCTTCGTGCTCACGGTCGCTGGCGTCTTCGCGATCTTCACCCTCGGGCTCCAGGTCGAGGTCGGCGACGCGGGCCTGATCAACTTCGGCCACGTCGCCTTCATGGCGATCGGCGCCTATGCCATGGGCCTTGCACTGATAGCCGGCTACCCCGTGTGGCTCGGGGTGCCGTGGGCGCTGATCTGCGGAGCGGTGGCCGGCGTGCTGCTCGGCATCCCCACCCTGCGGCTGCGCGCGGACTACTTCGCCATCACTTCGATCGCGGCCGCCGAGATCGTGCGAATAACCATCCTCAACGAGCAGGAGACGACCGGGGGCTCGCTCGGCCTGCGCCAAGCCAGCGGGCCCTGGCGAGACTTCAACGACGACGTCCTGGCGTTCTTCAGCGACCTCGGCATCGGCCTCGACCGTCGCGTTCCGTTGCTCGTCATGGTGTGGGTGGCCGCCGGCCTGGTGGCGTTGTTGCTTTGGTACCTCGGCAAGACGCCATGGCGCCGGGTGCTACGCGCCGTACGCGAGAACGAGGAGGCCGCCGCGGCGGTCGGCAAGCCGGTCTTCGCCTACAAGCTCCAAGCGCTCGCCCTCGGTTCGGCCATCGCCGCCCTTGCCGGGGTGTTCTTCACCCTCCAGAACACGACGCTCTTCCCCGAGAACTTCGAGCCGATCGTGACCTTCCTGGCCTTCGCCATCCTGATCCTCGGCGGGTTCGGCAGCTATCTCGGGGTGGTGGTCGGCGCGATCGTGATCAGCTTCATCTTCGCCGGCACCCGCTTCCTCGATTTTCCCGGGCTGGAGAGCGACGAGGTCGCGGCGCTGCGCCTGGTCGTGATCGGCCTCATCATCATGGCGCTGATGGCCTTCCGGCCGCAGGGCCTGTTCGGCAAGAAGGAGGAGCTCCACCTCGATGCCTGAGAGCCCCATCCTCGAGGTCGACGGCCTCGCCAAGAGCTTCGGCGGCGTCAAGGCCGTCAACGACGCGAGTTTCTCGGT
>Ga0224508_10005548_pt1 | contig 10083 bp, 3 predicted proteins | sample SF_Jan12_sed_USG_4_FD_170157 | JGI IMG/M metagenome (GOLD analysis project Ga0224508, IMG submission 170157) | Sediment microbial communities from San Francisco Bay, California, United States - SF_Jan12_sed_USGS_21 | ecosystem: Environmental > Aquatic > Marine > Sediment | place: USA: California... | reverse complement strand
AAGAGGTGTGTAGCGATCATCCCAGCCACCGGCAAAATAGAGACCTCGCTCCTGAACCCAGCCATCCCAGTCGGCGCTCTCGATTCGGTTCGGCCGGTGAAAGATCGGGTGGTCGGCGGCCAGTATCCGTACCGGTGCTGTCTCATCGGTCACCCGTCCGTGGGGCCGGGCGATCTCCAACGGGAATGGAGCATAACCGCCGCGGACGAACTGATACTGCTGGTACTGCACCAAAAGCGTTCCTCCACGACGCGAGTATTCGAGAAGCCGTCCGTTGGCGCGGTCGAGCGATTCGTCCGTTTCGTAGGCTCGACTACCAACGACGATAGCGTCGAAACGGTCGAGGTCTCCGTGCTCGAGCTCGATGCTACTCAAGATGTGGATCGGCAGACCGAGCTGCGAGAGGACCTCAGGCACCCGGTCCGACGCTCCGGGGACGTACCCCACCAGATCGAGCTCTGGCAGCTCGATCTCGAGAACACGGAAGGAAACACCGGCGGCGCGCGGCACCGGTGTCGGGCGGATATGTGGATACTCGACGAGCGGCATCGCCCCGCTCATCGGGACACTCAGCGGGGCACTCATCGCCCCCTCGGCTTTGTCCGCTTCTGCGGCCAGAACGGCGGTGACCGAAGCCTCGTGGAGACCGGCGACGACCCCCACCGGGGGCCTCAGGGTCAACGCGAGCGACATCGAGCCTTCCGGCTCGGGGATTTCGAACGGCATTTCCGTGGTCGGCCAGTCGGGCGGGAGATTCATCACCAACCGGCCGCGGAGCGGCCGCTCCACATTGGATCTCAAAACGACCTCGACCGTGGCCTCTTGCGGCTCGAGCCCCGCCGCCTTGAGCAGAACAGAGCGCGGGAAGACCGCTACTTCCAGCTCGGGTACCGCCCGGACCGGTCTTCGCACTTCGCCGACGGCCTGGTCGCCAAAGCGAAACACCACTTCCCGCTCGAACTCCATCTCGACGCCCGAAATCCGTAGCTCGAAGATCGCCCGAAGAGGCGGCTGTGCAGCGGGCTGCCCGCGACTCGCAGCCGCCACATCACTCCAATCGTAGAGATCGGGATTCGCCCGCTGCGTCTGGCGAAGAAAGTACGGCATCGTCGACGCCGCATCCGCCGCCACTTCGACCGCAAAGTCCTGCCTCCAGACGCCCGACGCGTCCAGCTCGGGACCGCTCCTGAGACCCGGCCCGACCTGCCAGCCCGCAGCGCTTTCGAGACGCATCGCCCCGACTTCAACCCCGGCTTCCGATGGCATCCAAATAGAGGTCGTGATGTTCAGACCGCTACCGGTTGCCACGGTTTCGCGATCGGCAGTGGCATCCAGGACGATTCCAGCCGCCGCGATAAGCGCCGTTGAAGCGATCCGACGCTTCTCCTCGAGGAGCTCGATGACCGGGGAGGTTGACGAATCGGCGACAGCGATCGCGATCGACTCGTCCAACCGGCGAACGATCGAGACGATCTCGGTAGCCGCCAGGGAAAGTTCCAAGGGTGAGAGGTCGCGGCGCATCTTGCGCGCAGATTGCTCTACCTCCTCCAGCACCGCCGCGATCCGCGTCTTGACCGTGCCGTCATCTAGCGACTCGACAATGCCGGCGAGCCGGGTGTCGATGCCGGAGAAAATCTCCCCAGCTTCCGGCCCCCCGGCACCCGCGATCCAGATCAAACCTCCCTCGGCCCGACCGAGGGGTTGAACTCGCCCCATATCCTGCGAGCGATGAAGGCTTCGGCTCCTGGAGGCGATCTGGCCTACCGAGAGCCCCGAGTGTGGGTCGATCGATCCGAGCCCGAAAACGATGCTCGCATCCTCCTGTCTCCAGGCTCTTCGGTAAAGGGCCTGAGGCTGCCACGGTGCAAGGCCTTCGGTGGCCAGGCTTGCGAACTCGTCGGACCGGCCGGAGAGCGCCACCGCGTCGGCCGCGATTACCGCCGACGCCTGGTGCTGGCCGTGCCCGGCGCGCTCATCCGCCGGAAAGATCGCCACCACCACCTGCGGCTTGAAACGTCGCACCGCCCGAACCGCGTCCTCCTGCAGAACCTCCCGGGGCCAGCGCGCAAAGGTCTCGTCGAGTGAACGCGTGTACCCGAAGTCGAATGCCCGGGCGAAAAACTGTCGGGTCCCCTCGATCCGTCGCGCCGCAAGCAGCTCGCCGGTGCGAATCACCCCCAGCTCCACCCCCAGCTCGGGGCCAATCAGATTCTGGCCGCCCTCGCCGCGCGACAACGACAGATAAGCGGCTTCACCGCCGAGGCCGTGACTCACATAGGTGAGAAGCGCGTTGTCCTCGTCGTCAGGGTGGGCGCCGATGACCAGAAGTCGCTTGTGCGTCGAGAGTCTCGCCAACGCCCGATCCACGGCCTCGATCCCACCGGTCGAGGCCGGTTCGAGAGGCGATGGCAACATCGAGGCCACCCCCGGCGCGTCAGCTTGCGCGAGGATCGATACTGCAACGAGAGCAACTCCGACCCATGACCTTCTGCATCGCATGTCGCGCGATTGTACAGCCCACCTGATGCAAGCCCTCCGCGCGACTTTCGCTCCTTCTACCGCGGGAATTTCGTCGTTCGCCACTCGGTTATGTGCCCAGAGGGAGGAGGAGCGCAAATTGAAGACAATCCGCTGGAAAACCCTCTCGATCTGTCTTTTCCTGCTGCCTGCCCTCGCGCTGGCGGATGAAAGGGGAGCCAAGGTGTACGAAAAACCGAGCGACGAGCAGTTGAAAACCAACCTCACGCCGATGCAGTATCGGGTCACACGTGAAGACGCGACCGAGCCGGCCTTCAAGAACGAGTTCTGGGACAACAAAAGTCCTGGAATCTACGTCGACATCGTGAGCGGCGAGCCGCTCTTCAGCTCGACCCACAAGTACAAGTCCGGCACCGGTTGGCCGTCGTTCTGGACGCCCCTCGAAAAGGATCACATCGTCGAGCACAGCGATCGAAAATTCTTCATGGCCCGTACCGAGGTGCGCTCGAAACACGGGGACTCGCATCTGGGCCACGTATTCCCAGACGGCCCGGAGCCGACCGGACAGCGGTACTGCATCAACTCGGCGAGCCTCCGGTTTGTTCCCGTCGCCGACCTCGAGGCCGAGGGCTATGGCGAGTACACGAGCCTGTTCGAGGGTCTCTCGGAAAAGACTGGCAAAGAGACCGAGAAGTAGCGACGGGACTTGCCCCCGCTCTCGGCCCCTCGAAGGCCACTCTAGCGGCAGGCGATATGCTGCCGCCCCCGATGACCTCTGAGTCGAAACCCATCACGCGAGACGACAGCGAGACTCTGCGAGCCTACCGCTCGTGGGGCTATCTTCAGGCCGACCTCGACTGGCTCGGGCGACTCGAACCCGAACCGCACCCGGAACTGATCGGCGAGGGAGACGCCGCCATCGCCGCTCGGGCCCACTACTGCGGGACCTTGGCGGTCGAACTGGCGCACATCCCCGACCCCGAAAGACGCCGGTGGATCCACCAAGCGATGGAGACCGAGGCCGAACCGGTTGATTCCCAACGGATTCTCGATCTCTTGCTGCGGGCCGCGACTCTCGAGGAAGTCCTACAGACTCGCTACATCGGAAACAAACGCTTCTCCATCGAAGGCATCGAAGCGATCATTCCGCTTCTCGACAAAATGCTCGACACGGCGGGATCGCGAGGCGCGGGGCGGGTGCTCCTGGCAATGAGCCATCGCGGCCGGCTCAATGTCATGGCACATGTGGTGGGGACACCCACGATAAATCTGTTCGCCGGGTTCGAAGACGTCGATCCCGAGTCGATCCTGGGCGCCGGCGACGTCAAATACCACCACGGCGCCACCGGGACTTTTCACCTCCAGGACGGTCGCGAGGTCACGATCCATCTGGTTTCCAACCCAAGCCACCTCGAAGCTGTGGATCCGGTGGCCCTCGGTCGCACACGGGCGCACCAGCAACGACTGAACGATGTCCACGGTACCCGGGTTGTGCCGATTGTCCTGCACGGCGATGCGGCATTTGCCGGCCAGGGGATTGCTTCCGAGACTCTCAACCTGTCCGAGATCAACGGCTTCTCGGTCGGCGGCACGGTGCATGTAGTCGTCAACAATCTGATCGGCTTTACCGCCGAGCCTCGCGCCCTGCACTCCTCGCGTTTCTCCTCCGATGTCGCAAAACGGCAGCCGATCCCTATCTTCCATGTCAACGGTGAGGATCCGGAGGCAGTCGTAAGGGCGGCCCAGATCGCGATCGCCTACCGCTACGAGTTCTCGAGCGATGTCGTCGTCGACCTCATCGGCTACCGCCGCCACGGTCACTCAGAGATCGACGACCCGACGGTCACCCAGCCCGAGCTCTATCGCAAGATCCGGGAGCGCCCACCTCTATGGCGGAGCTACGGCGCCAGGCTGGGGCTGGATACCGCGACCATGAAAAAAAAGGCGAGAACGGTTCGGGACGAATTCTCCGAAGCAAAAGACGCTGCCGCTCGACTCGAGAAGAGCCCCCTGTTACGTGAGCTCCCCGACTATTGGGCCGGCTACCTCGGTGGTCGCAACAGAAGCGAATACGAGGTTGCGACCGGTCTCGAGATGAACCGGCTCCGGACCCTTGGAGAGAAGCTGGTCATGACACCGTCGAATCACACGGTGCACCCGAAAATCCAGAAACTCCTCGACCAGCGCGCCCAGATGGTCGCTGGCGACAAGCAGTTGGACTTCGGCATGGCCGAAGCCCTGGCTCTCGCTTCGCTGCTCGAGGACGGGCACCCGGTGCGCATGAGTGGTCAGGATACGCGGCGGGGAACCTTCAACCATCGACACGCTGTCTTGATCGACGTCGACAGCGGCAATGAACATGTCCCGCTCGCGACGATCAACCCATCCGGCGTCCGGTTCGAGATCTACGACTCGATCCTGTCGGAGGCGGCGGTTCTGGGCTACGAATATGGTTTCAGCCGCGACTACCCCGAGGCACTCGTTGCCTGGGAGGCGCAATTCGGTGACTTCGCCAACGGCGCGCAGACGATCTTCGATCAGTTCGTCACCGCAGGCGAGGACAAGTGGGGCCTTCTCTCCGGTCTCATCGTTCTACTTCCCCACGGTTTCGAAGGCCAAGGCCCCGAGCATTCGAGTGCCCGTATCGAAAGATTCCTCCAACTGGCGGCGGAGGATGCGATCCAAGTCGTCCAGCCGTCGACCGCCGGTCAGTATTTCCACCTCCTCCGCCGACAGGTCTTGCGGCGCTGGCGAAAACCACTGATCGTCTTCACTCCCAAGAGCATGCTTCGTCACGCGGCCGCAACCTCGGCTCTCGACGAACTCACCCAGGAACGGTTCCACAACGTGCTGCCTGAGAGCGCAACGGTCAACGCCTCAAGATCTTGCTCTGCTCGGGGAAGATCGCCCACGAACTGCGCACTGAACGCGAGCGGCGTGGCGACACCGGGACCACCATCGTCTCGATCGAACAGCTTTACCCCTTCCCTGACGACGAACTCTCGGCCGAGCTGGATCGTTTCCCGGCAGCGCGTGAGCTGGTCTGGGTCCAGGAGGAGCCGGCCAACATGGGGGCCTTGTTCTTTGTCGTCCCGAGGATCGAGCGCCTGTCGCGTGGACGCCACATCCGCACGGTCAAGCGTTCTGCCAGCGCCAGCCCCGCGACCGGCTCGGCCAAGGCGCACCGCATGGAGCAGACCGCCTTGCTCAATTTGGCGTTCGCCTAGCCTGGCTGGCTTTCAGCTAGGCAGCCGCTTTTCATTCTCGGCCGGGAAGCTCAGCCTGGCCTGACGTTCGGCCGGAGAAAGCTAGCCCGCCAGCGATCGGACTGACGGCGAGGTTTCATTCTCGCTCCTCTTCAAGTACTCGAGAAACTCGTTTGCAGGCAACGCCTTGGAGAACAGAAAGCCTTGCCCGTTGCGACAGCCGCGTTTGCGCAGAAACGATAGCTGTGCCTCGTTCTCGATGCCCTCGGCAATCACATCGAGCTTCAAACTGCGCGCCATCGCCATGATGGCATCGACAAGGGCCGCCTGATCCGTGTCGTACGGAACCCCTTCGAGAAAGCACCGATCGATCTTCAGAGCGTCGAGCGGCAATCGCATCAGATACGCAAGTGACGAGTAGCCGGTACCGAAGTCGTCGATCGACACCCGGATGCCGTATTCTTTCAGGGCTCCCAGCGCCTTGGTTGTCTCCTCTTCCTTCATCAAGGCGCTCTCGGTCAACTCGAGATCCACCAGCCCCGGCTCGACGCCGGTGCGCTCGAGCACCTCGGCGACCGTCCCTGGAAAGCTCCAGCGGTCGAACTGGCGGCTCGATAAATTGATCGCCACACGCAAAGAAGTGTGCCCGGCGTCGTGCCACTCCTTGGCTTGGCGGCAACCCTCTTCGAGAACCCAGTCGCCGACCGGAAGGATCAGGCCGGATTCTTCGGCCAGCGTGATGAAGGCGCCCGGCAACAGCAGACCTTCCTCGGGATGGTTCCAGCGGACGAGCGCCTCGGCGCCGAGAACCCGTCCACTCGCCAGGTCTAGTTGCGGCTGATAGTGGAGCTCGAACTCATCGCGCTCGAGTGCGCCTCGAAGGCTGGTCTCGAGCGCCAACCGCTCGAGCGCCTTGGCGTTCATAGATTGCGTGTAGTAGCGATAGCTGTCAGTACCCTCGCTCTTTGCGAAAGACATTGCGGTATCGGCATTCTTGACCAGTGCCTCCACACTGTCGCCGTCATAGGGATTGATGGCGATGCCGATCGAGGCGCCCGCAAAAACCTCCTGCCCGGCAATGCTGAAGGACTCCTTGAGTGCTACGACCATCCGCCTCGCGACCGTCGCGGCGTCTTCGATGCGGGTGAGTTCGGAGAGCATGACGACGAATTCATCACCGCCGAAACGCGAGACGAGCTGCGCCGGCTCACCGGCCGACGCCCGGCTCAACACATCGGTCGAGCGCACGCAACGCACCAACCGGGCCGCCACCTCGGAGAGCAACAGATCGCCGGCACTATGACCAAGGGTCTCATTGATGCGCTTGAAGCGGTCCAGATCCAGAAAAAGGATCGCTGTCATGCGCTCGTGTCGCTTCGCCGTGGCCAGAGCTATGTCGAGACGCTCGAGAAAAAGCTCCCGGTTCGGCAAACCGGTCAGTGAGTCGTAGTGAGCCAGCAGACGGATCTTCTCCTCGGCATCGCGGCGCTCCGAGATGTCCTGAAGCGTGCCGGTTCCACTCACCACATTGCCGTTCTCGTCGCGTACAAACTCGACCTGCTGGCGGACACAGGACACCCCACCCTGTGGCTTCACAATGCGGTACTCGAGCTCGCCCCCGTCGCGGCGCTCGCCGAGTATTCGCCTGAACTCATCCACGGCTATCCGATCATCGGCGTGGACGCGGTCGAGTAGCGAGTCGATTCTGTTGCCGAGCTCCTCGCGGGTCACACCAAAGATCTCGCAAATCTCGTTCGAGTACGTCAACTCTTCGGTCGCGAAATCAAGCTCCCAGTAGCCGAGGCTGGCGATCCGTTGCGCATTTGCCAGCTTGGTCTGGCTGTCACGAAGCTCCTCGGCAAAGCGGCTGGCGCGCAGCATGTACTCGACACGGTGTCCGAGAATCACCCAGTTGATCGGCTTGTTGATGAAGTCGGTCGCCCCGGTCTCGTAAGCCTGTTCGATGGCGCTGATGTCGTCGAGGCCCGTCATCATCAAGACAGGTGTAAAGCGGCCCGCCGCACTGGCTCTCAGACACTTGCAGGTCTCGAAGCCGTTCATCACGGGCATTTTGACGTCGAGCAGAAGGAGGTCAGGGCGCAGCTCGTCGAAAACCGAGAGAGCCTCCTCACCGTTCTCGGCTTCGATCACCTCGAACCCGAACTGCTGGAGCGATTCTCGCGCCAGAACACGCATGACCGGCTCGTCGTCTACGACGAGTACCAACGGCGAATCGGTCTTTTTTTGTGCGTCCATGGCTCCTCAGGCGCTCTTCGCCTGATAGTCGTCGGTAAGGGTGACGGAAATCAACGCGAATTCGCCCTCAGCCGCCTCGACGAGATCGGTCGCTTTCTCGGGTCGTCCTTCGCGACCCAGGCGCTCGATCTTACGGCAAAGTGCCGCGAGCCTTTCTGCTCCCAGGCTAGCGCTGCTCGACTTCAACGTGTGGGCTGCATCCGCCAGCCGCTCCCCATCCCCGGACGCCAGCGCCGAACCCATTCTTTCCACGAGCTCCGGCGACGTCTCCAGATAGGTAGTGACGACTTTCTCCACAAACCCGCTTGGAGCATTCCCGCCAAGCTCCCGGATCTTGTCGAAAACCGCCGGATTGATGCCCCCGGAACTCGGCGCCGGCACAGCCTTTAGTGGCGCCGGCGAGGTCGCACTCGCTGCTCTCAAAGGCAGATACACACTGAGGGCTCGCCTCAAGTCCTCGAGGCCGCACGGCTTGCTCAGATAATTGTCCATCCCTGCAGCTACACATTTCCGTCGGTCATCACCGAGGGCGTTGGCCGTCAATGCGACGATCGGAACTCGTTTCTTGCCATCGAGGTGCGAGCCTCGGGTTCTTTCCTCATGCTCGCGGATCGCCTGCGACGCACCGTAGCCATCCATAACCGGCATCTGGCAATCCATAAACACGACGTCATAGCGACCATCCACAAACGCATTGACCGCTTCCCGGCCGTTGCCGACAAAGTCGGCGGTGCCGCCGAGCGCTGCCAGCATGCCCCCAATGACCTCCTGATTGACGGCGTTGTCCTCCGCTACCAGCGCGTGAAACGGAAGCAGCTCCGCCGACTCGGGTTCCCGAGCGCGAAGCTCCGGCGCGCAATCGAACCGCAGAGCCCTGGCCAGGCTCAAAAAGAGCTCTCCGTGACGGACAGGTTTGACGAGGTAGCTCGAGATCCCCGCACGCTCCATTTCGTCCTCGGGGGGAATTGACGTGTTCGCCATCAACACCACGGGGAGCGAGCTTAGATTGGCCTGCGCTTTGACCGCGCGCGCCAACTCGAGCCCGTCCATATCGGGCATGTAGTGATCCACCAAGAGTGCATCAAACGGTTTTGCGCTCCGCGAAGCCTCCAAGAGATCCAACAACGCCGCCGAGCCCTCCGGCAAACATGTCACCTCCGCTCCCCAAGCCTCGAGAAGGCCACGGACTTGGGCCCGGCTCGACTTGTTGTCGTCGACAACCAGGACTCGCGGAGCGGGCGACTCGAACTTTCGCACTTCCGGCTCGTTCACGCCAACCCCGGGGAACGCCCGAAGCAGCGGCATCGTAAACCAGAAGAGAGAGCCCGAGCCGGTTTCGCTCTTGACGCCGATCTCACCACCCAACAGCTCGACAAGCTGCTTCGAGATCGCCAGTCCGAGACCCGTGCCGCCGAACTTGCGGGTCGTTGACTGATCCGCCTGATGAAAGGACTCGAAAACGCTCCCCGAAACTCGTCCGTCGATCCCAATTCCCGAGTCGCGCACCTCGAAACAGAGGTTGATCTTGTCGGGAGTCTCCGAGACCACTTCCAGAGACAGCGCGACCTCGCCTTCGGAGGTGAACTTGACCGCGTTGCCGACCAGGTTCGAGAGGATCTGGCGTAGCCGGTTCGGGTCGCCCAGCAACGTCGTCGGAATGTCGCCCGGAACCTCGTGCAAGAGCTCGAGGCCCTTCTGGTGCGCCGCCTCGGCAAAGAGAGCACCCACCTCCTCGACAACCTGCCGGAGATCGAAAGCGACCGTTTCGAGCGGCAACTTGCCGGCTTCGATCTTCGAGAAGTCCAACACGTCATTTAGGATCGCCATCAGGTTCTTCGCCGAAACTGCGGCGGTATCGGCGAAGCGCCGCTGCAGCTCGCTCAGCGAGCTGTTGGAGAGCAACTCGATCATCCCGAGAACACCGTTGAGCGGAGTGCGGATCTCGTGGCTGACATTGGCGAGGAACTGCGACTTGGCTCTCGTGGCGCTCTCGGCGGTCGCTTTCTCGGCTGCCAGACGCCGCATGTCGGTGATGTCGGAGCCGGAGCACAACGTCCCGATATGCTGGCCGGCGTCGTCGGTGAGAGCCGCCGTATGCCAGGCAATGATTCGCTCTTCCCCGTCGGACGGGACCACCGAGTAC
>Ga0224508_10005546_pt1 | contig 10085 bp, 8 predicted proteins | sample SF_Jan12_sed_USG_4_FD_170157 | JGI IMG/M metagenome (GOLD analysis project Ga0224508, IMG submission 170157) | Sediment microbial communities from San Francisco Bay, California, United States - SF_Jan12_sed_USGS_21 | ecosystem: Environmental > Aquatic > Marine > Sediment | place: USA: California... | reverse complement strand
TGATCGATAACGAGACAGCCAGTATCCGGGTGGGCGATCAGATCCCGGTTGTCACACGGCAGTCAACCGGCACGGGAGATGCCGACGCGCCGATCATCAACGAAATCCAGTACCGCGACACCGGGGTGCTCCTGCAGGTAACGCCGCGCATCAACGAAGGCGGCCTGGTGAGCATGGAGATCAGCCAGGAAACCAGCGAACCGAGCGCCGACGCGTTTGCCGGGGGCAACGTGGCGATCCTGCAGCGCACGATCGAGAGTTCCGTTGCGGTGCGCAGCACTGAAACCATATTGCTCGGCGGCCTGATCCGTGAGAACAAGACCAAGACCTTGACCGGCATTCCGGGCCTGATGAGCCTGCCGATCGTGGGCAACCTCTTCAGCAGAACCGTGGACGGCGTGTCGCGCACCGAGCTGATTGTAACGATTACCCCCACCGTCATCACCGATCAGGACGACGCCGATCGCGCCACGGCCGAGCTCCGGCGCCGGTTCGAATCGATCGAACGATGGCTGGAGGAAGTGGTGCAGTAATCCGCCTCGGGCCCGGTAACCGCACCCCAGGGGCGTGGACGATGCACGCAGGGGTGGGTGATTCGCTAACCGAATAATCACCTCCCAACCGCCTGCCGGCTGGCTTTCCGCCTCGCGGGTAACGATACCGCCTCAACGCCGGCGCACTCACCCCGTACAGACACTGCTTGCAATTCTCAAATAATGGGATTATTATCCCAAACACAAAAGGGATAAATATCCCAATATTTATCTGGTGTGTCGATAACATATTGATTTAAGGAGAATTGCAGGTATGAAACAGTTTATTACAATGACAACTCTTGCGGCGCTACTGGCCGGTTGCGGCGGTAGCGACGGTGGCAGCGCCGGCCCGGGCGGCACCAACGTGATGTCCTCGGGCACGATCAGCGGGTACGGCAGTGCGGTCGTCAACGATGTGCGTTACGAAACCGCGAACACGCGACTGATCTCTGACGACGACGGTACGGTGGTGCTCGAGAATCCCACCGACGCAGAGCTTCGGGAAGCGGTCGAGCTCGGTGAGGTGGTGACCGTGCGCGGGACCCGCAACGACGACGGCACCGGCGATGCCACCACGATTCGCATCGACGACGAGCTGGTAGGCGAGATCGAAAGCGTGTCTGCCGACGACGGTACTTTCGTCGCGCTCGGGCAGACCGTTTCGGTGACCCCCGACACCATTATCGACGACTCCATCATCGAAGCATTCCGTGGCACCGAAGTTGCGGACGACCAGCGCTTCGGTGGCCTCCCGGAAACCCTGGACGACCTGTTGAGCGCCACCATGCTCGTCGAGGTCAGCGGTTATCCCTCACGCAACGGCATAGAAGCGACGCGCATCGACGACGTGGATGGCGCCGGCGGGCCGGTGGAGGCCGAAGTCAAGGGTTTCGTTAAGAATCTTGCCGGCGGGCAGTTCAACATCAACACCCTGACCGTCATGTATGACGCCGGGGACCTGGACGACAGCTTTGGCGGCCGCGACCTGCGGGAAGACGATTACGTGGAAGTGAAGGGCACCCCGATGGGGCTGCTCACGCTCGACGCGAACGATATCGAACTCGAAGACGACTTGCTCGACGACGACTTCGACGAAGGCGAGATCGAGATCGAAGGCGTGATCCTGGACATCCGCCCCGACACCGCGGGCAGCGGTGGCGTCATTGTCATCAACGGGCACGAAATCCGGGTAGACGACGTCAGTCTGTTCAGCGAAGGCCTGCGGGTCGAGATCCATGGCACACTGCGTAGCGACGGCAGCGTGGCGGTCAGCCGCATCCATGACGAGGCCGAGGACACGGTACGTATCGAGGACCGGGTGGAAGATCCCCCGGGTGCGTCCAGCTTCACCACCCGTCTGGGTCTGGTCGTTATCGCACCTACCGACCGTACGCGGCTCGAGGACGACACCATCGATGACGACGACAACATCACATTGGGCGATTTTCTCGGCAACGTGATGGGCAACCGCATAGAAGGCCGCGGCTTCCCGCTCGGTGCCGATGTCGCCTGGACACGCGTCGAGATCGAGGACCGCAACGACATGGACTGCCGCCTGCGCGGGCCGGCAGCCAACATCACCGGCGATGCGAGCAACTTCAGCTTCCAAATCCAAGGCGTGACCATCGACGTCAGCAATGTGTCCGATAACAATTTCGAAGGCGTCGATGGCATGTCCATCGGTCGCGTGAGGTTCTTCGGTGAGCTCGATGCCGGCGATATTGTTCAGGCTACCAGCGACTCCGCGGGTGTCGGCTGCGTCAACGGTACTCTCACAGCACGCGAAGTGCAGCAGGAGCCGGAGGACGGCGCGATCTTCGACGACGGCACGGGCGGCGGTGACGACGGCGGTGCAGGTGGTATCGGCGACAACGAAATCGTCGGTCCCGTTTCCAACGTCCTGGCCGACTCCTTCATGATTGGCGACGTAACCATAACGGTCGACGCCGCCACCATCATCGACGACTCGATTATCGAGGCGGCGCGGGGCGTCGAGGTCAACGACGAAGCGGCATTCGGCGACATCCTGGATTTGACGCTCCCGGAACTGCTGACCAACCTTCTCGGCGTGTCGGTCACCGTCGACCGCACCTCGGGGGTGCTTGCCCTGCGAATCGAAGATCTTTAAATAGAGAACTGCCGGGTGCGCGGTAGCTACGCCGCGCACCCTTCTTGGCTAGGCTATGAAGGAGACCGACGTGATGGCACACTCGAAGAATCGCCGGCAAACGGCACCTAGCACCTCACGCGACGGCGCCGGGAAGCGCCGCGTTGTCCTGCCGAACTCACGGACACTCGCCGCCGACGAACTGCAGAAACAGACCACACCCGGCGCGCCTTTGGAGGTCAATGGTATGGTACTTGGAATCCGTCTTTCCGCCAGCATATTCGTGTTGTCCGGTGGTATCAGTGTACGTGTGACACCAGCGACAGTTTACGTCGGAGGCGAGAAGTTCGATGTCGCGTTGCGCGTACCGTTGCAGGTGGAAGGAACACTGGCCGAAGACGGCGTGCTCATCGCCAGCCGCGTGACGCTTCGTGAGCACTCCACCGGGATTTCCGGCCCGCCCGGGAGTATCTGAACGTTGGTGGAGTCCACCACAGTGCTGCTACAGGCGCTTGCCCGGATCCTTCGGCCCGTCGTGCGCGTTCTGTTACGCCACGGCATTACCGCCGATGCCTGTAACGACGTCGTGAGACGTGTGTATGTGGACGTCGCCGAACGGGAATTCCAGATCAGCGGCCGTAAGCAAACCACGGCGCGAATCTCGTTACTTACCAGCATCAATCGAAAAGAGGTGGCGCGCTTGAAGAAGTTGCCGATCGTGGAACGCCAGCTGTTGGACGAACACCACAACCGGGCGGCACGGGTGATATCCGGGTGGCTGCGCGATGCGACATTTCTCGATTCCAAGGGCGACCCGGATACCCTGCCAATGGAAGGCGAGCGCAGTTTCACGGAACTCGTCAAACGACACAGCGGCGACGTGCCGCCACGCGCCATCGCGGACGAGTTGCAGCACGTCGGAGCCATCGAATACACGGCCCATGACGAACTGCGCCTGAGTGCACGAGGTTACGTGCCGGAATCCGGCGATGCGGAGAAACTGCAGATACTCGGCACGGACGTGCGCGACCTCATCGAGACAATCGACCACAATCTCACCCACGCGGGTGCGCAAGCCCGTTATCAGCGCAAGGTTCAGTACGACAACATACCGGTTCGGCACCTGGATGCGTTCCGGCACCTGAGTGCCCGGCTGGGACAGGGCGTGCTGGAGCACTTGAACGAATGGCTGGCGGAACGCGACCGCGACGCCGGCAACGGCAGTGACGGGTCCGGGCGTGTTCGCCTCGGGCTCGGTATCTACCAGATCGAAGAAACGTACGCCGACACGGCGCCCACCGATGAGTCAAAATCATGAAGTACCGGCACAGGATCTACCCGTTATTGTTAGCCGCCTCGTTGACCGCTTGCGGCGGCGGCAGCGGCGACCTCGTCGCGGACGGCGGCATCAGCGGCAGCGGCATCAGTGTCGGCGCGATAACGGGCTTCGGCAGCGTCATCCTCAACGACTCCACACTGGACACGACGCCGTCGACATCCATCACTGTGGGGGGCGAGCCGGCAACGCAAGACGATCTGGCGGTGGGCCAGGTGGTTCGCGTGGTTGCCGATTTCGACGCGCAGCGCGCCGATGAGATCGAATACGAGGAGACTGTCAGAGGTATCGTGAATGGCGTGACCGTCACCAACCCCGATACGCTGCAGGCCACGCTGACGGTGCTTGGACAGAGCGTGCTTACCAGCGCGGCAACCAACTTCGTCAACGTACTTGGAGCCGAGCAGCTGGTTGGCCAGGAGGTCGACGTGAGCGGCACGCGCAATGCGGACAACGAGATCGTGGCTACGTTCGTCGAGCGTAAGTCATCGCCGGTCAACGAGTACCGGATTACCGGGCGTGTCGAGGCGCTGGGTGCAGCCACTTTCGCGATCGGCGGGCTCACCGTGGACTTCAGCGGCGCCGATCTCGGCGGCCTGCCGGGCGGCTCGCCCGAGGAAGGCCAGCTGGTACGTGTGCGTGGCGACACAGCACAGTTCAACCCGGCGCCTCCCACGTTGATTGCCTCTGGTGTCACTACCGGTCTATCGCTGAACGCAATGAGCGACGACGCGGTGGAGATCGAGGGCAATATAACCGCCTACCGCTCGCTGGGCGACTTCGAGCTGAATGGGCAACGCGTTGACGCTTCGACTGCTTCCGTCGTTGACGGCAGCGAGGACGATATCGCGCTCAACGCGCGCCTGGAGATCGAGGGCGTGATTGACGACAACGGCGTGCTGGTCGCGGAGCGGGTGATCGTGGAAGACTCACTGTTCGTCCGGATCGATGCGCAGATAGACATGAACGGCGTGGACACGGTCGCGCGCACGTTGACGCTGCTGGGCGTTACGGTGTCGGTAACCGAAGCCACCCGCTATGACGACAACAGCGCGGCCAACGCCGACCCGCTGACGCTGGAACTGCTGTCGCCGGGCGACTGGGTAGAGATGCGCGGTCTGCTAGTGGGCGAGGACGTCGTTGCCGCGCGCATCGAACGGGACGATCCGGATCCTGGGCCGCGCGTGATACTGATGGCGCCGGTGGAAGCCGAAGACGCGAATGCCGGCACGCTCACGCTGCTCGGAATCACGGTCAACGGCCGCACAAGCAGCGGGACCCAGTTTCGGGACGGCGACGAGATGTCGATCACGCAGGAGCAATTTTATTCGCTGGTAAGCGAAGACTCACTGGTGAAAGCGCGCTGGGATCCCTTCATCTCGTTGAACGAGCCGGCCGAAGAGATGTCGATTGAAGAAGAGGACTGAGCCGCAGTTACGGCGCCGTCCGGGAAGAGGACACGCCGGCCGCACTCGTTTCTGCGGAGTGGGTAGTTGCGCCTTCGCAACGATGGCCGCTTTCCCATTCCCATAGCGCCGCGCGGGCCCGGCGCACAAAGGGGTCGTCCGGCTCGGCGAGATGCACGTAGGTCCGCATTGCCCCGCGTGCACCCGCGATATCGCACAGCTGCTCGAGGCTGACGGCGAGTCCCCAGTAGGCATTGGCCTGCATGGGCCGGATAGCTGCCGCCGCCTGGAATGCCTCTCGCGCAGGTTCCGCCTGCCCGAGTCCCAACAGCGCAAAGCCGAGGTTGACGTGCGCCTCGGGCAGCGCCGGTGCGCGCTGCAGGACGGCGCGGAACTGCCCGACCGCCCGCTCGTGGTGACCTGCCCGCAACAGGCGCACGCCGCGCTCGAACTGCCCGCCGAGGCTGGCGTCGCGAGGCCGCGCTGCAGCGGTTGTTGACACGCTCTCGGTCGACTGCGCGTGCTTTGTTGACCCGTCCGTAGGGATCCCCTGCAACGCAAACGCAAGCAGGGCCACGATACCCAACGTTACCAGCACGGTGACAATCCGCTTGTCCGGTCTGCGCTTCACAGGATTCCCTTGTGCGCCGCAATACTGCTGAACGGCACACCGAAAAACGTCAGGAAAGCCAGCACGAACACGCCGAGGATATAGGCGCACCCGTAGTCACGTGAGAGGCCGTACGCCAGGCGTAAGTGCAGACCCGCGCCAATGGCCAGCCAGGTGATCAAGGTCCAGGTTTCCAACGGGTCCCAGGCCCAGAACCTGCCCCACGCATCCTGCGCCCATACCGCGCCGGCGATCAGCATCAGGCTGTGAAACACGAAAGCCACGGCGACCAGGCGCCAGCTCAACTCGTAGAGCGCGTCCTGCGACGCAACGCGCACGTTGCGAAGCACGGAAGTGCGCGCCAGCAGCAGGCTGCCGGCCACGCCGACCGCCACCAGCAGCACTCCCAGAAACACCTTACCCACCCCGACGTGAATCCATAACCAGACGCTTTCGTAGGTAGCCGGCTGCGGGCTGGTCTCCGATGGAACGTTCAGCGCCCACAGGCCGAGCATGAACAGCACCGGCAGCGTGACGACTGCGCCTATGCGCGTCAGCGGTGCAACCCAGTAAAGCACTGCGGACATCAGCCCGAGGCTGAACAGGCTGCTCAAAAGGATCTCGAAAAGCGTGTAGAAGGGGCCATTCGCGGAACGCAACCAGCGCTCCGCGATCGCGACGCCGAGCAGCACGGCGCCGCAGACCGTGGCGATGACCACCTTGCGGCTGCCGGGACGATCGGCAACCGTATCGGCCACCGCGTAGGCGATGCCTGCTGCGTAACACAGCAGGCCGCCGACCACCCAGGGCATTTCCGGCGCGCTCAGCGTATCCACAACCGCAGGAAATCCATTGCGTCACCGCACCAGCGAGTCAACGTGGCGCCCCGCCCGTATCGCGCTGCGCCCACCGATCAGCGGGCGCTTCTGCAGCACGCCGAACCGGCGCAGATAGAACCAGCCCAGGGCCAGTACGCCGACCAGTGAAAACGCGAGCAGCCAGTTCAGCATGGGAAAGAAATACACCGTGTAACCCATCCACATGCGCGTTTCGAGAAATGTCAGCACGCCGTCCGATACCGGCACCGCATCGCCTTCCCGCAAGCGTATACGTTGCCCGTCGATATCGATCAGCAGCTGCGCGTGGCGCTGTGTGCTGCTGTCCAGCACCCAGGCTTTGTCCTGTGGCGGTTTGTCGCCGAGTTGCAGCGCCAGATTCAGAGCGGAACCGTCGGGTGCCGTCCACGAGCTGACCTGGTTCCAGTCGTGCATCGGATAAGACGGAAAGTTGACGACGCCAACCGCCTGCCCGCCCGTGGCACCGGCCCAGCGCACCAGGGCCGAGTAGCCTTTGTTGGAAGAGGTGTAGAAGCGGTAGCCGCGCAGTGCCAGCGGCACGTTGTCACCGAACGCCCGTTCGTCGCCACCGGCAAGCCGCACCCGCGAAAGGGTGCGCGTACGGAACAGACCCTGGGTGTACTCCACCCGAAACGTTTCCTGCACGAAAGTCAGGCGGTGCAGCGCATCGCCATCGTGCAGTACGCCCCGTGCGACCGCGGTGATCATGTCCGGCTCGACCTGTTGTCCGACCGCCACCTCGACCCGCCCGCGAAACTGGCCGAGATAGCCGTAGGCCGCCAGCGTCACCACGGCGAGCAAACAGATGTGAAACATCAGCAACCCCGCATCGCGGCGAAACCGCGGCGTGACCAGGATTGCGCAGAGCAGATTTACAACCAGCACAGACAGCGGCGCCATCACCCAGACGGCGGCCGGATCACCGCTGCGATAGCTCACGAACACGCCGGCGCCAAGCGCCAGCATGGCAACGGGGGTGATCTTCAGCGACGCGAGTTTTTGCAGCCCGTGGATCACGGCGGGTTCTCGCACACCGCACGCATCCAGTCGCGCTCGATGGCCGTGCTGTTACCGGCTATGTTAGCGCCCGCCGACCCGCAATTGAGTTCCGTCCAGGTGCCGCTCTGGGCGAAGGTACGCACCTTGAGCTTGGCATTCATGTAGTAGGGCTCCTGGTTGTAGACGTCGGCGCTACCGCCGATGGCGATCTCCGTGCCCGCCGCGAGACCCGCCTCCGGGCCGACGTCGTTCAAATTCACCAAAAATGCCTTGTTCTTCCAGCCGTGCGGCACTGCCACGTGACACCAGTTGCAGCGGATCCGGCCGAGTTGATCGGTATGGAACGCATGCAGGTTGGGATCGCGGTCGCCGCCAAAACCACTGGCGTTGCCGTTGCCGTTGCGGTCGGCGTAGGTGCGGTAATCGTGGCACTTGAAACACAATCCGTTGTTCGGGTCGGTGGCCGGGGCGTCACGCGCATCGCCACCGGTAGCGTTGCTCCAGGTGCCTCTCAGCAGGAAATCGTTGCTCGATCCGTGCGGCCCCCACGGGCCGGTCGGCACCACGGTCGTTGCGCCGGTGTTGCTGCCATGACAGTCGCTGCAGTACATGGTCTGGGTGCCGACATTGCTGTTCCAGGGAGTGAGCCAGGCTGCGGCGCTGGCCTGACGGGTACCGGGATCGCGCCCGGTCTGATCGATTACCGGGTGCCAGGAACGGTGATTGAAATGCACCGGGCCGTTGTTGCCCGGGTCAAACGGATTGGTGCCTTCGAAATCGGTGCCGGCGCCGCTGCCGGTCACGCCCGGCGGTTCGCCCTGATGGGCGATCGGTGCCTGAAACTCCACGGCCTGGTTGGTGTACTGGGTCAGGTTGTTGGTGCCGGGCGCGGTCGTGCCGAGCGACGCGCCGAGATTGGGCCGCGTCCCCGTCGGAAAGGCGTTGTTATCGAGGTAACCGTAATCCGAATGGCACTTGAGGCAAATCTGGTACTCGCGGGTCACCCACGTGCTGGAGGCTGCGGTGCCCGCCCCGACGCCGCCGTCGCCGCTCTTGATCTGATAGCTGTTCGGCAGGGTTGGAAACGCCGTCGCACCGTAGACCGGCTCGACACCGAAGGTGCCGCGCAGCGCGCCCGAGGCGACATTGGAGTGTGCCGCGCCGTGCTCATGGGTGGCCTGCTGCGAATCGCCGGTGGCGTTGAACAGCGAGTCGCGCATGAGACGGTGCGGATTGTGGCAGTCCGTGCATTCGGCGTGCCGGTTGTTGAGGTTACCTACACCGAGCAGGCTGCGCGCCTCGCTGAAATTACCATCGGTTATGTCGTGGACTTCGGACGTGGCCTGCTGGTCGAACGTCCTCAGGGGCATGTGTATCGGCAGGTTGAAGTCCGTTTCGATGTCCGGGACATTTCCGGTTGCGCTGTTGAGCACCGAAACGTTCGTGTGGCACTGGAAACAGGTCTCCTCGAGCGCAGCGCTGCCACCCGTCTTGGGCTGTGCGGGGCTGTCGGTGCCCTCCCGCAGCAGGCGTCTCGCACCGATCACGGCGTGCGTGTCGTGACAGTTGAGACACGCCGCCTGCCACACCGGTGTCGCGGGCGCGAAATCGCGCAGGTTTGCCGCGCTCGCCGTGTAGGTTTCATCGGCCACCAGCGGGTCGGCGTGCGCCGACGTCACCCAGCCCTGCTTGTCATGACAGCCCAGACACACGGTGTCCGAGGCCGCATCGAAACCGCCCTCGATCGGCGCGTTCTGCTGCAGCCGGTTCAAGCGCAGAAACTTGGTGATCAGTGTCGGATCGGTATCGCGAATGTGGGGGTCGTGACAAGTCGCGCATTGCACCTGCGCCTCACCACCCGCGCCGGTTGCCTCCAGCGGCACGGGAGGCCGCAGGCCCGGCGCGCGCACCGCTATATGCGCCGCTGCAGCGGGATCGAGCAACTCGCCGTCCACGCTGGCGAGCGTGGAGTTGTAATTGAGCGAAATCGGGTGATCATTGCTGAGATCGACCCCGAGGTCGCGGGTGAAACCGGTGGCAGCGGCAGCGTCTGGCATGCTGCCGTCGGCGGCCGTACCCGTCATGGAAATCGTGACGTTCTGCTGCCCGCCCAGCACGTTGACCGAGCCGATGGCCAGCGTGCCGTCGTGACACGACAGGCACAGTCTGGAGCTGCCACCCGGCTGCTCCAACTGTCCCATTATGTCCTCGGCATCGAGCGACGACGATGTATA